>ENA-OVGE01001688-OVGE01001688.1-human-gut-metagenome-genome-assembly--contig:-NODE-1688-length-16547-cov-4.021222_pt1 | contig 16547 bp, 14 predicted proteins | sample MGYA00237769_ERZ505417 | MGnify/ENA primary metagenome ERZ505417 (study PRJEB26158, sample SAMN06016403) | human gut metagenome | biome: human gut; feature: ankylosing spondylitis patient; material... | reverse complement strand
CGGCCTGGGGGACGGCAGAAGCTTTGGGGTGGACAAACGGCGAGAATATGGTATAATGATATGCGTATCTTTGCACCTGTCCCGGCCCCGCACGGGCCGGAGCGGCGCCATTTCCCGGCTGTTCCGGGCGTTTCCAGCCAGTCCTAATGACCGTTTGAGGGCGGCCCCGGCCGTCCCTGACCGGAGGTATCATCGTGTCCGAATATCAAAACAACAGCTCTTTGTACGAAAACAGCGAATACCCCTCCCGGAGGCGGCCCACCCGCCAGTCCGGGCAGCAGCAGCGGCGGCCCCGCCGCAGCCGCGGCCGCCGGAATCAGATGGATCCCGCCCTTTGCACCCAGCGCTCCCTCCGCGCCCAACGCCTTGAGCCGCTCATGAAGGGCCGCGCGCAGCGGCCTGCGGTAGTCGCCGCCCTCCTCGGCCAGCAGCACCAGGTCAAAGGGATACCCCGACCGGGACAGCAGCTGGTGCCAGGCGCACCACAGGCACGCTTGCTCCATTTCCTCCGCCGACGATACCGTTCCCGCCGCGATGGGCAGGTCGCCGCCGACGATGGCGTTGGCGGTCATGGCGCCGACGGAGATATCGCCGGTGTGCATGGCGCCGCCCTTACCCTTGCAGCAGCCCTCGGCCTTGCCGAACATCTCGCACATCATGCTCTTGACGGACACGCCCTTGGCGATGTCGTGACCGGCGGGACGGTGCGTCGTCGCCATCCAGTCATCCTTGCCCAGATCATACAGCATACCCACGGCGCTGGCTTCCTCGCCGGTGGACTGGTGAATGCTGCCGGGCATGATCCCTTCCAGGAACAGGTAGTAGATGCTCTCCTCGTACTTGCGGATGGTGTACATCTTCTTGTACATGCCGAGAGCCTTTTCTTTGGTGGGGAAAGTGCTCATTTTCTTACAACCTCCTATTTTTTATACACAAGCAGCGCTCCGGGCTGGAGACGCCGCGGCTTGGATTACTTCAGGATCTCGTCGATGGGCTTGCCGTCGGCCTGCGGCAGGGTCTGGCCGATGATCTTGGCGAACGTCGGTGCCTCGTCGATCACGCGGCCGCGGCCGAGCTCCACACCCTCGCGGATGGCCGGGCCCTTGGCCACGAACACGGGCTGGGGGCCGTAGTCGGGCATATAGCCGTGCGTCGCGCGGCCGAAGCGGTAGTCGCTCGCGTCGAAGTTCTGCACCAGCGGGCGCACCGCGCGGTCACCGAAGGAGGTATAGCCGTCGGACTCGATCACGAACGTGAAGTCGCCCTTCAGTCCCTCTTCCCGGTCAGCCTCCTCGGCGGTGTAGATGCGGCCGATGCCGAACACGCCCTCCTCCTGCAGGTCGCGCAGCGTCTGGTAGACCTGCGCCACAAGCTTCTCGTCCTTCGGATCCTTCACATAGACGAGCGTGCTCATCGCGTTGGAGAAGCAGTAGGCGCGCCAGTCGGTGACCTTGCCGTCCTCATTCACGTCGATCAGCCCGGCGTCGGCGAGCTTGACGTTGAGGTTGATGGAGCGGTTGATATCGCGCTGGCCGTGGTCGCTGACCATGATGATGTTCGTCTCCTCGAGCAGACCCAGCTCCTCGAGCGTGGAACCGAGCTGGCCGATGTAGAGGTCGAGGTTCGCGCGGCACTCGTCGAGATACGAGCTGAACACGCCGTGCTGGTGGCGGGTGATGTCGAACGCGCCGGTGTGCACGAACGTCACCTCGGGCCGGAACTTGCGCAGGATGTCGCAGGTGCAGGCGATGATCCAGTTATCGACCTTGGGCCACTGCATGAAGTTCTTCTTGCCGCCCTTTTCCCAGCCCTCGCCGAGCATGTTGGTGTGGGACTGCATGATCTCGATGACCTCGTCGCTGCTGCCCGCGCGGCGGAAGCTGCTCTCGAGTGTGTCGCCGGGCTCGGGCATCCAGTACTCGTCGATCAGGTAGTCGACGTTCGGGTTGCAGCCCGTGACGGGCCACGACACGGAGGCCGTCTTCAGCCCCGCGCGCTTGGCGGCGGTAAAGATATCCTCCACCGCGATGCGGTCGCTGAACCAGATCCAGTTGTCGTCGCGGTTTGTGGTGGTGAACTTGAAGTTGCTGGTGATCTGATGTTTGCCCGCGTAGCAGCCGGTCAGGATGCTGACGTGGATCGGGTACGTCACCGAGGGGTAGATCGTGCGCATACCGCCGCGGAACTCGCTGCCGCCGGCCAGATACTTCCGGAAGTTAGGCATGCTGCGAATGGCATCCACATCCTCCGTCACCATCGCGTCAACAGACAGTACAAGCAGTCTTTTAGCCATGATATTCTTACTTCCTTTCAGAAATTTCTAACGTTTCAATCGCTCAGTACCGGAGCACCGCCTGCACCGCCCGATCCCAGCCGGACAGGCGCGCCGCGCGCTCCTCATCGCTCATCTGCGGGCGGAAGGTGTGGTTTTCCTGTCCGCGCAGCAGCGTCTCATAGTCGTAAAGTCCCATCGCAATCCCCGCGATATAGCCTGCACCGATGCCGGAGAGCTCCTCGTGCCTGGCGATCACCACTGGGCAGCCGAGCAGGTCACTCTGGAACTGCATGAGATAGTCGTTGTTCGTCGGGCCGCCCGCCACGCGGAACTCGCGCAGCTGCGTGCCGCTGTCGCTCTGCGCCGCACGCACGAGGTCGGCAATCTGATAGGCGATGCTCTCGAGCGCCGCGCGCACCAGCTCCGCCTGCCCCGTCAGGCGCGTCATGCCGAGGAAGGCCGCCGTGGCCTCCTCGCGCCAGTAGGGCGCGCCGATACCGGTAAAGGCGGGCACCATGTAGGTGTGGTCGGCGGGATTCGCGCTGCGCGCCAGCGCCGCCGTCTCGGCAGGACTGGCCACCAGATGTGCGTTCTCCTTCAGCCATGTCACGACCGAGCCGGAGGAGTTCGCCACACCCTCGAGCGCATAGAGCGTTCTGCCGCCCACACGCCACGCAACCGTCGCGTTCATGCCGCTGCGGGAGGTAATCACTCTCTCGCCGGTGTTCATCAGCATACAGCTGCCCGTGCCGTAGCCGCACATCGCGTCGCCGAGTTCCGTGCAGCCGTGGCTGAACATGACACCGTGCGAATCGCCGATGGCCGCGTGGATCGGCACCCTGTGCGGCAAAAGCCCGCCGAGATCCGTCTCGCCATAGAGCGCGTCGCTGTCGCAGACCTCCGGGAGCATGCTCATCGGGATGCCGTAGAGCCGGCAGAGCTCCTCGTCCCACTGCATCGTCCGGATGTTAAACAGCTGCGTCCGGCTCGCGTTCGACGCGTCCGTCCTATGGACGGCGCCGCCCGTCAGCTGCCAGATCGTCCAGGTGTCCATCGTGCCGAGGCAGAGCTCCCCGCGCTCCGCGCGCTCACGCGCACCGGGGACGTTTTCGAGGATCCACGCCACCTTCGGCGCGGAGAAAAACGGCGAGAGCTGCAGCCCCGTCTTTTCGCGCACCATGCGCTCCGTCTCGGGGCTCGTCAGACGGCGGCAGAGCTCCGTCGCGCGGTTGCACTGCCAGACGATCGACTCGCAGACCGGCTCGCCGGTCCTGCGGTCCCAGACCGCGACGCTCTCGCGCTGGTTCGTCACGGCCACCGCCGCGACCTGCGCCGGGTCGACGCCCGCGTCCTGCAGTGCAAGGCGCGCCGCGCGGAAGATATTCGCCGCGATCTCGGACGCGTCGTGTCCCACCCAGCCGCTGTCGCTGATGATCTGTCGGTGCGGTACGTCGCGCCGCAGCAGGAATGAGCCGTACTCGTCGAGGAGCATCGCCTTCGTCCCCTGCGTGCTCTGGTCGATGGAAAGTATGTAGGGATGGGTCATTTTCAGCCCGCCTTCCGTTTTACTAATAGCAACTTCATTCATTACTTATAGCAGTTGTTATGATAAACCTTATACGCCCAAAATTCAAGCGCATAATCACCAAATCACGCTGCTATTTGTTCTTTCAATCTGGTTGTTTTGTCAATCTGGCGGTTATCTAATTACTAAAATATTCGTCACTCTTTACAAATTTTCATCCTGCTTTTTTTCGTCGTCGCTCTCCTGCTCATCGGTACAGTTTTCAAACACCAGCTCGTCCAGCGGATCCCACAGGAACGTCAGCGAGAGCACCGACATCGTCACTGGCAGGATCACCACCACGAACAGCAGCGAATACGGATACAGCAGGAACGCCGCATACGCGAGACCGAACACGCACACCGCGCTCGCCAGCGACCGCGGCAGGCGGCCGATGGCCAGGCACAGCGCATTCCACATCGCCTGCGAAAACGGCATCTGCACGCTTGCGAGAATCGTCACCGCGCAGACGCTCACGATGCACGCGAGCAGCCCGCCCAGCGCCGCTGCGTACAGCAGCGGCCGCCCGGCGCTGCCGCCGACGTTGTCCGCCAGCGACTTGCACCACAGCAGCATCATGCCGTACAGGATGAACAGCACCTCGAACAGCAGACCCTTCCAGAATTTCTTCTTGAACAGCCCCCAGAATTCGTGGATGCGCCGCAGATCGCAGCGGTCGTCGAGGATCTTCACCAGCGTCCCCTTCATCGCGAGGATTGCTGGCCCGGCTGTGACGACCGGGATGCACAGTCCCACTGTCAGCAGGTTCAGCAGCAGCAGGTTGTTGAATTCTTCGCCAAACAGGCGCTTGAGTACGTATTTCACCGCGCACTCCTCCTCTCAGGGTTCCTCGCCCGTTTTTATTGCTCCGCCGCGCGGCTGACCGTGTAGTGTCCGTCCGCGGCAGGCTCGCCGTAATAGGTCTGCTCACGGATCTTCTGGCTCTGCACGTCGTACTGCCCGTCGCCGCTCGTGCGCACGCGCACCGTGCCGTCCATGCAGGTGTAGAACACCTGCGCGCCGCTCGTGTAGAAGCGCAGAGCCACTGTCTTGCTCGTGACGGACTCGTGCTGGCTGACGGTCAGAATCGGCTGGAGCGTGTCGATAAACTGCTTGCCGCTGGAGGTGTCATAGCCGTGGTGGTTGACCTTTACGATGTCCGAGCGCAGCTCGTCGCCGTAGCGCGCGATCATCGCCTCCTCGCCGGAACTGTACATGTCGCCGCTCGTCCAGAAGCTGGAATCGCCGAACGTCAGGCGCATCGCCAGTGAGCAGTTGTTCGCGTCCATATATTCGGAGGAGAGCTTCGCCTCCATCCCGGCGTCGGGGTTATAGATCTTCACCGTCACCTGATCGCCGAATTGGAACGAATCCCCGTCGCGCAGGACGGTGCTCGGGATGTTATTGCGCTCGATGGCCTCCATCGCGGCGCGGTAGGTTCCGGAATTGTACTCGTGCGAGTTCATGTAGACCTGCCCGATCGGATAGTTGTCCACGAGCTCGGCGAAGCTGCCGATGTGGTCGGCGTGCGGGTGGGACATGACGAAGATGTCGATCTTCTCAACGCCCATGGCCTTGAGCTGCGCGTCGATCTCCGGGAAGCTCGCGGGGTTGCTGCAGTCGACCATCATCACCAGCCCCTCGGGCGAGGTGTAGACGGCGCAGTCGCCGACGTTGACCTTGTCGTCGTTTGCGCGGTATGTCTCCTTCAGCGCGAGATAGCGCACCGTCAGGCAGCCCGCGTCGTTCTGCGTGTCGAACACGGCGGAGGAATACGTTCCGTCGGCGTCGGGCTGCACCTGCTGCGGCGTCTGGCTGCCGCAGGCGGTCAGCAGCGCCAGCAGCAGTGCCGCGCAGCACAGGCCGCCGAGCCAGCGTTTGATTTTTTTCATCTATGCTACTCCTTATGTCATAGGGAAGTTACTTTCGCTTTCAGTTCCGCCCGCGCTCCGGCGGGCGGAAACGGGAACGAGAGGGAACGGAGCCTCGCTCCGCTCCCTCTCGTCGTTGCTTTTCAAATTTCCGTTTTCAGGAAGCTTTTACTGGGCAGGGTTGGACAGGTTGTACAGCTCAATGGCCTCCTGAATGGTGTCATTGGCCTTCTGGATGATGGTGTCGAGATCCGCGTTCGGGGCAGAAGCAGCCTCCTGAATGGCCGTCTTGTTGGCGGCCTTCATCTCGTTGGAGATGGGGATGTAGGGGTTGTTCGCGGAGGAATCGGACTTGGCCAGATTGTCATACACCGCGGTGATAGCGGGGAAGGTGTTGGTCAGATAGTCCTTGTAGGTGTCGGAGTTGTAGGCGTCGGAGTTAGGAGCCAGATAGCCCGTCACGGTCGCGAACTTCGCGGCCTGATCGGCGGAGCTGGCGAACTTGATGAACTCGTAAGCGCCCTTCTGGGCCCACTTGTTGCCGTTGTTGCAGATGAAGCCGCCCGTACCGCCAGCGGGCTCGCCCGTGCGCTTACCGGCGTTCGTGGCGGAGATCATGGGAACGATGCCGACCTCGAACTTGTCGCCGACCGCGGTCAGAACCTTACCGGTCACGGAGACAACGGCCATCATCATCGCGCAGGCGCCGTCCGCCAGCTGGGGGATGATCTCCTTCTGATAGTTGGAGCCGTAGGCGATGCAGAGATTCTCCGCGTGCAGCTTCTGATACACGCCGAGCATGGTCTTGACGGCGTTGTTCACGGTGCTGTCGGAGGTGTACAGGCAGTGCTCAATCGTGCCCTTATAGCCGTTGTCGTTATCATAGTACATGATACCCTCGCGGCCGAGCGCGGCGTTGAAGTAGAAGCCATCGGGATGGAAGCCGATGCCGTAGGTGGTGTAGCCGCCGTCAACGAGCTTCTTGCTGACCGTGTACAGATCCTCGAAGCTCTTCAGATCCTTGGAGGCGTCAATACCGGCCTTGGCGAACATATCCTTATTGTAATAGATCACGGGATAGGAATAGCCCTGCGGATAGCCGATCTGCTTGCCGTCCTTGTCCTGATAGGCAGTACGGATGGCTTTCCATGTGTCGTCGAGCTCCTTCCAGGTGCCCTTCTTCTCGAGGTCGATGAACTCCTGCAGAGGCACACAATAGTCCTCGTTGGCGTACATGGCGACGTTCTCAACCGCGCCGTGGAACATGGCGGGCAGCTCACTCTGATCGGTGGAGGCAATCTTGGCGTTCATTTCCGCCTGGCTGCCCTGTGCCTCACAGGTCACACGATACTTCGTCTGGCTGGCGTTGAAGGCGTCGATGATCTCCTGATACTGGTTCTTCACCGTCTCGCCGAAGAACGTCCAGATCGTGACCTCGATCGTGCCCTCGGGTTCGGGACCCCAGTCTTCGGTGGGATCCTTCTCCTTGCCGCAGGCCACGAGGCTCAGCGCCATGACGAGGGCAAGGATGAGTGCAAGGATCTTTTTCATACTCGTTTCTCCTTTTTCATATTTATAAAACACGGCTGCCGCGTTTTATACAATAGAATCGGTGTGTCTCCCCCTCAGCGGCTTACTTGCTGGCGGGGTTGGAGAGGTTGTAGAGGTCAATGGCCTCCTGAATGGTGTCATTGGCCTTCTGGATGATGGTGTCGAGATTCGCGTTCGGGTCGGAAGCGGCCTCCTGCGTCGCCGTCTTGTTGGCGGCCTTCATCTCGTTGGAGATGGGGATGTAGGGGTTGTTCGCGGAGGAATCGGACTTGGCCAGATTGTCATACACCGCGGTGATAGCGGGGAAGGTGTTGGTCAGATAGTCCTTGTAGGTGTCGGAGTTGTAGGCGTCGGAGTTAGGAGCCAGATAGCCCGTCACGGTCGCGAACTTCGCGGCCTGATCGGCGGAGCTGGCGAACTTGATGAACTCGTAAGCGCCCTTCTGGGCCCACTTGTTGCCGTTGTTGCAGATGAAGCCGCCCGTACCGCCAGCGGGCTCGCCCGTGCGCTTACCGGCGTTCGTGGCGGAGATCATGGGAACGATGCCGACCTCGAACTTGTCGCCGACCGCGGTCAGAACCTTACCGGTCACGGAGACAACGGCCATCATCATCGCGCAGGCGCCGTCCGCCAGCTGGGGGATGATCTCCTTCTGATAGTTGGAGCCGTAGGCGATGCAGAGATTCTCCGCGTGCAGCTTCTGATACACGCCGAGCATGGTCTTGACGGCGTTGTTCACGGTGCTGTCGGAGGTGTACAGGCAGTGCTCAATCGTGCCCTTATAGCCGTTGTCGTTATCATAGTACATGATACCCTCGCGGCCGAGCGCGGCGTTGAAGTAGAAGCCATCGGGATGGAAGCCGATGCCGTAGGTGGTGTAGCCGCCGTCAACGAGCTTCTTGCTGACCGTGTACAGATCCTCGAAGCTCTTCAGATCCTTGGAGGCGTCAATACCGGCCTTGGCGAACATATCCTTATTGTAATAGATCACGGGATAGGAATAGCCCTGCGGATAGCCGATCTGCTTGCCGTCCTTGTCCTGATAGGCAGAGCGGATGGCTTCCCACGTGTTGTCGAGCTCCTTCCAGGTACCCTTCTTCTCCATGTCGATGAACTCCTGAATGGGAACGCAGTAGTCCTCGTTGGCGTACATGGCGACGTTCTCGACCGCGCCGTGGAACATGGCGGGCAGCTCGCTCTGATCGGTGGAGCTGATCTTCGCGTTCATCTCAGCCTGGCTGCCCTGAGACTCGCAGACCACATGGTACTTCGTCTGGCTGGCGTTGAAGGCATCGATGATCTCCTGATACTGGTTCTTCATCGTCTCACCGAAGTAAGTCCAGATCGTGACCTCGATCGTGCCTTCGGGTTCGGGACCCCAGTCTTCGGTGGGATCCTTCTCCTTGCCGCAGGCCACAAGGCTCAGCGCCATGACCAGAGCAAGGATGAGTGCAAGTACTTTTTTCATCTTGGTTCTCCTTTGTTGGTATTTATAAAGCGCACACCGTGCGTTTTATACGGGGAATCATGTCCTGTCCGGAGCTTAGTTACTGGTGGGGTTGGACAGGTTGTAAAGCTCGATGGCTTCCTGAATGGTGTCGCAGTCCTTCTGGATGATGGCGTCCAGATCCGCATCCGGATTGGAGGCCGCCGCCTGAATGGCCGCGCGATTTGCCGCCTCCATCTCGTTGGAGATGGGGATATAGGGGCTTCTGGCGGAGGAGTCCGCCTTGGCAAGGCTCTCATAGACCACCGCGATGTCGGGGAAGGTGTTCTTCACATAGTCCTGATAGACCTCGCTGTTATAGGCGTCGGTGTTGGTGGCAAGATAGCCCGTCACGCTCGCGAAATAGCCCGCCTCGTCCGCAGAGCTCGCGAACTTGATGAACTCGTACGCGCCCTTCTGGGCCCACTTGTTGCCGTTGTTGCAGATGAAGCCGCCGGTGCCGCCGTTGGGCTCGCCCGTGCGCTTGCCCGCGTCCGTCGCGGAGAGCATCGGGATGATGCCGACCTCAAAGTTATCGCCGACCGCGGTGAGCACCTTGCCGGTCATGGACACGACGCCCATCATCATCGCGCAGGAGCCGTCCGCCAGCTGGGGGATGATCTCCTTCTGATAGTTGGTACCGTAGGGGATGCTCAGATTCTCGCTCTGCAGCTTCTGATAAACGCCGAGCATCGTCTTGAGCGCGTGGTTGACCGTGCTGTCGGAGGTGTACAGACACTTTTCGATCGTACCGGAATAGCCGTTGTCGTGATCGTAGTACATGATGCCCTCGCGGCCGAGCGCGGTGTTGATATAGACGCCGTTGGGGTGGAAGCCGATGCCGTAGGTGGTATAGCCGCCGTCGACGAGCTTTCTGCAGACGTCGTAGAGATCCTCAAAGCTCTTGAGATCGTTCACCGCATCGATACCGGCCTTGGCAAACATGTCCTTGTTGTAAAAGACGTTGCCGTAGCTGTAGCCCTGCGGATAGCCGATCTGGCTGCCGCTCTGATCCTGATACGCGGTCAGAATGGCCTGCCAGGTGTTGTCAAGCTCCTTCCAGGTACCCTTCTTCTCCATGTCGATGAACTCCTGCAGCGGCACGCAGTAATCTGCGTTGGCGTACATAGCGACGTTCTCGACCGTGCCGTGGAACATGGCGGGCAGCTCCTCCTGCGATACAGAAGCCAGCTTCGCGTTCAGCTCAGCCGCGCTGCCCTGCGTCTCGCAGGTGACATGGTACTTGGTCTGACTGGCGTTGAAGTCGTCGATGACCTTCTGGTACTGGTTGCGGAGCGTTTCTCCGAAGAGGGTCCAGATCTCGACTTCGATCGTTCCTTCGGGCTCGGGGCCCCAATCAGCCGTCGGATCCTTCTCCTTGCCGCACGCCACAAGGCTCAGCGCCATGACGAGGGCAAGGACAAGCGCAAGAATCTTTTTCATCTCTGTTTCTCCTTGTTCTTTTTTCCTTTTTCTATTTATAAAACACCGTCGGGTGCTCTATACGCCGGGAGAGAGAATAACGGGAGAATATAGTTTTTTATCAGCCCTTGACGCCGCCGGCCGTCATGCCCTTGATGATGTAATCCTGGCCGAAGATGTAGGCAATCACCGTCGGGATGATGGCGATCATGGCGCTGGCAAGGATCTGGCTGTAGTCCACGACGTCGCCCGCGACAAGCTGCGCCACGCCGACCTGCACCGTGCGCATGGTGGACTTCGTCGTGACCAGCAGGGGCCAGAAGTAGGCGTTGTAGATGCTCACGAACAGGTACACCGCCAGCGACGACAGCGTCGGCAGGGACAGCGGCAGCGCGATGCGGAACAAAAAACCGATATCGCCGCAGCCGTCGAGCGTAGCCGCTTCCTTGAAGTCCTTCGACAGCGTCAGGAAGTACTGACGCATCATGAAGATGGACGTACCGCCGACGAGGGAGGTAATAATCAGGCCGAGATAGGTGTTCGTCAGGCCGAGGTTCTGCACCGTGACGAAGTTCGTGATCACGACGACCTCGCCGGGGATCATCATGCTCGCGAGCACAAGGCCGAACAGGAACTTCTTGCCCTTGAACTCAAAGAACGAGAAACCGTAGGCCGCGAGACTCGCCACGGTGATCTGGATGGTGATGGCGAGCACGCACACAATCAGCGAGTTTTTCAGGTACGACAGCAGGGGAACCTTCTGGAACACCTCGATATAGTTGATGAGCGTTGGGTTGGCAGTGAACAGCCGCAGCGGCGAGCTGGTCAGTTCATCCTCATACTGAATGGAAAACAGAAAGCCGATAATCAGCGGGGAGATAAACAGGATGCCGAGCAGCACCTTCAGCCCGAAGGAAATTCCTTCTTTCGTCTTTCTGACTTGTTTCTGCGTCATCATTGATAATGCACCACCTTATCTTCCAGAGCAAACTGGATGCGCGTCAGGATAAAGATCATCAGGAACAGGAAGATGGCCTGTACACATGCCGTCTCGAAACGGCCGTTGACGATAGCGTTTTCGTAGATGTAGTAGATCAGCGTCTTCGTGCTGTTGGCGGGGCCGCCCTGCGTCAGGAGCTTGATCTGGTTGAAGCACTTGAACGAGTTGTTGATGTTCAGGAACAGCACGAAGAAAATCTGGGGAGAGGCCAGCGGGAGAATGATCTTGCGGATACGCTCGAGCGGGCCGGCGCCGTCGAGCCATGCGCTCTCGAGCAGATCCTCCGGCACGTTGCGGAAGCCCACCAGCAGGAAAATGAAACTCGTGCCGATGTGCTGCCAGACCGTCATCGCGACCACGCACCAGAAGGCGGTGGATTTCGTGGTCAGCCAGGAGATATCCGTGCCCAAAATGTTGTTGAGCACGCCGTTGTGCTGGCTGAAGAAAAACAGGAAGATGGCCGCCGCGGGGGACGAGGCGATCGCCATGGGCAGCGCGTACATCGTCTGATACAGCTTCGACCAGCGCACCTTCTTCGTGGCGAGCAGAGCAAAGATCATCGCGATGCTGAAGGTAAAGACCAGATTGGCCGCCGCCATTTTCAGCGTGACGACAACAACGTTCCAGAATTCATCCTTCTTCAGTACGCGGAGCCAGTTGCCGATGCCGACCCACTTGGCGAAGTTACCGCGCTTGTCCGTCACAGCGAAGGACAGCACAATCGCCCGGATGAACGGGTAGAATGTGAATGCGCAGAACAGGAGGATCGCCGGGGCAATCAGCAGATACGGCAGTTTTTTTGTCCGTTTCTTTCTTGCCAGCGGCAGTTCGTTCTTTTGTGACATCTTAAGGTTCCTTTCCCGGCCCTGCGGCCGTTCATTTTATCCATTCAGGCAGTCTGCCAGACGAAGGGCGTCCCGTCTGAAAAGCTCGGGGGTGATGTGCGGGCCGGATACATATTCCAGCACCAGATCCGCGTCCGGCGTCTCGCGGCCGATCTGCCGCAGGAGCCGTTCCATCTCCTCCGGGGTATACCACAGGCCCTCCTCGAACATCGGCCGGTGCAGATCATGCACGCCGTCGGTGTTGTGCAGATGATAGCCCTTGATACGCGTACCCAGCTGGGAGATCAGTTTCGGGATGTCCCAGTGGTTGGCCATGGCGTGGCCCGTGTCGATGAGCGCGCCGACCTCGTCGGGGAGCTCATCAAACATCTTCACGAACTCGTCCTGATCGAGCAGGACGCTGTCCTTGAACGGGAAGCCGACGTTTTCCACCGTCAGGTGCAGGCCCTCGGCCTTCGCCTTGGCAGCGGTGCTGCGGATGGCCTCGAGCGACCACTCCTGCAGCTGCGCGCGCTCGTCTGCCGGGACGGCACGCTCGTGCGTGTGCATAACCATCGACTCGGCGCCGAAGAGGTGGTACCAGCGGAACGCCTTGGCAAACGCCGCCTCCATCGCCGCGCGCTCGGGGCTGTCGGGCGCGCCGCTGATCTCGACAAACGGCGCGTGCAGCGTCACGGGGCCGCTGGCAAAGCGCGGCACCTGACTGTCCAGCAGCTCGTCGAAGTTCGGAATCGGCCAGCTCGTGCCGAGCTCCGCGCCCATCGGAACCTCCGGGCAGCTTTTGCAGAGCTGTTCGAGCAGGTCATAGTCCTCAAAGAGTACGCAGAAGGAAGAGATAAAGATTTTTTGCATTGTTTTTTCGCCTCACGCAAGAATGGGATAGGGGCAGGGCGGGCAGAACAGATACAGACACTGATACGCGGGGTGTCCCTTCATTTTTTCAAATACAAATCGATCAACGACGCGCTGCTCCTCTGCGCTGCAGCCGCAGCGCACGGCGATGTGCGTCATGTCCACATAGCGCAGCTCGTGCGCTGCGTAGCCGAACAGCTGCTCGCTGTAGCCTCTGCCCTGCAGGGCGGGCTTTACATACATGGTGTCGATCACGCCGCACGTCGCAGGCAGATCCTTGTCGATCCCCATGCGGACGAAGCCGGAAACCTCACCCTTGAGATAGCTCAGCGCGATGTAGTTCGGGTGCTCGGCAAGCAGAGTGCGCGCCCCGCGGCGGTAGCTCTCACGGTCAAACGCCGCGCCGCGCTCGGCGGCCTCGGCCTGTGCCAGGTCGAGAAGCGTCTCCTCCTGCTCGGGCCTTACGGGATAGACGGCCATGTTGATGTCCGCCCCGGCGATGCCGCCCCACGCGCGCTTGAGCCGGTCGGGCAGGTGGGATTCATCATTCATGAACTCGACGGTGATGTTCCCGTCCCCGTCCACGTTCAGAAGCGACACGGAGGTGTTGTCCCCGTGGCCGAACTCCTTCACGCGCGTCATCGGCTCACCGAGGATCGTGCAGAGCGTGGCCTTGATGGTGCAGGAGTGGGAAACCGCGACGGCCACGCCGTCGGGGCCGACCTCGCGCGCAATGCGCTTCAGCCCGCAGATCAGCCGGGCCGCAACCTGCTCAAAGCTGCTCGCGCCGGGGGTCTTAAGCGCCCACGGCGTCTCGCTCCAAGCCCGGTTCCCCTCCGGGAACTCGTCGGCGATGTTGCCCCAGGCCATGTCCTCCCAGATACCGGTCGTCACCTCACGCAGCGAGATGCGCGTGTGAATCGTCAGGCCGCGCTCCTTCGCGATGGGGTCGATCGTCATGATCGAGCGGTAGGAATCGCTGGAATACAGCTTATCAATATGAATCCCCTCGAAGCGGCGGCGCAGCATCTCACACTGCTCATAGCCCTTGTGCGTGACCAGCGCGTCCACGTGGGCCTGTGTGCGCCGGCAGGCATTGCCCTCCGACTCGCAGTGTCTCACCAGATAAATCTTAGCCATAATATTCCTCTATCATTCAACAAATTATTAATTTTTCGTCTCAATAAACAGGCATTCACCCAAGATATGATGGTTTTAGCTTAGCACACGCAATCGGACAAAGCAAGATGTTTTTCTCTCTTTTCCCTGTTTTTTTGGCGTCATCTTGAACGATAAATCAATAATTTGTGCAGATTCTCCAATTTATTTTTCTAGTTTTTGTGGATTTCTCCGGCCTCCTTCTTGTTAATTTCTTGTCTATTATTAGTAAATCCATATTTTTCCATTTGGTGAAAAATCCTGATATTTCTCAAAAATATTAATAATTCATCTTGCATCCGCCGCAAGACTGTGGTATACTTTTCTCAATCAATTCGTCCGACCTTACAGGAGGTGCTTATGCGAACCAAAGGCGTCACTATGCAGGATGTCGCAAAGGCGGCCGGCGTTTCTCAATCCACCGTCTCCATGATCCTGAACCAGAAATCCAGTTCCTTCCCCACCACTACGATCGAAAAGGTACTCGCCGCGGCCACGGCGCTGAACTATCAGTTCCGCCGCACCGCGCCGCCCCCCTCGAACAGTACGGTGCTCGTCATCGCCGTGCAGACCACGAACCCGTACTACAGCGCCATGATCCAGGGCATCGACCGCGCGGCCATCACCCAGAGCATTTCGATCATCACCGCATGTTCCTACCACAATCCCGCGCTTGAGAGCGCCTATCTCCAGATGGCCCTCGAGCACCACTATCTCGGCGTCATCTTCCTCTATCCGCCGGATAACGACGCGGCCTATGCCAACGCCAACACCCGCATTCCCATCGTCACGATCTGCGACCGGTCGAGCCATGTCACCGGCGACATCGTGGAGCTGAACAACTTCGAGGCGGGCGTGCTTGCCGCGCGGCACCTGCTCGAGCTGGGGCACAAGAATATCGCCGTTCTCTCCTCGACCTCCGTGCGCAGCACGACCTCGCGCGCAACGCGCGTGGCCGGCGTTCTCTCCGAGGTGCGCAAGGTTCTCTCCGAGGATCATCTGCTGATCCTCAGCGGCAACTCCGGCTCCACCGACATGCTGCAGGAGAAGAGCTCGCACTATCAGATGGGCCACACGCTTGCCCAGAACAAGAAGATCTTCCAGCGCAACATCACGGGCCTGATCTGCGTCAATGACCTCGTGGCCTACGGCGCGATGGACGCGCTCATCAGCCGCGGCTACCGGATTCCGGAGGATTTCTCCGTCATCGGCTCGGATAATCTGCTGTTTTCCAGCATGCCGCAGGTCTCGCTCACCACGATCGAGCACCACCCCTACATCGTCGCGCAGTCCGCGCTCACGACGCTTCTCAACCGCACGCACATGTCCGTTACGAACCAGAGCGCCTCGTCGACGGCGCGCTTTCAGGTGCAGTGTCAGCCGAACCTGATTATCCGCCACTCGACCGGCCCCGCGCGCACCGGGATGCTGCCCGGCATGCCCGGCCCCCGGTTCTGATAAGAGGTAGAAACCGCATGGCATCTCTCATCCTCGTCTCCGATATGGACGGGACGCTGCTCGACGACAGCTCCCGCATCCCGCCTGAGAACATCGCCGCCATCCGCGAACTCATCGCCGCCGGCGGCGGCTTCACCATCGCGACGGGCCGCCCCGTGCGCAGTATCGTGGATCATCCCGCGCTGCGCGGGCTGATTACCCTGCCCGTCATCGCATGCAACGGCGCGTGCCTGTACGACACGCAGAAACAGACGTATCTCTTCGCGCGCCGCCTGCCGGACGATGTGCAGGCGCTCGCCGCGCGCCTGCTCGCGCAGTATCCGGATTTCGGCGCGCTCGCCTTCTCTCAGGCCGACAGCTGCACCTACACGCTGCGCCGCACGGACTTGACCGACGAGGTCGTCCTCCGCCGCGAGACGGTCGGTCTGCACGAGTGCGGCCCGGAGGGCGCGCCCACGCCGTGGAGCAAGCTCGTCCTCTCCTGCCCGGACACGGCGCACATCTCGCGCTGCGCCGAGCTGCTCGCCACCGAGCGCCCGGACGTCAGCATCACGCTGACCGAAGGCTGCTACATCGAGATTCTCCCCGGCGGCACCAGCAAGGGTACGGCGCTTGAGGAACTTTCCCGCCGCTGCGATATCCCGCTTACGCGCTTCGTCGCCATCGGCGACAGCACGAACGACCTGCAGATGCTGCGCTGCGCGGGCCGCAGCGCGGCCGTCGGCAACGCTGCCGAGGCCGTCAAGGCCGAGGTCGACGCCGTCTTCGCCTCGAACAACGACGCGGGCGTCGCCGACTGCATCCGTAGCCTTCTCCTGCCCTGATTTCCCGCCGGACGAGCGCACTTTTGTGCCCGTCCGGCCTTTTTTGCATCATTTTCGCGCAGAAAGGAGACGCTTGTCCATGACCACCTGTCTCATCGTTTCCGATTCCTTCAAGGGAACCCTCTCCAGTCTCGAGATCTGCCGCATCGCCGAGGAGGTCGTCCCCGCCGTCATCCCGGACGGCCGCGCCGTCGCGCTCCCCATGGCCGACGGCGGCGAGGGGACGGTGCAGAGCGTCCTG
>ENA-OVGE01001673-OVGE01001673.1-human-gut-metagenome-genome-assembly--contig:-NODE-1673-length-16655-cov-3.878976_pt1 | contig 16655 bp, 14 predicted proteins | sample MGYA00237769_ERZ505417 | MGnify/ENA primary metagenome ERZ505417 (study PRJEB26158, sample SAMN06016403) | human gut metagenome | biome: human gut; feature: ankylosing spondylitis patient; material... | reverse complement strand
GCATACGAGATCTGATCGTGACTGGAGTTCAGACGTGTGCTCTTCCGATCTCCCACTCAAATTGCCAATTCTTCTCAAAAACGAAAATCCCATTTTCACTCCCCCACGCATAAATCCTCCTCCGCGCGTGCAAACTACCGGCACGCACAGGTATTCCCAAACTGATCCAACACAGGAGGAACCGGATTTATGGTCAAAGATTTCATCGACACCAATGATTTCACCCGCGAGGAGCTGCTCGATATGATTGAGCTGAGTCTGGCCATCAAGCGCGCCATCCGCCGCGGCTATTATCCGCAGCTGATGCGGGACATGACGCTCGCGATGATCTTCCAGCAGTCGTCCACGCGTACGCGCGTCTCATTCGAGACGGCCATGAGCCAGATGGGCGGACACGCGCAGTATCTCGGCCCCGGCATGATCCAGCTCGGCGGCCATGAGACGATCGAGGACACGGGGCGCGTGCTGAGCAAGCTCGTGGACGTCGTCATGGCGCGCGTGATTGAGCACAGGACGATCGTCTCGCTCGCGGAGGCGTGCTCCGTCCCGGTGCTCAACGGTATGTCCGATTATAACCACCCCACGCAGGAGATCGGCGACATGTGCACGATCTTCGAGCACATGCCGCGCGGGAAGAAGCTCTCGGACTGCAAGGTCGTCTTTGTCGGCGACGGCACGCAGGTCTGCGCGTCGCTCGGCTTCATCACCACGAAGCTCGGCATGAACTTCGTCCACTACGGCCCGCGCGGCCACCAGCTCGGCGAGCAGCACATGCAGATCCTTGAGCGCAACTGCCAGGCAAGCGGCGGCAGCTTCCGTGTCACCGATGACCGCGAGAGCGTCCGCGGCGCGGACTTTATCTACACGGACGTGTGGTACGGCCTGTATGAAAACGAGATGCCGAAGGAGGAGCGTGTGCGCGTGTTCCATGACTATCAGGTGAACCGCGAGCTGATGAGTCTCGGCAGCCTCGGCTGCAAGTTCCTGCACTGCCTGCCCGCGACGCGCGGCGAGGACGTGACCGACGAGGTCGCCGACTCCGACGCTTCCCTCTGCTGGGAGCAGGCCGGCAACCGCCTGACGGCCATGCGCGGCCTGCTGGTCTACTTCACCCGCTGCCGCCCGGAGCGCTCGGAGCTGCAGATCGCCGCGGCGCAGGAGGAACTCGACCACTTCCTGCAAGAGCGCATCTACTGCTGACGGGGCGCCGCCATGGAACGGAAAAAATTTCACCTGATCGACGTGATTCTCTCCGTCATCTGCGTGGTGTTCGTGGCGGAGGCCGCCGCGCCGGTGGCCTCCATCGGCAACAGCCAGTATTTCTGGTGGATCTTCATGATTGCTGCCTTTCTGCTGCCCTACGGGCTGATTTCCTCCGAGCTGGGGACGGCCTACGTCGGCGACGGCGGGCTCTATGACTGGATCGCGACGGCGTGGCCGGACTCGAAGTGGGGCGCGCGCTCGTCGTGGTACTACTGGATCAATTTCCCGCTCTGGATGGCGTCGCTCGCGGTCATGTGTCCGGAGCTGCTGGGCTATCTGTTCGGCTGGCGGCCGGGCTGGGCGATGAGTCTGCTGGTGCAGCTCGCGTTCATCTGGATCGTGACGGTCGTTGCGTTCTACCCGGTCTGCGACAGCATCATCATTCTGAATCTCAGCGCCGCGATCAAGATCCTGCTGGCCGTGCTCGTCGGCGTGCTGGGAATCCTGTATGTCGCGCGCAGCGGCTTTGTCAACGACATGGCTGCGCGGACGTTTCTTCCGTCGTTCGACCTCGAGAGCCTCTCCTATATCTCGGTGATTATCTTCAACTTCCTCGGCTTCGAGGTCGTCTGCACCTACGCCGACAACATGCGCGACCCGCGCCGCCAGATCCCGCAGGCCATCGTCACAGGCGGCGTCGTCATCGCCGCGATCTACCTGTTCTCCGCCTTCGGCATCGGCGCGGCCGTACCGACGAGCGAGATCAGCGTGGACTCCGGGCTGATCGACGCCGTGTCCCTCATGACGGGGCAGGCCGGGGGCGTTCTCGTCGGGCTCGTGGCGCTGCTGTTTCTCATCACGCTCTTCGGCAACATGATCTCGTGGTCGATGGGCGTCAACTCCACGGCTGCCTACGCGGCTGACCGCGGGGACATGCCCGCCGTGTTCGCCCGCCGCTCAAAGCGCAATGGCATGCCGGTCGGCTCCGCGCTCACCTCGGGCATCGTCGCTTCGCTCGTGTGCATGCTCGGCATCGTCATCGAGCGCGTCAGCCCGGATTCCTCGCTCTTCTGGAGCTTCTTCGCGCTGAATCTGGTGATGCTGCTTTTGAGCTATGTGCCGGTGTTTCCGGCGTTTCTGAAGCTCCGCCGCAGCGACCCCGCGACGCCGCGGCCCTTCCGCGTGCCGGGCAGCCCCGGCTTTCTCAAGTGGCTGGCCTATGTGCCGATGGTGCTCATTCTTGTCTCCATCGTCTTCACGGCCGTCCCGCTCTCGCTCGATAAGCAGACGCTCAGCACCTATCTCCCGATCACGATCGGCTCCGTGCTCGCGATTCTGCTCGGCGAGCTGCTCATCGCCGGACGTGCCCGGCGGAAAACCATGTAGGAGGAAATTTGTATGGCAAAACGTATGACAGAGAGCACCCCCAAGGCCGACGGCTTCCGCATGCCGGCAGAGTTCGAGCCGCAGGCGGGCGTCTGGATGCTCTGGCCCGAGCGGCCCGACAACTGGCGCGGCGGCGGCAAGCCCGCCCAGCGCGCGTTCTGCGCCGTGGCCGAGGCCATCGCCCGCTTCGAGCCGGTCACGATGTGCGTCTCCGCCGCGCAGTATCAGAACGCCCGCGCCCGTCTGCCCGAGCACATCCGCGTTGTGGAGATGAGCGCGAACGACGCGTGGGTGCGCGACTGCGGACCGACGTTCCTCGTGAACGACGCGGGCGAGCTGCGCGCCGTGGACTGGGAGTTCAACGCCTGGGGCGGCCTCGTCGACGGGCTGTATTTCCCGTGGGACAAGGACGATCAGGTCGCGCAGAAGATCTGCGAGCTCGCGGGGGCGGACAGCTACCGCACGGACGGCTTCGTGCTCGAGGGCGGCTCCATCCACGTCGACGGCGAGGGCACGGTGCTCACGACAGAGATGTGCCTGCTCTCCCGCGGGCGCAACCCCGGTATGAGCCGCGAGGAGATCGAGCGAAAACTCTGCGACTATCTCGGCTGCGAGAAGGTACTCTGGATCCGCGACGGCATCGACCCCGACGAGACGAACGGCCACATCGACGACGTGGCCTGCTTCATCCGGCCGGGCGAGGTGGCCTGCATCTGGACGGAGGACAAGGACCATCCGTTTTATCAGGAGGCGCAGGACGCCTTCCGCACGCTCAGTCAGGCGACCGACGCCAAGGGCCGCCGCCTGAAGGTGCATAAGCTCTGCCTGACGAAAAAGCCGTGCCTGCTCGAAGGGGCGGAGACGATCGACACCGTCGAGGGGACGATCCCCCGCGAGAACGGCGAGGTGAGCATCGCCTCGTATATGAACTTCCTGATCGTCAACGGCGCGGTCATCCTCCCACAGTACGGCGACGAGAACGACCTGCTCGCCGTGCGGCAGGTGCAGGAGATGTTCCCCGACCGCGAGGTCGTGGGCGTGCAGACGCGCGAGGTCGCCTTCGGCGGCGGCAACATCCACTGCATCACCCAGCAGCAGCCGAAAACGAAATAAGACTTCTCAGCAAAATATGCCCGGAATCTGTGATTCCGGGCATATTTGAGCTTGTTCCAAAAGGGCGAAGCCCTTTTGGAACAAAGAGTTTCGCTCCGACCCGCGCGTTTTGGCCGCTGTAAGCGGCCAAAACACACTCTGGCCCGACATCAACCGTCGGGTCTGCCGAGGCCAGTTCCTCTGGGCCGAGGCCCACGCAAAGTGCTTTTTGCGACGTACACGCCGCCGCAAAAAACGGATTTCAAAGGATTCGCACCGCTGCGGCGGCGCAAACTCTGCGAGTTTTTTTACAGGAATTTGCTTTTAACGGCACAATCTTCCAAAAACCGGTAGACATCCGCCTGTTTCGCGTGCTATACTGATACTATCTATCAGTATGTGTATTCCCGGAAAACCGGGAAGCGTTTGAGAGAGATCTATCAGATGGGGTGATACGATGAAATCCAGAAAACGGGCCTATTCCATCGCGCTGTGCTGCCTTCTGGCGGTCACGGTGCTGCTGCCGGGCCTGGTGTTCCTGTTTGCCGGGGCGACGGCGGCGGACGATCAGGAGGAATCCCTGCTCGGCACGCTCAGCGCCCAGTTCGAGGCGAGCAGCCCGGGCATGGTTTCGTCCGGGACGGGCGACCTCGGCGGAAAGTCCTACGGCGCCTATCAGTTTGCCAGCCGCTATGACACGCCCAAGGCGTTTTTCGAGTGGTGCCTGCAGCAGGACGATACATATTACCGCTCCGTGGGCGAGCGCCTGCAGGACGCATACTACAGCGGCGGTGCGGGCTACGGCACGAATTTCGACAACACGTGGCGCGCGCTCAACAACGAGGACAGCGCGGGCTTTCTGCGCGTCCAGCGCAACTATGTCCGCCTGAGCTACTATGAGCCGATCGTCGCGAAGCTGGAGGCAAACGTCCCCGGCTTCTCCGCGGACGATTACAGCATCGCCCTGCGCAACGTCCTCTGGTCGCGCGCGGCGCAGCACGGGACGGGCGGGGCCTACAGCGTTGTCACGCGCGCCTTCGCGGCGCTGGGCGGCTTTAAAAACCAGCCCGAGGCCGAGCTGATCGACGCGATTTACGCCGAGAGCGGCCGCCTGACGACGGACGCCGCCACCACCATGAGCGGCACGACCGCCGAGCGCTACGGCGTCAGCGGACAGGCACTGGCGTACTACACGGGCTGCTCGGGCGAGGTGCAGCTCGGCGTCTACCTGCGCCTGCGCGTCAACGAGCCCGCCAAGGCGCAGGCCATGCTCGCGCAGTACGGCTATGCCGATGCCGTCATCGACGAGGGCGTCTATCGCATCCAGCCCTCCTCCAACACGAACCTCAGCGCCGTCGCGGGCAGTACGTCCGTCTCGCTCAACGGCGTGGCCGACAGCGATGCCCAGCGCTTCCAGCTGACATATTACGCGAGCGGCTACTATGCCATCACCTGCCGCGACAGCGGCCTGCGGCTCGCAGCTGCGAGTGACGGCAGTGTCACGATGGAAAAGCCCGCCGCGTCAGAGAGCCAGATGTGGCGCCTCGCGTGCTATAACAGCGGCTTCTCCATCCAGAACCGCGCCACGGGGCAGTATCTCGCGGCTTCGAGCTATGCCGCGGGCGGCAGGCTCCAGACCGCGCAGAGTGCCTACCAGTGGCAGGTCGCGCTCGCCGCGGGCGGCTGGTCGCTCGCCGGCGCGAGCTACCCGACCTATGCCAGCGGCCTGACCGAGGGTGCGTCGTCCTACCCCTTCCGCGGGACGCTGCGCTGCTCGTACCCCATCTCCCGCGTGGAGGTCAGAATCCTGAACGCTGCGGGCGGCGACGCCATCACCCCGGCCGCCGCTTCCCCCGGCAGCAAGAGCTTCGATCTCTCGAGCCTTGACAACTCCGTCGCCTTCAGCCGTCTGCGCGCGGGCGGCTATACCCTCGTCATCACCGCCGAGAGCGGCGCACCGACCGACGGCACGTTCCGTTTGGAGTCTCCTTTCTACGTCTCCGGCGACGGCTTCACTGTCACGTTCGATCCCTGCGGCGGTACCTGCGGCGAGGCCAAGCGCGCCGTCTATGCCGGTCAGTGCTACGGCGACCTTCCCACCGCGGCGAAGGACGGCTGGACATTTGACGGCTGGTATACCGCGCCCGAGGGCGGCAGCCGCATCGACGGGGCGGACATCGTCACTGCCGGTGACCACACGCTCTACGCGCACTATTCCCGCGAATACAGCTATGTGTTCTATAACTACGACGGCACCGCCGTCTCCTCCGGCCGCCTGGCCGCCGGGGAGGAGATCCCCGCACCAGACCAGACCCCGTCCCGCCCGTCCGACGGCACGTATTACTATGTCTTCACCGGCTGGAGCGGCTACAGCGCGGGCATGACCATCTCCGACAACGTCTCCTTCACCGCGGCGTATGAGGCGCACGAGATCGTCGGCGAGCCGGATCAGATCATCACCTCGGCCTATGTCATCCGCGACGGCTGGCTGCGCCGCATCCCGCTCGGCACCACGACGGCGGAGGTGCAGAGCGGGCTCACGCCCTCCTCCGGCATCACCATCCACAAGGGCAGCGCCCCGGCCACCGGCCTTGCCGGAACGGGCATGACCGTGGAGTATACGCGCGGGGGCGAGGTCGTGCAGACCTTGACGATGGTTGTCACGGGCGACCTCAACGGCGACGGCCGCTTGGATATCAGCGATGTCGTGCAGCTGCAGGGCAGTCTGCTCAACCGCGTGACACTCAGCGACGCCGCAGCACAGGCGGCGGACGTCAACGGCGACGGCCGCATCGATATCAGCGACATGGTACAGATGACCGCCGCGCTGCTCGGGCGCAGCAGCGTCAAACCCAACTGACGAGAAAGCAGGTACCCCATGAAATTTTGGAAAAAGCAGATTTTCTCCCTGCTCGCAGCGCTCGCGGTGCTCCTGACCCTCGTGCCGCAGCGGGCTGAGGCCGCAAGCTGCGGCCTCAGCGGCGCAGGCAGCGTGCGCGCGGGCAATACCGTCACTGTGACGTTCAGCATCAGCGGCGGCGATATTCTCGGCTTCGAGGCCGACCTCTCCTATGACAGCAGCCAGCTCAGTCTGGAGGGATCAAAGTCCCTCCTCGGCAGCAGCTGGACGGTCAAGATGAACGGCAGCCGCATCGTCGGCTATGACAGCGAGCAGAGCAATCCCATCAACGGCTCAAAGCAGGTGATGGCCTTCACCTTCCGCGTCAAGAGCGGCGCTTCCGCAGGGAGCAGCCTTTCTGCCGCGGTGAGTGACGTCTCCGTCTCCTATATCCGCAGCAGCGACGGCAACGCCGTGACCGTTGACGCAGGCTCCGCCCGCTGGAGCGCGTCCGTCTCCGCGCCGCTGTCCGCCAACGCGAACCTCGCGTCCCTTTCCTGCGCCAACGCAGAGCTCTCCCCGACGTTTTCCGCCGGGACGACCCAATACAGCGTGACCGTACCCTATGATGTGACGAGTCTGCGCCTGTCCGCTTCGGCGGAGGACGGCGGTGCGAAGGTCTCCACCTCCGGCAACGACCTCTCCGTCGGGGCGAACACCGTGACCATCACCGTCACCGCGCCGAGCGGCGCCGTGAAGCGCTATACCATCTCCGTCATCCGCCAGCCGGACCCGAACTACACCGCATCGACCGACGCGGCGCTCTCCGCGCTCACCGCGAGCTACGGGGAGATCAGCCCGGCCTTCACCTCGGACGTGACGGACTATGTCCTCTACGTCCCCCATGAGACGGAGCACATTACCCTCAGCGGCACCGCCCGCGACGGGAAGGCCGTGCAGGTCACCGGCGCGGACGCCGCGCTCGACGAGGGCGAAAATGTCCTCACCGTCACCTGCACCGCCGAGGACGGCGTGACCGTCATGACCTACACGGTGCATGTCTGGCGCATGCCCGCCTACGCCGGGACGCTGCCGCAGATCATCGTCCCGACGGACGCCGTCGAACCCGACCAGCCCGCGCAGGAGGATGCCTCGGCGCTCTCCGCGCTGTGGGCGAGCCTGTGCGCACCGTTTGTGCTGCCGTTTGGCGGCTGGACGGTGCCGCTCTATGCCGTGGCCGCGGCGGCGATGGTGCTGCTTCTGCTGCTCCTGTTCCTGCTGGGGCACCTGATCGGGCGCAGGCGCGGCCGCCGCAAGGCCCTGCGCCAGCTGGAGCAGACGTCCGATGCCATCGGCGTCATCCCGCCCGCGGACGAGCCGTCTGCGTCCGACGAGACGCACCCTGACGAGCCGCAGCCGGAGGACGGGCCGCAGCCCGTCGAAGAGGAGCCGTCCGCGGAGAACGAGCCGGTCCCGCAGCCGGTAGAAGCGGCACCGACGGAAGCGTCCGCCGCGCAGGAGGAGCCTGCGGCGGAAGAGCCGTCCGTTCAGCCGGAGCAGACGGAGGAGATGCACGCGGAACCGTCCCCCGATGACACGCTAGCGGATCTCGGCGACATCTCGCTGGATGATCTGCTGAACGATATTCGGAATATGTGAGCCATGAGCGCCGGAGACAGTGTCTCCGGCGCTCATTTTGTTTTGGGGGCGGGGATGCCTTCGGCGAGATACTTTTTACCAGCAGCGGCAAAAAGTACCCCGTCGGAGACATGGACCAACCGATTCAACCACCACTCCCTCGCCAAACGCAAAAGCAGACCGGAGAGGGTTTCTCCGGTCTGCCGTATATCACCACTTATTCTCCACCTTCTCCGCAAACCCGAGGAAATCCTTCACCCGCACCGCTGTGCCGTCGTCGAGAACCGCCGTCCCCGTGAAGCGGCCGAACACCTGATGCTGGTCGGACTTGATCAGCTTCACATCCGTGCAGGCGGCGCGGTCGAGAATCGGCACGAAGTCCATCTCAAACCGCCCGTCGTCCGACGTGAACGTCCACGGGCGGAGATAGTCCTCGCGCCCGTCCCGCATGGGGATGTGGAACTGCACCTGACTGAGCTTGTGCGCCCGGCCACCGTAGAATAGCATGTTCTCGCTCGCGGCGGAGGTGTTGCCGAAGCCATAGCCGATGTTCCAGCCGAACGGGATACCGTCCACCTGCCCGGAGGCGCTGCCCCAGTACCAGGTGTTGTGATACGTCCAGACGCCGCGCCCCCAGTCGAGCACGCCGAAGGAGTCCGCCGGGTCGAAAACGTACTCCCGCCCGCCGACGAGCACCGAGCCGCTCGCGCGCATACAGTTGATTTTTTGGTTATAGTAGAAGTGCCCCGGCTTTTCAAACGGCGTGCAGATGACCATCGACTCCTCCGGCTCGTCCGTCAGGCGGATGCGCCCGGAGACGGGGAGCCCGTCCAGAAAGTCCTCCATGTGGAACGTCAGCACACGCGCGCCCTCCTCGTGGCGGAAGGAGAGGGCGTAGTGCTTCCGGTTGATGACCGTGTCGCCCGCGGCGGACGAGGCGGGCAGCCCTGTGCGCCCCATGGGGAAGGCGCGCATGGGACTTTTCGTCTTTTCCCAGCGCTCGTCGAAGTGCAGAAACGAGATGGAGTCGAGCCCCATGTAGCTGTTGTCGTCGATCGTCAGGGCGACAGCGTAGTGGTCGTTCGCGACGAAGTAGTAGTCCCACTCCTTGATGCGCGCGGCCCCGGCGCGGATGGCGGCGCGGTCATAGACCGGCAGGAGCCGCTTGGCGTAGCCCGCCTCGCGGAGATTGCCCACCGCGTCGAGCAGCGGCGCGCGGCTGGTGATTTCATGCTGCATGGTGCGTCCCTCCCGATGTGATTTGCCTTTATTTTACCACATACGGCGGCACTGGGCTATCTTTTTGCTTGACAAATTCCGAAAATCAGCTATAATCTGAAAATGAATTTCAATTTCAAATTCGAAGGAGTGACACCCATGACCTATATGACGCGCCAGCAACAGGCGGTGCTCGCCTGCATCGAGCGCTTCGGCGGCGGCTGCGCGACGGCGGCGGAGCTGACGGAGGAGCTGCACCGGGAGGGGCAGTCCATTGGCCTGACCACGGTGTACCGCCAGCTCGAAAAGCTCAGCCGCCAGGGGCTTGTCCACAAGCTCGTGACGGATGAGGGCGCCTGCTACCAGTACTGCAGCCACGCGGACAAGAACGCGTGCTTCCTGCTCAAGTGCGAGGGCTGCGGGGCGATTTTCCACATGGACTGCGGCCATCTCTCGCAGCTCTATGACCACCTGCTCACAGAGCACGGCTTTGCCATCAACCCGCGCCGCACGCTGTTTTACGGCCTTTGCGCCAAGTGCCGGGAGGCGCAGCAGTCATGAAACAACGCATCACGGCGCTTTTTCTGGCGCTTTTGCTGCCTGCGGCGCTCTCGCTCAGCGGCTGCTCGCAGCGACCGCAGGAAAGCGCGGACGGGCGGCTGCGAGTCGTCTGCTCGCTCTTTCCGTACTATGACTTTGTGCGTCAGATCGGTGGCGAGGACGTGGACGTCTCGCTGCTGGTTCCCGCCGGGCGGGAGACGCACAGCTTCGAGCCGACGCCGCTCGACGTAATCCGCGTGAGTGAGGCGGACGTGTTCGTCTACAACGGCGGCGAGAGCGAGGTGTGGGTGGAGAACATCCTTGGCGCCGCCGGGGAGAAGATTCCCCACGTTCTGCGCATGATGGACTACGCCGACGCGCTGGAGGAGGAGTTCACCGAGGGGATGCAGCAGAGCGGTCACGACCACGACGAGGACGACAGCGACGAAATCTCCTACGACGAGCATATCTGGACCTCGCCCGTGCAGGCGCAGAAGCTCTGCAGTGCCATCGCGGACACGCTCAGCGCCGCCGATCCGGCGCACGCGGCGGACTATCAGGCGAGGCTCACGCAGTACCTCGCGCAGCTGCAGGCGCTTGACGCATCCTTCCGCGAGGTTGCCGCGAACGGGCAGAGGAATCTGCTCGTTTTCGGCGACCGGTTCCCGCTGCTCTACTTCTGCCGCACCTACGGGCTGAACTACCGCGCGGCGTTCCACGGCTGCGCCGGGGACACGGAGCCGTCGCTCGCAACGCTCAAATATCTCATCGACCGCGTAGAGAGCGAACAGATCCCCGTCGTCTATACGATCGAGCTGAGCAGTCAGAAAATCGCGGATGCCATCGCCGAGACGACGGGCGCGCAGGTGCGCACCTTCTACTCGTGCCAGACGGTCAGCCGCGCGGACTTCGACCGCGGCGAGACGTACCTGAGCCTGATGCAGAAAAACGTGGAAGCCTTGAAGGAGGGACTATCCTGATGGAAAATAAAACATTGCTTGCGTGCCGGGACGTCTCGCTGGGCTATGAGGGCCACGCCGTCTGGGAGCATCTGAATCTGGAGATCCGCAGCGGCGAATACCTCTGCATCGTCGGCGAAAACGGCTCGGGCAAGTCGACGCTGCTCAAGAGCCTGCTGGGACTGATCAAGCCCCTGCGGGGCAGCATCGAGCTCGACCCGTCCCTGCGCAGCGGCGCCATCGGCTATCTGCCGCAGCAGACGCGCGCGCAGAAGGACTTCCCCGCGACGGTGAGCGAGGTCGTGCTCTCGGGCTTTCTGAGCGCGCGCGGCCGCCACTTCTTCTATACCCCCGCCGAGAAGTCGCGGGCGCTCATGAATCTCGGTAAGCTCGGGATTCTCGAGTTGAAGGACCGCTGCTACCGCGAGCTCTCCGGCGGGCAGCAGCAGCGCGTGCTGCTCGCGCGCGCCCTGTGCGCGGCGGGGGAGCTGCTGATCCTCGACGAGCCGGTCACGGGGCTCGACCCGGCCGCCGCGCAGGACCTGTACCGCACGCTCGCCTACCTCAACAAGACCGAGGGCATCGCCATCGTCATGGTGACCCACGACCTGCAGAGCGCCCTGCAATACGCCGACACCGTGCTCTATGCCGGGCAGGGCAAGTGGTTCCACGGCACGACGGCGGAATATCTCGCCTCCCCCTACGGGCGGCGGTTCGGAGGTGAGCGGACATGACGCTGCTGCTGGAGATGTTTACCTATCCCTTTATCGTCCGGGCCTTTGCCGCCGGGGTGCTGCTGTCGCTGTGTGCGGCGCTGCTGGGGGTGCCGCTGGTGCTCAAGCGGTATTCGATGATCGGCGACGGGCTGAGCCACGTCTCGTTCGGCGCGCTGGCCATCGCGCTTGCGTGCGGGTGGTCGCCGCTGCCGGTTTCGATCCCGGTTGTCATTCTGGCCGCGCTGGGGCTGCTGCGCCTGACGGAAAACAGCCGCATCGGCGCAGACGCCGCCATCGCCGTCACCTCGGCCTCGGCGCTCGCACTCGGCATCATCGTCACGAGCCTGACCACCGGCATGACCACGGACGTCGACAGCTATATGTTCGGCTCAATCCTCGCGATGGACCGGGCGGATGTTGCGCTGAGCGTGGGGCTGTCGATTGCGGTGCTGGTACTGTTCGTGATGTTTTATCACCGGCTGTTCGCCATCACGTTCGACGAGAGCTTCTCACGCGCGACGGGCGTGAAGGTCGGACGCTACAACACGGTGCTCTCCGTGCTGACGGCGCTCACGATCGTGCTGGGTATGCGCATGATGGGCGCGATGCTCATCTCGAGCCTGATTATCTTCCCCGCGCTCTCTGCGATGCGCGTGCGCAAGAGCTTCCGCGGCGTGGTCATCACGGCGGGGATCCTCTCGGTCGTCTGCTTCTGCGTGGGGCTGGCGGGCTCATACCTGTTGAGCACCCCCGTCGGCGCGACGGTCGTGCTCGTCGATCTCGCGGCGTTTCTGGCGTGCTGCCTGATCGGGCGGACGTGCCGGAAATAACGCGGCCATATCGAAAAGAAACTGCAAAGCGGACGGACGGAAAATTTTTCCGTCCGTCCGCTTTTTTTGATTGACAGCGGCTGAAAAACGCGCTATGCTCGAGCTGTACACAACACGAAAACAAAATATACACAAAATGTGCGCGTGAAAAACACAAGGAGGCCGCCTATGATCTCGATGGAACTGCTCCGGGACGCGCGATGCGTCCTCTCCCCCGTCATCAACCTGACGCCGATGATCCCGGCGAAGGGCTTCGTGCCGGACTGCCGCTTCTACCTCAAGGCCGACTGCCTGCAGAAGACGGGCGCGTTCAAGCTGCGCGGGGCGTACTACAAGCTCTCCACGCTCACCGACGAGGAGAAGGCGCGCGGCGTCATCGCCTGCTCCGCGGGGAACCACGCGCAGGGCGTCGCCTTCGCCGCGCGCGACATGGGCATCCCCGCGACGATCTGCATCCCCGCGGGCGCGCCGCTGTCGAAGATCGAGGCCACGCGCAGCTACGGCGCGAACGTCGTGCTCGTGCCGGGTGTATACGACGACGCGCACGCCGAGGCGGTGCGTCTGCGGGACGAGCAGGGGCTGACATTTATCCACCCCTTCGACGACGAGCGCGTCATGGCGGGACAGGGGACAATCGGGCTCGAGATCGCCGAGCAGCTGCCGGATGTGGATGTTGTCCTCGTCCCGATCGGCGGCGGAGGGCTGATCGCGGGTGTCGCGAGCGCCCTGCGGCAGCTGAAACCCGCCTGCCGCATCATCGGCGTGCAGGCCGCCGGGGCGGCGAGCATGGCCGACTCCCTCCGCGCGGGGCATATCCTGACGCTTCCGGAGGTGCACACGGTCGCCGACGGCATTCAGGTTAAGACGCCCGGCGAAAAGACGTTCGCCATCTGCCGCGAAGCCGTTGACGAGGTTGTGACCGTTGGCGAGGCGGAGATCGCCAGCGCGATTCTCACCGTGCTCGAGCGGCAGAAGCTCATGGTCGAGGGCGCGGGCGCGGTCGGCGTAGCCGTGGCGATGTACGGGGAGCTGGATCTGCGGGGCAAGACCGTCTGCGCGCTGCTCTCCGGCGGCAACCTCGACGTGACAATGCTCGAGCGGATCATCACGCGCGGTCTTGCGCGTGAGGGGCGCACGGTGGGCTTTTCCACGGTGCTGCCCGACCGGCCGCGTGCCCTCGCGGGGCTGCTGGGGATCGTGTCGGAGCTGGGGGCGAATGTCCTCGAGGTCAGCCACGAGCGCAGCAGTCTGAAGGCCGACCTCGGCTCGACGGTGGTGCACCTGCTGGTCGAAACGCGCAACCGCGCCCATGTTGACGAGCTTTTTGATGCCCTGCACCGGGAGGGGTATCAGCTGATCCAGAGGTAAGGCGAGTAGCACCACGAGCCTTCGGCGACATACTTTTTGCCAACAGCGGCAAAAGTGTGCAAAAAACAGAGCAGCACCGCCGATGCTGCTCTGTTTCACTTATACACTTACGCCCTATGCCGCAGCTTCTCCAGCATCCGCTCAAACTCCTCCGGCCGCGGGCAGGTCAGCTCTACAGGCTGCCCCGTGCGGGGGTGGATAAAGCGCAGCCCCGTCGCGTGCAGGCACTGCCCCGTCAGGCCGGGGACGGGCTTTTTATTGCCGTAGACGGTGTCGCCGAGGATCGGGTGCCCGATGTGCGCGAGGTGGACGCGGATCTGGTGCGTGCGCCCCGTCTCCAGACGGCAGCGCAGGTGCGTCACGCCCGGATAGCGGGCGATGACCTCCCAGTGCGTGACGGCTCGGCGGCTGTTTTTCTGCGTGACGGCCATCTTCTTGCGGTCGGTCGGGTGGCGTCCGATGGGCGCGTCGACGGTGCCGCTGTCCTCGCGGAAGTTTCCCACGGCAAGGCACTCATATGTCCGCGCGAGCGTGTGATCCGCGAGCTGCGCCGAGAGGGCGAGGTGCGCGGTGTCGTTCTTCGCCGCGATGATCAAGCCGCTGGTGTCGCGGTCGATGCGGTGGACGATGCCGGGGCGCTTTTCGCCGCCGACGCCGGAGAGACTGTCGCCGCAGTGGTGCAGCAGCGCGTTCACGAGCGTCCCGTCCGGGTGACCGGGGGCGGGGTGGACGACCATGCCCGTCGGCTTGTTCACAACGATCACGTCCTCATCCTCATACACGACGTCGAGCGGGATGTCCTGCGCGGTGAGCACCGTCTCCTGCGGCGCGGGGACGCGGACGGCAACCGTCTCGCCGGGGGCGACGCGGGCACTCTTGGCCGGGCGCGCGCTGCCGACCGTGACCGCCCCCTCCTCGATGAGCCGCGCGGCCTGTGAGCGCGTCAGCTCCGGCGCGTGGGCCGCGATGAACGCGTCGAGCCGGGTGCCGGCGTCCTCAGTTTTTACCGTCAGCTCCAGCGTCATGGCCGTTCTCCTTCTTTTTCGCGTCGTATTTCTCGTAGAGGAAGAGGTAGTACACCGCGCCGAGGATCGCACCGACCACGACGAAGCAGTCGGCGAGGTTGAAGATCGGGTAGCGGAACAGCTGCAGGTCAAACATGTCGACGACGTAGCCGCGCGCGACGCGGTCGATCATGTTGCCGAGCCCGCCGCCGAGAATCAGCAGGCACGCCGCGACGCCGAGACGGTGGCGCACGATCTTCTTCACGAGCAGCACGGCGACGGCGGCCATGAGCACGAGCGTCACGGCCGTGAGCAGGGCGGTCTCGCCCGAAAAGCTCGACCACGCGGCGCCGGTGTTGTGCAGGCGGGTGAGCTGGATTACGCCGGGGATCAGCGGGGCCGACTCCCCAAGCGCCAGATGTGAAACCGTCCACCACTTGAGCAGCTGGTCGGCGGCGATTAAAACGATCAGAATGATAACAGCGGGCATGGGATGCTTCTCCTTCAGCATAGAGTTCTCTTGATGCCTATCATATCCCATCGGGCCGGAATTTGCAACGGAAAAGAGCGGATTTTCGCCGAGTGGGAAATACCGGGTGTATTTTCCTTGCAATTTAATGAATTATGGAATACAATAAGGCGAATCCTGAACGGAGGAGAAAAAATGGTTTCTATCATCGAAGTTAAAACGAAAAAGCAGCTGCGCTGCTTTGTTGATTACCCCAATCAGCTCTACCGCGACGTCGAGCAGTTTGTCCCCGCGACGTACGGCGACGATCTGGAGGATTGGGACCGCAGCAAGAACCCGGCCTTTGCCTACTGCGACGCGCGCTGCTGGCTGGCCTATCGCGACGGCGAGGTCGTCGGGCGCATCGGCGCCATTCTCAGCCGCAAGGCCAACGAAAAATGGGGCACCAACCGACTGCGCTTTACGCAGGTGGATTTTATCGACGATCCGGAGGTGTCGCGCGCGCTCTTCGCCACGGTCGAAAACTGGGCGCGTGAGATCGGCTGCACCGCCGTACACGGGCCGCTGGGCTTCACGGACATGGACCGCGAGGGCATGCTGATCGATGGCTTTGACCGACGCGGCTGCTTTTTCACCTACTACAATTTCCCGTATTACAAGGAGCACATGGCCGCGCTCGGCTACGTCAAGGACGTGGACTGGATCGAAAATCTCATCTCTGTTCCGACGGACGAGCGGATATTCCAGCGCTGGGAAAAAATCGCGAACTATGTCTTGCGCCACCACCACCTGCATGTCTACGAGGTACATAACCGGCTGGGCTATCTGCCGCTGCTGAAGAGATTCTTCAAGCTCGTGAACATCGCCTACGCGCCGCTTTACGGCACGGTGGATCTCTCCGAAGAGCAGATCCGCAAGTATTCGATGAAGTTCGCCCCGCTCATCAATCCGAAGCTGACGTGCTTTGTCATGGATGAGAATAACGAGCTGGTCGCCTTCGGCGTCGCGGCGCCGAGCATCGCCGAGGCGCTGAAAAAGAGCCGCGGCCGTATCTTCCCGACCGGCTGGGCGGGGTTGCTGCATGCGTTCCGCGTGAACGACACGCTCGACCTGCTGCTCATCGCCGTGCGGCCGGATCTGCAGAAAAAGGGCGTGAACGCCGTCATCATCAACAAGGTCATGAAGGCGAGCGTCAAAATGGGCATCAAGCACGCGGAGACGGGACCCATGCTCGAGACGAACGAGGCCATCCAGAGCCAGTGGTATGACTTCCCTGTGGAGCAGCACAAGCGCCGCCGCTGCTGGATCAAGGAGCTGCAGCCCGCGCAGACGGCGGGGGAGCCCGCGCCGGTCGGCGTTGGGTCAGCGGAGGAATAACGAAAAAATATGGAAG
>ENA-OVGE01001672-OVGE01001672.1-human-gut-metagenome-genome-assembly--contig:-NODE-1672-length-16667-cov-15.972731_pt1 | contig 16667 bp, 18 predicted proteins | sample MGYA00237769_ERZ505417 | MGnify/ENA primary metagenome ERZ505417 (study PRJEB26158, sample SAMN06016403) | human gut metagenome | biome: human gut; feature: ankylosing spondylitis patient; material... | reverse complement strand
TATGCTGTGATTTCATGCAATATCCTGTTCCATGTAATGAAGAGGATAAATATGACGTAATACTATTACATGATGTGATAGAACACGTTCCGACAAAAGAGCCATTTCTTGCACACCTAAGAAAGTTTCTGAAACCAAAAGGCGTGCTGTTTGTCGGATTCCCCGCATGGCAAATGCCTTTTGGAGGACATCAACAGATTTGCAGAAGCAAACTTTGCTCACATCTGCCATTCATTCACTTGTTGCCAAACCCTTTATACAAGTTGTTGCTAAAGACATGCAATGAAGAGAAAGGAACTATGAATGAACTTATGAGCATAAAAGAATACCGAACAAGTATAGAGTTGTTTGAAAGACTCATACATCAATGTGACTTCTCGATAACAGATCAAAAACTTTGGTTCATCAACCCACATTACAAACAGAAGTTCCACCTTACCCCACGACTCTTGCCACATTGTGTCTGGAAGATGAAGTATATCAGAAATTTCTTCACCACTTCATGCTGGTATATATTGACCATAAGCCATAAATAGAACTTACGTTCTTTAGGCAACCATTAAATCTATGAAACATTAAATAAGATATACTTAACCATTTCGGAAAAGCAGACTCCAAAAATCAGTATTGGAATCTGCTTTTCTACTTGTATAAAAATGTAGGAAAACAGTATGATAGGCTACATTTCTATTGGTTCTTATAGAATAAAAGGGGATGATTGGCAATTCACAACTGATTTAGTGAGTTTTTAAACGGTATATGACATTAGACTCATACCATACTGCAGCCTGCGCCATTACGTCCTTCAACTCCTCGATAAACTGCATGTAGTTATTCTGAGTTATAGGGATATGTCGCTCCGGGTGTTGTCCGTCGTGGTCGCCACTTGTCAAATGGATGATGCAGAATGTGCGGTCCGTATCGTGATGGGCTACCATGCCTCGCTTCTTGAGAACTGTCACTGTGCGGTCGAAGTCTGCCGGAGTGGTGGGTATCACCTGCAGCACGCTCCAGGGGTATTCCTGAGCCGTGAGGAGCGTCTGCCCCTCCTGCTGACTGAGCAGGAAGGAATGAATTGTTCTTGATGTTTTCATGCTACAAAGTTTAACGAGTTGGTGATTCTACCGCAAAGGTAGTTAATTCTGAGCAAATCTCATAAATATAATCTTGCAGATATAAAATATGAGTACGTGAAAAAATCTGCCATATCTTCCAGAAATGGCGTAATGGGTTGGTGGTGAATATGATAAGGGCTGGAAGATAACTTGAATGAGAGGGCTATCTTCCAGCCATCTTCCAGTTTTTGATAGCCATCTTCCAGCTTTTGATAGTCATCTTCCAACTTTTGACAGCCATCTACCAACTGTGTTTTTGCCTTTTATATAACCACCGCTGTGCCGCTGCATGTCACCATGAGCATCGATCCGCCCTGTCCTACGGTTTCGTAGTCGAGGTCGATGCCGACGATGGCGTTGCAGCCGAGGCTTTCGGCACGTTCTGCCATTTCGCGCATAGCTGAGTCTTTAGCTTCGCGCAGCACACCCTCGTATGCACCGCTGCGACCGCCGAAGAAGTCGCGCAAGCCTGCCATGAAGTCTTTGAAAACATTGGCACCGATGATGGTTTCGCCGGTTACTACGCCGCGATATTCGCGTATGGGGTGTCCTTCAAGAGTTGGTGTTGTTGAGAAAATCATAGTATTGTTCCTTTCTTTTTAATACGTTAAATAAACGCTATTGTGGGCGGTTTATTTTGTGGGTTAACAATAAATAATATAACTTTGTTCTTCATCACAGATTATTATAGAAATATATGACAAAGAAAGCGATAGTAATAGGTGCTACTTCTGGCATAGGGCTTGAAGTGGCTCGTCTTTTAGCCGTGCGTGGCTACAGCGTAGGCATAGCCGGCAGACGTGTGGAGCGGCTGCAGGAGATAGTGGCTACCACAGACGGTATAGTGGCGTGGCAGCAGATTGATGTGGACAGCGACGATGCCCCCGAGGGCTTGCACGAACTTATCGGCAGGCTGGGCGGCATGGACTTGTATTTCCACAGCTCGGGAATAGGGTGGGAGAACTGCTCGCTCGATGCGGAGAAGGAGATGCGGACGGTGCAGACCAATGCTGTGGGCTTTACGCGGATGGTGCTCTCGGCGTACCAGTGGTTTGCCGACAACAACCACCGTGGGCGCATAGCTTGCATAACGTCGATAGCCCGCACACGCGGACTCGGTGCGGCACCTGCCTATTCGGCTACGAAGCGCTACCAGTCGCACTACCTCGAGTGTCTGGCGCAGCTCGCCAGTATGCGCCGCCTGCCAATCAGCATCACCGACATACGTCCGGGCTTCGTGGCTACGGACCTGATTGCTGGCAGCCATTTCCCGCTGCAACTCTCAGCGGAGCATGTGGCTGCGGACATCGTGAATGCGGTGGAGCGTGGCAAGAAGGTGGTGACCATCGATTGGCGCTATCGGTTGCTCGTGGCAGCGTGGCGCATGATACCGCGCTGGGCGTGGATCAGGCTGCGGTTCGTGAAATGATATCTGTAGGTTTTGTTGGTGCAGTTCTTGCTCTGTTTGCTTTGTTGGTGCAGTTCTTGCTCTGGCAAGCGGCAAAGCCGAGCGGAGATAGCTGGAATAGATTGTTCTGTTGGCTTGGTTGGTGCAGCTGAGACAGCTGCACCCCCTACCGTTTGCGTTCGCCGTCCAATCGGTTTCCGTCCGCCGTCCAATCGGATTCTGTCCGCCATCCGATCGGATTCCGTCCGCTGTCTGATTGGATTGCGTTCGGTGCACGATGACATAAGCGGAGAGTCTATGCATTTATTCTTTACATATTTTTAAGTAAAAACCCTCAACAATCCAATTATTATTGCTAACTTTGCAAACTGAAAATTGCAATTCGAATACTTAGCGGTATTCTACGTAGAAAAAGAAACAAATTGTTTTAAAAATTTTTATGGATTCTATTTTATTAATCACAGTCATCTTGACGGCTGTTGTATTGGTAGTAGGTGCGTACGTAGTTGCGAAACTCGTAGGTCCTCGTTCGTACAACCCGGTTAAGGGTCAGCCCTTTGAGTGTGGTATTCCTACACGCGGATCTTCTTGGATTCCGGTGCATGTAGGTTACTATCTCTTTGCTATCCTTTTCCTTATGTTCGACATTGAGACCCTCTTCCTCTACCCGTGGGCAGTAGTTGTCAAGCAGTTTGGAGCGATGGCGCTTGCGAGCGTTGGTTTCTTCATGCTGGTATTGGTATTTGGCCTTGCATACGCTTGGCGGAAAGGAGCGTTGGAATGGAAGTAAGAAAACCTGTCATCAAGAGTATTCCTTACGATGAGTTCAAGGACAACAAGGGACTTGAGACAATCGTAGACGAGCTCCACGAGGGCGGCGTCAACGTAGTGGTTGGCTCACTCGACCAGGCTATCAACTGGGGTCGTTCCAACTCTTTGTGGTCATTAACATTCGGTACATCATGCTGCGGCATTGAGTTCATGGCAGTAGGTTGTGCCCGTTACGACTTCTCTCGCTTCGGCTTCGAGGTGACACGTAACTCTCCTCGTCAGGCAGACCTTATCATGTGCGCCGGTACCATCACCAACAAGATGGCGCCTGTGTTCAAGCGTCTCTACGACGAGATGGCTGAGCCGAAGTACGTAGTGGCAGTGGGCGGTTGCGCCATCTCGGGCGGTCCGTTCAAGAACTCGTACAACGTAGTGCGCGGCATCTCAGAGATTGTGCCCGTAGATGTGTACGTGCCCGGCTGTCCTCCGCGTCCGGAGGCTATCCTCTACGGCATGATGCAGCTGCAGCGCAAGGTGAAGGTCGAGAAGTTCTTCGGCGGAGCAAACCACAAGATGACACATGAGGAGAAAGAACTCTCTATGTCGAAGGGTGGTCTGCACGGCTTGAGCAACGAGGCTCTCGCCAGCGAAGCAAAGCGCGAGACAATCGTAGTGAACGAGGTGCCGGAAGGCTTCGATGCAAAGAAAGGTCTAACTGATTAATATAATAAGGTATAAGATATGAAACTTGAAAACATAGAACTCTCATTCGACAATTTCGCGAGTGAGATGTCGAAACTGAAGAACCAGAAACATTTCGACTACCTTGTTACCATCATCGGCGAGGACTTCGGCGAGGAAGGCTTGGGATGTATCTACATTCTTGAGAACACCGACAACAACGAGCGCTGCTCCGTACGCACCATCGCAAAGAAGGTGGACGGCAGCGACGTGATTCCTACCGTCGTTGAGCTCTGGAAGGCAGCCGAGCTGCTCGAGCGCGAGGTGTACGACTTCGTAGGCATCAAGTTCCTCGGCCACCCCGACATGCGCCGTCTGTTCCTGCGTACCGACTTCAACGGCTATCCGTTGCGCAAGGACTTCGACATGAGCCCCGAGGCTAACCAGTTCCCACTTACCGACGAGCCAGAGTCTGACTACACCGTTGTGTACAGCCTCGACGCCGACGGCCGCCTCGTAGCTACAAAGAAGCGCCTCTTCGAGGACACCGACTTCGTAGTGAACATCGGTCCGAACCACCCGTCTACACACGGTGTGCTCCGCTTGCAGACCGTTCTCGACGGCGAGAAGGTGAAGCGCATCTACCCGCACCTGGGCTATATCCACCGCGGTATCGAGAAGATGTGGGAGGGCATGACCTATCCGCAGACACTCGCTCTCACCGACCGTCTCAACTACCTCTCTGCCATGATGCACCGCCACGCTCTCGTTGGCGTGATAGAGGAGGGTATGGGCATTGAGCTTACCGACCGCATCCACTACATCCGCACCATCATGGACGAGCTGCAGCGTATCGACTCCCACTTGCTCTACCTCGGCTGTACAGCGCAGGACTTGGGCGCCCTCACAGCGTTCCTCTACTGTATGCGCGACCGCGAGCACGTGCTCAACGTGATGGAGGAGACCACCGGCGGACGACTCATCCAGAACTACTACCGCATCGGCGGATGCCAGGCAGACATCGACCCGAAGTTCGTAGAGAACACCAAGAAGCTCTGCAAGTATCTGCGTCCGATGATTCAGGAGTATCTCGACGTGTTCGGCGACAACGTAATCACACACAACCGCTTGGTTGGCGTTGGCCCGATGGGACGCGAGGACTGTATCAACTACGCCGTGACAGGTCCGGCAGGACGTGCTGCAGGCTGGAAGAACGATACACGTAAGCGCCACCCGTACGACCTCTACGACAAGGTAGAGTGGGAGGAGATTACAATGACCGGTTGCGACTCTATGGACCGCTACTACTGTCACATCAAGGAGCTCTATCAGAGCCTTAACATCATCGAGCAGCTCATCGACAACATTCCGGAGGGCGACTTCTACGTTAAGCAGAAGCCAATCATCAAGGTGCCCGAGGGACAGTGGTACTTCTCTGTAGAAGGTGCCAGCGGCGAGTTCGGCGTATATCTCGACTCTAAGGGCGACAAGAGTCCTTACCGTATGAAGATGCGCCCGATGGGTCTGACACTGACCGGCGCTCTCGACCCGATGCTTCGCGGACAGAAGATTGCCGACCTCATCACAACCGGTGCAGCTATCGACTTCGTAATTCCTGACATCGACCGTTAACGAAATCATAAATTAAAAGAAATGTTTGACTTTAGTAACATAACAAGCTGGCTCCACAATCTCCTCTCAGTGACCTGCGGTCTTGGAGATTTCTGGACAATACTGATTGAGTGCATCCTGGTTGGTGTCTGCATCCTCGCAGGCTACGCCATCCTCGCCATCATCTTGATCTTCATGGAGCGCAAGGTGTGCGCATGGTTCCAGTGCCGTCTTGGCCCGATGCGCGTAGGCCCTTGGGGCATATTCCAGGTGTTCGCCGACGTGCTGAAGATGCTCATCAAGGAGATCTTCTCAGTTGACGGTGCCGACAAAGTGCTCTACTACATCGCTCCGTTCCTCGTGATTATAGCTTCCGTAGGCACCTTCTCGTTCCTTCCGTGGAACAACGGTGCTCAGGTGCTCGACTTCAACGTAGGCCTGTTCCTCATGTCGGCAATCTCAAGCATCGGCATCGTGGGCATTTTCATGGCTGGTTGGGGCTCTAACAACAAGTACTCTGTAGTTTCGGCTATGCGTGGCGCCGTGCAGCTCATCTCTTATGAAATGTCGCTCGCCCTCTGCCTTATCACCGCTGTTGTGCTCACCGGCACAATGCAGGTATCGGAAATCGTAGATGCACAGACCGGTGCTTTCGGTTGGCTCATCTTCAAGGGACACATCCCGGCTATCATCGCCTTCCTCGTGTTCCTCGTAGCAGGCAACGCCGAGGCAAACCGTGGTCCGTTCGACTTGGCTGAGGCTGAGTCGGAGCTTACAGCCGGCTACCACACCGAGTATTCGGGTATGGGCTTCGGCTTCTACTACCTCGCTGAATACCTCAACCTTTTTGTAGTTTCAGGTATCGCTGCCACAGTATTCCTTGGCGGTTGGGCTCCGTTCAACATCGGTGTTGCCGGCGTTGACAGCGTGCTCGACATGATTCCGGGCATCGTGTGGTTCCTCGGCAAGACATTCGGCATAGTGTTCCTGCTTATGTGGGTGCGCTGGACATTCCCACGTCTGCGTGTCGATCAAATTCTGAAGCTCGAGTGGAAGTACTTGATGCCTTTGTGTCTTATCAACTTGATTCTCATGACTGTAGTTGTGGCATTCGGTTGGCACTTTTAATTAGAAGTTAAGGAGTAAAGAAGTTAAGGAGTTAAGCCAAATGTACTGATTGATATGGAAAAAAGGTTATGGCTTAACTACAAGTGACCAAAGGGAACGATAACTTCTCACTTCTGAATTCTTAATAATAATAAACAATGGAAGAAAACAAAAAATCATATTTCGGAGAAATCGGGTCGGCTATGAAAACCCTCGCCATTGGTATGAAGACCACATGGAAGGAGCTCCTCACAAAGAAGAGCACAGAGCAGTATCCCGAGAACCGCAAGACCACACTGCACGTAGCAGCACGCCACCGCGGACGTCTGGTGATGAACCGCGACGAGAACGGCGTCGTGAAGTGTACAGCTTGTACACTCTGCGAGAAGGCTTGCCCGAACGGCACCATCAAGATCGTGTCGCAGATGGTTGAGAACCCGGAGACAGGCAAGAAGAAAAAGCAGCTCGTAGACTATCAGTACGACCTCGGCGACTGCATGTTCTGCGAACTCTGCGTGAACGCCTGCAACTTCGACGCAATCAAGTTTGTAAACGATTTCGAGAACTCGGTATTCGACCGCGAAGCACTTGTGCTTCACCTCGACAAGGAAGTGTACGAGGGCGGCTCGCTGCCCAACATCATCGACGGCGGCGCAGACTTCGAAATCGGTACGTTTAACACCAAAACAAAATAAGGAGTAAGAAAATATGGCAAGTATAGTAATGTTTTGCATCTTGGCAGCAGTAATCCTCGGATCGGCTGTCATGTGCGTGACCACAAAGCACATCATGCGTTCGGTCACATTCCTGCTTTTCGTACTCCTCGGAGTGGCAGGCCTCTACTTCCTGCTCGACTACACCTATCTCGGTGCAGCACAGATCAGCGTCTACGCTGGCGGTATGGTGATGATGTACATCTTCGCCGTGCAGCTCGTCAGCAAGCGCACACTCCAGGGATTGGTAGAGCGCGTTAAGGGCTGCCGTGCCCTCTCTTACGCACTCATCTGCCTCGTAGGTTTGGCTACCGTAGCCGGCGTACAGCTCAAGAATGGTTTCATCTCTGTAGCTGTAGAAGGCAAAGAGGTGCCCATGCAGACCATCGGCGAGGCTCTTCTCGGTTCGGAAAAGTATCAGTATGTATTGCCCTTTGAGTTCATCTCAGTGTTCCTGCTGGCATGTATCATTGGCGCAATCGTTGTAGCACGTAAAGAAAAGGAGGACAAGTAAATTATGGTACCAGTAGAATGTTATTTCGTGCTTAGCGCACTTCTGTTCTTCATCGGCGTTTACGGCTTCGTGACACGCCGCAACCTGATAGCCATGCTCGTCTCTATAGAGCTCGTGCTCAACGCAGTAGACCTGAACTTCGCGGCTTTCAACCGTCTGCTCTTCCCCGGCGAGTTCGAGGGCTTCTTCATGACCCTCTTCTCAATCGGTGTGAGCGCAGCAGAGAGCGCCGTAGCTATCGCGATTATTATTAACGTTTACCGCAATTTCCACAGCGATCAGGTGAACAGTATTGAAAACATGAAATATTAATTAGATTATGGATTTTACATATTCAATATGGATTCTTCTGTTGCCGCTGATCAGCTTCCTGGTTATCGGTCTGCCAGAATTCGTGAATAAGAAGTATTCCTGGTCGCACAAGACAGCTGGATTGATTGGCACCTGCTCTTTGGGCTTGGTGACAGTACTCAGCTACTACACAGCGTTCCAGTATTTCACAGCCGACCGTCTTGCCGACGGCACCTTCGCAACCTTCGTTCCCTACAACGTTACATGGTTGCCGCTGGGCCATCTGCACTTCGATCTCGGTGTGCTGCTCGACCCGATTTCGGTGATGATGCTCATCGTCATCTCTACGGTCAGCCTTATGGTGCACATCTACTCGTTCGGCTACATGCACGGCGAGAAGGGCTTCCAGCGCTACTACGCTTTCCTTTCTCTCTTCACGATGTCAATGCTCGGACTCGTGCTTGCTACCAACATCTTCCAGATGTATATGTTCTGGGAGCTCGTGGGTGTAAGCTCTTATCTCCTCATTGGCTTCTACTACACTCTGCACGCAGCCGTTCACGCTTCTAAGAAGGCGTTCATCGTGACACGCTTCGCCGACATGTTCTTCCTCATCGGTATCCTCATCTTCGGCTACTACACAGGAAGCTACAACTTCTCGTTCACCGGAACAGAGATTGCTTACGGCGCAGGCGCTTCTGCCTTCACCGTTGCTGACAGCGCACGCGCTCTTGCTGCAGGCGGCATGATTCTGCCTACAGCCCTTGTGCTTATGTTCATAGGTGGTGCTGGTAAGTCGGCAATGTTCCCGTTGCACATCTGGTTGCCGGACGCTATGGAAGGTCCGACACCGGTATCTGCACTTATCCACGCCGCTACCATGGTCGTTGCAGGTGTGTTCCAGATTGCACGTCTCTTCCCGGTATGGATCGAGTACGCTCCGCAGGCTCTTGAGGTTGTCGTTATCGTAGGTGCTTTCACCGCCTTCTACGCAGCAGCCGTTGCTTGCGCACAGAGCGACATCAAGCGTGTGCTCGCTTTCTCTACAATCTCTCAGATTGCGTTCATGATGGTAGCGCTCGGCGTATGTCTGCCGGGTCACCACGGTGTGGCTCTCGACAACCACGCACAGCTTGGCTACATGGCTTCTATGTTCCACCTGTTCACACACGCCATGTTCAAGGCTTGTCTGTTCCTCGGAGCAGGTTGCATCATCCACGCTGTTCACTCTAACGAGATGTCTGCAATGGGCGGTCTGCGCAAGTACATGCCTATCACACACATCACATTCCTCATCTCTTGCCTCGCCATCGCAGGTATCCCGTTCTTCTCGGGCTTCAGCTCTAAGGACGAGATCATCACTGCTTGCTTCGAGTACTCACCGCTCTGCGGCTGGTGGATGACAGGCGTTGCCGCTATGACAGCGTTCTACATGTTCCGCCTCTACTACGGCATCTTCTGGGGTACAGAGAACAAGGAACTGCACGCTCACCACACACCGCACGAGGCTCCGGCTACAATGACCTTCCCGCTCGTGTTCCTGAGCATCGTTACAGTAGGCGTAGGTGTTGTTACAACACTCGGCGGCTTCTGCGACTGGAGCTGGGCAAGCTTCGGCTCTATCGTGAGCGCAGCAGGCACAGCCTACACCGTTCACTTCGACCCGCAGGTAGCTGCCACCTCTACAGTGATCGCTATCCTCTCTATCGCCCTTGCCACATATATCTACAAGGGTGAGAAGCAGCCTATCGCCGACAAGCTGTACGCTACATTCCCGCGTCTGCATCGTTGGGCTTACAAGCGCTTCTACATGGACGAGGTTTACCAGTTCGTTACTCACAAGATTCTGTTCCGCTACGTCAGCCGTCCGGTACAGTGGATCGACGAGAAGATCATCAACGGTCTTATCGACTTCACTGCTTGGGGTGCTAACGAGGCAGGTGAGACCATCCGCCCATGGCAGAGCGGCGACGTTCGCCAGTATGCCGTTTGGTTCATCACAGGTACGGTAGCTTTAACATTATTATTACTTTGCTTATAATTAGAATATGAATATATTAAGTTTATTCGTAGTAATCCCTGCGTTGATGCTGCTCGGTCTGTGGATCGCACGCAACGTCAATCAGGTGCGTGGTGTGATGGTTGCCGGTTCATCTTGCCTCTTGGCAATGAGCATTTGGCTCACGCTCCACTTCATCAGCGAGCGCGCTGGCGGCAACACCGAGGAGATGATTCTCCATGCCTCTACTGCGTGGTTCCCGGCTTTGCACATCAACTATGAGGTTGGTGTAGACGGTATCTCTGTTGTGATGTTGCTGCTTTCGAGCATCATCGTCTTCACCGGTACATTCGCTTCATGGAAGCTCAAGCCCCTCACAAAGGAGTTCTTCATGTGGTTCACTCTTCTCTCGACAGGTGTTTACGGTTTCTTCATCTCGATCGACCTTTTCACCATGTTCATGTTCTACGAGGTGGCACTCATCCCGATGTACCTTCTCATTGGTTTCTGGGGTTCGGGTCGCAAGGAGTATGCAGCCATGAAGCTTACGTTGATGCTTATGGGCGGTTCTGCGCTCATCATCCTTGGCTTGGTAGGCATCTACTTCTTTAACGGTGCTTCTACGATGAGCATCCTTGAGATTGCGCACAACAACCACATCCCGGCAGCCGTTCAGAACGTGCTGTTCCCGTTTGTGTTCATCGGCTTCGGCGTGCTCGGCGCGTTGTTCCCGTTCCACACATGGTCTCCGATCGGTCACGGTTGCGCCCCGACATCAGTGTCTATGCTCCACGCAGGTGTGCTCATGAAGCTTGGCGGCTACGGCTGCTTCCGCATCGCAATGTTCCTCCTGCCTCAGGCAGCTAACGACTTGGCTTGGATATTCCTTATCCTCACAACCATCTCTGTCGTTTACGGTGCGTTCTCGGCTTGCGTACAGACCGACTTGAAGTTCATCAACGCTTACTCTTCAGTGTCTCACTGTGGCTTGGTGCTCTTCGCACTCTTGATGATGACCAAGGTGAGCTGCACGGGTGCTATCCTCCAGATGCTCTCTCACGGTTTGATGACAGCCCTCTTCTTCGCCCTCATCGGTATGATCTACGGTCGTACACACACACGTGACATCCGTGAGCTTGGCGGTTTGATGAAGATTATGCCGTTCCTCTCTGTAGGCTACGTGATTGCAGGTTTGGCTAACCTCGGTTTGCCGGGCTTCTCAGGCTTCATCGCCGAGATGACCATCTTCAATGGTTCGTTCGAGAATGCCGACACATTCCACCGTTGCTGTACCGTCATCGCTATCACCTCAATCGTTGTGACCGCCGTGTACATTCTCCGTACCGTGGGCTTCATCCTCTTCGAGAAGGTGAAGAACCCGCACTTCGAGGAGCTCACCGACGCTACATGGGATGAGCGCTTCGCTGTATGCTGCCTCATCTTCTGCGTTGCAGGTCTGGGTTCGTTCCCGATCTGGGCAAGCCATGTTATCAGCGATGCCGTAGTACCAATCCTCAGCGTAATTCCAACACTTTAATAACAGTTCAGCAGTAAAAAATGGATTATAGTCAGTTTTTTAATATGATACCCGAGGCTGGCCTCATGGCAGCCCTCGTGATAGTATTCCTCGCCGACCTCATCCTGAAGGGCGAGAAGAAACATACTACCTTGAGCCTGCTGACAGGTCTGCTGTTGGTAGCTCAGATTGCAGTCTGCTTCACCGCAGAGCCTGCAGAGGCTTTCGCCGGACTCTACACCGCCACCGCAGCAGCGCAGGTGATGAAGGTAATCCTTACAGCCGGTGCGTTCATCGTGGTAGTGATGGCACAGTCGTGGCTCGAGCAGAAGGACGTGCAGAACAAGGAGGGCGAGTTCTATGAGCTCATCATCTCTACCTTGCTCGGTATGTACATGATGATTTCGTCAGGCCACTTCCTCATGTTCTTCCTCGGCTTGGAGATGGCATCAGTGCCTATGGCATGTCTTGTTGCCTTCGACAAGTTCAAGAAGGAGTCGGCAGAGGGCGCAGCCAAGTTCGTGCTCACCGCTACATTCTCAAGCGGCGTGATGCTCTACGGCATCTCGTTCATCTACGGAGCTTGCGGCACACTCTACTTCGACGACGTAATGGCGCAGATCACAGCAACACCGCTCACCATCATGGGCCTCGTGTTCTTCTTCAGCGGCCTCGGCTTCAAGATTTCGCTCGTGCCGTTCCACTTCTGGACAGCCGACACATACCAGGGTGCTCCTACAGCCGTTACAGGCTATCTGAGCGTAGTGTCTAAGGGCGCAGCAGCGTTCGCTTTGATGACAATCCTCACCAAGGTGTTCGCACCGATGGTAGAGTACTGGGAGATGCTGATGTACATCGTCATCGTCCTCACCATCACCATCGCCAACCTCTTCGCACTCCGCCAGACAGAGCTCAAGCGATTCATGGCGTTCAGCTCTATCTCGCAGGCAGGCTACATCATGCTTGCAGCGGTAGGCAACGGCGCAATGGGTCTGCCGGCGCTCATGTACTACGTGCTCATCTACGTAGCAGCCAACATGGCAGTGTTCACCATCATCAACGTTGTGGAGACACGCGGCAAGGGCAACACCGAGATGTCTGTATTCGACGGCTTCTACACCACCAACCCGAAGCTCTCGTTCCTCATGACACTCGCTCTGTTCTCGCTCGCAGGCATCCCGCCGTTCGCAGGTATGTTCTGTAAGTTCTTCGTGTTCATGGCAGCAGCCGAGCAGGGGTCTAACATCGCATACGCAGTAGTGTTCCTCGCATTGATCAACACCGTACCGTCACTCTACTACTATCTGAAGATTGTAAAGTGCATGTACATCAACAAGACCGATGCTTCGCTCGCTCCGTTCAAGAGCGACTGCGCTACACGCACAGCCCTTGCCCTCTGCACCGCAGGCGTACTCCTCTTCGGCGTATGCAGCTGTGTCTACGGATGGCTCGTAGCGGCTACATCTGCGATGTAGAATGTTGAATGTTGAATTTTGAGTTTTGCGCTCGGCTTTGCCGCTTGCCAGAGCAAGAATTGTCGGCTACGCCGATTAGGAGTTGTTCAATTTTGAATTGAGATTCTTAGGATTCAAGGCTCGGAATTATATAAATGACAATAATAAGAATGGTTGGCAATTCGCACCAAGCGAGTTGTCAACCATTTTTTTTTTGAAAAGGTTTTGCCGTTTGGATTTAATGTTGTAGATTTGTGGTGAGATAATTATTCTGAGTAACCACTCAAGTTTTTGAAATATATGGATTTGACACATGATATAATAGAATATGTGAACTGCTGTGTCGGAGCTTTTGCTAATCGCTTCAAATTGACATTAGCGCAGTCGTACGCTTACCTGCGTAGGTTTAAAGGGATAGATTTTCTTATCGATTGCTATGCTGCTGAGCATACTCTTTCTATAGAGGATGCTGTGGAGGACATTATGTTGTTGTGTCAAAAGAATGGAGGACGAGTAGGATGTTGAAGCTATATCATGGAAGCAATGTCGTGATTGGCAAGATAGATTTGTGTCGTTCGCGAAAAGGCAAGGACTTCGGGTGTGGTTTTTATTTGAACCCCAATAAGGCGCAAGCAATGGAAATGGCAGTTCGTACTTCTCAAAGAATGCAGGAGGGCGAGCCTGTAGTCAATGCTTACCTGTTTGATGACAGTTTACTTTCTTCCGAATGTACACCATTATCAGTTAAAATATTTGAGGACTATTCAGTGGAGTGGGCTGAATTTATTTTGAAAAACAGAAAGAATATGGCTTCACAACCTGCACATTCTTATGATATAGTTGTAGGTCCGATAGCAAACGATACGGTTGGTCTTCAGATGCGCCGCTTCATTCAAGGATACATCGATATAGAGAGAATGATTGAAGAACTGCGTTTCCAAAAACCTGCGATTCAGTATTTCTTTGGAACAGAAAAAGCAATAAGTTACTTAAAGAAAATCTAATTATGAGCGAAGATATCCAATTTCAAATAGAATGCCTCTCTACCGAGTTGGTTGAAATGTTGATGCAAAAGTATGGATGGGATATGAAGAAGGCACTTGACGAATTGTATTCTTCAGAGACCTATAAGCGTTTGTGCAACCCTGATTGTGGTTTATACTACGAAGGTTCGGTGTATGTGTTCTCGTATTTAGAAAATGAGATAGAAACTGGTGTTGTCTGTTGAACCATCAAACAATTTGTGGTTTGTTTTTGTTGATTAGTAAATAAAAAGAATTCTTATGGAAGAGCATTTAAAATTTGAAGAAAACTATTTGGTTTACGAAGATATTGGAACACGGATAGAAAATAGGCAAACCTTTGATAATCTATCTTTTATATGTGATGATAGTATAAAAGTGTATGGCTATTTTCATGATTTGTTGTCATTTCCTAATACTATTTATTACCTTATAGGTAAGATGTTGCCTCCGGATAACATAAAAAAAAATAATGTAGGCATTTTTCAACAATTAAAATTTTATGGTTCTTCTGGTAAATACAAGGGAATAATTGACAAAGAAGGAAATGAAACTATCCCAAGAATATATTTAGATATTCAACTCTTTGGCTATAATGATTTTGTTCTATTAAAAACATCAAATAGTAAGTATGGTGTCTCTAGATTATGTGGTAATATGGTTTGTTCTCCAGTTTATGATTATATATACCAATTTTCTGAATATGTATTTGCCGTAGAAACAAATAGAAAAGTTGGGTTTATGAACATAAAAGGAGAGATAGTGATTCCTATTGAATATGATTCTTTGTCCTGTAGAAATGATAAATATTATAAATTTTCTAATGGAAGGGCCAAGGTGGTAAAGTGTCTTGATGGTGATTACTATGAATATTATATTGATCACTATGATAAGGATTTTTTATAAAAGTTATGATAACTTGATTTATATCAAGAGAAACACAATGCACAAGCGAAAAAGCATTAGAATTTTATACGTTGTGCACCCCTTCAAAGGTAGAGGTCGGAAGTACACGGAATAACCGTGTCCCGATTGACATTATCAAGGCAAGTGGCTAACGCCGTCAAGCTAAACGGCGTTGTTTTGGGTTGGGCTAATCATCGCGCTAACCGCTTGGTCGACCTCGCTACGCTCACGTTTCGCTTCTGCGAAGCGAGTGCAATTGCACAAGGCGTAGGGTGGAGTGCGTTGCACTCTTTTGGCTGCACCGCTCCTAAAGTCGCTACGCAGAAAGCGAATATAAGACAATATTACTAAATGAAACATTTTTGCTATTGAATGAAACAAATTTGCTATTAATTTTTACGCAATGAAACAATTTTACACAATGAAACACACAAAAAAAGTCCCGAGGTTTGGTTTTCCTCGGAACAATTTTAAAGAGTAGCGAAAAATCGAATTAAAAAAACACAAATAATAAGTATAAAGGCAAATAAAAATAATGCACAATAAAACTTAATAATAAATTTTAAAATATCAAATACACTCATATTAATATAACGAATATAAAAGATATTTATTACATTAAGGTACTTTCTTAGATGCAGAAAAATTAGCCGAACCACTGAAAGGAAACCAACCACTAAAGAGATTACGCATAACTTCACCCGAATAATAAGAATAATTATTACCACTATGAAACTCTTTATCACGTTCAAGTTCAAACTTGTTACGGTCTGAGTCGGTCTTAGTAATTTGCATTTGATAATAAGAAGATATGGCAGCATTATGCGCAGAAGTAGCAGCACCTCGAGCGATTTGGTCAGCATACGGAACCTTTGCAGCTTCAAGTTTATTAAGAGTGGCAGTATACATAGCCTGTGCACGTGAAGCAGCAGCCGAAGCATAAGAAGCAGCAGCCGAAGCCTTATTTGCTACAATACGGCTATTTTGCTCTTCCATGTCCTTAACAAAACGCTCAAACTGATGCTCAGTAATAAATTTAGCTTGCTTAAGTTGTTCATCATTAAGACTTTTTGTAACTTTAAGTATTTCGGTTTTAATACCCTCTTGCTCACGCTGAATATCAGTAATTTTTGTTTGTATTTCAGCCTGTTTTGCATGTTCCTGCTGCTCGGTAACATAAGCGTCGTGAGTATCAAGAGCACGTTTGAGATTTTCCATACGCATCTGATACTCTGCATCAGAAATTTTATTCTCTTTATGCAACTTCTCAACTTCTTCTATTTGTCGGTCAATCTCAAAAGCATTTTTAATGTCTTGCGACTGCTGCTGAGAGCGTAACAAACCACTCTGAGCGTCTGCAACCTTACCCGAAGACTCTGAATTTTGAGCATCTAACAAAGTTTGAAAACTATTAGGCATTTTGTTAGACTCGGCAGAACCTAAACCAACATTAGAGAGAGAAGAAGTACCGGCATTCATAACAGAACCATTAGAACCGAAAGCGGTGTTATATCCGGCTTTCAACATACCTTGTTTTTGGAGTAATGCAGCATCGCCCA
>ENA-OVGE01001662-OVGE01001662.1-human-gut-metagenome-genome-assembly--contig:-NODE-1662-length-16765-cov-4.675643_pt1 | contig 16765 bp, 11 predicted proteins | sample MGYA00237769_ERZ505417 | MGnify/ENA primary metagenome ERZ505417 (study PRJEB26158, sample SAMN06016403) | human gut metagenome | biome: human gut; feature: ankylosing spondylitis patient; material... | reverse complement strand
ACTCGTCGTAGTTGACCTCTTCGATGGTCACCGTGGCGCCCTCGGCGGCGATGTTGTCGAAGCGGGGCTTGGTGGAACCCTTGGGCATGTGCACGACGGCCTTCTGGCCAAGCTTGTTGGCAGCCCAGGCGACGCCGCGGCCGTGGTTGCCGTCGGTGGCGGTGAAGAACGTGGCCTGGCCAAAGTCCTCGGCCAGCTCGTCGGAGGTCAGGTAGTCATACGTGCACTCGGCAACGTCCTTGCCCGTCTCGTCGGCGATGTAGTTGGCCATGGCGAAGGAGCCGCCGAGCACCTTGAAGGCGTTGAGGCCGAAGCGGTAGCTCTCGTCCTTGACGCAGAGGTTGCCCAGGCCCAGGCGAGCAGCCTGGCCGTCGAGGCGCGCGAGCGGGGTCACCGAGTACTGCGGGAAGCTCTTGTGGAACGCACGCGCCTTGGCGACGTGGTCGAGCGACATGATGCCGAGGTGGGCATCATCACTCTTGGGCATGTGGTTGATAGACCACTGAATCTTCTCGCTCACGATCGGGTACCTCCTTGATTGTGTTCATTCAACTATTTGTTTGATTACCAAACAAATAGTTTGTTACTCCATATGAAACCACACTTCCCTTGAGATTCAAGGCTGGTTTTGTGCCGATTGGCGAGCGTTGCGAAAATCGCCGCAAGCGTTATGTTGCGGCCTCCGGAAGCGCATCGGAACATACCCCTCCCACCCGTGGAAATGACATAACATCGGGTGCTTCGTTGATGCTCACTAACTGCAACGGACGCAACCCGGGCGCGCTCCGTCACAGCTCCAACACATTGCACGAGACGGCCTGACTCGCACACGAGAAGAGGGCCACCCGCCGCAAGGCAGATGACCCTCCAACACATACGGAAGTCACTCGGGGAAGAAGCACTTCCGATCGTGTCCAAACAAATTGTTAGGCGAGTCCGCGCGCAACGCGGCGCTTGTCACGTGCGAGCGCGCGGGCGGCGCGCAAAGAGGCTAGGCGCGCTCGCCCTCGGACTCGTGGTCGTCGTCCTCGACGCGGAGCTTGGACTCCTCCTCCACCGGCTCGGGCGGCATGAGGAGGTTGAGGATGATGGCCATGATGGCGCACGGCGTGATGGCCGAGGTACCAAAGATGGTGTTGATCCAGCCAGGCATGCCCATGCCGGTGAGCGAGCCGGAGACCTGCGCGATGCCCAGGCCAAAGGCCACCGAGACGCCAAAGATGGTGCAGGTGCGCGGCGTGAGGCCGTCCTTAACGAGGATTCGGATGCCGTTCAGGGTAATCGTGCCAAAGACGCTGATCGTGGCGCCGCCGATGACCGGCTGCGGAATCATGAGCAGCAGGGCCGAGAGCTTGGGGCACAGACCGGACGCGAGGAACACGAAGGCGGCGCCGCCAAAGACCCAGCGGTTGATGACCTTGGTGCTCACGATGATGCCCACGTTCTGGCCAAAGGCCGAGGTGGGAACGCCGCCAAAGAGCGACGAGATGATCGAGACGAGACCCTGCGCCGCGATGCCGCCGCCGATTTCCTTGCCCTTGGGCATGCGGTCCATCGAGCCCGCCGTGGCCGCGGAGAGGTCGCCGATGAGCTGGATGTTCACCATGACGTAGATGATGGCGATGGTGATGCAGACCGCCGGGTCGAACGACAGCTCGTATGGCATGAACTTGGGCAGCGAGAACCACGCCGCGTCAGTGAGGCCCGAGGGATCGATCATGCCAAAGGGAATCGACACGAGGCAGCCGATGATCATGGCAAAGAAGATCGAGCCGATCTTGGTGATGCCCTTCGTGAAGTTCGTGAGGCCAAAGGTGATGGCAAAGGTCACAAGGCCCACAATCCAGTTCATGGCGCTGCCAAAGTTCTCGGAGCCCGCGCCGCCCGCGATGTAGCGAATGGCGGTGGGATACAGGCTCACGCCAATGGTGAAGATGACGGTACCGGTGACGAGCGGCGGGAAGATCCAGCGGATCTTGTCATAGAAGATGCTGAAGATGATCGCGACGATGCCGCCAATCATCTCGGCGCCCAGGATGACCGAGAAGCCAAACTCGCCGCCCACGGCCTGAAGCGCGGGCAGGAAGGCAAACGAGGCGCCCGTGAGGATGGGCAGGCCGGAACCTATGCGCCCGAACAGCGGGAACTGCTGCAGCAGCGTGTCGATGGCCGAGAGGATGAGGGCAACCTGAATGATCGCCGTCTCCTGCTCGGGCGTGAATCCGCAGGTGGTGGCAATCATCATGGCCGGCGTGATGACACCGGCAAACGAAGCCAGGACGTGCTGCAGAGACGTTGGGATGAGCGATCCCAGGGGCGGGAAGCCGTCGCGCCTGAACAGCGACTTGTCGAGACCCGACTCGGCCTGCTGGGGGTTTTCCATGAGCTATTCCTCTCAAGATGCGCTCTGGTACGCGCGTGTATGCGGCGCCGCCTTGTGCCCCGAGCGGCCCCGCCTCCTTCGCCCTGGTGGGCGGAAAGAATCAACCAAAAGAATATTCAGATGCGCTTACAAATAGTTTGGAACCCGCTTTCGAGGCGTAAGCGGTCGATATTCGTGGGCGAACGGTCGAGTTTGCCATCGATACGATAAACCCAGGGACAGGCTGAATGCACCTCGTGGCAAAAGAAGCGCAGGGCAAACTCGTCTCAACCAAAAGCTTCAAGGCTGCAACGTATACTTAACTCAAACATCTCGACAAGAAAGGTACGACCATGCTCGATATGATCAAGGCCGAGGAGGCCCGAGAGATTTCCCAGGCCGCCGACCCCACGCGCGAGACAGCCGCGGCCGACACCCTCTCCAACAACGCGATGAGCTGGGCCATTCGCAATGCCGTCCACCGCACGGATACCCGCATCCGCATGTATGCCAAGTTTGGCCACACGAAGCTCTCCGTGAAGTTTGCTCCGAGCGACGAGGACCGCGAGGGCGAGGGCAACTCCTTCTACAACGACCTCGTGGCCAACAGCAACACCAATGTCGCCGACGCCATCTGCGACATCATCTACGGCCGCGACCAGGAGCTCATCTCCCCCATCCAGACCGCACGCCTTCTCAACACCTACAGTGCCCAGCTCGCCAAGTTCGTGAACGACCTGCAGCGCCTTGGCTACGAGGTCGAGGTGGGCAACGGCCTCGATAAGGGCAACGGCAAGATCGACAACAACACGATCGTCGTGAAGTGGGCCTAGCGCAAGCCTAGCGGCCACAAGGAAATGCCGCCGAGAGCGTCACGGACGGCTTGCGGCCCGCATGGCGCAACATGGTGGTCGCACTAGCAAGAACGACCCCGGACTCATCGCGTCCGGGGTCGTTCCTTTTCCAATAAAGCCGAGGTCAGGGTAGTTGTTACTCCCGGACGTCCTCGGTAGTTCCGCACTCGCCGTGAACGATCTCGATGGCCTTCTCGACGCCGTCGATGACGTTCTGGTAGCCCGTGCAGCGGCAGAGGTGGCCGGAGAGGTTCTTGCGAATCTCGTCACGGGTGTAGGTCTTGCCCGTGTTGATCATCTCCATGGCGCTCATGATGATGCCCGGGATGCAGAAGCCGCACTGGACGGCGAACTGGTCAACGAACGCCTGCTGAACGGGGTTGAGCGTGCCGTCCGGCTCCTGCAGGCCCTCGACCGTGATGATCTTCTTGCCCTGCGCCCAGTCGGTGAGGTAGAGGCACGTGTCGGTGGCGACGCCGTCGATGAGGACGGTGCAGGCACCGCACTCGCCCACCTCGCAGCCGCGCTTGACGCTCGTGAGGCCCAGGCGGTTGCGCAGCGTGTCAAGCAGCGACTCGCGCGGGTCGTAGCCCACCTGGACGGGTTTGCCGTTGACCGTGCACTTGAGGATCTTCATGTCCATTAGATATCAGCCCCTCCCCTGCGCGCCGCATAGATGAGGGAGCGCTTCGACATTTCCTTGATGAGCTGCAGGCGGAACTCCTTGGAGGCACGCCAGGAGTCGCGCGGGTTGGTGCAGGCGGCGGCGAGCTCGCCGATGCGCTCGGCAGCCTCGGCCACGTCGGTGCCGCGCACCGAGTCCTCGGCGGCAAACGCCCTCATGGGCGTGGGGCCGGCGACGCCAAACGCGAGGCGGATGTCGTCGATCGTGCGCTTGTCGTCGGCGAGCTTGACCAGGCAGCAACAGCCCATCGTGGTGATCTCGAGGGCGCGACGCTTGCCGTACTTGAAGTAGTAGCCCGTGAAGCCCTCGTAGTGGCTCTTGGGGATGCGGATCTTGGTGAGGACCTCGTCGCGCTCCTTGTGGGAGCGGCCCGGACCCGCGTACCACTCCTCGATGGGGATGGTACGCTTGCCGCGCACGCTCTCGACGTCGAGCAGCGCGCCGTAGGCGAACAGCGTCGAGGCGGAGTCACCCGAGGTGGCAGCCGTGCAGACGTTGCCGCCGATGGTACCCGAGACGCGCAGCTGCGGGCCGCCGGGGGTGTCGCAGGCGTCGCCCAACGTGGGCACCGTGGCCTGGATGACGGGGCTCGTCGTCACGTGGTGGAACCAGGTGATGGGGCCGATCTCGACAGTACCGTCGTCGGCAAGCGTCACGCCGTCGAGCTCGTCGTGCAGCTCGTGGATCGAGACGAGATGGGCGGGCGTGCCCTTGCCCTCGCGTAGCTTGACCAGCACGTCGGTGCCGCCGGCGATGACCTCGGCTTCGGGGTCGGCGGCGAGCGCCTGGCAGGCGTCGGCCACGCTCGTGGCCTCGTACAGCGATTCGATGTCGTACATCTAGATCAGCCCCGCTTCCTTGAAGCCCTCGAACAGACGCTGGGGCGTCATGGGCTCGACGTAAAACTTGCAGCCCGTGGCGTCGAGGATGGCGTCACGGATGGCGGCCGCCGGCGAGATGACCGGGGTCTCGCCCACGGCCTTGTTGCCGTAGGGGCCGGTGGGATCAGGCGCCTCGACGAAGTCGGCCTTGAGGTCGGGCACGTCCATCATCGTCGGGATCTTGTAATCGAGCAGCGTCGGGTTGAGGACGCGGCCGGTCTTCTCGTTGACCTGCAGCTCCTCGAACAGGCCATAGCCGATGCCCTGGGCCATGCCGCCGTGAATCTGCTGCTCCACGAGCTTGGGGTTGATGAGGCGGCCGGAGTCCTGGACGTTGATGATCTTGTTGACTGTGACCTTGCCCAGCGGCATGTCGACCGTGACGTCGGCGAAGGTGCAGCCGCCGGCGATGGCGTTGGTGTGAACGTTGACGGTCTCGTGGGCGTGGAGCTGCTGCGCCTGGTCCATGTTGTAGTAGGACTCGATGCCCAGCGTGGCGAGGTCGCAGACCTTGTTGCCCAGGGAGTCGTAGATGACGCCCTGGTCGATGGTGAGCTGGCCCTGGGCCCTGGGATAGATGAACCTCGCGTAGTCGAGGATCTTCTTGCGCAGGCTCTCGCCGGCCTTGCGGACGGCCGTGCCCGAGACGTAGGTCTGGCGCGAAGCGTACGCACCCGGGTCATACGGGGTGACGTCGGTGTCCTGGAACGAGACGATGTGAACGTCCTCGGTGCGCACGCCAATGGCCTCGGCGGCCATCTGCGAGAAGACCGTGTCGGCGCCCTGGCCGATCTCGGTGGCGCCCATCTGGAGCTGGACAGAGCCGTCCTGGTTGAGCGTCACGGCAGCGGTGGCCGTCTCGAGGGCGAAGGGGGCAACGGCGGTCTTGTAGACGAAGAACGCGACGCCCACGCCGTGGCGGATGGGACCCGTCTCGTTGGCGTATTCCTTCTTCTTCTTGTCCCACTCGATGTAGGCCTTGCCCTTCTCGACGCACTCGGGAATGGCGCAGGTGTGCGCGGCGATGACGCCGTTGGGCGTGAACTCGTCGACGAACTTGTCGGTGTAGACGTTCTTGAGGCGGAACTCGACGCCGTCCCAGCCCATGTCATAGGCGATGTCGCTCATGAGGCACTCGGCAGCCCAGTTGCCCTCGGGCACGCCGTAGGCGCGCATGGCGCCCGTGTGCGGGCCGTTGGTGTAGACGGTCGATGCCTCGCAGCGCACGGCCTTCTCCTGGGTGTGGTAGAGCCAGCGGAAGGAGTTCACGGAGTTCAGCACGAGGGCGTGGCCATGGTGGCCGTAGCCGCCCGTGTTGGAGAGCGCGGTGATCTTGCGGGCGTGGAGGTTCATGTCGTCGTCCCACGAGGCCTCGACGTCGAAGCTCTTGGGCTGACGGCCCGAGGTGTCCCAGAACAGCTCCTCGCGGCTGATCTCCATGCGCACGCAGCGGCCGCCCACCATCTTGCAGACCCAGGCGTTGAGGGGCTCGTAGTGGACGTCCTGCTTGGTGCCAAAGCCACCGCCGATGTAGGGCTTGATGACGCGGACGTCGCCCCAGGGGATGCCCAGCGCCTGGCCGATGACGCGGCGCACAACGTGGGGAATCTGGGTCGAGGAGACGCAGACGATCTTGTTGTTCTCCATGTAGCAGTACGAGATGCAGCTCTCGATGTGGACCTGCGACTGCTCACGGCTCTCGATGTGGAGCTTCACGTGGTGGTACTTGGGGTCCATGATGGCGTCATCGACCGTCTTGTAGCCCATCTCGGCGAGCTTGTCGTCGGGGGTGACGGCCAACGAGTGGCCCACGAGGTTGTCGGGCTTGCGCGTCTGCACGGGGTGCTCGGCGCCGCCCTCCTGGGCACCGGCGGCCAGCGACTCGGCGGGGTCGTAGATGACCGGCCACTCCTCGTACTCGACCTTGATGAGCTTGAGGGCGCGGTCGCACGCGACAGTGTCCTCGCCCACCACGACGGCGATGTTGTCGCCGTAGATGCGCACGCGGTCATCGAGCAGCTTGCGATCGGCGATGTCTCGGTGCGAGGCGTCGCGGTCGGCATACCAGGGGTGGCCGCCCACGGGATAGGCGATGTCGGGCACATCGAAGCAAGTGAAGACTCCGACCACGCCGGGGACCTTCTCGGCCTCGGACGTGTCGATGGAGATGACGCGGCCGTTGCCGATGGTCGCGTGGAGAATCTTTGCCTCGAGGCACGGCTTGGGGCACAGGTCGTCGGTGAACTTGGCACGACCCGTCACCTTGTCAAACGCGTCGACGCGGACGATCGGCCTTCCGACCTCCTTGAGCTGTTCCATGACGCCTCACTCTCATACGAATGCTTACGTGCAAACAAAAGTTTATTACGCAATTCAAATAGTTAGGCACCCACGCGGCGAGTGGGGCATTTCTGGGGGCAGACGGATTGTACTAATTTAAGAACAACGGCTCTGACCTGCCGTTATTGTTACGCGAATGCAACGCAACCGCAATCAAGAGTGCAAGGAACGTCCTGAGGCAGGGCGGCCGCTCGACAAAGAGAAGGGGCGCGCCGCACGTGCGGAACGCCCCCAGACTAGGCAAGCTATGGCCTTGCGCGTATGGCCTTACAGGCCGCTGCGGATGGCCTCGACCTCGTCGTCAGAGATCAGGGTGTCGGCCTTGATCTGCTCAGTGTACTCCTCGATCTTCGACTGGACGTCAGCCGAGACCTTGTCGGAGTAGGAGCCGAGATAGACGCCGCCGTTGTCGATGTTGGCCTCAATGACCTTGCCGCCGCCGAAGGTGCCGTCCTCGATGGCCTTCATGGCCTCGCCCATCATCCAGTTGGTGACGGTGGAGGTGATGACGCAGGGGTGGTCGTCGCCCACGAGGTCGATCGGCTGGGCGATGTTGAAGTGCGTGTCGGCACCAGCGGTCTCGAGGGCCTGGCGCACGCCGCCGTCGACGGCGGAGGCGTCACACCACATGACGTCGACGTTGTCGGTACCAATCCAGGACTCGGTGAGCTTCACGCCGGCGGAGGCGTCGGTGAAGCCGGCCTCGAAGTTGTAGACGCCCTTGACGGACGGGTTGACCTTCTGGGCGGCCGCGAGGTAGGAGGAGTACTTGGAGAGGGTCGTCGGGATGCGCATGCCGCCAACAAAGCCGATGCAGTTGGAGGAGGTCATGAGACCGGCGACGACACCAGCGAGGGAACCGGACTGCTTGAGGTTGACCTGGACCGTCTCGAGGTTGTCGAGCGTCTCGTAGTCGGCGAGGTCGGTCGTGGGATCGGTGTTGGTCATGAGGAAGTGCACGTTGGGGTGAGCGTCGGCTGCCTCGGCGACGACCTCGGCCCAGTCGGAGCAGAACTCGTTGCCGGCGGCGATGATGAGGTCGACGTCCTGGTCAACGTAGGACTGGGCGGCCGTGGCGGCGTCTGCTGCGGCGGTGTTCTCCTTGGGCTCGAGCATCTCCCACTTGGAATTCTCCTCGCAGGCCTTCTGCAGGGACTCGTAGTGGCCCTGGCCCCAGCCGCCGTCGAGGGCGGGGCCGGAGATGACGATGGCGACCTTGTAGCTGTCCTTGGCCTCGGCCGAGGAGTCGGAAGACGCGGAGTCGCCGGAGCCGCCACCGCAGCCCACGAGCGACAGTGCGGCGGCAGCGCTCAGGGAGCCGGCGCCGAGCTTGATGGCGTCACGCCTGGTGTAATTCTTGGACATAGCATTCCCCTTCTCTAGTGCCTTACATAAAATTTCGAACTACCTACTGAACAAAAGAGCCGAGACGTCCAGAGACATCTCGGCTCCCTGATACCCGCACCGGTTATGCGCGTTGGCCGACCCAGATGCGTGAGGCCGGCTCGCTAGAGCTTGGAGGGACTAGAGCCCCTTCTCGATGGACTCGACGTCGTCATCGGAGATGAACGTGCCGGCCTTGATCTGGTCGGAGTACTCGGCGATCTTGTCCTGGACGTCCTGCGAGACCTTGTCGGAGAACTTGCCGAGGGAGACACCGCCGTTGTCCATGTTGCCCGTGATGGCCTTGCCGCCACCGAAGCTACCGGCCTCGATGAGGTCCATGGCCTCGCCAATCATCCAGTCGGTGATCGTGGAGGTGATGACGGTGGGCTGGTCATCGCCCACGGTGTCGATGGGCTGGGCGATGTCGAAGTGCGTGTCGGCACCGGCGTTCTGCAGGGCCTGGCGCACGCCATTGTCGACCGCGGAGGCGTCGCCCCACATGACGTCGACGTTGTTGGCGTTGATCCACTGCTCGGCGAGCTTGGTGCCGAGGGAAGCGTCGGTGAAGCCGGCCTCGAAGTTGTACTGGCCCGTGATCGAGGAGTCGATCTTCTGGGCGGCAGCGAGGAACGCGGAATACTTGGTGGTGGTGGACGGGAGCTTCATGCCACCGATGAAGCCGATGCTCTTCGTCTGGGTCATGAGACCGGCGACGACGCCGGCGAGGGCGCCGGTCTGCTTGAAGTCAGGAAGCACCGTCTGGACGTGGTCGAGGTTCTCGTAGTCGCCCATCTCGGCCTCGGGGTCCGTGTTGGTGATGAGGAAGTTGACGCCGGGGTGAGCGTCGGCGGCGTCAGCGATGACCTCGGCCCAGTCGGAGGCGAACTGGTTGCCGTTGCCGACGATGAGGTCGACGTCCTGGTCGATGTAGGACTGCGCGGCGGTGGCGGCGTCGGCGTCGGCCGTGTTCTCCTTGGGCTCGAGCATCTCCCACTTGGAGTGGCCCTCGATGGCGCGCTTCAGGGACTCGTAGTGGCCCTGGTCCCAGCCGCCGTCGGTGATGGTGCCGCTCATAATCATGGCGACCTTGTAGCTGCTCTTCTTCTCGCCGGAGTCTGAGGTAGACGCGGAGTCAGAGGAGCCCGAGCCACCGCAGCCGGCGAGGGCAACGGTCATGGCAGAGGCAGCACCCAGACCAAGAGCCTGACGCCTGTTCAGCATGAAACGGGACTTGGTATTGCTCATTACAATCAACCCTTCCCACTCTGTGCGGGGGCGCTCAGGGGTTGCGCCCCCTCTTGCTTTACAAACACCATATTTACTCTTATACCCAGCTGAAGGGCAGCTGGAACCCATTTCGTCCACACGTTACGCTGGCGGTCCGTTTTGGGCCGCCAGCGAACGCCTGAATAAGACTAGCGAGACTCGCGGAAGTACGGCTGGCCGTTAGCCTTGGGGCCAGCGTGCTTGGAGCCAAAGAACAGCAGGGCGATGATTGTGAAGATGTACGGGATCATCTTGAAGAACATGACCGGCGCGGCCTGGAACTGGGCCTGCAGGGCAACGTTGAGGCCATCAAAGAAGCCAAAAAGCAGGCTGGCGAGCATGACGCCCACGGCGCTCCAGCGGCCGAAGATGACGGTTGCCAGGGCGATGAAGCCACGGCCCATCACGATGCCGTCGGTGTAGATCGGGGTGTAGCACAGCGTCAGGAAGGCGCCACCGGCGGCGGCCAGCGCACCGCAGAGGATGCAGGCGATGTACTTGACGCGCACGACGTTGATGCCGAGGGTCTCGGCGGCCTGGGGGTTCTCGCCCACGGAGCGGAACGAGAGGCCGGCGCGGCAGCGCTTGAAGAAGAACGAAACAACCGGGACGAGCAGGAACGCGAGGTACGCGAGGGCCGTCTGGTTAAAGAGGCCGTTGCCGACCACCGGGATGTCGGACAGGCCCGGGATGGCCAGGCTCGCCATCTGGGAGCCAGTGGCGTTGGCCGAGTTGGCGCCCACGAAGAGGTTGTAGCCAAAGAGGGCAACGGCCGGCGCCAGGATGTTGATGGCCATGCTCGTGACCGTCTGGTCGGAGCAGAGCGTGATCGTGCAGAAGGCGTAGATCAGGTTGACCACGACGCCGGCGAGCATGCCAACGAGCAGGCCGAGCCAGAGGTTGCCGGTAACCTTGCCCACGGCGAAGGCGACGAACGCGCCCACGGCCATGATGCCCTCGAGGCCGATGTTGACCAGACCGGCTCGCTCGGAGAAGACCTCGCCGAGCGCGGCGAACAGGATGGGCACGGCGCCCATCGCCATTGCCTTGACGATGGTAGGAAGCGCAACCATGAAGTCCATTACGCGTTCACCTCAGCTTTCTTGTTCTTGGAGCCCAGGTTGGAGAGGAACGTCTTGACCTTGGGCAGCTTCACCATGGCCATGCCGGCGATGGCGAAGATGATGATGAGACCGCGGACGATGTCGACGATGGCCGTCGGGACGCCGATGACGGACTGCATCATCGTGCCACCGGTGGACAGGATGCCGAACAGTAGGGCCACGACGATGGCCGCAATCGGGTTGAGCTGGGCGATCAGTGCAATGGCGACGCCGTCGAAGCCAAAGCCGGAGCCAAAGCCGTCGGCCAGGCGGAACGGGGTCTTGCCGAGCAGCTCGACGGCACCGCCCATGCCGGCAATGGCACCGGAGATGACGAAGGCGAGCAGCACGAGGGCGCGCACGGGGAAGCCGTTGACCTTGGAGGCGGTCGGGCTCATACCCACGGCGCGGATCTTGAAGCCGAAGGACGTGCGGAAGATCACGTACCACAGGAAGATGCCAAGCAGAATGGCGATGATGACGCCCACGTGGGCGCTGCCGACGTCGATGAGGTGCGTCGACTTGGGCATGGCGAGCGTCTTGGGCAGGCCCTGGTCGGAGAAGACGTTCTTGAAGATGTACTCCATGAAGTACATGGCGACGTAGTTGAGCATGATCGTGGTGATCAGCTCGTTGAGGCCACGCGTGATCTTCATGATGCCGGGGATGAGCGCCCAGATGCCGCCCACGACGATACCGGCGATGATGCCGAGCAGAAGGCCCATGGGACCGGTGAGGTTGAGGCCCAGCACGACGGTCGCGGTGGCGCAGCCGCCCATGATGAACTGGCCCTCGCCGCCCAGGTTGAACACGCCACACTTATAGGCGAAGACGGCGGCGAGGCCGGTGAAGATGAGCGGGCACGCGCGCTCGAGCGTCTTGCCGATCTTGCCGGCGTCGCCCAGCGAACCCTGGAGCATCGCGCCGTAGCCCTGGATGGGGTTCTTGCCCAGGCACGCGATGATGATGGCGCCCACGAGGAGCGCGAGAATCACCGAGATGATCGGGGTCAGGACCGCGAGCCTCTTCTCGCGCTGCTGCTCGGAGTACATGCCTCCGCACCCCTTGGCCTTAGACTCCTTGTTGCCCTCGGAGACCTGCTTAGTGTTGTCTGCCACTGTTCCTCCCCTCCTACTTTCCTGCCATGGCGAGCGAAATCTCCTTGATGGGAGGGTTCGCGCCGGAATAGGTTCCCATGATCTGGCCCTCGAACAGAACGGTGATCCTGTCGGAGAGCTTCAGCACCTCGTCGAAGTCGGCCGAGATGAGCAGCACCGCGCAACCCGCATCGCGCTGGGCGATGATCTGGTTGTGGATGAACTCGGTGGCGCCGATGTCGAGGCCACGGGTGGGATAGACGGCCACGAGCAGCTTGGGGTGCGAGTCGAGCTCGCGGGCCAGAATGACCTTCTGCTGGTTGCCGCCAGAGAGGGAACGGGCCGTCTGATGCACGGAGGTGCAGCGGATGTCGTTCTCGTCCTTGAGCTCGTTGGCGTACTTCTCGATGGCGTCCATCTTGAGCCAGGCGCCGTGACCGATGGAGAATCGGTCGGAGGTGGTCTGCTTGAGCACGAGGTTCTCGGCGATGGTCATGTCGCCGACGAGGCCCATCTTGTTGCGGTCCTCGGGGATGTTGCCCAGGCCCGTGTCGATGAAGGCCGCCGGGCTGAAGACGGCGATCTTGGCGCCGTCGGGGCCGATGACCTCGCCGCCCTCAGGCTTGAGCATGCCCGTGACGAGGGCCGCAAGCTCGGACTGGCCGTTGCCGTCGATGCCTGCCACGCCCAGGACCTCGCCCTTGTGGATGGCGAGCGAGACGTCCTTGAGGCCGCCGTGCTTGACCTCGGGGTGATAGGAGACGCCCTTGAGCTCGAAGGCCGTCTCGGACGCGTCCTCGACCTTCTTGTAGGTGTTCTCCTGGAACTTCTGGCCAATCATGAGGTCAGCAAGCTCCTGCTCGGTCTGCGCGCGCCGCTCCTGATATTCCGCAAGGCCGTCGTCATATTCCTTCTGCGCCTTGGAAAGCGCATCGCGCGCCTCGTCGATGATGTCGTCATAGCGCTTCTGCGCGCGCTCCTTCAGCGCGGCGGTCAGCGTGGGACGCATGGCGTCGACGGCGGCATCGTAGGCATCGGAATAGAGGTCCGTACCCTGCGTGCCGTCCAGCAGCAGATAGATCTCCGTAAAATAGTCCATGGCGAACGCCTCAGGCTGCAGCAGCACGAAGCCGTTCAGTGTGCCGCCGCCGAGGCTCGTCGTACCGCGCTCCGCGCCGAGATACAGCGGTGTTTCCGCAAGGCCGACGATGGTGAAGGCCGTCTGCGTGAACGCATCGTTCACGGACGCAGCCTGCACCGTGAGCGTTTTGCCGAGGTCGGCCTCCGTGAAGCGGTCGGCATCGGCAAGGCACTCGTCCGCACGCTCCGGCATGCGCCCGGCCGTCAGGCTGGGGCGGTTGACCGCATCGGAGAGCGTCAGAGCCTTGAGCGTCATGCCCTCGTCTTCAAACTCGGCCGTGAGGTCGACGCTCCGCGCGCCCTCGGCAGCCCGCACGCCGTCCAGCCCGGCAAAATAATCGGCGTCCTCCTGCGTCAGGCCGAGCGTGCTGACAAGACGGTAGTCAAACAACTCCGTTTTCTGCACATACTGCGATCCGGGCAGAAGGAGTATGACGAAGGCCTTGCCGCCTTCACGCAGGCAAAGCAGGACGCGCTCGACCAGCTTGATGCCGCACAGGCCCAGATCGACGCCGCGCAGAAGCAGCTCGATGACAGCGGCATCCTCGTGCAGTATGAGGCCCTGCAGATCACGCGCCGCCAACTCACGGAGCGCCTTGCCTTGCAGGAGCCGGGCAGCGCTGAGGCCCTGCTGACGCAGGGACTGATCGAAGCGACGGATCTGCTGCTGCGCCAGTTTGAGCAGAGCGAGGCCTATCAGGGCTATCTGCAGCTGCAGCAGGCGCAGGCGGAGCTGGATGCAAAGCGCAGCGAGGCCATGCAGACACTGAATGAAAAACAAGCGGAGCTCGATGCGGCCAAGCAGAAGCTCGAGGACGGCAAAAAGCAGCTCGAGAACAGCCGGAGCGAGATCGCAGCGGGCTGGGCTGCCGTGAACGCCGCGCAGGCTGAGCTGGAGCAGGGCGAGGCCGACTATGCCGCCGGAAAGGCCGAGGCGGAAAAGCAGTTCGCCGATGCCGAGGCGAAGCTTAAAGACGGCAGGCAGCAGCTCGAGGACGCACAGGTCGAGGTCGACAAGCTTGAGCACCCGAAGAGCTATGTGCTTGACCGCAGCACGAACACGGGCTATGTCTCGTTTGAGAACGACAGCTCCATCGTCGCGGGCGTCGCGAAGGTGTTTCCACTGTTCTTCTTCGCCGTGGCGGCTCTCGTGTGCATCACGACCATGACGCGCATGATCGATGAGCAGCGCACACAGATCGGTACGCTCAAGGCCCTCGGCTACAGCGACGGCACCATCGCATGGAAATATATGTCCTATTCCGGCGGCGCGGCGCTGCTGGGCTGCGCGCTCGGCTTTGCCCTCGGCACATGGATCTTCCCACTGTTCATCTGGATGGGCTATTCCATGCTATATGACTTTGCGCCCATCGTCTATGTGTTCGACGGCTGGCTGCTCATCATCTCCGTGCTGGCGGCGCTGGCCTGCTCGGCGGGCGTGACGTGGCTTTCCTGCCATGCGGAGCTGCGTGAGAACCCTGCGAATCTCATGCGCCCGAAGACCCCGAAGGCCGGCAAGCGCATCCTGCTCGAGTATATCCCGTTCGTATGGAACCGCCTGTCCTTCCTGCACAAGGTCTCCATCCGCAATATCGTGCGCTATAAAAAGCGCCTGTTTATGATGCTGCTGGGCGTCGGCGGCTGCACGGCCCTCATCGTTGCGGGCCTCGGCCTGCGCGATTCCATCTCCACCGTCGTGGACGATCAGTTCCGTGGCGTCACGCACTATCAGATTGCCGTCACGTTCGTCTCGCCCATGGACGAGGCGCAGCAGCAGGCCTTCCGCGAAAAATATGCGGACGAGATGACGCAGTGCATCTTTGTGCACGCCGCGGCCTATGAGGCGCGCACGTCCAGCGGCATCAACAAGGTCAACGTCATTGCGACGGACGACCCCGCCATCACGCAGGCCATCGACCTGCATGAGAACGGCAGGACCGTCGCCTGGCCGCAGCAGGGCGTGCTGCTCGACGCCGCGCTGGCGCGGGATACCGGGGTCTCCGTGGGCGAGACGCTCCCGGTCTCCGTGGACGACACGACGAGCGTCGATCTCTCCGTCGCCGGGACGTTCGAGAATTATGTCTACCACTATGCCTACATGACGGCGGAGACCTACAGGGATCTGTTCGGCGCAGACTGCGAATATAGCACGGCCTACATCCTCACGGACGGCGATGCCTACGCGCTCGGCGCGGCGCTGGCATCCAACTCCCGCGTCGCGTCCGTCACGGTCTCCGAGGCCCTGCAGGACATCGTGGACAACACCATGAAGAGCCTGGACTACATCGTCGGCCTCGTCGTGGTCTGCGCCTGCGCGCTGGCGCTCGTCGTGCTCTTTAACCTTTGCAACATCAGCATCACGGAGCGCGTGCGCGAGATCGCCACGGTGAAGGTCCTTGGCTTCTACCACCGCGAGACGCTGAACTATGTCTTCCGCGAAATTCTGCTCCTGACATTCTGCGGCGCGCTCGTCGGCCTGCCGGCGGGCTGGGCGCTGCACCGGTTCATCATGCAGAATATCCGCATCAGCCTCGTCTCGTTCCACATCCACGTCACGCCGCTGAGCTATGCGCTGGCCTTCGCCGCCACGCTGCTGCTGGCCGTGGCCGTGTGCCTGTGTCTCATCCGCAAGATCGACCGCATTTCCATGGCTGAATCCCTCAAATCCATCGAGTGAGAAAAACCGCGCTGCCGGAAGCGATCCGACAGCGCGGTACAGACTGTCAAAAACCTGCTTAGCCGAAAGTTTCGGAGGGAAGGAAAGTGTGAAAGGAAACCGTCAGGGTTTCCTTTCGCGTTCAATCACCCGCCGCAGCGGCAGAATTGCAAAATAATACTACAAAATTTCATTTTGCAATTCTGAAAGCAGCTTGTCAAAAAAGTCCAAAGGGACTTTTTTGACAAGCTGAGGCCCCGCTGCGGGTGCAGCGGGGCCATTGGGGATATTGCTTATTCTGCCGTGACGATCTGGCCGTTGACGAGCGCGAAGCGCACGCCCTCAGTCAGGCTGGTCAGGTTGTTCAGGTCGTTCTCCGTGAGCGTGTAGTCCGCACCGGCTGCCACGACCGTACCGGCCGCAGGCGCACTGCGGAAGGCGATCTTCAGCGTGCCGGGCAGGGCCGAGGCGATGTTCAGGCAGGCCGTCTTGCTCGGCGTATTCCAGAAGAACGGGGCATTGCTCAGGTCCGTTCCGGCCTTCAGCTTCAGCGTGATGTCCGCCGCGTTCGTGCCGCTGCAGGCAAAGCCGTTGCCGTTTTCAGCCGAGGCGCAGGTGTTGCCGTAGAATTCGCCGCCCGTGACAGTGACCTTGCAGCCGTTCGTGGCCAGCAGAACGGTGCCGATGCTCATTGTGCCGGTCTCCGCCGTCAGCGCATTGTTGCGGTAGATACCGCCGTTCACTGTAATCTCCGCACCGGCCGAATCGCCGAGAATGGCGGCGCCGCCCTTGGTATTACTGACGACGTTGTTCTCAAACAGGCCGCCATTCACCGTAAGCTTGCTCTGGCCGAGGATGCTGAGGCAGGAATAGAGGTTGTTGCGGAACGTTCCGCCGTTGACGATGACCTCGGAAGACTTGTCGTCCGTTTTCTGCACCGATCCTGTTGCAAAGACGGCTGAGCCCTGCCTGATGTTCTCAAAGACTGCGCCGTC
>ENA-OVGE01001660-OVGE01001660.1-human-gut-metagenome-genome-assembly--contig:-NODE-1660-length-16772-cov-11.784770_pt1 | contig 16772 bp, 11 predicted proteins | sample MGYA00237769_ERZ505417 | MGnify/ENA primary metagenome ERZ505417 (study PRJEB26158, sample SAMN06016403) | human gut metagenome | biome: human gut; feature: ankylosing spondylitis patient; material... | reverse complement strand
ATTCTTCTACAATCGTGTAGATGTCGCGGAGGTTTCTGCCTTCTTGGTCATAATCTAATCCATATCCTACGATGAAATCGTTAGGGATTTCCATTACGGCATAGTTGATGTCCAGATCCACCTTCAGATTGCCCGGCTTCACGAGGAGCGAGCAGATCTCGATGCTGGCTGGATTCTTCTTCTTCAGTTCCTCTATCATGTGAGCCATGGTAAAGCCGGAATCCACGATGTCCTCCACGATCACCACGTGGCGACCGGTAAGATCCTGGTTCAGACCCATCAGAGTCTTCATGCTGCCGGTAGAACTGGTGCCCTCGTAGGAAGCATACTTCACAAAAGAAATCTCGCTTGGTACCGTAATCATTCGCATCAGATCGGCAGCGAAGATAAACGAACCATTCAACACAGCCAGGAACACCGGAGTCTTGTCCGCATAATCCTGGTTCAATCGGTCGGCAACGACCTGTACCTTCTTCAGAATATCTGCCTCTGGAATGGAGGTCTTGAAGGTCTTATCCTTGATTTTTACTATGCCCATAGTCTTGATGATATAATATTTTCTGCAAAATTACGAAAAAATCGTGAAACTTCATCCATTCATCGACTTTTTTTAGTACTTTTGCATTAAAATAATCAGATAATCGGACATAACATACATTAATATATGAAAATATTCACTAGTGCTCAGATACATGAGCTGGATAAATACACCATTGAGCATGAGCCAATCACATCGCTCAACCTGATGGAAAGGGCGGCAAAGGCGCTCACCCGTGCCATCGAGCAGGAATGGTCTAACAGAACGCCGGTCGTGGTCTTCGCCGGTCCGGGAAACAATGGTGGTGATGCACTTGCCGTGGCACGCCTCCTCAGCGAAGACGGCTATGGGGTGAGTGTATTCCTGTTCAATGTGCACAACAAGCTTTCTGCCGACTGTGCCACCAACAAGAAACGACTCATCGAGGGTAAGCGCGTCAAGCAGTTTACAGAGGTCACCGTCAACTTCGACCCTCCTCAGCTCGAGGCGGGAATGCTCGTGGTGGATGGTCTCTTCGGCAGCGGACTCAACAAGCCGCTGGCGGGCGGATTCGCTGCCATGGTGAAATACATCAACCAGAGTGCGGCAAAGATCGTGAGCATCGACCTGCCTTCCGGTCTGATGAGCGAGGACAATTCCTACAACATCAGCGCCAACATCATCCGTGCCGACCTCACCCTCACCCTGCAGCAGAAGAAGCTGTCGATGATGATGGCAGACAACCAGCAGTACTTGGGCAGAATCAAGGTGCTCGATATCCGACTCTCTCCAGAGTTCATCCAGCGCACTGAGAGCCGTTGCAGCATCCTCGAGGAGAAAGATATCCGCCAGCTCCTGAAGCCTCGCGGCGACTTCGCCCACAAGGGCAGCATGGGCACGGCGCTCCTCATCGCAGGCAGCTACGGCATGTCGGGCGCTTCGGTCCTTGCCACCAGAGCCTGCCTCAGAACGGGTGTGGGAAAGGTGATTACCCATACGCCTAAGAGAAACTACGAGATCATGCAGATTTCCGTGCCCGAGGCGGTACTGCAGATGGATACGGAGGAAACCATCTTCAGCGAACCGGTAGATACGGAAGATTACCATGCTATGGGCATCGGTCCGGGACTGGGAACCAGCGAGGCGACAGCCATCGCCCTGATTGCCCAGCTCAGAAGATGCACCTGTCCGGTAGTGGTGGATGCCGATGCACTCAACATCCTTGCCAGCCACCGTGCCTGGATGCAGCAGTTGCCTAAGAACCTCATCTTCACTCCACATCCTAGGGAGCTTGACCGTCTGGCTGGCATCACCAGCAGCAACTGCACCGAGCGCCTCTACAAGGCATGCGAGCTTGCCGACCGTCTGCACGGCTACATCCTGCTGAAGGGACATTTCTCTGCCCTCTGTCATCCGGATGGTAAGGTGGAGTTCTGCTCTACGGGCAACAGCGGTATGGCTACGGCGGGCAGTGGCGATGTGCTTACAGGCATCATCACCGCTCTTCTGGCTCGCGGCTACAAGCAGGCAGATGCCGCCCGCATCGGTATGTACCTTCATGGTCTTGCCGGCGACCTCGCCGTCAAGGACCTGGGCAAGGAAAGCCTCATCGCCAGCGATCTCATCGATTACCTGCCGAAGGCATTCCTCAGAATGGAAGAATAAGATTGGAAAAGTATAAGAATGCAGAAAGGGTGTGCTCGTGTGAGCACACCCTTTCTGCATTCTTATATGCTATTGTTTATACTATGCTTCCACAACCTTTCTGGCTTCATAGAAGCGTTTTTCCAGTTCACGTCGAAGGTCGTCCTTGCGGTCCATATTCAGTTTCTTGCGGATATGGCTGCGCTGGCTGGTGATGTTCGATTCACTCTTGTTCAGTTCGATGCAGATTTCCTTCAGCATCTTACCTTCCAGTACCATCTGGCAGATCACTCGCTCACTGTTGGTGAGGTCGGCACATACCAGATCCCAAGCCTTCTTGCTCAGTTCATCGGTCTTCAACTGTTCTGCGGCACGGTGCAGGATATTCTTCTGCTGCTCCGGGCTCAGTCGGCTCAGCAGGTTTACCGCTATATCCTTCTCTTCATCCTTCAGGTCGGCAAGCATGTGCAGAGCCTTCTTCTCTTCTTCTCTCATTTGCTTGGGCTGTCTGAGTTCCTTGATAATGACAGGTTCCCAGTTATAGAGCCATACATACAGAATCATCAGGAAACCTACCAGAACAGCCTTGATGCTGAAGAGCAGCACGGAAATCTGCGTATGCGAGAGGGCTACCGCTACCACTGGCAGCAGAGCGATGGCAAAGCCGAGAGAGGTTCGGTTGAGCTGCTGGCTCTGGGCGGTAATGGCGAGTATAAACATGATAAAGATATTGCTCATCACGCTCAGGTTGTCCCGATCGCCCTGATAGTGCAGACAAAGCATACTGTCTATCGCCAGCTTGACGAATACGAGGATATAGAGCAGGGAGATGCCAGTCTTGAATACCACCTTACGCTTCAGCACCACATACGTCAGCAGCACCAGTGCGAGGGTATGGACTATATTATAGAACATGCCCCCCCATGCTTTCATCATGTAAAACAAAAGGAAGTGATAGGGAATAATGAGTATCTCTATCAGAGTCAAAAAGACGAAGGCAATCACCCTCCGGCGGTCCACCACTCCACAATAGTCAGGGCATAAATGATGTTCCAAGCGCAAACACCAATCCCAAAGTTTGTTCTTAGCTGTCATTTTCTTGCTTTCAATTTACTTATAACTTAAACAGTCGTTTATATTTATTATAATCAAAGTCTTGCCCGCTTGGGGCACTTTGCATATCTTTCAGGACCTCTGAGTCCTGAATTCATTGATGGTTTACCAACTTATTCTTCTCAGTTGCAAAATTACTACTAAAAATCGAAAAACACTAAGAAAGTAGGTAAAAAAGTGGATAAAAAAGCAAAAAACAGATGAGAAAAAGCATTTTTCAGGGTTTTTCAGTGTTTCATTTATGCGGTTTTTATTCGGTATCAGCATTTTTAGGCGCATTTTTCTTGGCAGCAATCGAAAAAGACGCTATCTTTGCAATCGTAAAAACAAAGTTCGCGGTTTCAAGCCCGAACTTCCAATCAACCCCCAAAGTTGCCAACAGGCATCTAAGAACAATGGAGTAGATGATAAAGATGATGATGAGTAGAAGAAAAGTAAATGATAGACTTACTATTCTTTAATAAATAAAGTCTAGTTTCAAGCCTATTGAATGGAAGGAAAAGGAAATTAAGAAAAAGAAAAAAGTATAAGTATAAGTATAAGTAAAAGATGATGATGCGTTTCTCTAGAGAGACCATTTGTCATTCTTAAATCATTAAAAGATTTTAAGTATGAACAGAAGGATTTTAATTGCGCTACTGGCTGTTGGTAGCTTCATCTGCCCAGCCGTCGCTCAGAAGGTGGCCTTGAAGACGAACCTTCTTTATGATGCTACAAGCACCATGAACCTCGGCTTCGAATTTGGCCTTTCCCCAAAATGGACCTTGGATGTATCCGGCAACTACAACCCGTGGACATTTTCCAAGAACAAGAAGTGGCAGCACTGGCTTGTTCAACCAGAAGCTAGATACTGGTTCTGCAATAAAATGATGGGCTCCTTCATCGGCTTCCACGCCCTCGGAGGTTCTCATAACATAGGTAACGTAGATCTTGACTTCAAGTTCCTCGGTACCGACTTCTCCAAATTGAAAGATTACAGATACGAAGGTTGGTTCGTAGGTGCAGGTGTAGCATACGGTTATACCTGGGCTCTCTCCAAGCATTGGAACTTCGAGGCTGAACTCGGAGTGGGATACGTTTATTCGAAATCGGATAAATATGAATGCCCGCAATGTGGTGAGAAACTCGAGAAAGACAAGGCGCATCACTACGTAGGACCTACCAAGGCGGCACTCAATCTGGTGTATGTCTTCTAATTCATGATACATTATTATATTAATAAGTAAAAACTGAAGATTATGAATACATATAAGATTTTAAACAAGACACTTGGAGCCGTCGCCCTCAGCATTCTGTTTAGCACTAACGCTATCGCTCAGGAACAGGCTGCCAAGGATATGAAAGTCCTCAACAAGGAAATCAAGAAGAAAGGCAATAAGGTGAACGTCTATATGGACCTCAATCTCGATGACGTGAAACTGGCAAGCAACAAGGGTCTCATCCTTACACCTATTTTATATAAGGGTGAGGATACGCTCAAACTCCCGGCTGTGGAGGTGATGGGTAACAAGAGATACATCTACTACCAGCGTACCAAGAAGACCGCTACCCAGAACCCGCTCATCGTTGCCAAGCGTGAAAACAAGGAGCCACAGACGCTCCGATACGCTTACTCTACTCCTTACCAGGACTGGATGAAGAACTCCAACTTCGCCATCAGCAATGATGCATGCGGATGTAACCAGAAACTGCTGGCAGAAAACCTGCTCACCAACAATGGCGAGGCGCTCGTTACTCCTCAGCAGCTCTATCAGGCTTATCAGCAGTCAAAGGCGGAGGCAGTGAAGATCAGACAGGAAAACGGTTCGGCTAGACTCAACTTCCGCATCAACAAGTGGGATATCGTGAAGGATCTCGGTAACAATACCAATGAGTTGGCTACCATCAAGCAGACGCTCGACCTCGTGAAGAACGACCCTGATGTAACCATCACTTCCATTACCCTCCACGGATATGCTTCTCCAGACGGCAGCTATGCCAACAACAACAAGCTGTCTCGCAACCGTACCCAGGCTCTCTACAACTACCTGTTGAAGACCTACCCTATCGACAAGAAGCTCTTCAAGGTGGAATCTACAGCTGAAGATTGGGCAGGAACACTGGAGTACATCAAGAGTCACAACATCCCTCAGAAGGAAGCTGCTCTCAAGATCATCAACAGCGATATGACTCCTGACCAGAAGGAACAGACGCTCGCAGCCAAGGCTGGTGAGGCATTCCGATTCCTCGTTGACAAGGTTTGGCCAGGCTTGCGCCGCACAGATTACACCATCGAGTACGACGTGAAGGCATTCAACCTCGAAGAGGCTCGCAGAGTAATCAATACCCGTCCGCAGAAGCTCTCTCTGCAGGAGATGTACATGGTAGCAAACAGTTATCCGAAGGGAAGCGAAGAGTACAACAATGTATTCGATACAGCCGTGAAGATGTTCCCAGAAGATAAGCTCGCCAATCTGAATGCTGCCCTTGCTGCCATCGACAGAGGTGACAAGGTAAGCGCAGAGAAGTACCTGAAGAAGGCTGGCACCGGAGCCGAAGTAGATAATGCCCGTGGTTGCCTCGCCGTTCTCAATGAGGATTACGAAGCTGCCAAGCAGTACTTCCAGAAGGCAGTAGCCGGAGGCTTGAAGGGTGCTCAGGAGAATCTTAACAAGCTGAACAAGATTGTGGAGTAAGACACAGGCAAGATTGCAGCGTAAAGCACAGGCACAAAAGCACTTAGGCGCCAAACGCCCTGAAAGGGCAACAGCTCCTAGCCCAGGGCAACGCCCTGGGTAAACAAGCCGAAAGCAAAGCGCCCTGAAAGGGCAAAAGCTTCATAAACGCTTGATGTAATTTATATATAAGTAAAAGAATAAACATAAACAATAATATAAACTAAAAAATTTAATTTAAGAACAAGAAAAGAAAGAATAGTATTTGATTACCCCCGGGCGAAGCCAGTGATGAGGTCTGAGAGACCCGTCCATTTCGCAACTCAAACTAAAAATTTTGTATAACACTTAATAAGTAAAAGATTATGAAGAAAATGAATTTGCTCGCAATGAGCTTGGTATCAGCAGCAGCGTTATCTTTCTCAAGCTGCAGCAGCAATGATGATTTAGGTGGTGGTTCTGGCAACCAGTCACAGGTGAAAGGTTTCTATATGACATTTGCAGTACAGACTCCTACTAGCAATGGTACAAGAACCCAGCAGCCAACAGATGCAAACTTCAAGGTTAACGGTACTACAGCAGAGACCAAGATTACAAGTGGAACTTTCTACTTGGTGAATCAGAAGACTAAGAAAACAGTCTTCACAAAGCATATTACCGCAAGCGAGTTGAATAATGCAGCACCAGAGTCACCAGTTAAAGGTACAACAACAACCAAGATTGAGGTTCCTGTTCAGGACGTAGAGGAAAATGTAAATTACATTGTATATTTCCTGGCTAACACTACAGATGCAACTCCATGGACAAGCACTTATACAGCCCCAACAGGCTTTACTGGTGCTTATGCTACAGATAATAACTTTGTTATGTTCAACCAGAACGACAAGAATTCTCCTGCAAATAAATATACTGTAAAATTCGAAGCAGCCAATAAGGAAATTGGAAATCCTGCAAGGGTTAATGGAACCATTATGCTCGACCGCGTTACTGCTCGCATTGACAAGCCAGAAACTGAGGCAACTTCAATTACTGCAAAATATCCAGAAGGTGCTGATGCTAAAAAGAAGGCTGCTATTGATGCCGAAATTGCAAAGGTAAAGACGGTTACACAGAGTAATTACGCTATCACCAACTTGTCTAACAAGACAAACATCATGCAGCAGTGGGATGCCACATGGGCTGCTCTTCAGATTCCGGAAGGCATTACATACATGCAGAAGTCAGGAGAATTGGGTGACCAGTGGACATTAACAAACTACAACTGGTTTGCAAATGCTGAAAAGAACTACGTATTTGAGAATACAAAGGAAACTCCAACTACCATGTACTTCGAATATGTATTGGGTTTGGATGAAACCAAGTTCACAGATACTCCAGATTGCACAGATGGTACATTCTATCGCTATAATGGCGTTATCTACAGAAGCATTGCAGCTATCTATGCAGCATACGCAGATCAGCCTGTCCTCTTCGGTGGTAAGACTGCAGATGCTCTCAAGGGTGAGCTGAAGATTACTGCTGATGGTAAGATTGGTGCTTCAGATACAGAATTGGCTAAGTTCCGCAAGGACAACGTTATCGAAGTATTTGTAGCAGGTAAGACATACTACTCACAGGTTATCACCGACAAGTGGCTTGGCACAAACACCATCCAGCGTAATACTGTTTATCAGTTGAATGTAAAGAAGATCTTCAACTTGGGTGCAGACGTTCCTAATGGCAAGCCAGACGAGAACAAGCCAATGTACTACCTCGATGTTGAGGTTTCTGTTAACCCTTGGGTTCTCAGTACACAGGATGTAAACTTGAATGAGTAATCATTCTTCAAGTAAATCAAGCAGAAACAGAAAAAAAATGAATGCTCCGGGGATGTACCCCATCCCCCGCTCTCAAGATAATTCTTGAAACAACAATACTCTCAATCTCCCGGGGGCTACCCCGCCTCCGGGAGATTCAAAAAGAAAAAGATGATATTTGCCGCCAACAGATGGCGGGAACCCCTATCGTGCTGAATCAGCACCACTCAACAAGAAAAAAAGGATGCCGGAGGCTACCCCACTTCTTACGCCCTACGGCACACTAGATATAAGTATAAGTAAAAGAATCAATAAAACACAAACGATATGAAACATTTCATCATCAAAAACGGTTGCAAAGTGGTTTGTATCTCAGCCATCGCACTCTCTTCGCTTTCATCATGCATGAAAGACGATCTGACGAATTGTCCTGCACCTAAGGTGTCGCTCAAGTTCGATTATACATATAATGTTGAGAACGCTGATGCCTTCTCCCAGGAAGTGAAAAACCTCAACGTCTATGTTTTCGATAAAAACGGTAAATACTTCGATACCTATACGCAGTCAGCCGACAAATTCGAAACGGGTCACAGCATGGACATCACAGACTTACAGGAAGGCAAATACACCTTCGTCTGCCTCGCTCGTGACAAGAAACCTACAGGTAGCAGAGCCGACGGTGACGACGAGATGGAGTTCAGCTTCACCCAACTCACACCAGGTGTTTCTACCATCAACGATCTGCAGGAGGAAATGGGAAAGAAAGACGGAGAGGCTTCTGTCAACAACAAGAAGTTCACCGCTCTCTACACCGCCCAGACATCTCTCGACTTCAAGGGCAAAAAGGACACATCCGGCAAACTGAGCTTGATGAAATGTACCAAGACCTACCGCATCGTGATGCTTCCTTACGATAACGACCAGCAGGGATTCGTGGCAGAAAACTTCGACGTAAGAATCAAGGGTTCGGCTGCCCTCCTCGACTACAAGGGCGACAAGGTAAAGGATGAAAACGGCGTAGAACAGAACAAGCCGATTACCTACGTGCCTTACAACGAGAAACTGGTGGTGAACTCCAGCGGTAATACACAGGTAGAAGGTGAAGAAATCGACAAGGCACTGGTTTACGACCTGTCTTCTTCCAGAATGTTCGAGCGTAAGAACGATGTTAGCACCCGCAACACAGAAAGCACGGAGTACGACGACAAGCGAATCGTAATCACCGACAAGCGCACAGGCAAGGTAATCTTCAACCACTCACTGCCATGGTTCCTCGCTCTCTGCGGCGAGCGCACCGACAAGGGCTGGGAGGATCAGGAATACCTCGACCGCCAGGATCACTACACCCTCGTATTCTACGTTCCAAGTCCAGGTTCCGACTACCACATGGATGCTAGAATCAAGGTGAACGGATGGGTTCTCAATCTACAGAATGCAGACCTCGGAGCCAAATAAGAAAACAGTGCTACCCACACTGCATAGAGAGAAAGAAAAGTATTAAGTATAAGTAAAAGATTAAAAAGATGAAACGCTATAACTCAACTTTGATCAAGATGACACGCCGGCTAGGCATGGCTATCGCAGCCTTGCTCATGTTGAGCACAATGGCATCTTGTTCAGACCAAGATTCGCAGGCACCTGCAACTGGCGATGAAGCTTACCTCAACCTAAGCTTCTCTACCGCCAGCGCCACGACTTCCAGAGCAAGCAGAGCTGGGGACATCGGAAACAACGAGACCCAGGCTAATCCTACCGCTGAGAGCGACATTCATAGCATCAAGGTATGGGTGTTTAAATCAGGAACAGGACCAAGCGCCAATCCGATTGCTTACAAGGAAGATACACCATCTGCTGTTGACGGTAAACCCGTCAACGGCAACTACACGCTGAACTTGAGATTCTTGCGTAAGATCAACGGTGAAGAACTCAAAAACATCGACCTCTATATTCTGGCAAACTCAGAGAGTACCAATATGGCTGATAAGCTGAATGGCAAGGATTTCCGCAGCATTACCCGTGCAGACCTGCAAGGTTTAACCTTCGATAATCCATTCGGCATTACTGCAGAAGGTAAGGCTCAGACAACAGAGGTTCCAACCGGCAAGGGTCTCCCTATTTCCCGTGCCATTACCAACATAGCAATAGCCGATCACGTAGCTGATACCGAGGCTGGTGCAAAGGGCAAAGGAATTTCAATTCCTCTGGTTCGCGCCGTTTCCAAGCTTCACTTCTATTTCGCCCGCACGGCAGATGCTGATGCCTTGACAGAAAATGTGAAGGTAACAAAAATTGAAATAGATGGAAACACCTTCCCAACAGAAAGCTATGTCTTCCCTGATGAAGAGGATTATGCAACTGCTGATGCCAACAAGGCTGCAACAAGCAATAAGTACGGAACTCCTTCTTATGTTCCTACTCTACTCAAGCTTGACGGTGTAGAGAATGCCCAAATCAAGGCTGTAGCAGATCCGCTTGCTTATAAGCGAGGACCAGGTGAAACAGCTCAGACTTATATGAACCGCATGAATAATGAAATCGGTGGACATAACTTGAGCTATCTTCGTGAAACCAACATGCCTATCAAAGGTAAGATTTACTATCAGTTGGCTGAAGGCGGCGTCGAAAAATCCCAGGGATTCACCATTCCATCCAGCGGCAACGCTATCCGCAACCGAGAGCTGGTAGTTTACGGCTACTTCCTCCAGGGTGGTGCCCTCTGCCTCGACTGGCAGGTAATGCCTTGGAACAAGGTAACTTCTGAAATCAGCTGGAGCAATGTAAATTGCGAGATGTTTGCTTGGCAGACAGGTTCAACCCTGAAACCAAAGGAAGGTGACGCAGAAGGTCTCTACTGTCTGGTAAACTATCCTAGATACAAGGATACAGAACATGAGATATTGGAGGATAAGAAATCAGGAGCAGCCTTCTATATCAAGGTAGATGGTCCTACAGGACTGGTTTGGAAAGCACATCTCACCAACCCTACTGAGTTTGCTTTCAACTATGATAAATCTACCGAAAGCACCAACTGCGTTTCTACAGGCATCGCCCGAAAAGATCCTTATCAGATCAAGGTAGAAGCCGTGAATCCATGGACAACCAATGCTTCATGGGATCAGTTAACAGAATGGGCTACAGGTAAGGGCAGCAAACCCGTATGTACCGATCTCTACGTAACCGTATCACTGGATGGAATCCATGAATACGAAGTAGTAATCAATCCTGATAATGCAGGAGGTATGTATCAGAAAGGAAGAAAGTTCGCAGGAACCAACACCCGCATCCGCATCTTCCAGCTGCAAGCTACCAAGGGAACTGCCTACAATATCCTTCAGAGCAATAGTAAACATTATACTAATTATTTAAATTAAGGAGGGCAAACAATGAAAGCAATATCAAAATACTTTGCGATGTGTGCAATCGCCCTCTTAGGGCTTGCAAACACATCTTGCATGAGCGATGATATGGACGGCACACCGAGTTGCGACTACGATGTAATGCTGGAATATAAAGTAGGTGGTTCTGCTACTGAAGCCCGTGCAGCTGTTACCCGTGCAGAAGTTGAAGATGGATCGGAAAATCTCAATGAAAACAAGATCAATCGCCTCGACCTCTTCGTTTTCGATGCAACCGGAAAACTCGTCAAGAGTCTTCCTCTTACAGATGTTCAGGGCAGTCCTACTAAAGATTACCAGCACAAGAAGTTGGAAAGCAACCAGCTGAAGCGTTCGGAGATTACAGGCAACACCCTTTATCTGGTGGCAAACCTGGATAATATCAACGGAATTACAACATTGGATGGATTAAAGGCTGCCACCATCAACAAGGCAGCCACCTTCAATCCCAAGGCAAAGCAGACTTCATTCGTGATGGATGCCAAGATGGAGGAGACGAAACAGATTGAGAACGGAATGATTCACATCAAGTTCCAGCTGAAAAGAGCGCTTGCCAAGATTCGCCTCAACGTAAAAGATGCCAGCGGCAACGCAGTAACTCCTACAGAGTATGCCTGTCAGTTGATACACTACGCAGCAGACGGTTCTATCCTCGCAGAAGATGCCAGCACCAGCAAGGCATTGAATACTGATGCAGCTGCCAGCAGCAAGGTAACAGTTCCTGCCGTAACACAAGACAACAAGGCTGTGTTCTACTCATACGCCAACAGTTGGATTGACAAGACAACAAAGAATCCGTATAAAGAAGAGCCAATCGATGCAGAAAAGCAGACCTACATCCTGCTCAAGGCAAAATACAAAGGCACGGATTACTTCTACAAGGTGCCGGTTAACAAGCGCCTCTTCGAAGATAACGATGCCGCAACAACAGATTGGACCAAATACGAGCCTCTCTATCGCCTCGACCGCAACACCATCTACGACGTAACAGCCATGGTGGACAGAGAAGGTGGAGATACTCCTGAGAATCCGGCAACATTGTATGTGAATCCTATCGTAAGTGATTGGGATGACAACATCGCATGGGACTATACTGATAAGGTAAGCATCGAGATGGAACGAGAAGCAGGAGAATTTGGAGAAGCAGTGGAAGTTCACTACGGTATTGCCAATGGCGGTGGTCCAGCTATCAAACTGAATAACATTGATACAGGCAACAAGAACTGGATCCTTCAGTGCGACAACCCAGACTTTGCGTTCTATGTGGATGGAAAAATCTATGATACAGTAAGTAAGAGCGACATCAATGGCAACTCATTCACATTCTATGTAGTGCCAAAGAGAAATAAAGACTTAGCAGTAGAAAGAAATTTCGATACCAAGGTATTTATCGTTCTTGCTCCTGACATGAGAAAGGTTCTGTTCAATGTAGGAACTGGAAAACTACCTGGAGATGACTTTAATATCAAGTTCACCCAGGGTGCTGATCGCTCAGGAATTTAAATGAGAATATGTGGTTTAAATAAACTAAAGGATTAAATCATCATGAAGAAGTTAAATAAATATAGAAAATCTGTACAAGGCTTGATGTTGTTGACCTTCGGTCTAACAATGGCAGGATGCTCCGCTCAGGATGATTTCTTCACCGAAACATCATCAGAGAGCCTCAGCATCAAGCCTAGTGTAACAGAAGCAACTGTATCAAGAGCAGTTGCTTCTGACCAAACCCTACGTGAAGCTGCACTGGACAACCTGTACGTGAAGATTTTCGACAAGGAATATAAGGAGCAAAGTGTCAACAAGAAGTTTGACCGCAACTTGCAAAGCAACAAGAAAGAGGTTCTTGGTCAGGGCAACTGGAAAGTTGACTTGAATCTGCAGGAGAACAAGGATTACTTCGTGTACTCAATTGCCAATGCAAAAGAGGACTTACAACAGGTAAACTCATTGGCTGACCTGGAAAAGAAGGTGCAGACTGATGAAGACATCTGGAAGCCTTACAGCAACAAGAATGCAACTAAGAACTTCCTGATGACAGCCATCAACTCTAAATGGACAGTCAGCAAAGAGCCTACTCAGACCATCGACAGTAAGCTGACAAGAGCTGCAGCCAAGATCGTTGTAAATCTCAAGATCAATGTTGCTGGCTACGAGGTGGTAGGCGAACCTACCTGGCAGTTGCTTAACTATAACACCCAGACTACTCTCTTTGGTGTAAATACAGCTAAGAGCATAGCTAGTATGAGCGAAACTGAGACGAATGAGACAATGGCTAAGACTGCTGATGGCTATCAGTTGGTTACCTACAGCTACGCAACATTATGGGATAATAATGCAAGTGCACCTCAGGCAAAGATCAAGGTGATGCTGAAGAAGGGTGAAGAAAAGCCTGTGGATTACTATTACAGTATTCCTGTTCGCGACCCTAAAGCAACAAAGTCATTGGATCGTAACTACGTCTATACAGCCAACGCCACCGTAACAAGTCTGGGCAGCAGCTCTGACATTACTTATGGTGATGCTATGAATCTGGTATATGATGTACAGAAGTGGACCAAGGGCGAAGAGACAACAATCAATGCTGGTAACCAGAAGTACTTGTTGGTTTCTCCTACCTTTATGATCATGAAGAACCAGAGATTTGATAATTCTACCATCAAGTTCTATGGTTCAGGTGAATGTAAGGTAGAAACCGTGGAAATTTACTATTATGACAAAAATGGTAAGAAACAATCATGCTCTGGTAGTCAATACTTCAAAGCTTCTGCAGAATATGCAAAAGATCATGGTGAGTTAAAGGATAAGGGAACAATTGTTATTGGCGATGCGAAAAATCCGAATGCCAATGACTTCGTACCACTGTCTGTTAAATATATCAAGATAAAGGTTACTTGCGATGGTCTGGAAGAGCTTGTAACAATCAAACAGTATCCTTTGGAGTATATCCAGGGTATAGCTGGCTGGTATTCTACAAAAGACGGTTGGATAGACTGGCAAACAGATCAAGTTTCACACCAAACACAGAAGACCTATTCTGATAATATATTCAATACTAGAGTTTATGAAAATAACAATATGTACGAATACTACGACATCGGAACAGGCTGGTGGGAAAACAAACCTCCTTTTACAGCTCAAAAAGGCTCTAGACTAACAGAACAGAACAACAACCAAATGTACGTTGTTCAAATTACGGAAACAGATGGTACTTACGTAATCGGACATGGAACCTCAGATAATGACGATATGGTATCTCCAGCTTTTATGCTAGCTTCACAGCTTGGAGTTGTTTCAATCAGTAATTCTTCATTTAATATGGCAAAGAACCATTGTGACAAGTACATAGAAGTAAATACGGACAAAAAGAAATACACTGATTGGCGTCTACCAACCCCTTCAGAAGTAAAGGTTATTTGTAAATATCAAAATAACAAAAATCAAAATGTAATGTCTGAGGTATTAAAGCGCCAATACTATTGGACAAGAAACGGACAAAAAACTCTTGCTAACAGCCAAGACAGATCGTCTCAAGGCTTCATCCGTTGCGTTCGCGACCTCTCACCAGACGAGGTAAAAGAGCTGGAAAACAAGAATGAATAACAATTAAAGAAGGTACAAAATGAAAAAGTTAAAATTATATATCGGAATGATGGTAGGACTGTTAGCAACCATGCTAACAGCCTGCACAAGCGATTTGTCTGAAGAGACGGTGCCTTCTAACAGCAAGGGTGAGATGACGCTCAGCTTCAAGGTATCTACTCCAGACTACAAAATCGGAACAAGATCTGAGGGCTACAACAACGAGGGATTCGGAAGCTCTGATGTGCAGATATTCTGCTTCGATGCCAATGGATACTTCCTGGGCATGGGGCAGGATCTGAATGTGGAAGCTACAAGCAAAGAGGAAATTGGCGAAGGGGCAGCTAACACCAATAACAAAAAGATTAGTGTGAAAATGCCTACTGCCACTGCACGACTCCACATCATTGCCAATGCCAATATCAATACAGAAAAGGCTGCCAACGAGTGGATTGGTTTGCATGAGAACAAGCTGATTACTACGTTTGAATCAAAGGCTACCGAAGATCAGGCTCTGAAAACCAAGTATTGGGGATATTGTAAGGGTTCTACAACTGCAGATATGAAGGCAAAGCTTACCAATAACAGCAATGTGATTCATCTGATCAGAGATCGTGCTAAGATCACAGCAGACTGGGAAACTACAACCAATATCAAGAGTGTAGAAATCTCCATCGGTGAAGGAATGTTATATGCAACAATGGCTGCATTCAACCGTAACAAACTGGAATTTCCAAACACAACTGCTGCTAAGGATTGGGAATGGAATATTACCGACATTACCCTGCCTAAGTCAGAAGAAAGATACAAAGGTTCTGCAGACCAGATGGGAACTGTACAATATTGCTTTGAGGATGAAAACTCAAGTAAGAATCCTGTAAGATGTATCCTGAAAGTAACATTCAATGACGATGTTGTAAAATGGTACAAGGTGTATCTTCAGAATGAGAATCAGCAATTCTATAAGATCAAGAGAAATTATACCTATGCGATTCACATCAAGAAGCTGAATTCAAAGTTAGGTTATTCTGGCTACGACAATGCCTTAGAAGGCTATGCAGCTAACAACCCTTGGATTCAGGTAGAGCAGATTGTACCAAAGATATCAGATGGAACCTATACATTGGAAATTCCTAATGGTACAAACATCATGCTGAACGATGGTGCTGCAGAAAGTCAGGAAATCGCCTTCAACTACGAAGGTGGTGATTTGAACAAAGTAAACCGTTTCGATGTTAACTGGGTTACGAATAATGAGTTAGGTAAGAAAGATCTCACCATTAACTATGCAAATGGTAAGGGTAAGATTGGCTTTACTAGAGATGTCATTACCGACCAGCTAAAATCTGGCGAAATCCGAATACTCGACAAGGTGAGTGGTATGAGTAGAATCATCAAGATATACAGTATCACGAAGTTCGACTTCGGTTTCACCTTCTCAGGTATGTCTGGAAGGAAAAAAAATAATACGGGTACTCTTACCTATACGATTCCGAAGAACTATCCTTCTGAGCTTCTGCCAGTAGAAATCAGAATAGCTTCTAACACCATCAACCCTGAGGATTGCGATGTGGAGGTAGGTTCTACAGAAGAAATCACAGAAGGCAAAGATTGGAACTGCTGGTTCTTAAAGAAGTTTGACTCTGCAGCGGCTCTCGGAGTAAAGCAGACAATTACTCTCAAGAACATCAGAGACAATAACAGTGGTGCTAAGGGTAGCTTCTACGTAAAAGTAAAATATGGTGGCGGTTTGCAAACTTTTGCATTCACCTACTAATAAAGAATTAGCAAAATACAAAAGTTAAGAATCATATATCTGTAAGAGAGGAGGGAAGGAAGTTGGGAATACTTCCTCCCCCTTGTTTTAGTTATTATAAGACATTATTATCATTTACTATTATACAAATTTGCGAAGACTAGACTAGACTGGTCGTTGGAATTTTAGTTGCCGAGGTGACTCACCTTCTAAGATTCCACGACTTTTTTTGTGCCCTGAAAGAACGCCTCATTCATAGGCATACACGCCCTGAAAGGGCAGAAGCTCCTAGCCCAGGGAGGGCACTGAAAAAGTCCC
>ENA-OVGE01001646-OVGE01001646.1-human-gut-metagenome-genome-assembly--contig:-NODE-1646-length-16887-cov-29.388070_pt1 | contig 16887 bp, 15 predicted proteins | sample MGYA00237769_ERZ505417 | MGnify/ENA primary metagenome ERZ505417 (study PRJEB26158, sample SAMN06016403) | human gut metagenome | biome: human gut; feature: ankylosing spondylitis patient; material... | reverse complement strand
CTGCGTTGAGCGGATAGCTCCTGCTCTCCTCGGAGCCGTCACCCTTGCAGAGCGTTAGCTCCAGCGTGTCGCAGGGTCTATCCTCCGCGATGTCGTAGTTGGCATAGATGTTGAGCCAGTCATCATTTTTGCCCGTGAGGACGAAGGTTCCGAAGGCAGCGTCCACATCAAAATCTGCGTCCACATAGAAGTTGAGCTTACCGTCTTCCTCCATCATGATCTCATCACTGAAGGAAAAATTCCGTGCGGAGAGATGTCCCGCCGAGGTGATTTCCATGCCATCCAGCAGCTCCAATAGTTTGGAGAGCTGTTCATCCGCCGAAGCAAAGCGCGACCTTGTGGCATGGTAGACGGACGGGGAGACATCCCGCATCGCCCAGGTCCGCCAGCCGTCCATGATGTGTACGGCGGAGAACTCCCGCTTGTCGAAGTTCACATCGAACACGCCGCGCACCTTGCCGGTGTTCTCCATACGTACAGCGGTCAGGGCGTCAAACTCTTTTGCTGTGATGGGTTGCCCGCCGAAAAACATTCCGATAAATTTGTCCGGCGCAGTGCCTTTCTCTGCGGCGACATAGCCGCGCAGCTTTTTGCAGGCGACCAACAGTTCCTCGCCGGGCGAGGTCTTGAAGTACCACTCCTGCCCGCGCTCCGTCACATGGTAGGCGGCGTAGGTGCGGGCGGCTTCTTCCTCCGTGCGCCGCGCGGCATCCTCCGCGTAGATCTCGGCACTGATGCGTTTGTACTCACGTTCTGGGAGCTGGTTGCACAGCGTATCCAGCACATCTTCCAGATGCTCCTGCAGGGTTTCACCTTTGAGATGCTTCTCGATGGCATCCTTCCAACGCCGGTCGATCCACAGTGTGATGTCTACATGATCCGCCATCTCAGTTGCCCTCCTTCACAGCCGCAGGCTTCGGCTCACTGCTCTGCGGCTTGGGTGCGGCGGGCTTGACCGGACGCTTGGGTTTCACCGCCGCGGGAGCGGCCTTGCTGTCCAGGTACTCCCGCAGCGGCTCCGGTACGGTTTTTTCATACAGAGCGTTCAGCGCATCCTCCAAGTGCTCCTGCACAGAGGAGTGTTCCTTGCGGAGCGAGAACTCCAGTGCGCCCAGCTTCTCATCGTCAAAGGTGACGGTGACAGTTGCTTTTTTCATGTGCGTGTCCTCCTTCTATATGCTATTTTCAGCGTTTTTGTGTTGTGGGGGGTGTAACTACCCTCGGCACGAGACAGGTGTTGTTGAAACGCTGCGCGCGCAGGGGTCATAGCGGCTTACTTGCCGCTTTCCGAGCCCTTGCAAGGGCTGCTTTTTGCGCTTCACTTGCGGTCCGAGGCGGTACGATCTTTATCCATGATTTTGGAATGGTGTAGTCAACTGCCCGTCCGCTGCGGGACGCTTTGACGAGCCTGCAATCCTCCGGCCTGTCCCGCGCCAGTGCTGCCAGCTTCTGACGCAGCATCTTGTTGTGGGTGTAAATACCGGCGGTCTTTTCTTCCTCGTTGAAGTTGATAATGGTTTCCTGCTCATAACGAGCCATGTTCATGCAACGCACCTCCGATCACAATATCTGCGGCTCCTGCGGAGCCTGCTCCATTTTCTGCTGTGGGTGGTCGGTCAGTGCATACCAGCAACCATGCTCGTCTCTTTTTAAGGACAGCACCTCCATCTCCAGAAGTTCCTGCGCCTCGACCGGCATCTGACATCCGCTGACTCCGGGATGTGCCATAGTCGCTTCGCCGTGTAAGAGCTTCTCCGTTTCGGAAGGAGTCAGATCCACAAAACCGCACGGCGTCATGAGCTGAAAGTAATCATCTGGATAGCTTGTCAGCAGTTCCTCAATAGTCTTCGGCTGTATTGCATAAACCATATCACGCACCTGCGTTTGCCGTGTCTCGTCATATAGACCTGTGAGCAGACTTTGGAAGAGCTCGCCCTCATCCACGGTCCGACGCTCCATCCAAGCCTCACTCAGAAGCTCCAAGGGTTTTTCCTGGCGCAGCAGGAAGCGCATCTTCCCGCGGGAGAGGTCTTCGCCCAACGCCATCAGCTCGGCGCGGCAGGTCGACATGGCGGAGATCTCATCTGCCGCCATGATCAGCTCGGCGCGGGGAAGCTGATCAAGGCTGCTCATATATGCAGCCATCTCGTTCTCTGTCTTTTGGAACAGAAGCTCCCAAAGCTCCCGATTCGATAATCCTTCATAGTTCATGATCGATCCTCCTCAGTCATAATTGATATACGGAATCTTCAGCCAGTGCGTCCAACCTCGGCCAGCCAACTCTGTTTTGACAACGCCGTACTTGGTACCCATGGCCTCAACAACCTGACCGCCGCCAATGTAGACGCCAATATGCCCATCGTGCCAAACGGCAAGGCCAGGGATATCCGGCATGGTATCGATGGCCCCAGACTCCGTGGCGTTGTAGTACATCTGGTTTGCGCCGATGTCCGGCATCCCATGGGAACCATAGTCGATGGTCATCGTTTCAGGGGACAGCCAGCCGTAGCCCTTGATGAGTCCCACGCAGTCGGCGGTCCTGCCGCCCAGCCAATTGGCGCGGATGATGTCCTCATGATTGCCAACACCGTCCGGGTATTGCGACACCTTGTAGGTGAGGAGTGACTCCGTCAACACATTGCCATAGGTGCCCCAGACATAGCCCCAGCCGGACTCCCATGCGTGGATGGCGTAGGTCACAAGGTCTGCTGCATTTTTATTGGCGGGATCAACAAAGGTGGAGATGTCCAAGTCGATACTGCTTCCCTCCCCGCGAAGGAACTCGCCACTGTAGCTGCCGCCGCCTGCGGCGCCGGCGATCATGGTATAGATGTGGTCGATGTTGCTCTTATCATCCTCTGTGATCGTCCGGCCCAGCTCTGCTTCGAGATTTGCATACGCCTGATGCAGCGAAACCGGAACAGCGTCGGTGTATTCTTCTGTCGTACTGGTAACCGTGCCATCGTCGTTCTCCACTTCTACCGTGCGGGTACGGGTTTCCCAAGTGTAGAAGCATTCTACGAAGCGGCTTGCTGCCCGTGCGGACGGCGCATCCTCGCCAAAGCAGAGGGCATAAAAAACGGCCTTGACTCGGATCGGGTCAAGGCTGTTTCCGCCTTCCGTCCGCCCATTGACGGAGGCGACCGCCGAATCCAGAAGAGAAAACGCGGTGCGCATCTCCTCAATGTGAGAGCGGAATGCCATAGGCACCTCGGCCGAATAGCTCGTCCCATAGAAGGCTGCGGCTACCGCCTGGTTGTTGTGATCCGCACCGCCTGTGCCGATGGAGCACAGCGCGGCGATCAGGAGGATGACAGGCGAGAAAACAGCGACCAGCCCCCAGCCGATTCCTTTGCGAAGTTTCTCATTGGAAAGGGCTGTCGCCGCGGCTTTGGCGATCATACCTGCAGATACTGCCATCAGCGACCACCCGCTGTGCCAAACAGCTTTTCCTTGTAGGTGGGGGCGTGTACCGCCAGCAGATATCGCTCGTTGCCGCACTTGTACAGACAGACACCGCGCTGGGGAAACTTGATGAGATTGTATTCCGCCTCATCCAGCTGGAGCATCTCCATATAGCTGCGCTTGTCGATAGATCCTGCGTTGAACAGGAACTGGTGGGGCGGGATGCTGAACAGCGGCTTTGTCATCTCACGGATACCCTCTTGATCGAAGTCTTCCAGATTCTGACTTGCCAGCAGCATGGCGGATTCCTTTTTGCGAACACGCTTGAGGCAGTTGCGGATGTACTCAATGGCTGTGGGGTTGGAGAGCCAAATGTACAGCTCATCCAGTGCCGCCACGGTATTGCCCTCGGTCAGCAGCTTATCCGACAGGAACGACAGAATATTGAATAGCATGGCGTTGCGAACATTCTTCGCTGCGCCCAGCAGTCCTTTCACACCGAACACGAGGAAACGGCTGGAGGTGATGTTGGTGTACCCATTGAAGAATTGCGCGTCCGCGCCCTTGCACATGGAGTGCAGCCCCAGCAGCACCTCACGCAGGATCTGCTCGGTGTAGAGCTGGTGGGCGGCCATGTCATAGCTTTTGTACTCCGACTCGATCAGGTCATAGAGGTCAGAGAGGATGGGGTAGTCCTCCGAGCGCATACGGCGGAAATTGGTCCGCTCTGTGATGCCCCATTTCTGATACAACTTCGAGAGCATGATCTCGATGGTGTCGATATGAGCGTCGCTGAAATCCTTATAGGCGCGGAAGAAATCCTTGAGGAAGGATATGTGCTGTGCCAACAATGTGTTTTTCCGAAAGGCTTCCGGTGCTGCCGTATCGTCCGGGTCACCGCCGTCGTCCCAGCATTTCGGCTCCAGCACATTGATGATGTACTTACCCGCCATAAGGTCGGCAAAGCAGCCGCCCACGGCCTCGCACATTTCCTGCTGCTCATGCTCGGCATCCAGTGTGATAACGGATTTGCCGGACTCCAGCAGATTGAGGATGAGGAGCTTCATCAGATAGCTTTTCCCCTGGCCGGAGTTACCGAGAATGAGAATATTGGCAGAGGTCTTATCCTCGTCACGCTGATCGAAGTCCACGAGGATGTTGCTGCCGTACTTGTCCCGCCCGACATAGAAGCCCTTTGCGTCCGTTTTGCCGGAATAATTGAAGGGATAAAGGTTTGCCACGGAGTTGGCAGGCAGGACTCTTTCAAACTGCGCTCCAAAGGCATTGTAGCCCACGGGACTGGCACAGCAGAAGCCCTGCTGCTGGCGGAGCAGGAGTCTGTCCACATTGAGTTTGCTCCGCACCAGCTCCGTCAGCACGTCGGTCTGCAGCAGCTTCAGCGCGTCATAGTCCGGGGCAGTCAGCTCGATGTAGACCGCGCAGTGGAACAGCGGCTCCTTGTTGCGGTGGCGGCTGCCCTCCATGGAGATCATGTCCTGCAGGTTCGTTTCTGCAATGATGGTCTGCCGCAAGTCGTTGGGGTTCGATTTGTTCATACGGTTCTTGTTCGCGGCATTGTGGAGGATACGATCCTCCTCGGCCGGGGCGAGCTGCCGGGTATAGATGCGCAGGGTGATGCCGTCCTTTTCGCCCAAGTGTCGCAGCAGAGCCTGCTCATCGGTCTGGGTGGGATACTCCCGCAGTGCCCACACGCAGCGGAAGGTGTTGCCGCAGATGAAGTGGTCGGGATTAAACTGCACCACGGAGGGTGCGATCATATCCAGAAAGGATTTGACAGGTGTGTCCTCCGTGTGCCTTGCTGTAGCTTTTTTCTTGTTTGCTGCCAAGTGATATCCCCCCTTATTCTCCGAAAAGGACCCAGCGTTCGCCGTCGTGATCCTCGTACCGCTCGGTGGTCACGTTCTGCTCAAAGTAGACTCCCAGCATCCTTTTGAGATCCTCCTCGGTGGCACGACGGACGGTGAAGCCGTTATCCTTGATGCTTTTTTCGATGCGGGAGAGGTAGCTGAACACATCGGATTCCTTTTTACCCTGCAGCCGGACGAGGATATAGAACTCCCGGCTGGATGCCATGAGTACCTGAATACGATCCAGGTGCTTGCTGTCCTGCTCCAGTAGCTTTCGAATGACGGGCAGCTCCTCTTCGTTTGCCCGCTGGCGATAGAATGCCTTGTTGTTCTCAAAGGACTCCTTGGAATTTAACGCCAGCATCTCGATCTCCGCCATGCCCTTGACCACATTGAGCAGGGCATAGATCCTTGCGCCCACGCCGGCGTCCGGCAGCACAGAAATGTTCGTGGGTTTGATAATGAAGAATACCAGCTCTCCCATGCGGGTGGCGATGCTGTAGTCGGTAATGTCATCAATGCCCATGAGCTGCCGGGTGGACTGTTCACGGGCATCCTTCTTTTTCTGCTTTCTGCTCATGTATCGAGCCTCCATTCATAGTATTGCTGTCGGGTCAGCAGGAACGCCGCGGCGTAACGGATGAAATCCAGAATGCTGGTGCCCTCATGCCGGATAGTCAGGAAGGCGAAGACCGCCGTCAGCACCAGCGGCAGGGCGATGCCGGTCTGGGTCAGCGCCAGGACAGAGAGAAGAAGTCCCACGCCGATGATGCCGATGTCCCGCAGCTCCCACAGCCACAGCGTGGCCTTTGCGGACAGGTTGTCCGGGTAAATGTACATGGCTGATTACCTCCAATGAGAATGAGGGAGGCCGCGGGTGTTCCCGCGGCCTCCTATGATGCATGGTTATTCCGCTTTTGTTTCCCCATCCAGCGCGTTCTCAATGAGCTGGATGAGGAACTGCTTTTGCTTGAGGTTGCGGGCTGCCAGATATTCCTTCAGTCGCTCGAAGAGCTCCGCCGGGATCTGTACCGCCAAGGTGCGCTCTGCTTTCATGCTGATCTGCCCTCCTTCAAAGTGTTCGGTGAAGATGCGCTCCACATATTCCGCCAGAGTGTTCAGCTCCAGCTGTTCCTTTTCTGCCATGATCTTTGCATGGAGCTCGGTGGATATCATGGCACAGAGGTTCTTTTTTCCCTCCATCGGTTCTGCTCCTTTCCTCGATTTTGCAAGCAAAGCATACCGGAAGAAGGCGCGGAAAGCTATTCACCAAGTCTAACGAAGAAGCATGGCAAAACAGAAGCGATACCACCAAAGCGGCTATGCCGTCCGCAGCCAACAGGCAAGGGAATGAAAAGATCAGCCGCCCTGCGATTCGCAAAGCGGCTGATCCATAGCTCTTGCGCTGTATTTGCATTACAGTTCCATTTTCGGCGCGTAATCCGCGGCAACTTCTTCTCGGACATCATCCTCGGTGGTATCGAGCTGCCGTGGCGTCTGCGTCATCGCAAGCTCCTGCAGATGACCGATCCGGCGCTGCACGCTTTCCGTGATCGCATGGATACGTCCCTCATCGATATAGTCGGCAGCTTCCTCGCAAGACAGTACGCTGGAGATCAGCTCGTCTACATCGGAGAGACGATCAAAGTCGATCCAATCAAAATCGGTCACCAGCTTCAGCTGCTCGGCGTGGTGGTTTTTGAAGGGCTTGCAGATCACATCCTTTTCCGAGCGCATCTGACCGGGCATCTTATCATAGCCAAGGGAGGAGCCGCTGTCATAGATCGGAGCCATACCGAGCCATTCCAGCGTTTCCGCGTTTCGCAGTGCCCCAAAGTTATTGAAGTGGCGATCCTCGTTTGCGATGATATAGTCCAGCACCAGCATTCGGTCTAAAAACGGCGTAATATTCCCGATGCCGAGCAGCTCGCAGCACTCCAATAGATGCCGGTATCGGGAGGTGCTGTTCTTCTGCTTTTTCGCCTGCAGCAGCCTCCACGCCGGGATCAACTCCGTATTCTCCGTAACAAAATCCTCACAGACCGAATAGGGTGCATCCTTGCTCCAGATGACTGTATACGATACATGAGGAATGCCGAGCCGCTCCATGATGCCGGAGGCGATCACCTCGTTGAACGGCTGCTGCCGGAACGGATTGCTGCCGCCCTTGATTAGGCATCGCTTCCCATCGATGATCTTCCACCGCTTTTTCAGATTGCCGTCCGATGTGCTGTCGGGGGAGCTGAAATTGAGTGCGTCCTTCTTCTTTCGTTCTCCGAACAGCACATCTCCGACGTCCTCCGAGAAATCATTTTGGAAAAAGTTGATGTCCTCCCACCGAAGCTCCGCGCCTTCCGGACAGATCCAGTACTGATCCGAGAGGCTCAGCCCGTAGCAGCGGACGAGCAGCATTTTGGTGTCTGCCACCCCCAACGATTCCAGTGCTTCCCGCACACCGCTGCGGCTTGCCGGGATAGAGCGATCCCGCCACCAGTCGTTAAACGCCGCACGGTCGGCGATCTCGTTTCGCACAGGGATGCCGATAGGCAGATGCTCCGGTGCGTAGACACTGCCAATTTTTTGTATAAAGCCGGTCACATCGTCCAGCTCGAGCTCTGCCACGGGGGTTCGTTTATGCATAAAGGTGCATTTCATACCTGTCGCCTCATTTCGTCTGCTTTTCTGTGATTTCAGCATGCGCAGCTGCGCCTGCAGTTCCTTGCGCTTTTCGATTTTATCTGCCAGCGGCGCGATCTCACTGTCGTGCAGATAGCGGCTCTGCTTGACGCCGTTTTCCGACCACTGGTGATAGTAATAGACCTTTCCGCCGATGGTTTTTTTGGAAAGATACCCCTTCGGCAGTCCGGCGATCTGCCCGGTCAGTTCCGTGATGCGCCTTAGCTGCTCCCTGTTATCCATGTCTGTCACCTCGTCTTTCAGGGGTATTATACCCCGACTTAACCCCTGTTGTCAACGATGCGCTTCATAAAAGCGCGGCGGCGATGCGCGACATGATAAACTCCACGCAGGGTATCGCCACACTGTTGCCCAACGCTTTATAACGGGCACTGTCCGAAGCACCGGGTATATCCGTCCAGCCGTCCGGGAAGCCCTGCAGTCTTTCACACTCCAGCGGCGTGAGGCGGCGAATGAGATGGGCACAGGCTTCTGCCTGTTGGCAAATCAGGTCGGTTGCGTCCTTGTACTGACGGGCACTCTGGGTACTTGCCACATCATTATGCCGAAAGTCATCCACACGCTGGCGGCTGTAGACCGCGTGGCGGTCTGTGGCGGTCAAAGTATACGCCAAGTCATCCTGACAGCCAAGACCGTTGCCGCCGTTCTGCGGCTGCCGGTCGACCGTATTGCCTGCAATGCAGATGGCATCTGCCTCCTGCTCGACCAGCGGCACGTTGTTGCCTCCGGTTTTTCTTATCTTTTCTGTTGACACGATTACATTCTCCTTTCTGTTGTGTCCTTGCTTGTGGGACAAATTTTTTATATAATAAATAGCACGATGAAAACATTCCGGTTCACATCGTGCTATCATTACATTTGTTTAGAAAAGTTCCTCGCCCTGCGCTGCAGCCTTGTGCGTGAGGATATGTACTTTTCCACGCAGAAGTTCGACCTCGTAACGCAACTGCTCGTTTTCATGGAGAAGCCGTTGGATATAACCGTTCTTTTCCGCAATCAACCTATCCATCCTGCGTGTGCTTTCGGCACCTGCGGTTTTCTCAGGAGTTTGTGTTTGAATGATTCCGTATTCTACCAGCACTTCGCGAATATGAGGTTTGGCAAAAACGGAACGGGACAGACCGGTTACGCTTATCAGATCCTTGATTTTGATATTGTAGCCTTGGGACTCCAAGACAAGAATTGCTTGTGTTACCATTTCTACGGTGTCCTTGCGAGTTTTCTCCTGCCGCTGGACGAGGGATTTAGGTATTGTTCGCTTCATTTCTCTGCACATCCGTTTCAATTGATTTTAGTATGGATTCAAACAGGCCCGCATTTCTTTTCGCATTTTCACAAATGATTGGAAATGCCGAAAAACGTACTTGTTTTTCACGCCAAAGAGCTATCTGTTCGCGATAGTATTCTGTTTGTTCTGTATCGGCCACAAATGCCTTACATTCAAGGCAATTCCACATATCACTTTTGCAAGTTGTAATATCGCTGCATATACCCCCACGGACGCGATGGGCTCTGAGGTTTTTCATCAGCCGCTGTTCCATTTGCTCATCCATATTAAGGATTCGTCCGCCAAATAGCACGTACCGTTTATCCGATTCTTGCCGTTCAGCTAATACATAATTCTGCTTTTCACGGATCGTTTCTGGCATAAGATTCAAATGCGCATAGGCGTTAAAGATCATGGCATCTCCGTGATGGCCTGTCATCTCAGCTATCTGGGCAGCGGTGAAACCGGCTGCCAAACGATCTGTGATGCCGTTATGGCGAAACTGGTGCGTTGTCACCACATAGACATTTCCCGTTTCATCCGAAATGTTGTAACGACGGCATATCTTTCGAAAATGGTCGTTGACAGTAAATATTGATGCCACAAAGCAGAGTTTGGTAGAATATGTGGGTTTTCCTTTACGGCAATAACTCTGTCGGTATGAAAACAGCATTCCTTTTTTATCTTCTGGCAGAAACTCCTGGATCTGACGCGCCGTTTCCTGCTGCTCTTTTATTAGTCCTATAAGGTATCCAGCAATTCCTTTGTCCTCCAGGTGAATACTTCGTATGGCTGGTTGCTGCCAACCCCCATTCTGCTTCCATGTGGGAATAAACAAAACATACTGTCCGTTAAACCTTTTTAGACAATCTATCTTCATGCCAAGGATTTCTCCGATACGCGAAGGTATTAGCCTTAGCAACCAATAGACGCACCGAAGATAGAGCGCGATCTCATCGTTCTTAAATGCAGTATCTAATTGAATCGCAATTGATTCTGGAATATACTTTGCATCGTACCTGCGTTGGTGGCGATAAGGGGATACAGAAAATGGATTCTTACTCCTTGCACCATCAATATCATTCATCGTTTCAAAAAATATGCTCAATGATGACCAGATCCCAATGCGGGTCGCTTCTGCAAACTCCGTTTTCTCAAGGTAATGATAGAAGTCGGCCACGGCAAATTCATCGCAACCGCTCAACGGCAAGGTGCCTTTATCAAGTGACCAGAAATCAAAAAAGCGGATGAGATCCATCACATACGACTTGACGGTAGATATCTTTTTCCCTCGTATAAGGCTGATGGCGGCAAAGCTCTTTACTGTTTCTCTGTGTAGTGCCGGAATCCTGTCAAAGTACAATGTGAACATACAACTTCTTTCTGCTGGACTGCGGCGCAAATTACTGCACACCCACTTGTTTTCGTGAAAGTGTATATTGGAGCCAAGCTGTTCGACAAAGCAGATGTATTCTTTTAACTTTGCTGCACTATAGTTTTCAGCAATGACAGCACTGCTCATATACAACCTTCTTTCTCAATCATATTTACGACGCTTTGGTAGGACTCCAACAGGCGGTATTCTTGTTTGTACTCCAGGTATTCTGAATAATCCGTAATGCTCTCCGACTTATATACCTCTGCCAGCCGGTCTAAAAGTTTCTCCTGTTCCTGTAGAAGACCTTTCCAATATGGAAGATACTGTTTTCCAGTGCATAAGTTGCGGCAATTCACACAATTATAAAGGCTGCATCGGTCCGCGCACGGCCCATCTGCCACCTTCCGAACACAAAATCCAAGTTCCACACGTCGTTGACCAAGGCAAAAATCCGTATACAGGAGCCTACGTTCTTCTTGCGTATAATTTTCAAGCTGTTCGCCGGTCATGATTAACTCAAACTTGCTTCTGAAAAATTCAGTATTTAGCTCCGCCAGTTTTTTCTTACGAACTTCAGCATAATATTTCGCCGCCGTGTCGCTGCATAAGTGCCCCAGCCAATAAGCTAATTCAACAGTAGTCGCTCCGTTTTCAATTAACCTAACAGCCAGGGTTTTACGGAATTGTTTAATGGTGAAGTGCCAGAGTTCTCCATTTTCGTCGCATATATCATACTTTCTGATAATCCAACGGATGCATTTGACAAATGGTTGAGAGTCAATAACTGCTCTCTCATACCCATACCTTCTGCTTCGGAAAATATACGATGTCCCCGCTATTTTTCTTTCCTCAGCATCCTCAATGATATGTTGGGAAAGCCTTCCAGCTATATCTTTGGGTATCATGATCCTGTGGTAGTCCCCAGCTCCGCGTCGATGTCTTGCACTTAGTGTTTTATGCGGAATATATTTCAGTTGGCAGACATTAGGGTATCGAGATTCTTCAATGCAGTCTTCTTCAAGAAGGTACACTTCTTTCAATCTCAGTCCTGTATTCATGAATAAATCGTATAGCAGCCTGTATTGACAGGGCATTTCTTCTCGATGCAAGTCCAATTGCTCCACCACTTCTTCCGGAATGATTTCGGTAGGTGTGTTAAACTGGCGAAGATTGTGAAATGTAACAATATCAAACGGATTGGTGCGCGGCCTTGGCGCTCTAATTTGTGTGTCCCGTTCAGTGCTCATGAGGTAACACATGATCCGTTTTAGACCGTTTACGGATTTTGCAATGTAATATTGAGACAATGGTTCCCCATCATTTTTCCGCATTGCTTCAAGGGCTAAAATCAGTGTCCTGATGTGACCTTCCGTTATATCCGCAAAATATATGACCTCCGGCGCAATATCTGCAAGTGTGTTGATTGCCAGCTTACACGCATCAAAAAGAGGCACATAAACTTTCCCTCTTTGTTCAAATAGATAACAGAAATAATATTTCACCTCAGACCGCAGAGAAGGCCGTTTGATGGCTGTGAAATCAAGCCGTTTGAGCCGTAATACATTCCCATACGGCTCATATAACTTCCAAACATCACGGTAAGGTGTCACTTCTGTAGAATTACCTGCAACGAAAAGTTTCCGTTGGATAATACGTTCCTGCTCCACAGCCTTAAGAAGCATTTCCTTGAATGCTGGATCATATAGCGACAGAGAAGACATTTCGTAATGGAACATTGAAAGCAACAATGCACTATGGGATATCTGTTCTCGCTTCTGAGTAATGGCAGAGGCCATCCTCTGCAAATATGTTTCCAGTAAGCGTATGTCTTTAAGCATATACTCTATCGTAGCAACAACCCCTGCACATCTGGATATTTTTGACAAACTGTGTCCCGTAAGCATGGCCTCTCTTGCGGCTTCGCATTGTTCAGCAGTGAGCGGCTTTGCTTTACTCATTTTCCTCACCACCCCTATGCAGCTTTTCCATGACTGACTTTGCTATGATGGGATTATTATGATTCCTGTAATGATCGATAGATGAAAAGCTCCTCCAGCCGAAGCTTTCCATGATAATGCCATCGGTAATATTGTCTTCTGGATGGAGGGACTGATGTTCAAGAAATTCCATAACTTTTGTGCTGCGCCCATTGTGGGTTCGTATTTTCGCCGCATCGAGCCCGGCACGAGTGGCACACCGCTTTAATATCTTTAGGTAATTATGATAAGACATAGGCAGGCCTTGTCTTTTTCCGGAGTTCAGATTTATAAATAAATACTGACTGAGTTTGCCGCTCTCACTCTCGGCATCCGCCCTTTCAGTCTGGATGTACTTGTCTATAACCTCGCAGGTTTTCTTGGGGAGGGCAACAAGCCTGAGTTTATTTTCTCCATTTCTGGCATTAGCTCGTCCCTTTGACCTTGTTGGCTGTACAAGCTGTTCTATGGCATCATAACTGTCAAGCGTAACGCTAAGAACCTCATCGATTCGAAATCCCTCGAAGGTGAGGCGCAACACCGCTTCATCCCGCAGAGTATTGAAGTTTCTACATAGCAATTCTTTTGTTGCTTTGTCGTACCATTTGGTGTAATCACGACTGGACTTAAGCCTGGCAGCATATCCGTCAATCAAATATCTATACTCCCGTGAATAGATTTGTCCATACAGAAAAGAGCAATTCGCCTGTACGGATTTTTTCTTCCAAAGCATCTCTGTCTGTCGCATATCATCCAGCCAGCCATAAAAACCCGTGATGACTGTGACATACTTTGTTAATGTTGAATATCCCACCGATGACTGTAGTGATAGTACTTTTTCGTCCGCCAAGTTACCAAATACGAGTTCATGTAAGAACTCTCGCACATGGTGATTTGTCGCATTTTCGTATGTGACCTTTCTTGAATCCAACCAGTTCAAAAACGCTACAAGCTTCTTTGCATATTCCTTTCCAGTGCTCGTCTTTCGTATGCTTTTCAGTTCGAGCCATTGGTTGCCAGGGAAAAACGGCATATAATTTTTCGTAATCATATACCGTGTATAATTGGTACTGGCATCCGTCTCGAAACGAAAAACAACTACACGAAATGTTTTTTCTTCCCGCATTATTTTCCTCCTGTTACAATTCACTTGGACTAATCGCCCAATTGCATTATAAAGGTTTCTCTCACAAAACACGATACGGGAGGGACACTCTTACCAGTGTCCCTCCTCTGCATTGTCAATCGTGTGAATCTGTATCGTGTGCACGAGGTTCAGAAAAGCCCGTGCCGTATCGTGCGGACATGGTAGGGGCTACCTTGTGCGGGCCAGTGTAGCGGCTGTCAATGCCGTGATTTTCGTAAACGAGAGGCTGGTGTCCGTGCTCCTGCGCCCGCAGCGTGCCGGAGACATTTTCGCTGCACGCCATGATCTGCCCGCCCTGGTCGTTGAGGCACAAAACCGACGGCATACAGTTCCCTCCGGGGCTGCCCTTGAGTGTGGGAGCAACCGATTCGTTGTATCCAATGCCGCCCGCGCTGGCACCTGCCCCGGCAGAAAACCCGGCGACGAAGGTCTGCTGTTTCATTCCCGGCTGTGCGCCCAGCGCACCAGCTACATCATGGAGGTCGCGCACCTCATCCCGCTGATTGGCGGCAAATGCCATGACGCCGTTTCTGCCGGTGGACATCCCGCAGTTGACGCCGAGCGTGGCCGCCACATCGCCGGTCAGATCTCCGTTGAAGCCGTCAAAGCCCTCCACAGCTTCGTCCGGCTGTGTTACAAAGGTCTGCATCTGCATATTCGTCGTTGCCAACAATGCGCCTGACACACCGTGCAAGTCGATGCCCTCGTCCCGCTGGTTGATGTGGAATGCGTCCAGATCGGTGGGCTGACCGTCCGGCCGCATGAGCCCCGCTTGGATCTTTAGGGCACGCTCCAACTTCTTCGGCAGCTCCTTGCCGCGCTCAACGGCACGGCGCAGAATGCCAATGCAGGCGGTTTTTGACAGATAATACTTTTTCGCCGGGTTTGCCTCCAGTATGCCGGAGAGCGGGACTCGGATTGGGATACGGGGCGCAGCCCCGGTATTGAGGGGGCGTTTCCCTTTACGCCATGGAGACCGAAGCTCCCAGTGGCGCAGCCCGAAGAGGTCGACAGAACCGGATACCAGATCCAAGTGGAAATACGGGATCGAAACCAGTTCGGAGTCCGGCTTGCCCGGTCTGCGCTTGGGCGGTGCTCCGCCCCTTTCAGCCGTGTCTAACCCAAGCATCGTCATCTGCCCGTTCATATCGAATCGGTACATCTATGAGACCTCCTTCTCACTGTTTTCCGTTTCGTCAAATACATCAAATAAAAGCTGGGGCGCGAGCGGCCCGGCAAAGTCAGCAAGGAGAAAAATGCGCTTGCGACGCTGCGCGACGCCACACAATTGCGCGTCCAGACAGCGCCACGCAATAGAAAACATATCGCCTGCCGTGAGATCACCGACATCGGGCCATCCGTAAGGATAGGGGCCTGGGATAAGCTCGTTGGGAAAGCAGATCCGCACGATTTCCTCCAGCACGATCCGAAAGTCCTCATACTTCGGTTTTCCGCTTGAAAAGGCCCCCGGCAATAGTGATAGGTAATCCTTTGAGGCAATCTCTGGATTTTCCCCCACTCCACACCGTGCATGAGAGTTTCCCCTCACACGGCGTTCCATCGGGATAACAGCATTTTGTTTCAAACACAATTTACACACTTCGTTGCGGGTAGATGGTTTTAGATTGCGTTCAGATTTGCTTGTTTTCGCAGTTTGTTGAGCTTATTTCGCTGTTGATCATCCAGCCGCAGGGTTTGGAGCAGGCGGGAAATGGTCTTTTCATCAGTGGCATGAACAAGTTGATGGATAGCCTCACTGACTATAACAAGATTTGCGTAGGCATCTGTTCCGCCTGCCGACTTAGGCCGCTTGTGATGGCAGTGAATTTCATGGAGTGCGAGCGTTCTGCCTGTAACAGCGCATTTTCCATACTGTGCCGCATATAGAGAAATACGGTTGTCCGCATACTCCACAGACTGCCCCAGCCTCGGATTACGCATCAGCCATGTGAGAATTTCAATATTGACACCAAGCATCCGATGAATTTCCTCTCGTCCACTCTCTGTGTAGCGATTGATGCTCCGTTTTTTCCCCAATGGGTTCTTATGCCGGATATATCCTGCGGGTATAAGCGGATGTCCTTTCAGAAAGCGAATTTGGCTGCTGTTGCCGTATTTACTCTTGATGTAGCCCTTTTCTAATTTACCCTGTTTGCTTAGTCCCTGCTTACCCAAACGGTTTTTCATTTGCTTGCCGATGGCGAATGCAATGGGCGAGAAGTCCAGATTGACGCAGGTAGCAACACGATAATAATTGTGCATTCCAATTACGATGGAGTTGTAACGGAAGATTTGCTTACGCTGGTCTTGCTCGCTTTTCGGATGTTGAATTTCCTTAATACACTTCGCCAGTTGGTCTTTTACCCTTTTCTGCGCTTTATCGCTCATGTGAGACCGAACGACATACTTATCTCCCTTGCGCTGTGCTTTCATCTTGAATCCCAGATATTCCGAATAGTGGCGCTTTAGGTTCACCACCTTAGATTTTTCTGGGCTGATGTCCAGTTTCAACCGCTCCTTTAGCCATTGCGTTGTTGCCGCATATAAACAAAATGCTTCTTTGCGGTTTCGACAGAACAGCTTGAAATCGTCGGCATATCGAACGATGAATACAGGCTTTAGGTTGCTTTCACGCAGCAATCGGTACTGGTAGCCACGGTTGATGCTGCCATTTGCGTTGAGACGAGTATATTTTGCGTTGCCGTGCATCGGCATCCATTCCCACTGCGACGCTATCCACCAGTCCAGTTCATTGAGAACAATGTTGGACAACAGTGGAGAGAGAATACCGCCTTGCGGTGTACCTTTACTTGGGTGGAGAATTTCTCCGTTAGACAACACGATTGGGGCTTTCAGCATTTCCCGAATAATGCACAGAAGCCGTTTATCCTGAATTCCCATTTCCCACATCTGTTGAATCAGCTTTGTGTGGTTTACATTGTCAAAGAAGCCTTTTATATCGATGTCCACAACATAATACAGGTGCGATAACTGTATTAGCTGGTCACATCTGGCGATGGCATGTTCTGTGGAGCGATTCGGTCTAAAGCCATAGGAATGGTCATAAAATTTTGCTTCACAGATTGGCTCCAAGGTAACCGTCAAATCTCCCGGCGCATAAAAAAGCATCTCTGGCTTAGCAACCGCAG
>ENA-OVGE01001643-OVGE01001643.1-human-gut-metagenome-genome-assembly--contig:-NODE-1643-length-16908-cov-18.114935_pt1 | contig 16908 bp, 19 predicted proteins | sample MGYA00237769_ERZ505417 | MGnify/ENA primary metagenome ERZ505417 (study PRJEB26158, sample SAMN06016403) | human gut metagenome | biome: human gut; feature: ankylosing spondylitis patient; material... | reverse complement strand
TCTTCGTATGGAACATTGATACCATCAGCAAGGCAATCCGAACCTTCCAGCCAAACCTTGCCAGCATCATGGACGAGATGGCTCCTTCTTTCTATACCGAACAGGAGAAAGAGGTAGTCGGCAAAATCTTCCCAACCTGCGAGAAGATCAGTATCGACTATGCGGTAATGGAGAAGTCAAAGGATATCTTTACGCTGCCAGCTGAGTTCGGATGGAGCGACTTAGGCAGTTGGGGCAGCCTCCGCACCCTGCTCCCACAAGATGAGGCTGGCAATGCCAAGGTAGGCAAGGACATCCGATTGTATGAATGCAAGAACTGCGTGGTTCATGCAGCCGATGAAAGCAAGGTAGTAGTTCAAGGCTTGGATAACTATATCGTTGCCGAGAAGAATGGGCAACTGCTTGTTTGCTCTTTAAAAGAGGAGCAGAGAATTAAAGAGTTTGGAAAATAATAATTTGAAATAAATGTCTGCAATAAAACAAAAAATGTTTAAGGGGGTGTTTTGGTCAGCCGTGGAACGGTACTCAGGTACATTCATGAGCCTGATAGTATCCATGATATTAGCCCGCCTGCTGCGTCCGGAAGATTACGGAATTGTAGCGATTGTTATGGTGATAATTGGCTTTCTTAACATCTTCTCATCAATGGGAATAGGTCCTGCAATTATACAAAGAGATGATTTATCAAAAGATGATATTGATAATTTGTTTACGATGTCTATATTTATAGCTTTGATTTTATCATCTTTATTGTTTATTTCTTCTTGGGGAATTGCATGGTATTATACAAATCCACAAATAGTTCCAATATGCCAACTATTATCCGTTAGCGTTTTTTTTACATCATTAAATATGGTGCCCCATGCCTTAATGTCAAAGAATATGAGATTTAAGGAAATGGCGAAAAGAACGTTAGTTGTCCAAGTCGTTACTGGCGTAATTTCTGTAGGTGCTGCTTTAAAAGGATTTGGTGTATATTCTCTGGTTATATCTCCAATATTATCGTCAATTATTACTTTTGTATATTTTTGGAAATGTTATCCTGTATATATATCGAAGCATTTTTCTTTTGAGCCGTTTAAAAAAATCTGGAAGTTTTCCTCATATTTGTTTGCTTTTGATTTCTTTAATTACTTTGCAGGCAATTTGGACAAACTTATAATAGGAAAATTAATGCCTTTAGCATCATTAGGTTATTATGAGAAATCATATCGTTTAATGCAAATGCCATTGCAGAATGTTTCTTCTGTAGTTAGCCCAGTCATGCAACCAATCATGTCTTCTTTCCAGAATGATTATGAAGTCATGGCAACTAAATACAATCGTATAATCAAGTTTCTGGCTACAATCAGTTTCCCTCTTGCCGTCATTTTGATTTTTAATGGTCATGAATTGGTTTATTTGTTTTTTGGCTCACAATGGGGTGCTGCAGTACCTTCTTTCCAAATATTTGCTATTGCATTACCTTTTCAAATGATTTTGAATACCTCGGGGGGAATTTGGACTTCAAGTAATGCGACTAATTATATGTTTTGGACGGGTATGGCTAATACTTTAATTACTTGTATGGGATATATATTAGGTGCTTGTATTGGAAATGATGTGTCTTATATCGCTCTTGGTTGGACATGTGCAGCTGTAGTTTGTTTTTTAAATACATACTATTTCATGTACTCTAAATTGTTCAAAGTTTCATTCTTCAAAATGTTATTGGCATTAGTTTATCCGATGATAAATGCCTTATTGTTATGTGGTATTTATGTATTGTTCAATTTGTATATAGAATGTTCAAATCTAATTTTATCTTTTGTGTCTAAGATTTTTATAGGATTTATTATTTCTGTTTTATTTGTTCAATACTCACATCAATATAATATTTTTGGTCACTTAAAAAAACTCTTAAGAAAAAAACATGTATAATAAATATGATTATTTAATAGTAGGCTCTGGGCTTTTTGGAGCAACATTTGCCAATCGAGCTAAACAACAGGGCAAAAAATGTCTTGTTATCGATAAACGCTCTCATTTGGGAGGCAATATTTATTGTGAGAGAATTGAGGGCATTAATGTCCATAAGTATGGTGCTCATATCTTCCATACCTCAAATAAAAAGGTGTGGGATTTCGTCAATTCTATAGTTGAATTTAATCGCTATACCAATTGTCCTGTGGCAAATTATAAAGGAGAACTGTATAACTTGCCTTTCAACATGAATACGTTCTATCAAATGTGGGGTGTAACCACACCAGAGGAAGCACAGGCTAAAATTGACGAACAAAAAAAAGAAGCCGTTTCTGCTCTTGACGGTCGTGAACCTCAAAACTTAGAGGAGCAGGCTCTTACTTTAGTAGGTAAAGACATCTTTGAGAAACTTATAAAGGAATATACCGAAAAGCAATGGGGACGTAAGTGTACTGATCTTCCTGCGTTTATTATTAAACGTCTGCCTGTTCGCTTTGTGTTTGATAATAATTATTTCAACGATAAGTATCAAGGCATACCGGTCGGAGGATATAATAAACTGATAGAAGGTTTGCTGGAAGGTGTAGAATGTATTACAGATACTGACTTCTTTCATTCAGAATACAGGGATTGGAAAAAATATGCCGAAAACCTGGTTTATACAGGCCCTATTGACGAATATTTCGACTATGTGTACGGTAAGCTTGATTGGCGCACGGTAAGTTTTAAAACTCGTGTGGAAAATATATCAAATTTCCAAGGCAATGCAGTTGTCAATTATACGAGTCATGCCGTTCCTTTTACCCGTGTTATAGAGCACAAGCATTTTGAAATGTTCGGTCAGGAGATTAATGCTTGTCCAAAGACAGTTATTTCAGAAGAATACTCCACAGAATATAAAGAAGGTATGGAGCCTTATTACCCTGTTAATGATGATAGAAACAATCAGTTGGCTGATAAATATCGCGAATTAGCATCTAAAGAGACAGATGTGATTTTTGGTGGTCGCTTGGCAGAGTATAAGTACTATGATATGGCTCCTGTTATAGAAAAAGTTTTGTCTTTTAATTTTGATAATATATAGTATGGTATCTACAAAAGAAGCAAGAGTAGCTTGCGTAATCGTAACATATAATCGCAAGGTATATCTAAAACGTTGTTTGGAGGCTGTTGAGAGACAGATTTTCCAACCTCAAACTGTGTATATAGTAGATAATGCCAGCACCGACGGAACCATTGATTCAGTAAAAGAATGGGGATTTTATAATTGCAAAAGAAACGAAATAGTCTATAAATACGTATTGAACAAGAAGAACGAAGGAGGAGCTGGAGGATTTCATCTTGGTATGAAAACAGCCTTTGAGTTTGCATATTATGATGGATTTTGGGTTATGGATGATGATGGTGAGCCAGACAAGGAATGTCTGAAAGAGTTGGTGAAATTTTTGCCAAACAGAGATTATATAGCACCAATGGTCCTTTCTGATGAAGACAGAAATTCCTGTTCTTTTATTCCTGACAAGAAGTATGAAGATGTTTGCAAGCAAGCTGATTCAAATGGCGTGATTGAGTCATGGGCTTCTCCGTTTAATGGTATTCTGTATTCTCATAAATTGATAGAAAAAATAGGTTATCCTAAGAAAGAAATGTTTATTTGGGGCGATGAGATCAATTATCAAATACGAGCAGAAAAGGCTGGATTTTGTAGAATGACTAATGTAAAGGCTATTCATTATCATCCTGTAGATAGACAAGTGAGTGTTTGTAATGAGGATACCTTAAATGAATCAGTGTCTGAAGTTAAAGCAGATTGGAAACTATATTGTCTTTTAAGAAATCAGGCATATAACCGTACATTATTATATAATCCTTATAGAGCTTTTAGAAAAAACATGTTGATGCTAAAGGCATATAGACATTATTATCATCAAGTATTGTCTGATTATTCCAAAGACAAGTTGATGCGAGAGGCTGTATTTGCAGGAACTATTGGATATTTTGGAGGATTAAAAAAATACATGGAAAATTAAGGAATATGGAATATGAATAAAATAACATTTTTATTAGATATTGCAATCATGCATATCAACTTTATTCTCACTAAAATCTTCCATCGCAAGATTTATTTTGTGGGAAAGTGTTGTTGTAGGAATTTGTATATATCGGAAGTAGATGGAACGACTGGCAACAGAGTAGAATTAGGACAGCATGTTGTCCTACGAAACTGTAGAGTGCGTTTTGAGGGAAATAATCATACGCTTTGTTTTGGCAATGGTGTCAAGTTGGAGAATGTATCTTTTTTCTTCGAGAAAGATGATAGTGACATCTGCATAGGTGATGGTACTTGGATAGGACCAGAATGTGAGTTGTCTGCATTTGACCATACTAAAATAGAAATAGGTAAAGGTAGTATATTTGCAAAGCAATGTATGATACGGACTTCAGACTCGCATATCATAAAGAATAATGATGGTGAAGTAATCAATCAGCCAAAGAATATAACAATAGGCTCACATGTTTGGCTTGGTCAACATACTTTTGTGCTTAAAGGAGCACGCATACCTGATGGGTGTGTTGTGGGAGCAAGGTCAACAGTAACAGCATCACTTCATGCTGAACACAATGCAATAATCGTGGGGCAACCTGCAAAAATAATAAAAAACGATATTCAATGGGAATTATAAAAACTTTAGATATGAAAATTGCGATAAAGTTGCGTGGCATCTACGGCAAGTTTTTCAATCCTTCTCAGCCGCAGTTTACAATAAATTGTGAGAAGAATAAGGAGGTGATTCAGAAAATGATTTATGAGCGAATTGTAGGGGGGCAACCTTTGATGGTAGCTCGTATGGGACGAACAGAAATAGATGTTTGCGAGAATGTGAAATATACATACTACAAGCATCGAAGCAACTGGAAATTTATATCTTGGAAAGGCCAGCCTAATTTCTTGAATCCTTTCTTGATACCCAATTTCAACAAACTCTCTGGTTTCTGGCCATGGGATGATGAAACGGCATTGAAGCGGTTTTATCAGTTGATATGTTCTGATATGAAAGAGGTTGATGTGCTGGGAAGCTGGTGTCGGAATGAGGCTGATTTTGCTGAAGAATTAAAGAAATCTGTAAAAGTAGATAGAGAATTGATGACACCGTTGCTCACCGATAAACCTTGGACTTTGGCATTGAAAGGCAAGAAAGTGTTGGTGGTACATCCTTTTGCTGAGACCATACAAAACCAATATGCCCATAGAGAGAAGCTGTTTCCTTCCAATTCTGACATATTGCCAGAATTTGATTTGAAAGTGCTGAAAGCAGTCCAAACATTGGGCTATGAAGACCCAAATTTCAAGGATTGGTTTGAGGCTTTGGATTATATGAAGAAGGAAATAGACAAGGTGGATTACGACGTTTGCCTTTTGGGTTGTGGCGCCTATGGTTTTCCATTGGCAGCACATTGCAAACGTCATGGCAAGCAAGCTATACATCTTGGCGGAATCTTGCAGTTGCTGTTTGGAATCAAAGGAAAACGATGGGAAACAGACCCTGGTTATATCAATGATTTCCCATATGCAAGCACGTATTACAATGAATATTGGGTGAGAGCATCTACCACAGAGACTCCACAAAAAGCTAACGAGGTGGAAAATGGTTGCTATTGGTAATACTTGCCTGCATTTTATAAGATAAATTAGAACTATGAAAGTTGTTCATATAACAAAATTACCAGATGGTGGAGCATCTTGGTGTGCGATGAGAATTTGTCGTGCTTTGAGAAAGCAGGGCATAGATGCAGAAATGCTATTGATGCAAGGTCTGACTTCTAATCATATATCTATAGTTGAGGCTGATTGGTTGTATCGTCAGTATGATAATATAGTGGTTCGCTTGTTGGTGAAGATTTTGAAATTGTTTTTTAGACCTCGTTTTGAATATCTGATTCATCAACGTAAACAGGCAGAGAAAACATGCAAAACTTTCTTTACTTCTCCTGTGACAGGTTATACAACTTTGGCAAACCATCCTTTGGTGAAAGAGGCAGATATCGTTCATTTGCATTGGATTTCTGATTTCGTTGATTTCCCTACATTCTTCAAGCGAGTGAGGAAACCTATCGTGTGGACTATTCATGATGAGAATCCTGGGCTTGGCGGCTTTCATTATCTTTCGCACAAAGAAGAGGCTTCAAAAGAGTATTTAAGACTCGACAAAGTGTATGAGAATATTAAGCGGAAGGCATTGGAGAAAGGCAATCGCCCGCATTTGGTTGCCATTTCTTCTTATATGAGAGACTTTTTTAAGAAAAGTCCGATTCTAAGGGATTGTCCGACAACACTTATACATAACGGCGTGGACTGTAAAGCCTTCCATTCTTTGCCAAAAGCTGAATGCCGTGTAAAGTTAGGGATTCCATTGGATAAAAAAGTTTTCTTGTTCTCCTCATACCAAATAGAAGACAGGCGAAAGGGTCTTCAAGTATTGATTCCTGCATTGGACGCTTTGCATGACAACTCTATCATGTTGGTATGCTTGGGCAATTACAAGGCTGTTCCTCAAACAGAATACATTCAATTGCGATGCGAAGGATTAGTTAAAGGTAGTGATTTGCTGTCTGAGTATTATTCTACTGCCGACTATTTCGTACTATCTTCGTTTCAAGAGGCTTTTGCGCAGACACCTTTGGAGGCTTTGGCTTGTGGAACTCCAGTAATTGCCTTTCCTTGTAGTGGAGTTCCGGATTTGATTACTCACAAGATAGGAGTAATGAGTGAGAATTTTACCTTGGAGGCTCTTGTGGATGCTATTAAGAAAGCTATGAATACTGAATATTGTCAAGATGAAATTAGAAATGAGGTTGTGTCTCGCTTTTCTTATGACATAATTGCCAAACAGTATATTGATTTGTATAACCAATTGCTTAAAGATAAGTAACATCATGAAATTATCTATCATAACCATTTGCTATAACGACAAACAAGGTTTACAACTAACGTTGGAGAGTGTAAAAGCCCAAACCACCCATGATTTCCAGTATATTGTAATTGATGGGGCTTCTAAAGATGGCTCTGCGGATTTGTTGACCAGTTATGCTCCCTTCATAGACTACTCTGTATCTGAGCCTGACAGTGGAATATATAATGCCATGAACAAAGGCATAGCGAAGTCGGAAGGTGAATATTGCCTTTTTATGAATGCGGGTGACACAATTTTTGCGAATGATACCATCGAGCGTGCAATGCCGCTGCTTGACGGAACAGACTTCCTCTCGGGTAATACTATTTGTGTATTTCCAGACGGCAAGACTAAAGTTTGGAAAGCAGTCAATGATGCTTCTACCTATTTGATGTCCATGTATTCGCTCAGTCATCAGGCAACATTCATTAAAACAGATATGTTGAAGAAACGTCCTTATCGTGAAGATCTAAAAGTTGTTTCGGATTGGGAGCAGATGTTTTATGAACTGATTATTGGTGACAGAACCTACAAACGCTTGAACTTGAACATCTGTAAGTTTGCACAGGGTGGAGTGTCTTCAACGCAAGCAGAAACTCGTGAAAGAGAAAGAAAGATAGTTCTGAATGAACACTTTTCGAAAAAAATGCAAACAGATATTGCTCATCCAAATCTGCTCGTTCGTATAGCAAGTTTGGCGGATTATGGAAGTCCTTATTACGGAAGGTTGGAATTGGTTGCAAGAATTGTGAGGAAAATATTTGGGAAGAATTGATATATTTGAAAATGAATCAACGGTTAGATTATATAAGTATTTTGCGTGTTGGGGCAATGTTGTCTGTTGTCGTTTATCATTGCATATGTGGGTATTCTAATATCTGGGGGGGGGTAAGTGGTCGTGGCAAATAGTTGATTTTTGGAATACAATAGCGCATGTCTTGTCTTATTACCATATGCCTTTATTTGTTATTATTAGCGGCTTTTTGTTTAAATATGTGCAAATCACAGGAATGTATTCGAATTTTTGCACATTTTTGTATAAGAAAATTCGAAGGATAATGATTCCTTATATAGTTTGGGGATGCCTCTTATATATGATTTGGGGAAGTAGTGTTGGCAGATTGCAAGATGGTTATATGCATCTATGGTTCTTGTGGTTTATTTTTCAAGCTTATGTTACATTTTATTATATGGATAAGTTTGTTGGTAATAACAAGTTCGCTGAAATATGCCTTTTTGTGTGCTCAATATTTGCAATAATATTGTTTGAAAAATGCAAAAATGAAATAGGATATTGGGAATTTGGAATTCATTCTTATTTGCAATATATGCCTTATTATATAGTTGGAGCGCAACTTTGTAGATATATGCAGAGTCGTTCGTTAAACTTAAATATCTGTAAAATAGGCCTGAGTTCTTGTGTTATCGGTTTCGTAATGTGCTATTGGTTCTTTTTCAAATATACATTAGCAGTTCTGTTTGCTTTATTTGTCCTACTGTTTGGAATATGCGTCATGTCAAGGCTAACGTTCAAATCGTATGGTTGGATAAAGATGTTTGATAAATATAGTCTGTCTATCTATATTCTGCATCATCCAATGATTCAGTTGATGAATGATTCTAAAATAGGTGTTATGTATATGCCGCATTATTGGATATATCCGATTGTTCAATTTTGCATGGTTATATTGTTATCGTTATTTATTACGGAAATGCTGGCTAAGTATAAAATAGGAAAAGTTGTTTTGGGGTTATGAGCAGTCAATTTAGTATTCAAAATAGTGAAAGGTTTCATATAGGAGAAAGATAATGTATAATACTGAAAATATGTCTAAGCGTTTAGAATATATAGATGCACTTAGAGGGTTGGCTATTCTTTTAGTGGTCTTTATGCATGTACCTCAATATGGATTTGGACAGTCTGTTGGAGGATATTATATGGAGATGGCAACATTGTTGGCAGTACCTTTGTTCTTCTTTATTTCAGGCTTGTTTGTTCCTTTGGAAATTACCCCCCCCATCTATAATAAAGATAAAAAAGCGAGTACACTCCATACTGCTTCCTACTATTGTAATTGGAGGGCTTTATGCTATGCTTAATCACGTATCCTTCATGGATATGTTGCAGGATAAATTCAAGGCAGGATATTGGTTTACAATAACTCTATTTGAGTTCTTTGTGATTATTGATATGTTAAGATTGATGGCATGTAAAAAACAAAGATTGTTTAATATACTTTTGATAGGTGCATGCTTCGTATGTTATGGATTATCAATGCCAACTGTACAACGAATGTATGGAGATATGATTATTGCACACATCTTAGGCGTACCACAATGGAAATACTTTGTATTTTTCGTCTTAGGTATGTTTGTTAAGCATAATGCTGAAATGATCTACTCTGATAAAGGAGGAGTAGCGGTTGTGAATGTATTTCTGATGGTATATGCAGCTAATGCTATAGGAGATTTTCAGTTAAATGGCTTGTTATACAATATAAATCTGCTTCTGAAAGAAATAAGTATTGTACTTTTGGCATACTATGTCTTCTATACATACAGATCTAAGTTATCTTCTCATACAAGAATGGGTAGATGCTTATCGAAGATAGGTACATATACGCTGGAGATTTATCTCATACACTATTTTGTCTTGCCACGGCATCTTAATGGAGTCGTTGATATTGTTGGTTTAGATGAAAATCCTTTGTTAGCTTCGATAGTTTCAATAGTCATTGCGCTGATGGTTGTATGTGTGGTATTAGTATTTGTTGCTATACTGCAAAGCAATAGTTATATTAAGAAAATGTTGTGGAATAAGTAAATTCTGATCAATTTATTTAGTTTATGCAAGATATATTTATTTCAATAATTGTCCCAGTATATAATGTGGAAAAATATCTACGTGAATGCTTAGATAGTATTTCACAGCTTAAAACAGAGACTTGGGAGACAATACTTGTTGATGATGGTTCGACGGATACATCTGGACAGATCTGTGATGAGTATGCAAAACAGGATTCCAGATTCAGAGTTATTCATCAGAAGAATGCAGGTGTGAGTGCTGCAAGAAATGCAGGTCTGGATGCAGCTAAAGGTGAGTGGATATGGTTTGTCGATTCGGATGACATTGTAGATACACAATGTGTTCCAAATACAAAGAATTGGCTGGATAATCAAGGAGATGTTGACTATGTGATGTTTAGTCTGAAGAAATTTGAGGATGGAGATAAAAACTCTGTTTTGTCAAAAGTGTCTGATGATAATATGCCAAATATTATAAAAGAAGGTGATAAAAATGTTTTCCAATTGAAATATTTGTGTTCACAACATCAACAATTATGGTATCAGCGAGAAATCATTGAAAGACATCATATTCGTTTTACTCTTGGTATCCGAAATTCTGAAGATGGTGAATTTATGGCCAAGTATCTTATGCTGATGAGGAATCCTGTAAAAGTAGATTCTACCATATATTATTACCGTATGCGCGAAGGTTCTGCTATGCATTTGGCTTCTTCTGGAAAAAATATCATAGAGGATGTTCCTGTTGTCTTTTTCAATTTGTTGAAATGGATGGGTGATGTTGGTCAGACGGTGGAGCCATGGCTCAACTTCTGGTTCTTGAAAATGATTCAGAATCTTCTTGTTCAGGCAGGTCGCTATCAGCAATTAGACAAGAGGCAATTTCAAGCTACCATAAGAAAAATGATAGATGCCTGTGATAAGAAAGATTTTTCTTTTGTTAGAGATAAGAAAATGCGACTCGCTTACTTTAGTATTTCTGCTTATTTTATAGTCAATAAGCTATATATGAAAATAAAAGGTTTATAAGAGGTTTATATGAAAAAATGGATTTATGCAATGATAGGATTGCCGCATATTATCATTTATCTGCTGTATAGAAATAAAGATAAAAGGATTGATATGGATCTGGCAACTTATAATGACGGGAGAATAGGTGTTGATGCGTTTATCAATACCCTTTCAATAAATGAATATCGCAATGTCTTCTACTTTCGAATTCCTTGGATATTGAGAGTTTTCTTGAATATATTTTTGAGAAGAGTTCCTGATTGCAAATTGCAGTGTGCTCACTGTGGGGGGGGCATTAAATGTTCACCATGGATGGGGTACTATTGTGCTTGCAGATAGGATAGGAGAGAATTTTTCAGTTTATCAGAATGTAACTGTTGGATATGGTAAGGATGGCAAGCCGAGTATAGGCAATCATGTGAGCATCTATTCTGGTGCTGTTGTCTTTGGAAATATTACAATCGGTAACCATGTAAGGATAGCTGCCAATACGGTGGTGCGAACTGATATACCCGATGGTTCGCTCGTCTATGGCAATCCGGCAGTGATTGTAAATCAAAAATAATTTATGGTACAAAAACACAGAATCCTTTATTGGGATGTCATTAAAGCGTTTGCTATTTTTCTGGTAGTTTGGGGACATTCTATGCAGTTCCTAACTCATGATGGCTTTGTTTGGAGTAGTCCAATCAATAGCTTTATTGTTACTTTTCATATGCCTCTATTTATGATGGTTAGTGGATATTTTGCTACTTCGATATTAAAAGGCGATGTCAAATCTACAATATTATCAAAGTTTAGACAACTATTAGTGCCTTCTGTTACAACTTATTTTACCGTAGGTATATTCCTTTTGATATTGAGAAGAAAGGAATGGTTGGAAGGAGTGGTTGGAATACTCAGTTATTGTGTGTCTTCGTTTTGGTATTTAAAGGCTTTATTCCTGTTTTATATTTTGTCAGTCCTGTTTGTAAGACTTAGAAAGAAGAATAAGTATTCTGTTTTGTTTTTCTTTCTCTTGTTGCTTCTTCCTCCGTTTATATTGGATTATGTTCATGCGATATCTACTTTACCTTATTTCTTGATAGGCTTGTGGATACGCCATCTGGGGGGGCTGTTTTGGAAGTATAAGAAACGTGTATTATTGATTTCTGTTTTGATTTATTCCTTGTTGGTCTTTCTTTTCAATATTCAGAATTATAATATGTACACAAATCCTTTTGGGTGGGAAATCGAGCTATTTGGCAGATTTGTCGTTCGTACGATAATTGGTATCAGTGGTAGTCTTGTGGCTTTGATTTTGATAAAAGCGATATGTGATAGAAATAAAGGGGGACTTTGGGAAAAACAGATTGCTAAGGTTGGCACTTATACCTTGGGTATCTATATATTTCAATATGAAATGTTTCGTTTGGGAAATATGTATTTAGTGGGATTCTATGATAGTTTGAATGTCTTTAAGGATACAATCTATGAGCGATTTTTCTTTGATATAGGCCTGTGCTTGCCAACTTCTATTGTGGTATTGCTTATATCAATCTTAATTATCAAAATCCTACGCAAAAACAAATATACCAGACTCATTTTCTTAGGTGAAAAATAAAATTAAATAAATATGGCAACATATAATTATGACTTCGTCAATGATAACTTCAGAGATGAAGTAATTAGAAAAACCAAACAGAACTGTTTGATAGATACGCCTTTGAAGGCGAACTGTTATCAGAATGCTTATGTCTTTCCGTTTAAGGAAGGACAGCGTGGTGAGGTTGTAACTGCTGATGGTATTACATTAGCTTCTGATTTTAAGGAAAAAACTTCTATAGATAAGTTTGATACAACCAACTTGCAACATGGTAAAAAAGCAATCTTTGTAGGTTCTTTATGGATCTATATTTGGGGACATTGCTTTACGGATCATTTTAATAAGGCATGGTTTGTACTTACTGATGAATGCAAGCGACTGCAGGAAGAAGGTGCTGAATTGGTGTTTATTTCCTGTACCACCAATGTGCCAAAATATATACAGCTCATCTTCCACTATGCTGGCATTGACCTCGATAAGGTACGTATGATAACAGAACCGACTATCTTTGAAGAACTCTATGTTCCTGAGAATTGTTATTTCCATACTCCTGATAAATGGCATCGCTTTTATACGAAGGAATATCTTCCCTTGCTGGAGAATATTCGCAAGAATGTAATTGAGGAAGCGGAAAGAGACGGAAACTTTCCCGTATATGAAAAAATATATTTGACCCGTACACAGGGTAAGTTTGGCAGCCTTTGGAAAGATTTGGGAGAAAAAGCAATAGAGAATGCCTTTGCCAAGGAAGGTTATACTGTTATTGCTCCAGAAAAGCATTCCGTTGCTCAGCAGTTCTGGATGATTATGAACTGTAAAAAACTTGTAGCTACGGATGGTTCTATTTGTCATGCATCTTGTTTCTGCAAACCACATACTCAGGTTACAGTTTTGTGTAAGGCTAATTTCCTTGTGGAACATCAAATCGTATCCAATCAAATTGCTAATTTGGATGTGACATATGTTTCTGTTCATCATTCTTTTTTTGTAGATAAGAAACATCCTTGGCATGGTCCTTATCTGCTTTGTATAACAGATAATTTGGAAAGATATATGGGGCACAAGATTCCTCATGCTCCTTATTTTCTCACAAAGAATTTCGTGAAATATCTTATTCGCAAGTTATATGTCTCAACATTTGGTAATGCTGAGTGGATTAATAATATAGTAAGAAAACAATTAAAAAAGAAATAATCAACAATGGAAAAAGTATTAGTAACTGGTGGAGCTGGATTTATCGGCTCAAATGTAGCATTAAAGTTAATCGCAAAAGGCTATTCTGTTGTAGTTTTAGATTCTCTATCCGAACAGATACATGGATCAAATCCTGACCAAACATCGCCATTGTATCTGAGCATTAAGGATAAGGTTGATTTTATTAAGGGTGATGTCTGCAAAAGAGAAGATTGGCTGAAGGCTCTTGATGGAGTGGATTATGTCATTCATCTTGCAGCAGAGACAGGAACCGGTCAGTCTATGTATGAAATAGAAAAATATGTGGGCACAAACATTGGTGGAACCACTTTGCTACTTGATATCCTTGCCAATACTAAGCATCATGTAAAGCGTGTTGTAGTTGCAGAGTCAAGAGCTATCTATGGTGAAGGCAAATATGTCTGTCCTTCCTGTGGCATAGTTTATCCTCTGGAGCGTAAGGATGAAGATATGAGTAAGGGTGATTTCGAATGTAAGTGTCCGAAATGTGGTGGTTCAGTAAAGCTGGTTGGAACCACAGAAGACAGTAACATCCTTCCATCCTCTGTATATGGTATTACCAAACAAGTACAAGGTCAATTGGTACACCTTGTCTGCAAGAGTATCGGCGTAGAATCAGTTTCTTTCAGATACCAGAATGTGTATGGTCCTGGTCAGTCGTTATCTAATCCTTATACAGGTATTTTGAGCATCTTTTCTACTCGTATCAAGAATGGTAATGGCTTGAATATCTTTGAGGATGGTAAGGAAACACGTGATTTTGTTTTCATTGATGATGTAGCTGATGCTACTATCCTCGGAATGGAAGTACCGGCTGCTAACGGTCATGTGTTTAATGTTGGTACAGGTGTAGCTACTGATGTGCTGACTGTGGCTCATACCCTTTGTGATAAGTATGGTATTCAAGTTCCTATTACCGTATCTGGAAATTATCGTTTAGGTGATATCAGACATAACTTTGCTGATATAACCTTAGCTAAACAGATACTTGGTTTTTACCCGAAATGGAATTTCTCTGATGGTATTGAGCAGTTTGTTAAATGGGTAAACCAGCAAGAGGTGCAGGAAGATAATTATGAGGCTTCCATTGAAGAAATGAAGAAAAAAGGACTTTACAAATAATAAATTTTGAATCTATGAAAGTTTTAGTTACTGGAGCAAATGGTTATATTGGGCGTCATGTTGTATGCTCATTATTAGATAAAGGTATTGAGGTTATCGCTTGTGATATCAGAACAGATGATGTTGATAAAAGAGCTATCTGCAAGGATTTGAATCTTTTTGATTTGCCTGAAGGAAATATCTTTGAAGCCTTGGGCAGTCCTGATGTCTGCCTCCACATGGCTTGGAGAAATGGCTTTGTTCATAATTCGCCTACACAGATGGGTGATTTGTCAGCTCATTATCGTTTTCTGACGGCTATGATTGATGGCGGTTTGAAACAGGTCGCAGTTATGGGAACCATGCATGAGGTAGGTTATTGGGAAGGAGCCATTGATGAGAATACTCCTTGTAATCCCAGCTCTATGTATGGAATAGCTAAGGATGCACTCCGTCGCAGTATGACACTCTACTGCCAGCAGAAAGGTGTTATTCTTCAATGGCTCAGATGCTATTATATTTTAGGTGATGACAAACATAATAATTCTATCTTCAGTAAATTGTTGTCCGCTGCAGAGGAAGGTAAGAAAACATTCCCATTTACTACTGGTAAGAACAAGTATGATTTCATCGAAGTAGATAAGCTGGCAAATCTTTTGGCTTCTTCTGTTATTCAGACAAAGGTTGTCGGTATTATCAATTGCTGTAATGGTGAGCCTATGAGCTTGGCAGAACGTGTGGAACAATTTATTGCCGATCATCACTTGGATATCAAACTGGAATATGGGGCATTCCCTGACAGACCTTATGATTCGCCATGTGTTTACGGAGATGCAACTAAAATTAATCAAATCTTAAAAGGATGAAAAAACTTATTGTGAAATGCCGCAAGTCGGCATATTTTATAGTATCTTTATCAAAACAGTTTAAGGTGCGTACGTTTTTCGATGTGATTTCAATGATGTATCACATGATATTACCAGTATGGGGAGGCGATATCAACAAACATTATGACATCCGTCATCGTTTAAATTTAAAGTTCTTGAAAAAGAACTTAACTTTACCAGAAGAAATACCAGCGTCTTCAAATATATCTCCAAATGATTATAGAATTTGGGTGTTGTGGTGGCAAGGGGAAGATAATATGCCTGAATTGGTGAAGGCTACATTTTCCAGCATCAAACAAGCAACGGACAAAGAGGTTGTTCTCGTTACAGAGAAAAATATTAGCATGTATATAGATATACCAGAATTTATTTCTGTAAAGGTAAAGAAAGGTATTATAACGATGGCAGCCTTGTCTGATTATATTCGGGTAAGTTTACTTGATAAGTTTGGAGGGCTTTGGATTGATAGTACTGTATTTTTTGCTAATCCAATTCCTACTGATGTATATTCATCTAAATTCTATTCTATCAGAAATATTTCCAACAGTTCTCAATTTGTGGCTAAAGGTAAATGGAATGTACAGTTCCTTGGTACAAATGAAGCTCATAATCGGGTATTCTTCTTGATGAAATCACTTTTTGAGGAATATTGGAAGAGATATTCTCTTCTTGTGGATTATCTTTTAGTAGACTATTGTTTTGAATATATTTATGAGAATGATAAGCAGTGCAGAAGTATGTTCGATTCTATTCCGTATACGAATAAAAGTATGCATTTACTTCGTGGCATGCTTAATAATCCATATAATGCAAGTACCTTTCAAAAACTTGTAAATGATGATACTTATCTGTTTAAACTTACCTATAAAATAAAACTTCAAAAAGAAATAGGTGGAAAAGAAACCTTTTATGGTCACATTCTTAAATTAGGCAAAAAAGCATGAAGCAAAGGAATATTATGCTTGATGTGATGAGAGGCATTGCTATAATATTTGTCGTATTGGGGCATGCAGGAGTATCATCTTATGTATGGTCTTTTATATATTCATTTCACATGCCCCTGTTCTTTTTCATATCGGGTTATTTTTGCAATACAAATATTGATTTCAAAACTTTTCTTAAAAAGAAAATTAAGGGGCTTTATTTTCCTTTCTTCAAATATTATGTGTTGTTTATCATTGCATCGCCCATTCTACATCGGTTCCTGTTGACAAAGAACAATTATACAAGTATAGATAGTTTTTTAAGTGCTTTGTTCTTATCTTTTCGGTTTAGGGTTGGGGCAATTGATTTATTAGGTCAATTTTGGTTTCTTCCAGTGCTCTTCTTTGTAACCCTCAAATCCGCAACCGCCCTCATAAGATGACACAGAGGTCAAAAAGGTAGCGAC
>ENA-OVGE01001641-OVGE01001641.1-human-gut-metagenome-genome-assembly--contig:-NODE-1641-length-16912-cov-3.411461_pt1 | contig 16912 bp, 10 predicted proteins | sample MGYA00237769_ERZ505417 | MGnify/ENA primary metagenome ERZ505417 (study PRJEB26158, sample SAMN06016403) | human gut metagenome | biome: human gut; feature: ankylosing spondylitis patient; material... | reverse complement strand
CGTTTTTTGGAAATTATTACGCAAGCCAGTCCTTGCCGCGCCACGCGCGGAACTCTGCCGCGGCGAGTGCCATACTCAGCAGAAACGCCATCGTATCGGCGATCGGCACGGCAAACAGCGCCCCGTCCAGCCCGAATCGTGCGGAGAGCACGAACGCCAGCGGGATGAGAAACAGCCCCTGCCGCGCGAGCGGAATGAGCACGGAGCGCGAGGGCTTGCCGATCCCCTGCAGGAACGAGGCCGTCGTCATGTGCGCGCCGTAGAGGAAGAAGGTGAGCATGTACCGGCGGAAGCAGTGCGCGGTGCAGTCGAGGTAGAGGAGATTGTCCGGCGCGAAGAGCATGCCGATCTGCCGCGGCAGCAGCATGAACACGGCGAACCACCCCATGGAGATCACCAGCGCCGCGCGCGTCGCGAGACGGTAGGTCCGGTAGACGCGGTCATAGTGCTGCGCGCCGAAGTTGAAGCCGTTGATCGGCTGCGTCGCCGACGAGACGCCGACGAACATCGCGTGCGCGATCTGGTAGATCTTCAGCATCATCCCGTAGACCGAGAGGGCGATGTCGCTGCCGTAGATGGTCGCGGCGCCGTATTTGCGCATGAGATTGTTCATGACGATCTGCACGGCGGCGGTCATCATCTGCGTCAGCAGGCTCGGCAGGCCGAGCGCGAGGATCCGCCCGGTACGCGCGGCGGTGGGACGGAGGTTTTCACGCCGCACCTGCACGGTTTTCATGTGCGGCAGATAGCGCAGGAACAGAAGCGCCGAGACGGCCTCGCCGATGACGGTCGCGATGCCCGCGCCGACGACGCCCATCGCAAGCGGGAAGATAAACAGCGCGTCGAGCGCGACGTTGAGCAGTGCCCCCGCGAGCATGCACCGCATGGTGTACTGCGGCGAGCCGTCCGCGCGGACGATGGCCGTGAGCGCCGGGCACAGCAGCTGGAACGGGATCCCGACGGAGATGGTGCGCAGATACGCGACGGACTGGGCATAGGCCGTCTCCGTTGTGCCGAGGAGCCAGACGAGCTGCGGCGCGAGCAGCGCGGAGAGCGCCGCGAGCACAATGCCGCTCACAAGCAGGAGCGTCACGGTTTGGCCGACGGCGGCGTCCGCCTCCGCCTGCTGCCGCCGCCCGAGTGCGAGACTGACATAGGCGGCGCAGCCGTCGCCGAGCAGGAGCGAGACGGCTCCGACGAGGATAACGAGCGGGAAGGCGATGTTCGTCGCCGTCATGCCGGAGATGCCGACGCCGCGGCCGATGAAAATCTGGTCGACGATGTTATACAGGAAGTTCACCATCAGTGTCAGCGCCGTGGGAACGGAATAGCGCAGGAGAAGGGTGGGGATCGGTGCGGTTTCCAGCGGATTGCCGCGCTGCGGATCATCAGACATGGCGGAAACCTCCTTTATATAATTATATAATAGTGATGCGCCGTTTAGCGGCACATGGAGAAAGTAGAAGCTATACGCCGGCGCGGCTCTGTCTTCATTATAACTGATACGGCAGCACAAGCAAGAAATATTTTGATAACATTGAGCGATTCATTGAACAATCCGGCTTGCAATCGACAGAATTTATGGTATGATGGTATCCTCGGCTGACAAGGGCAAACACGGTTTTTCGGGGCTGGCGAGGAAGAGGACGACGGCGGGCTGTCGCCCGCCGAGGACAATGACGACGTCCAGCGCCGATCAGGGCCGTCGGAAAGCGTGTCTGCCCTTGTCAACCGAGGATATATACTTTTTTGAAGATGGAGGAAAACATGAAGGTTGTAAACAGATGGGTATACGTCATCGTGGGATGCGTGGCGCTGCTGCTGAGCGGACTGGTGTATGCGTGGAGCGTACTGTCCGGCCCGATCGCGGCGGAGTTTCCGCAGTGGAGCGCGGCGCAGCTGTCGCTGACGTTCACGATTGTGATGAGCTTTTTCTGCATCGGGGGGCTTGTGGGCGGCTTCCTCGCGGGGAAAGTGAGCCAGAAGGTGTATCTGTGGGTGTCCGCGGCGCTGTTTTTGGTGGGCTTTCTGCTCTCGGCGAACATCCGCTCGCTCGCGATGCTCTACATCGGCTTCGGCGTGATCTGCGGCTTTGCCTCGGGCTTTTCGTACAACGCCGTGCTCGCCACGGTCGGCAAGTGGTTTCCCGACAAGCAGGGACTGATCTCCGGCATCCTGCTGATGGGCTTCGGCATCAGCAGCTTCCTGATCGGTAAGCTTTACCAGGTCTGCACACCCGACGCCATCGGCGCCTGGCGTCGCAGCTTCATCGTGCTGGGCGTCGTCTCGGCGGTGGTGATGGCGATCTGCGGCTTCTTCCTCGAGAAGCCCGGCAAGGACTTTGCGCCCCCGGCGGCGGCCAGCGTGAAGAAAAAGTACGTCAATCCCGTGGCGATGGAGGCCGGCACCGGCGAGATGCTGAAAAAGCCCGCGTTCTGGCTGTATTATCTCTGGGCGATTCTGCTGAGCGCGGCGGGGCTTGCCCTCGTGTCGCAGGCGAGCGCCATCGCCAAGGAGGTTGGCCCGACCGTCTCGATCGGCACGATCACGACCGTCGTTGGACTGATCTCGATTTTCAACGGCATCGGCCGCGTGATTCTCGGCGGCCTGTTCGACAAGGTCGGCCGCAGCGGCACGATGCAGACGGTGAACGTCCTCTTCGTCGTGACGGGCATCGTTCTGATCGCGGCGCTGAAGATGCAGAGCTTCCCTGTGCTGGTGGCGGGCTTCATCATCGGCGGTCTGGCCTACGGCGGCGTGACGCCCGCGAACGCGGCGTTCGTCAGCTCGTACTATGGGCTGAAGCACTACTCTCTGAATCTCTCCGTCGTGGTGACGAATCTGATGTTCGCCTCCTTCGGCAGCACCGTGGCCGGCGCGCTCTACGACGCGACGGGCTCCTACATGAGCACCTATCTCATGATCTGCGGCATGGCGCTTGTCGGCGTGCTCGTCTCGATCGGCATCAGCATCTGCGACAAGCGGATGCTCGCGAAGATGAAATAATGCGTTACAAGCCGGTGCGGCAGAGCCGCACCGGCTTGCAGTTTCCCCAAAAGGGCATCGCCCTTTTGAGGAGAGGGAATATCGCTCCGACCCGCGCGTTTTGCCCGCTGTAAGCGGACAAAACGCACGGTTCGGAGCGAAATCCCCTTGACAGAAAAGGGCTATGCCCTTTTCTGTCAGTCCCCCACGTACTCCGACGGGTCGATGACCTTGCCGTCCTTGCTGACGGAGAAGTGCAGGTGCGCGCCCATCTCCGTCTCGGCGCTCGCGGTCGAGCCGACCTGCCCGATCACGTCGCCCGCGGCGACCTCCTGCCCCACCGTGACAGGTGGATCCTTCTGCAGGCAGCTGTACTGCGTGCTGTAGCCGCCCGCGTGCTCGATGACGACGGTTGTGCCCATGAGCTCGTCGTCCTCGACCTTCACGACCTTGCCGCTTGCGGCGGTCTTGACGCTGTCTCCCTCGGCGGCCTGAATGTCGATGCCGCTGTGTGTGCGCCAGTCGGCCATCGTCTCGTCATAGAGAAGCTCCGTCGTGCTGAACACGGTCACGGTCGTCCCGTCGAGCGGGGAGACGACCTGCGGCAGCAGATCCTCAGGCTGGGCGGGCTCCATCGTCGGGGCGGCGGGCTCGTCCGCATCGTCCGGCTCCGGCTGACTGGGGACGGTCCACTCCGGCTGGAGTACCGGCGTGTCGCTGGGCTCCGGGGTCGTGGGCTGCTGGGGTCTGAGGAGGGTATAATAGCCGATTACGCCGGCTGCCACAAGGCAGAAGGCAAGGGCTATGTAAAAGCCCCTGCCGCCGAACACGGCCTTTACCTTTTCTCCGTTCCATCTGCTCATATGCGCCTTTCCGGGCCGGCGCACGGCCGGCCGCCGCGCGTTTCCCGGCCCGCGGCACGCCGAACAGTCCCATAAAAAGGACCTCTGCCTCCAGTGTGGACAGGCAGAGGTTTTTTTATACGCACAGCGCGTTTTTCGCGGAAATTCCGGCGCGTAAAAATGCTAAAGCTACGCGAGGAACTGCTTGCTGTTGAGGAAGACCGCTTACACGGTGCACCGGACTACTCGGTGGATGAAGTCGCTTCCATGATGGATCAGGCAATTCGGGAGACCTGCCATGCCGGAGCTTGAAAACAAATTCCAGGTTATCGTATCCAAGCGAGCAGCGCAGCAGCTGGTTGAGCATCTCCTGCGGCGCGGCGCCCTCATAGAGGATGTCGTATACCGCCCGGCAGATCGGCAGCTCCACCCCGTATTTCTCCCCGAGCTGACACATGGCGCGCACGGTGTAATATCCCTCGGCGAGGTCAGTATACGTCTCACCGCGCACAAAGGATTCACCAAACTGGCGGTTATGACTGTAGGGGGAGAAGACCGTCGCCTCATAGTCGCCCAGATGACACAGACCATAGGCCGACAGCTCACTGCCGCCCATCGCGCGGATGAGCCGCGCCACCTCGCGCGTTCCACGGCTCATGAGGGCACCCTTCAGGCTCGAGAGCCCCTTGCCGTCGAGCATGCCCGCCGCGATGCCGACGACGTTCTTCGCCGCCGCGCCGACCTCGTTGCCGATGAGATCCGTCCCGTAGTAAAAGCGGATGAGGTCGCTCGAGAACGCCTGCACGAGCCGCTGCTTCGTCTCCACGTCGTCGCTGTCGATGACCATGCAGTTCGGGATGCCGCGGTAAAACTCCTGCACATGCCCCGGCCCCAGCCAGACGGCGACCCTGTTCGACGCGTCCACGCCCGCGCGCGCAATCTCGCTCAGGCGGCAGCCCGTTCCGATCTCGAGTCCCTTCATGCACAGAACGAACGTCTTGCTGCGCAGCCCCAGCGGCCGCAGCTCCCCGAGCAGCGCGCGCAGCCCCTGCGAGCCGATGGAGATGATGATGACCTCCGCCTCCTGCGCCGCGCGCAGGTCGGTCGTGAGCGCGATGGACGGCGGCAGCTCAAGCAGATCGTTTTTCCGCGTCTGCAGAAAGCGCTGCATCCGCGCCGAGCCCGCGCGGCCGTAGAGTGTGACCTCATGGCCGATGCGGTCGAGATACCACGTAATCAGCGAGCCCCAGCGCCCGCAGCCAATCACCGTAATTTTCATGGAAAGACCTCCTTCCGCTTCCGTGCGGAAGATATTTTTACCCATTATAGCAAAGTCGCCGCGGGAAATCAATGCGCCGCCCCAAGCCGTGCCCGTCTTAAGCGGGTATTTGTATTTTGGTATTGCCCGGCGGCGAGGAAAACAAGGCCGACCGCTTTCCTGGGCAGAAAGGGCGGGGATAAAGTTTCCGGCCGCGGTATTGACATGGATGCCGACCGCCTGACCGATGAAGCCGCCGAAGTGATTGCTGGCGGAGTTGGCGGTTACGCTGCCGAATGCGTAGCAGTTGACGGTGGTGACGCGGTTGTTGAGCCCCACAAGGCCGCTCAAACGCGGGGAAGAACCGGCGCAAATGCGGAAAAACGCGGGCGCGGCGGCCGGGGCGCGTGAAAGAGAAAATCCCCCAAAGGACTGTGCCTTTGGGGGATCTGATTTACTTCGCGTATTCGATAACCTTCGTCTCGCGCAGGACATGCACCTTGATTTGACCGGGATACTCCAGCTCGTTCTCGATGCGCTTGGCGAGCTCGCGCGCCAGAATGACCATCTGATCCTCGGACACCTGCTCGGGCTTGACCATCACGCGGACCTCACGGCCGGCCTGAATGGCGTAGCTCTTCTCGACGCCGGGATAGGAGCTCGTGATCTCCTCGAGCTTCTCCAGACGCTTGATGTAGTTCTCGAGGTTCTCACGGCGCGCGCCGGGACGCGCGGCGGAGATCGCGTCGGCCGCCTGCACCAGGCAGGCCACCAGCGTCTTGCACTCCACGTCGCCGTGGTGCGCCTGAATGGCGTGGACGATGTCCTCCTTCTCGCGGTACTTGCGGGCGTATTCCACACCGAGCGAGACGTGCGTCCCCTCGAACTCGTGGTCAAGCGCCTTGCCGATGTCGTGCAGCAGACCCGCGCGCTTGGCGGCCTGTACGTCGGCGCCCAGCTCGGCGGCCATCATGCCCGCGATATGGGACACCTCGATCGAGTGCTGCAGGACGTTCTGGCCGTAGCTTGTGCGGTAGTGGAGCTTGCCGAGCAGCTTCTGCAGCTCGGGGTGCAGCCCGCGCACGCCCGTCTCGAGCACCGCGCGCTCACCCTCGGAGCGGATGACGGCGTCGACCTCGCGGCGGGCCTTCTCGACCATCTCCTCGATGTGGGTGGGGTGGATGCGCCCGTCGGCGATGAGCTTTTCGAGCGCGAGACGCGCCACCTCGCGGCGTACCGGCTCGAAGCAGGAGACGGTGATCGCCTCGGGCGTATCGTCGATGATGAGGTCCGCGCCGGTCAGCGTCTCGAGCGTGCGGATGTTGCGGCCCTCGCGGCCGATGATGCGGCCCTTCATCTCGTCATTGGGCAGGGGAACCACACTGACGGTAATTTCGGCCACATGGTCGGCGGCGCAGCGCTGGATCGCGGTTGCGACGATCTCGCGTGCGCGCTGGTCGGCCTCCTCCTTGGCCCGGGTCTCGATCTCCTTGATCTTCAGGGCCGTTTCATGCGTGACCTCGGACTCAACCTGAGAGATCAGGTATTCCTTGGCCTGGTCGGCGGTCAGGCCGGAGATGCGCTCGAGCATCTCGGTCTGGCTGCGCTTGATGGTGCGGATTTCCTCCGCTTCACGGTCGGCGGCGGCGTGCTTGGCAGCCAGCGCCTCCTCCTTCTTCTCGATCGTATCCATCTTGTGATCGAGGTTTTCCTCTTTCTGCTGCAGTCTGCGCTCCTGCTTCTGGATGTCGGCGCGGCGTTCCTTGACTTCCTTCTCGTATTCGGTGCGGCTTTTCAAAATCTCTTCTTTTGCTTCAAGAAGTGCTTCCCGCTTCTTATTTTCCGAGCTCTTGATGGCTTCGTTGATAATGCGCGTGGCTTCTTCCTCCGCGCTGGAGATTTCTTTTTCCGCTACGTTCTTGCGATGGCGAATACCGAGGAGGAAAAAAACGACCGCGGCCACGACAAACGCAGCCGCAGCAATCAGCACTGCAATGCCGGTTTTCATCATGGTGGGTGTTTGCCTCCTGTTGTTTTGGTGTATGAAAACGGTCTCCCGTTTTTATAGCAGATAACAATCGGGAAATTCCCCTTGTTCTCCCGATGATAATCCTTTCTAATTTTAAACGGATTGCACAAAACTGTCAAGGGCAAATCGACGGGGCATCTGCAAATTTCCGGCTATGTGCGGATGAACCAGCGGCTGGCGTAGCCGAGCTGGCCGTCGTAGGAGACAACGTACCAGTCCTCATACGCGCCGAGCACCGTCACGGCGGCACCGTCCGGAATTTTTCCGATGACCGGGCCGGTGACGGCGGGGGTGCTGCGCAGATTGACCGGACCGCCCGAGGCGGTCTGCGCCGTGCCGGGCCGCGCGGGGCCGGGATAGACGAACGGCAGGCCGAAATACGCCGTCAGCGACTGCACAAGGCTCTGGGCGATGGGGTCGATGTTGTTTTCGATCCACTGTGCGTCCTCGTAGTTGTCGTGGTAGCCGATCTCGAGCAGGACGGACGGAAAGCGCGGCTGGCGCACCTCGCCGAGACTCGTGGTGGCGCGGGTCGTCACAAGCTGCGGCAGCGGGTAGATCTCGCGCAGGTTCTGCGCGAAAAGCTCCGCCGCGCGGCGGCCGTTCGCGCTTGTGGGATAGTAAAAGGCGATGATCCCGCGGGTCTGTCCCTCGCTCCCGGAGCCGGAGGCGTTGGAGTGGATCGCGAGATAGAAGTCGTAGCTGCCCTGATTGGCCTGCCGGATGGAGGACGCGGCGGTCATATCGGGGGTGTTGCGGGAGAACTGGATCCCGTTGGCGAGCAGATACGGCTCCATCGCGTCGGCGATGAGGTTCATGAAATATTCCTCGCTCCCCGCGCCGGTGATATACGGGTTATACTCCTGCGTGCTGGGACTGAGATACACGGTCGGCATGGTAATCGTTCCCCTTTCAGGTGGTTTTCCCATCCTATGCCGCCGGGTGCGCGGGTGCAATCTCCCGGGGGGCTTTTCTCTGCCATAAAAAGAAGACGGCAGATTGCGCGCGGCAATCTGTCGTCCTGGTACGGGTAGTGGGGGTCGAACCCACACGAATCGCTTCACAGGAACCTAAATCCTGCGCGTCTGCCAATTCCGCCATACCCGCGTATTCGATTTTCCGCCATACCTGCGGCACGTTTTATTGTACCACAGGTATGGCGGAATCTCAAGCGTGTTTTCTCAGCTCTGCCACCAGCCGTCCGGGGCGAGGACGAGCGAATAGACGAACGACGTGCGGTTGCAGCCGAGATAGAACGTGTCGCCCGCTCGGAAGATGTTCTCCGGCTCGCCGTCGACGCCGCTGAGCGTCGCGATGGCCACGTTTTCGCCGTCCGGCGTGTCGATCACCATGCGGTGCGACGCGCTGCCGGAATAGTAGCGGATGTCGTAGATGTACCGGCCGTCCCAGAAAAAGCCCTGACTGATCTTGTCGGTCAGCGGCGTCTCGAAGGTCGAAATGGGGTTAAACGCCGCATCCGTGCGCGTCACGGTCGGCTTACCCTCCATGCCGAAGACGTATCCGTCGCTCTCCGGCAGATAGGCCACGCGGCTCTGGCGGAAGGCCGTCTCCGCAGAGCCGGTGAGCTGCAGCGTTTCCGGGTCGACGAAGTTCAGACCGAGATAGCCGTCCGTCTTGGTGCAGCGGGAGATGACGAGACGTTTGTTGACGCTGTCATAGGTGATGTCATTGCAGTGCGCCAGCTCGATCGGCTCCGAGACGAGTACCTGCGACCAGTCGGCGAGACTGTACTTGTACAGACGCACAAGGCTTGGATCCTGCGAGGAGTCGATCATGCCGAAGAAGGCATAGGTGCCGTCGGTGCCGCCGCCCTGCATGACGGTGTAGCCGTCCGTCTTCGGAACGGTGCAGACGATGTCGGCCGCGATGAACGCGGGCGTCCGGCCCGCGGCCAGCATCTTACGCACGTCGGGGCAGCCGGGAAGCTCGTCGGAGAGATAGCTGTACCCGTCCTCGAGCGTCAGGCCGCCGCTTCCGAGGATGGTGGTGAGCAGATAGTCAAGCGCCTCATACGTCAGGTATTCGTTCGTGCCGCCCACGGCGAGACAACCGTCCGCGGCCAGCAGACCGAAGCGGCTGCCGCCCGCCTGCGCGAGCTGGGTATAGAGCGCCGTGCTCGCCGCCTGCGACGTTTGCCCGATGAGCACGCGCGTACCGGACGCCTTTTCATCCAGCTTGTTGTCGTAGTTCAGCTGCACCTCACCGCCGAGCTTTGCTGCCAGCTGCTTGCGGAAAGCGACCGAGAGCGAGGTGACGGCGTTGTTCGCGTCTGCGGACAGCACCACCACCGCGCCGCCGTCCGCCGTGAGCTGTACGGGCTTTTTGCTGCCGCAGGCAGCCAGTGACAGCACCATCGCAAGCGCCAGCACCAACGTGAGCAATCGTTTCATACTTCCTCCTGTTTATCCCGCCCGCAGGCGACTGAAATTGGCAATATTATACAGCACCGCCGGGAAAAGCACAATCCTTTTCCCACCCGCACTGCGCCCTTTATAGGAAAAAGTCTCACAGAGTTCGCGGCCCGCAGGCCGCATTTTGCGGCGGCGTGTACGTCGCAAAATGCACTTTGCGCGGAGCGCAGCGAAATATTCTTCCCCCCAAAAGGCCAACGGCCTTGGGGGGAGAGCGTGCAAGCCCCTCCGGCCGAAGCCGGAGGGGCTTGCACTATGTAAAGAGTATGGGGAGTTAGCTGATCTTCTTCCTGCGCAGCAGGGCACAGCCGGCGAGGGCCGTCAGGCCAAGCGCGCTGAGCCACAGCGTCAGATGGGTGTTGTCGCCCGTCTTGACGGAGGAGTCATCCGCGGGATTTTCGGGCTGGACAGGCTGCTCGGGCTGCTCGGGCGTCGTCGGCTCGGTGGGCTGCGTTGGGTCAGTGGGCTGCGTGCCGACCTCCGCGCCGCAGACGTCGCACTTGCCGTCGCCGTCGGCGTCCGTGTGTCCCACGGCGGGGATGACCTCACCGGGGGTGACAACAGTGCCGCAGGACTTGCAGACGAGGTCACCGGTGAAGCCGTCCTCGGTGCAGGTGGCGCTCTTCACGCCGCGCAGCTCCGTGTCATGCCCGGCGGCGGGGATGACCTCGGTCTTGCTGGCGCCGCAGACGGTGCAGGTATAGGTCAGGACGCCGTCTTCGGTGCAGGCGGCCGCCTTCGTGACGGTGCCGTTATCCCAGACGTGGTTGCCGCTTTCCGAGGGGCAGGCGACGAAGTACAGACGGATCACATCGTCCTTCTGGAGCTGGTACTTGTCCAGCGTGGCATAGAGCGTATTGCCGTCTTCATCGGCACCCAAAATGGGCATCTCGCCGTTGACGGTGAACATCCAGCCGGACCAGGGGCCGTAGGCCTTGTCGCCGGAGGAGAGGGCATTGCCGTTCGGGTCGGTGATGCCGGTGATGTAGCCGGGCGTGCCGCTGTAGGTATAGCCGCTCCTGGCGAGCACATCCAGCAGGGCGTCCGCCGCGGTGCGGCCGTCACCGGCGGTGCAGGTGTAGGAGCCGCCGGTCAGGCTCGCAAACGCGCCGAAGCCATTGCCGTCGACGTTGACGGTCACGGTGATGGGCTGGAGATTGGGATCCTCAATGCCCTCCGTGCCGATTACGGTGACGGTGGTGGAGATGGGCTGCTTATAGAACTTGGCGAACTGCGTGTAGGCGGGATCGCTCTGGAACTTCTCGTAGTACTTGGCGTACTCGGTGTAGGTCAGAACGCTGTCGATGGTGATGCGGGTGTTATACTTGGGCTGGGTCAGCAGCAGGTTCTCGTGGGAGACGACGGCGCTGTTGCTGGAGCGGAAGCAGCGGTACTGCTGCGCGTCGTACCAGCCGGGGATGTCGTCGGCCTTGACGCCGACGGCGTTGTAGGAATCCATGTCGCGGACAAACTTATAGCCGTCGCCGTCCGGGACGATCTCGATGAACGAGCGCATGTCGCCGGTGATGCGGTCGCGGTCGCTGTTTGCCTTGCGGATGCCCTCCCAGTAGACGTCCTCGGTGCAGACCTTCGTCATGAAGGCCGACGCCGCGTCCAGCTCGTCCTGTGTCAGGGGCTGGACGGTCAGGGTGATGTCCTTGCTCGCGAGCACGGTCATGGAGTCGTAGTCCTTGCCCTCGCCGCTGGGACGGGAGAGAATCTTCACCGTTACGGTGACGGTCTTGGCGCTCTGGCCGGGCAGCGGGCGGTAGGTCACCATGCGCGCGACGTTCGCCGTGGCCGGATCGGCGGAGACGATCACGCTGTCGTCGCTCGTGCAGAGTAGGATGGGCGTGTACTTGCCGTCGAAGTCCTGGTTATAGTCGCGGTAGGCGATGGTATTGAGCTGCCGCGTGGTGGGGAACTGGATGTCGGAGGTGACGCTCGCGGTGTCGATGGACGCGCTATCCTGCGGATCGTGCAGACCGTATTCGGTCAGCGCGGCCTCGAGCAGGGCCTGATAGTCGAGCTCGCGGGGCGTGGTGTCGCGCTTGACGTCGACGGTGTAGACCCTGCTGACCGTGAGATCCTCGCGGCCGTTATAGGTCAGCGTCAGCGTCAGGGTCACGGAGGTGTCCTGCTTCGGGAGCGTCACCGTGGCCTTGTAGGGGGAGAAATAGGGGTAGGAGACGTCGCTGACGGAGATGACGGCCGTGTCGCTGGAGCTCCACGCGGCGGTCGTCCACAGTTCAAGATCATCGCTCTCGTTATAGTCGACGCTGCCCGCGTCCACACCGGCCTTCAGGGGATACTTGGGCAGGCTGGTGAGATCGTCCGCGCTCTCCACCGTCTCGGGGACGGTGATGCGGTCGGCCACGGTGCGCAGGGCGGCCATGGCCTTCGCCTCATCGAGACCGATGATGAAGTAGCACCCGGTGCTCTCCCGGGTATAGGTCTTGCCGTCGGTACCCTGACAGCTCAGGACGACGGTGGGGCGGACATTGCCCTCGGAGGCGGACGTGGTGCCGTTCGGGTTCCACTTATACTGGATCGTACCGTCGGCGGCGATGCCCACATAGGTCCAGCTGTTGGAGACGGCCTCCTTCATCGTCACGGTGACGTTCGTGATCCCGGCGGCGGCCAGCTTGGCGCGGATCATGGTCAGGGCATTTTCGTCTGTGCCGTAGGCGGGGGTGTAGTTGCCGGTGATGGCGGTGTCAGCGGCGCTGAGCTTCTCCTCGGCCGCAGTCTGCTCGGGGGACTTCTTCTCCGTCCAGATGGCGTAGAGGTTAAACGTCTCGTTGTCCGAGCTGCCGTCCCAGTAGTCATCGTCCCACGCGCGGTTGATGGTGGCGCCGTCGGCGTAGGCGACGGTGGAGCCGGAGCTGCTGGTGCCCCAGCCCGCGAACTCATAGCCCTCGCGGGAGAAGGCGCACTTCGTCAGCGCGGCGTCCTGCCCGAAGGGGACAACCTGATCGGCCATCGTGCCGGTGGTGGTGCTCTTGTCGCTGTACTTGATGTTGAACTTGATGATGTACTGGTAGTCGCGCCACTTGGCGATCAGCGTCACCTCGTCGCCGGAGAACACGGTATCCTTGGTGACGGCCTCGCCGAAGGAGCCGTCGGCGTTCTTGACGTACCAGCCCTCCAGCGCCTTGTTGGCGGGGAAATAGGTGTTGCTGGTATAGGGCAGACTGCTGTACACCTTGTCGGGCGTCACGGTCTTGTCCGCGATGGTGTTCTTGTAGCCGTTGCCGTCGAAGTGGACGGTGATGCCCTTCGTCCAGTGGGCATACATGACAAAGCCGTTTTCGGCATCGGCGGCGGTGAGCTTATAGGACAGGCTGATTTCATTGCCGCCCTCAGCCGCGTCGAACCAGCCGTCAAAGATGTAGCCCGTCCGGATGGGATCGGCCACCTGACTGAACTTGGAGCCGCCGCTCTCGGTGACGATATAGTTGTAGTTGCTGCCGACGATGCCGGTGCGGGTGATATCCTCCGCCCCCTCGTAGTTGAGCTTCAGCGTGACATCCACGGGCAGGCCTCTCCACGCGGCATAGAGCGTGACGGTCTTGCCTTGCTCGCTGGCGAGGTTTCTGACGGTCTGTTCGTCCTGATAGGTGCCGTAGGAGGTGCCGGAATAGGTTCCCCAGCCGCTGAAGCTGTAGCCCGGGCGGGTGAAGGCGTTCTTCGGCAGCGTGACCTCCTCGTCATAGGCCGCGGAGATGCTCTCCATCGTGCCGGTGCCCTCGTTCGCGCTGAAGGCGATGGTATAGGTGATGGCCGTCCACTTCGCCGTGCAGGTTATATCACCCGTGATGACCGTCTCCGCGGTCAGCTGCGTATCGCCGCTGAACCAGCCGCCGAAGGTATAGCCGCGCTTGGCGGGGGCGGCGGGCAGACGGCTGCCGATGGCGCTGCTTTGCGGGACGAGAACCTCCGTGGTGCTGCCGTCGTTGTCAAACGTGACGGTATAGGCGTCCGCCCACACCGCATACAGGTCGAGATCCGCTTCAAGCGTGACGGCGGCACCGTCCTGATACAGAACCTCGCCGCCGGCCGAAGCGGCCCAGCCCACGAAGACCTTGCCGTCACAGGTGAAGGCGTTGGCCGGCAGGGTGCCCTTGCCGCCGTAGATCTTCTGCTGGACGGTATCGTCCGTGCCGTTGTTGGCGTGGAGCGTGACGAGCAGAGGCGTCCCGGCGGAGAAATTCCGCAGATAGACGCAGTCGTCGTTCTTGTCGGTGCTGCTGTCCTTCTTATAGACAACCTGCAGCACGTCGCCGCTCTTGGCGTCGATCTCCAGCGGCTTCCAGCTCTGGTCGCCGCTCTCGCCGTTTACGAGCGTGGTGCTCCCGAGCGTGATGGTACACTTGTCGTAGCGGATCTCGGAGGAGACCTTGTACTCAAAGGTCATGTGGACATCGCTCGTGAAAGTGAGCTGCAGCGTGCTGCTGGAGCTGCTCTTGCCCGCGTTGCCGGATATGAGGACGTCCTCACCGTCAAGCGTCGTGACCTTCCACTTGTTCGTGCTGCCGGGGGCGCCGGGCTCGGTTTCCGCGATGACCGGCAGACCATCAAAATAGCCCTCGAGCGTCGCCGCGGCAAAGGCCGTCACGGGGACGAGACTCAGCGCCATGATGAGGGCGAGCAGCATGGAGAGAATGCGCTTTTTCATGTGTTCTTCCCTTTCGTGCAAATTTCGCGCCGACCGGCCGGGCGCTGCTTCTGCGCGCAAAAAAGCCTGCGCCGCCGCAGCGGTGCAGGCTCACATATCCAGAGACAAAGGACAGAATCCGTGAGACGACCCGGTGTAGGCAGGCGCCCGACCGGCCGGTCAGCGTATCTGACTTATCCGGCGCAGCCCGGCATCACAGTGACCCACTCGCGGGGAATCTCACCCCATTCCGCCGTCGATCCGTTCTGACCGACAAACTGACCTCTTTATTCACTTTTCAGCTATATTTACTATAACTCAAACGCTTCGGCCTGTAAAGGCCTGACGGTAAATATTTTTAATGTCCTCGCAGGTACATTCGCGCGGGTTGGCCGCTGTGCAGCGGTCGGCTAACGCAGCCTCTGCCATTGTATCAAGCGCATCTTCAAAGTCCGCACGGTCAACTCCTGCCTGATGGATCGTGGACGGCATGTTCAGCTTCTCCATAAAGCGTCTGAGCGTCCGGATCAGCTGAAGCGCACTTTGCCGCACGCTCGAACCATCGAGATAGAGCAGGCGGGCCGCCTGCGCATAGCGTGTGGCTGTCGGCGTGAGCTTGTCGTGGCAGCCGGCATTAAAGCTCATCACATACGGGAGCAGGATGCCGTTTGCCCTCCCGTGCGGGATGTGGAACCGTGCGCCCAGCGCATGCGCCATGCCATGATTGAGGCCCAGCCCTGCGTTGGAAAACGCGATCCCAGCCATACAGGATGCGTTGTGCATTTTCTGCCGCGCCTCCAAATCGTCCGGCTGCCTGTACGCCGTCAGCAGGTTCTGATAAACCAGCCGGATCGCGCTTTCCGCCATGGCGTCTGTAAAATCCGTGCGCGCGGTGCATACATAGGCTTCGATCGCGTGCGTAAAGACATCGATGCCGGTATCCGCTGTGACGGAGGGCGGGACGCTTACGGTAAACTGCGAGTCCAGCACCGCAATATCCGGAAGCAGTTGGTCGTCGACAAGCGGGTATTTGATCTCCTTTTCGTGGTCTGTGATCACCGCAAAGCGGCTGACCTCAGAGCCTGTTCCGCTGGTTGTGGGAATGGCAAGAAACATCGTATCTGGCAGCGGCTGCTGCTTTTTTGCAAAAAACAGGATTGCTTTGGCCGCGTCTATGGCGGAGCCGCCGCCAAACGCAGCAACACAGTCCGGCATAAACGAGAGGAGCGCGGTAACGCCCGCGGTTACGGTTTCAACGTCGGGATCTGCACACACATCGGAGAACAGAAGCGTCTGCGCACCATGGCGCTCGGCCGCTGCGGTCACTACGGATACCTTTCCGCTCTTGGCCATAAAGCGATCCGTAACGACCAGAACGCGCTTCCTTCCGGACAAATGTTGCGTCCAGCCCTGTCCCGATACGATTTTTGTCTTTACGCGGAATTCCTCCATGCACGGACGCTCCTCTCCAGAAAAAACAACAAACGCCCTAACCACCCATGGTCAGGACGCTGCATCGCTTCCAAAAGCCCTGCCGCTTCCTCGCAGCATGGCCAGTCTCACTTTACCCCATGGCGCAGCCCTCTGTCAAGCCTTTTCTTCCGCCAGGGCTCAATTTTTTTCGATCGGCAAACTGCGGGTTGACTTTCGCGGCAAATGCTGACATAATGGGGCTCGTCAAAGCAGGTGCGCATGGAGCCGTCTGGTTCCACCTGGCACGGGCTCCCCCGTGCCCTTGCGGGCGCTGTCCAGCCAGCCCCGCCCCCTGTGCCGGCGCCCCCGGCGCGGCAAGTAAATAGACTCTCTGTTTCACAGAAAGGAATCGGTTTTGATGGATATCAGATTCGTTCTCCCTTCTGAGGTGGAGCAGCTGGCCCGGAATGTGGTGACCTCATTCCCCTCCAAGACGCCGGCCGCCCTGCTCCAGAACATGGAAGGCGAACTGCACCGTCCGGACGAGGGCCGTTACCTCGGCTGTTTTGACGACGATGGAACCCTGCTGGGCTCCATCCTGATGATGGATTTCACCCTCAACGTCAGAGGTGTGATGATGCCTATGGGGGCCGCAGCCTATGTCTCCGCAAACTTTCTCCACAAGAAAGAGCGGGTGGCCTGCACGCTCCTGAAGGTGTTGATGCGGTATTACGCCAAACAGGGGACGCCGATCGGCTGTCTCCACCCCTTCAATCCCGCGTTCTATGCCAACATGGGATACGGTTACTGCAACGAGAACTATCTCTACCAGCCCAAGCCCTCCGCGATCCGCTCCTACGGCGACAAGTCCGGGCTGTCCTATGCCCGGCCGGAGGACCGGCAGGAGATTTTGGACTTCTACCGCGCCTATGCGGCGCGTACCCACGGTGCAACGGTCCACCACTATATGGACCCTCACCGGATCTTCGACATGCCCTACGTGGTGGTCTGCCGCCGGGACGGCCGGCTCACCGGCTACTTCACCTTCGATTTCGTGGCGGTGGACCACTACACCGACATGTACCACGATCTGCTCGTCCCCGAGATGGTGTATGAGGATCTGGATACGCTGCGGCAGTTCATGACCTTTTTCGCCTCCCAGGTGGATCAGATCGAGCGGGTGCGTATCCTCTCCCCCGACCCCAGCCTGACTATGCTGTTCCACAACCCGGACACAGGCGAGAACCGCGCGCACGACGGCTGCATCCATGAGGTGGCCCGCCGCACAATGGGCTA
>ENA-OVGE01001634-OVGE01001634.1-human-gut-metagenome-genome-assembly--contig:-NODE-1634-length-16960-cov-48.543212_pt1 | contig 16960 bp, 19 predicted proteins | sample MGYA00237769_ERZ505417 | MGnify/ENA primary metagenome ERZ505417 (study PRJEB26158, sample SAMN06016403) | human gut metagenome | biome: human gut; feature: ankylosing spondylitis patient; material... | reverse complement strand
CAACTTAGAGAAGGCCAAGGCTTTCTCTAACTCCTTGATGCGTTGCTTCAATTGAGCATTCTCTTCTTGATAGCTTTCTTTACTACGATTTGCCATATCTGTTATATTTGCTAGTTCTGACTGCAAAGATAACAATTCTTTTTCATTAGCAAACACTTTTAGCCAAGTATTTAATGACTTGACTGCTGCAATTCCACGACTCTTACAGAAACTGTATTTGCTGAGTCCTGACTGATAATAGTCGCAAAGTAAAGACAATTTGTCTTCCTTACTGTAACTTTTGTACTTTTTACTCATTACTAAACACATTTTATTAATTAACCATAAATGTGTCTATCTATATCAGTATAAGTCATTCTGACTTCGAATAAGAGGGGAATTAATTGAAATCAAAGAAGTTATTACTCCCTACGGTCGTTCTGAAGTTAAGAGACAATACATTCCTTGCCCTTACTTAAATCCCCAGATATTCTTTATAGCTTGTACGTCCATTTCTTCAACCTGCTTCTCTATGTCATCAGGCAAATTGCAGAAAAAGTCGATGCCTGTTCGCTCCTCCAGGGTCTTGATGTTGACTACATAATTGCCTAACTTGTCCTTCTTGGAATCGAATGCCTTGTTTTCATGTTTAAACCAATAACCGAAGGCGTTATAGCCGTAACTCTGAGTTTTTGTATTGAATTCTTTTTTCAGTACTGCAACGAAGAAATATTTTGGCACAGGGATGTAGCCTGGTAACTTTACGTCGCTGGATGCACCGTTCTTCTTCCATCCCAGGAGGTTGCTTTCACTACCTACAGCATCAATAGTGCCACCCTTTACGATAAAAAGTGTGTCGGTATCAATTTTAGGAGCTAGCTTGCGAAGTTCTTCTTCCATTTTATACCAGGTGCCCCTCTGGTTGAAGTTGGCATATTGTGGCTGCATGTTCGTCATGAAGAAAGTCTGCTTCTGCTGGGTAAGATTTTGCTTACGGTCGGCAGAAGGACAGATATGACCATGGTCGAAGCCTTGTTTGGTAGGAGTAGGATCCTCTGTGAAATCCGTGATTCCCCACTGTGCTTTTAAATCTGTATCCCATGGGTACTGGCGTTCATCTTTTGATGCTGGCTTCCAGCGGTCTACGTTCGAAGCTATGTTGGTGGTGTTGAAAGTATAGCAGCTCCAACGCTGGCTTTTCATATCATCATCCCATTCGCTAGAGAAGTTTACAACGTCTCCATCCATGTGAACAATAGCATAGCTTGTTCCGTTATCCTTGAGTTTAGGGAACTCAAGTCCACCGAGAGCGTTCTTTAACACTTGTGGCATATTGGCTTTTACCATATTTTTATTACTGTTGTTCTTGTCTGTAGAACCGCCAGAATTATCACCCCCAGTATTTCCTCCACCGTTATTCTCTTTATCAGGGAAGTTAAACTGCAGGGAGTCGTCTGTACCGCATGCCGAGAATGTCATTGCAGCGATAAGCGAGAGAATAAGTAACTTGGTATGCTTCATTTCTCGTAAATGTTTTAAGTTATAGATTACTTTCTTTATAATAATTAGGAGATTACTTTTCAGAGAATAAGAAGTTAAAAAGTGATTTCCTATATGTATAAGAAGAGAAAAAGTGCATTCCTACGTATATGCAACTACGTTGGAACGCACTTTGTATCTTTCGATAATAATATATCCTTATGAAAAAGGTATATATATTACTTCTTCAACTTACCGTAACGGTTCATGAAGCGGTCTACGCGACCAGCTGTATCAACGAGCTTACTCTTACCTGTATAGAATGGGTGAGAAGTGCTAGAGATTTCAATCTTTACAACTGGATAAGTTTCGCCCTCGAATTCTACTGTGTCGTTTGTCTTGCATGTAGACTGTGAGAGGAACATATCGCCATTAGACATATCCTTAAATACTACAGGACGATAGTTCTCTGGATGAATACCTTTTTTCATTTTTTCTTTTTTATTTTATTTGGTTATTAAAAATAGACGTCATGGGGATGCTTTCGCATCATTTCGTGTCCCTCATCGGGGCATGCCCATTATAGCCTGTTGACAATTTCAGGGTGCAAAGTTACACTTTTTTCTTGAATCCACCAAATAATTCTCCTTCTTTTTAAGAAATATTTGAGAATTAGGTGGTTGAACCCTTGTTTAGCTATTATTTACTGAACTATTGCAAGTACCTTTCCCACACGCCTTGGACTAGGAACTTTTGGGCTTTCAGTCCGTTCTTGAACCACATGCGAAAGTTCAATTATTTATAGTTGTTTTAAATCGAAGTAATGCTGTTGGGTATCTCAGAAACTGCAATTGACGCCTTTGCCACGAAGAAATTCGTAGTCGTGCATGATTTGTTCTTTTCTTTCTTGAGAAATTGGGGGTGGATTAAGCATCCTCATTTCAAATTTGCGAGCCTCTTCTCCATAGAGTATTGGAGTCTCTTTTATTGGACTTGCCATATTTGTTCCTCCTAATTATTTATGTGGGTACTGGTCCCTTATTCTTTCAACTTGAGTAAATCATAATACATTAAACGTGTATGAAGTGGGAGATGCCCCATGCCAATCCCTACATATTTAGCTTCAAGTCGTTCTTCTTCAACAAGAAAGCTAAAGTCGTTTTTAAGGTAATAATGTAGGGTTGCTTCATTGCTATATGCGTCAACGATAATGAAGCGGCAACCGGTTTTATTATTGAGTCTAAACCAATATTTTATGAAATCCATAACTCCAGAGCCGATGCCTTTTCCTGCAAAATTCTTGTTGGTAGCAAGTCTGCCTATAAGTACTGCGGGAAAACGTCTGAGGCATTTGTCTTCTAGCGATGTGTCGTGTAGGAATATTTGTTTAGACTCTTCATTTAGTTTGTTTGTCATGCGTATACTGTCATTTGAAACCGTAAATGCAGCTACGATTATATTTGGATTTTCTTTAAGGCAAAATACATACGTTTTGCCGAGCAAACGCTTGGCGTATTTCACAGCATCATTAGCAAAGAAATCGTTCAAGTCTTTGTTCTCACATTCAAAATAATCGCATGAAGCAAGTTTTTGAGGAGTTATTTCCTCAAACTTGCACATGCTTAATAGTTCGTATCTATTCATATTAAGCCATGTTATTTTCACGCAAAAACTCTTTCATCATTTTGATGAACTTTGGATCCATTTTTGTCTGCCCTGGATGAGCTTCCACCCATTCAGCTCTTTCTATGAATTTTCTTGCTTCCTCGCCGTGAAGCGTAGGAATGACTCTGATTGGTGTTGCCATAATTTTATCTGTTTATGAGTTTATTTTATAATTCTGCTGCAAAGATAAGAATCTTTTCCGAATTATGCAAGGCTTTCGCCATAAATCTTTGAGTTTTAACACTATGCAAATGAAAATCCCCCATCTTCCTCTTGATGAATAGAAAGGAAGATGAGGGATGATATTTCTGATGATTCAATGAATCATTTATTCTTTCATAATCTTACTCCGCATAAACAATCTTAATGGTCTTTACGCGAAGCTGAACACCACCACCTGTAGACTCTGTATAAAGGTTGGTGTAGGTGGCTGTCTTGTCAGAGAACTCGATGGTGGCTGTGGCATTGCCCACGTAGTTGGTGCCGTTGTAGCTGTCGCAGGTCATCACAATCTGCTTAATCTTCTTGATGCCCTTGAAGATGAGCTTGTTGTTGGCATATACGCGAACTCCCTTGGTGTTGGTGTAGAACTTAGGACCATTCTCCTGACCGTTGGCATCGAAGGTAACGGTGGAACCATCAGAGAACTTCACGGTTTCTACGGCTGCCTGATTGGTCAAACCTGCCTCGTTGAGATTCAGCTCTACGCTGGCACCTGCGGTTGTTGCTGCCGCATTGCTCAATGTAACGGTGGTGCCATCGATGATCAAGCCCTTGCCTGTAGCTGGAGTATCTGGCTTAGGAGTATCTGGAGTTTCAGTGCCACCGCCTTCGCCGCTAGTCTTGCCATTCACAGAGATGAGCTTTCCGCCCTGGTTGGTCTCTGGGGTGTTGCCCATGTAGTTGATGAGCTTAGTGCAAACCACAATCTCATCGCCTTCCTTCAGTGTCATGTCGCCCTCCTTCCACTTCTCGCCACCGAAGTAGTAGATGCGGAAGATATAGAACTGGGTGCTGTTGGCATCATCGGCAATGTAGAATGAGCCGTTGCCGAAGTCTGCAGAGAACTGATTCTTGATGCTCTGAACCTTACCCTTGATGTAGAATTCCTTGTCGGTAACAACTCCCGCCTCCAAAGCAGCTGTATATTTTTGAGCAGCAACGCTATTGAAAGGATTGGCAGCAGTACCATCACCCTTTGCCACGCCGTTAATATCGCCACTGCTTTCTCCGCCTGCTGTCTTGCCATTCAATGATACAAGGTAAGTCTTGTTGGCTACAGTCTCCGGTGTATTGCCCATATAGTTCATCACTTTGGCGCATACAACAACCTCGTCGCCTTCTTTAAGCTCAGGATCGTTGGTTGTCCACTTCTTGTTGCCCAGATAGAGTGAGCGGAAGATGTAGAACTTTTCGCTGGTCTCATCATCGGCAATGTAGAAAGAGCCATTACCGAAGTTAGTGGAGAACTGCTCCTTGATACTCACTACCTTACCCTTGATATAGACCTCCTTGTCTGACTCTACGCCTGCTTCCAGGGTCTTGCAGTAATTGGCTACAGCCACACTGTTGTATGGGTCAGCTGCGGTACCGGTACCCTTAGCCACACCTTCTGTGGTGCCGCCAGTCTCCGGTTTGGTTGGCATGGTGTAAGGTTCTGGTACATCCTCACAACTGCTGAATGTGAAAGCAGCCATCGCTGCCATCAAAACTGAAAATATATACTTTTTCATATTGTTGTCTTTTTTATTGATGTTACTATATATAATTAAGGTGTAATTTACTTGATGCTGATGAGCAGGTTGCCCGAGTTAATCTCTGCTACGCCGTTGTAGAGTGTCAGGGCTCCCAAAATCACTACCTTCTTGCCTACGGCGAGAGTACCCTTGGTTTCCTCGGTCCACTTCTCACCACCGATATTGTAGCCACGGAATACCTTCAGTGTCTTGCCTTCTGCTACCTTGCCATCCACAGAGATGGAGTAGGTGGCATTACCATAGGTGCCAGTGTCGATGTCATTCACCTCACAGATGATACCTGTAGTATAAACCTTATCCGTTGTGAAGGTACCGGCATTGATGATTTCAAGAGCCTCGGTTACCGTATAAGGATCTTCCAACGTTCCGCTCTTGTCGAGTACAACAGGGGTAAGATCATCTGTGTTGCGGATGATGATCTGCCATACATTATTATATCTGGTGAAGATACCGGTGATGTCGAAAGCACCATCAGGCAGGATGGCATTGGCGAATCTGGCATAACCGGATGTTCTTACTACTACTGTGTTTGAACTGATCCACTGACCTGACTCTGCATCCTTCAGGTTTTGGTTGGTTGTTTCGTCATTAGCTGCCCAAACAGTCTTTCCGTTGGCACTGCTGAACTTCACGCCTTTGATGGTCATCAGCTTGCCTGCATTCTCTTCAAGGTAAGTAGCATCAGTAGCCTTGGTGAGATCAAAAATCTCGGCCTTCACATTGCTGGCATCTGCCTCGTCAAGCAGCTTGAAGTGCTTCTGCCAGGTAGGGCGGTCCATCTTTCCCACGGATGTGGCTCCGGTCTTCAGATTGGTGTAGATGCCACCAATCTGAGCCTGCTTGCCATAGCCACCGATGTAAAGACCGTTGAGGTCGATGAGAATCTCTTGTCCTACAGGAAGATAGCCATGCAAACCGCCTGCGTTTATGTCTACGAGGATAGCACCTGTTTCATCTTGGAGCGCTACCTGCTGATAGAGGTTGCCGCTGATGTCATTGCCTGTGATGTAACCTTTGATCATCATTGGTTTATCAATGAGCTTGTAGCCACCACCATTGATGGTAGTCTTATAATCGCTCTTGAGCTGTGCAATGGAAACTACGTTTTTCTCCCTAAGCAGGTTGTTACCGTATGGCGCAGCAGGGATAGTCTCAACCATATCAGGGTCAGCGTAGCTGTCACCCATACATGATCCAAGCATCAATCCCGTCATTGCCATTAGGGCCATTGCTATGAATTTTATCTTTTTCATTGTCATATTGTTTTTAGAATCGGTATCCTATCTGGAACATACCATTGGTACCAAATGCGTAATACTTCTTAGGATTCTTTGAGAACTGATAAATACGAACATTGTTGACCTCGCCGCCTGTGGTGAGCGTATAGCCTGAACGTGAGTTCTGCTCGTAGCCACCAGTAACCATCTTCTGGTTGTTGAAGAGGTTGGTAATCATGAGGTTGAAGTTAAGTGAACCCTTCTTCAATCTAATGCTCTTACCGATGCTCATGTCAACCATCCAACCGCCATGCCCCTTAGCCTGTGCTACAGCTTCAGGCAACCAGCTGTTGCCATCTTCTGTGACTACTGCCGGGAATATCTCTGGATACTTCTGGTGAGCCGACTGACGGTTCTTCAGTACTTTCTCGTAGCGGTAGCTAGGAGAATAAGAGAGGTAGATACGGTCATAGTAGTTGGCATTCACATCGATGAACCATCCGTTCAGATGTGTGCTCAGACCGATGCTTCCCACAGTGAGTGGAGTTCCGCTCTCTCGCATGTCAAGAACGTAAGCCTTGTCTGTGTAAACCTCAGCACTCTTAGAGAGCATATAGTTGGCTGTTACATTATTGATGTTCTTTGCCTCGCTGATAGCTCCCAAGGTCTTGAGGTCGAGCCATGAAGTGAGTTTGAACTTCAAGCCAGCTTCCAAGCCATAGTATTCCTTCTTCAGACCGGTCATACTTACGTATGTAAATGAGTTCTCATCATCGTTGTAGAAGTTCTGCCACTCTGTAACATGTTCCAAACGGCTGTAGTAACCGCTTAAGTTGGCATGCAGCCATGCATTGCGATACTGGTAGCTGAATTCTGAGCTGAAGATGCGCTCATTCTTGAGATTGGTTACGAAATCATTGTTGATTTCTGGTGCAATAAATGCAGTATTAGCCATAGGAGCACGCCATTCGTAGCCAGCGCCAATGCTGAAAGCATGACCTCTGCCTAAGTCTACATTCAGGCTTCCCTTCATACCTCCATCCAGGAAGTTGGCTGTCTCGCTGTTTCCGTAACTGTTGTTGGCAGCCATACCATTGCGCATATAGCCATGGCGCTTCATGCCGGTATAGCCTATACGCCCGCTCAGCATTGCCTTCATGTGGTAGAATTCACTGGTATAGGTGCTCCAGAGGTTCGCCTTGTTTACATCGATACGATAGTCGTAACCGAATTTGTCACCCTCATAGACAAGTTTACCAGTGTTGTTTGGACCAGCTGTGTTAAGGTCATACTGTACACGTGGGTCTGTGATAGGATAATCACCGATAGCATAAGAGTTTACGTTGTGGAATATGGTTCCGCCAAGCATATCCTCCATGGTCTGATAATGGCGATTGCTATTGGTGCCAAGCATGAGACCTGTAGCCAAGTTTGACTTCTTGGTCAACTTGGTATTCAAGGTAGATGACAAACTGACATTGAGGTTGTCATTATGCTTTGCCTGCAGATAGTACATGGTTTCCTGACCATTCTTTGCAGCCTGCTGGTTAGAATAGTAGAGACGGTCCCAATCAATCTGTCGGTTCGCCTTGCTTGCCTGCCAGTAGTTCACTGCGTTATTCCAACTCTCCCAGTTGTAGGCGTTGTTGCCGTTCTGGAAGTCGCCCCATACATAGAAGTTAGCCGAAGGCATGTTCTTCCAGTAGTCTGGCTGTGGGTTCTCGGCGTTGTTATAGTTGAGCTTAGTACTCTTATACATAGAATACTTGCCAAACAGAGACGTAGTGAGCTTCATCTTGTCGTTGATGTCCCAGTCCCATGTAGCGATGGCAGAAGGTGCAAAGTCGTTCACTACGCGTGAGTTTCTCTTGTGCCCGTTCTGATAACCCCAGTATGGGTTGTAATAGTAGTCGTTGGCGAGCCAGTATGCCTCATCGGTAGATGCTCCCTGAGTGCTTCTTTCGGTAGGGTTACCCCAGGTAGAGAAGCTCAGAGAGTGTCCGTTCATCCATTTCTTCTGTACTCCGAAGAAATAGGAGAGAGCATTGTAGAAGGTTCCCTCTACATATCCACGGTTTGCCCAGCGATAGGTCAATCCGGCAGTGATAGCCCAACCTTTCTCATTGAAACCGCTGGCATAGGTGTATAATCCACGAAGTGTGTAGTTGCGGTTGGCAGCAGCCACGCTGGCATACTGACCTTCCTGCATGCTTCCTGCACGGAAATCGTAGTTGTTTGAACCCGCCATACCTGTCATTGAGTAATTGTTGGCTTCAAAAGGTAAAGAAAAGTCTACATTTCTGGAGAAACGGTTCAAACCACCGATGTTGGAAAATCTGAACTGTCCCGTCTCCATATCGTTCATGGCTGTTCCATTAATATAGACATCATTGTACTTCTGGTTGAAGGCACGATAGCGGAAACGGACGGGCGAGAACAGGTAGCCTGCCTTGCTGGCGTAAACGTTGCTGGTTGAATTGAGGATGGTGACATTCGAAGACATGTCATCGTCCTCACCCAACTGTGCCTCTGAGAAGGTAAAAGCATTCTCATCAAGACCCTGTGCTATGTTTTGCTCTGTTTTTTCATTTTGAGCCATAGCAAGCGTACAGGAAAAGAGTGCTAACGTTGCTAAGTTTACTTTCTTTTGCATAGTTTATCGTTATTAAGAATTAATAATTACTTATAGACGGTACCTTTATAAGGTTCTTGCCTAAAGATAATTATAAATTTGTGTTTAATGCTGCAAAGTAACAAATAATTTTTTGAAAAAGAAAGTCTTTTTAGTTAAAAATGAATGAATTCTGAAAAAATATTCATTTTTATGGGGAAATCTGCGGTTTTTGTACTATCTTTGCCCAACAAAATCGCACAGTTGTGTGCTGTGTGCATAGTAAAAAGTATATAACTTTAATATTAAATAGGTGGTATGAGAAAACAAATGCTTTTTTTGGCAGCCTTACTTTTTATAAGTTTGGGTGCTATTGCCCAGAAGAAATCAAAGGCTTCTAGTGGTAAACAGTTTCAGGTATATGCTGTTGGATTCTACAATCAGGAGAATCTCTTTGATACCTGTCATGATGCGGGTAAGAATGATTATGAATATTTGCCAGCCAAGGGATGGAATGGTATGAAGTATACCAATAAATTGAAAAATATGTCGAAAGCCCTTGCTGATATGGGTACTGATGTGCTGCCTAACGTGGGATGTGCATTCATTGGTCTTGCCGAGGTGGAGAATGCCAACGTCTTGAAAGATCTTACAGCTCAGCCTCCTTTGAAGGCTCGCAATATGCAATTCTGTCATGTTGAGGGTCCTGATAAGCGTGGTATTGACTGTGCTTTACTTTATAATCCAGCACTTTTCACTGTCAAGAATGTAAAGTTGGTTCCTTACGTCCAGGAATTGGAAAAGGATTCTGCATATAAGACTCGTGGATTCCTTACCGTACGTGGTGAAATGGGTGGCGATGATGTGGCAGTCATTGTATGTCACTGGCCTAGCCGTTTTTCTGTTTCGTTCTATCGTGAGAGTGGCGCTCGTCAAACGAAAGTTGTGAAAGATTCCCTGCTTCGCTTAAATCCAGAGATGAAGGTCTTTGTGATGGGTGATATGAACGATGATCCGACAAATGTGAGTATGCACAAGGTGTTGAAAGCAAAGGCCGAAATCTCTGAGGTCGGTCCTGATGATATGTACAATCCATGGTATAATATCCTGGCTAAGGAAGGTAAGGGTACATTGTTCTATAATGGCTCCTGGAACCTTTTCGATCAGATTGTGCTTTCGCCTAGTCTTTTGAATAAGGATTCTAAGAACAAGGATTACAGCAGCTTGAAGTATTGGAAGCACCACGTATTCCGCAGAGATTATCTGATTCAGCAGGAAGGACAGTACAAGGGAGCTCCTCTGCGTACCAAAGCGGGTGGCAGATGGCTCAATGGTTACAGCGATCACTTGCCTGTAGTTTTATATCTGGTGAAGGAGAAAAAATAAAATGGTTGAAGAACATCCTTTTGAACCATGGTTACCGGGCAATGCCAAGTTGCTGATGCTCGGTACCTTTCCACCCGCAGAGAAGCGATGGTGCATGCCCTGGTATTATCCTAACTTCCAGAACGACATGTGGAGAATATTCGGACTGATTTACTTCGGAGATAAATTCCATTTCGTAGATGTGGAGCATAAGACTTATAGGCTGGATGCCATCAAGGATTTTCTGAAGGAAAAAGGAGTGGCTATCTATGATACCGCCCAACAGGTAATTCGAACCAAGAATACGGCTTCTGATAAAGACTTGCAAATTGTGCAGCCTTCTGATCTGGATGGTATGCTTGCCAGATTACCCGAATGTAAGGCGGTTCTTACGGCAGGACAGCTTGCCACCAAGGTCTTTTCTGACCATTTTGGCATTCGTTCGCTTCCCAAGATGGGAGAATATGTAGAGTTTACTGTCGGAACTCGTCAGCTTAGGCTTTACCGCATGCCGTCCAGTTCCAGGGCTTATCCGATGGCGGTGGAGAAAAAGGCTGAGTATTATCGCAAAATGTTTGAAGAAATCTTATAGAAAATGGAAAAGATAGATAAGGTAACGGTGATAGGTATTGCTGGAGGTACTGGTTCTGGCAAGACAACAGTAGTAAAGAAACTCGTAGAAGTGCTGCCGCCGCATTATGTAGCAGTGGTGCCGCTCGACTCTTATTATAATGACACCTCGCATATGACGGAAGAGGAACGCCATCAAATTAATTTCGACCATCCGTCGGCTTTCGACTGGAAACTCTTGCATCAGCAGCTTGCTGATTTGCGTGCAGGCAAGGCAATAGAGCAGCCTACTTACAGTTATCTCAAATGCAATCGTGAACCGGAGACGATTCATGTAGAGCCAAAGCCGGTAGTGATAATTGAGGGTATCATGACCTTGGTAGATAAGAAATTGCGTAGTTTGATGGACCTGAAGGTATTTGTAGATACCGATGCTGATGAACGGTTGATTCGTAATATTCAGCGTGATACGATAGATCGAGGTAGAACGGTATCAATGGTCGTAGACCGTTATCTCAAAGTGCTCAAGCCTATGCACGAGCAGTTTATCGAGCCAACCAAGCGTTATGCAGATATCATCATCCCGCAGGGAGGTGAGAATGAAAAGGGTATCAGTATCCTTTGTCGCTATGTAGAGGGACTCGTTGAAAAATAATAAAAATAGCCTCGCAAGTTTAGATACTTGTGAGGCTATTTTGTTTTCTATTCAATAAAAGTAACTTCTTCGTTTTTAGTACTGGTAGAATCTGAGTCTATTACGATGTTGTTCTTTTGGTTGTTCTTTCTCTGCCAGTTACGCCGGTTGTTGGAAATCTTGAAGGCATTGGCGCATTCTACTACACCGTATACCAACATGGCCCAACCGATGATGAGCAATGGGGCTGAGGCTAAGGCAGAAGGCTTGATGACTGCCAGTATACCCAAGAGCAGAAGAGCTGATGGCATCAGCCAGTAGATGATACCCACACGCCCCATCTTGGCTGCTGTTGCCAAATTTGCCATTTGAGTGATGGCACCTAGAATCAGAATTGCCGAAATGATAAACATCAGCCATGAGATGAATACATTTGGCATCAATGCCAGAATCATGCCGAGAATCAGACTGCCCAAACCGACAATAGGGAATTTTGGGGCAATTCCGATAATCTGTTTGCCGTTAGCATCAGAAAGCACCTGTCCTTGCATCTTCTCAGCAGTTCGTTTAGCGCTGAAGTAGGAGATGAGGGAGATGGCTCCTGAAAGGAAAAACAACACACCGATAGCGATGGTAATCCATGTGACTGTCTGTTCGCGGTATTGGATGAGTAAAACACCAATGATGATGGCGCAGACGGCACGAAACAAAGAACTATGTACTACTTTCATACTTATCTTTTTTAAAACGATTTTGCAATGTTATATTAATCTTTATGCAAAAATACGAAAGAAAATCGAGAAAGCATGATTTTTATGATTTATTTAACGCAAATTATTCCTTATTTTCGCCAATTATGAGTAATTTTGTAAGCAAAAACTATAAGCTATGACAAAGTTATATCTTGTGCGCCATGGTGAGACCGTGGATAATGCTGCTCAGATCATGCAGGGGCAGACACCGGGCAAGCTGAATGCGAAAGGTATTGAGCAAGCTGGGGAGGTTGCCAGGAAGATGGTAAACGAACCTATTGATGCCTTCGTTTCCAGTGATCTGTATCGCAGTATTCAGACTTGTGAGATTATTGCCCGTCCTCATATCGAAGCTCTCTCTCTGACTGGTAATCTGTCAGATGAGGAGCTTGATGCTCATATCGTTACCACTCCATTGCTGAGAGAGCGGGATTGGGGTGACTTTACGGGTAAGTTCATTCCTTCCTTGCCTAAGGATCCAAAGGATTGGCCTGATAATATAGAAACTTTGGAAAGGATGAAGTCCAGAGCTCAGAATTTTCTTACCTGGCTCAAGGTTGCTTATCCCGATAAGACTATTCTGGCAGTGGGACATGGCATCATCAATAAGGCGATTCAGAGTGTCTATTTCAAACGCCCGATGAATCAGATAGAGAAAATGGCAAATGCAGAAGTGAGGGTTCTGATACTTTAAGTGAAGAATGAAGAACGAAGAGCGAAGAAACAACGTTCGGCGGCCGAAGGGAAAGCCAATTCATATGCTTTACTAATCATAAAGCTCAAAGTTCAAAGCTCAAAGTTCAAAGTAGCAAGTTTAAAAATCAAAGTTCAAAGCAAATGAATAAAATAGCTCTTATCACAGGTGCAACAAGCGGAATAGGCGAAGGTTGCGCTCGCCGCTTTGCAAGAGGTGGTTACAATCTTATTATTACTGGTAGAAATACTGGCAAGTTGGAAATCCTGAAAAAGGAATTAGAGGCAGAAGGCACTGAAGTCTTGGCTTTAGCTTTCGATGTCCGTAATCGTGAGGCAGCAAAGAAGGCTGTAGATTATATTCCTGATGCATGGCGCAACATTGATGTGCTGATCAATAATGCCGGATTGGCTCGTGGTCTGGAACCGGAGTATGAAGGTGATTTTGAGGATTGGGATCAGATGATTGATACCAATATCAAGGGACTTCTTACCATGACTCGCCTGATTGTGCCTGGCATGATTAAACGTAATCATGGTCATATTATCAATATTGGTAGTGTGGCAGGAGATGCTGCTTACGCCGGAGGCAATGTGTATTGTGCCACCAAGGCTGCCGTTAAAGCAATCTCTGATGGGTTGCGTATAGATGTGGCACATACTAAGGTGCGTGTAACCAATGTGAAACCTGGATTGGTAGAAACCAATTTCTCTAATGTCCGTTTCCATGGTGATAATGCGCGAGCTGACCAGGTTTATCGTGGTATCACTCCTTTGAATGGTGATGATGTGGCTGATGTGGCTTACTATGCAGCTTCTGCTCCTGAACATGTGCAGATAGCAGAGGTGCTAGTTCTTGCTACGCATCAGGCAAACGGAACGGTTATCCATCGCGATTAGTCGCATATTATAGGAGTTAAAGGAGTAAAGACGTATGTCTTGCTGCTTAAAATCTACGCCAAAAAGACTGTTGTCTTAACTCCTTTAACTCCTTATTATATAATATGGCAGAATTATATAATATGGCAGAGACGGTTGATGTCGCTCTCAAAAGTCTCGCGATTCTTTGCCTTTGCTCTCATGCCCGATTTATAGTTGTAGATGGTCTGGGTGGAATAATACAGCAGGGTGGCTATCTCCTGGCTGTCGGTTACGCCTAGTCGCATCAATGCATAGATACGGATTTCCGTGGTCAGGGTGTGGGTAGTAGGAAGTTCCAGCTGGCATTCTGGCAGCAGAAGCTTGTTCAACTCCGTCACGAAACCGGGATACAGTTCCATGAACGCCTTGTCGAAGCGGTTGTAGAACATCTGTGACTCCTCCTCTTCCATCTTGTGGGTGTTGAGGGTTTTCAGCAGGTCGGCAGTCTGGTTAGCCTTGATCTTTCGGTTCACCAGTTTGCGGTAATCTGACAATTTTCTGATATATGCCGCACTGATGTCCATGAAGAGTCGCATGTAGGTCTCTCTCTTGATGTTGGTTTCTATCAGCTGCTGGTTCAGCAGGGTGAGCTGTGCGTTCATTTCTTTCTGTTTCTCGTTCTGTTCTTCTATCTCCTGCTTGTTTTTCTTCAGCTTGTTCTTCTGTCGGTTGTTGACGAAGGAGAGAATGAGGATGATGATGAGTGCTACGCTAACACCGATGAAGCCGAAGAGGAAACGGGTACGTGATTTCTCGGCAGCCTGCTGGTTGGCAGAAGCGATGACAGGGAGGATATTGGAAATTTCCATCATGCGCAGTCGGTTGTTGAAGAACTGTGCATCTTCCATCGTGTGCTGGATGTATTTGGCAGCTCTCTTACTGTTGCTTGCATCCTTTTTAAAAAGAAAGTAGGCAAGTTTCTGTAGGGCTACCGTTTCCTTGAGCTGGCATAGGCCATCACTCACAGATGCTTCCACGAGATATTTCTCGTAGAGATCGAAGTTACCTGTAAGTTGTAATATCTGGCGACACCGTATGCCGACATGGCATGGATGCGTGATTTGGCTGGAGACATTTTCAGTGCCTTTATGAAATGGTAGAGCGACTGCTTGCTGGTAGGCTCATCCAAATAGATGTTTTCGCCCATGAGATAATGATAGTAGCTGGTATGCTTGCTGTCTTCGTTGAAATTCTGGAGCAATAGACCCATCAAATGCTTTTTCTGGTCACGGAATTCTTTTGCGTAATCAGAGTTTTGGGCGTATGATTCCCAGTAATTATAGAGCCAAGCGAAGGTATAGTAATAGTATAACTTCAGCTTGTAGGGCATCGTGTCGGGATGGAGTGATTCGAGCAGAGCTTCGGCTTTGCCATAGAATCCCCTTACCGAGAGTACTGACGCCTGGTTAATCTGGTTGAGAGTTATATAATAGGTATCGTTGACCTTCTTTGCCAACTCCAGTCCACGCTGCATGTAAGCGTATGCCGAGTCGTAGCGGTAGGCGCTGTAGGCACGGTATATGCTGTCAAGGAAAAGGAGTCGGGTCTTGTCATCTTCTGCATCAAAGGCTAGCTGTTTCAGATGTTTGAGCTCGTTTTCCTTGATATCTTGATAATGCTTGTCGTTATCTATCATGTAGTCGATACGCTCCAGGAGCTTTTTCTCGTCGGTTTTGCCTTGAGCGAGCAGTGGCATCATAAGCGTAAGAAGTATTAGTAATTGTCTCATCTTCTGTTTATGTTTTGTAAATGACATAATTGTAGTCTGAAAAGGATAAAATTAGTCTATTTGTCGTTTTTGTGTTGCAAAGATACAAATAAAAAATGGTATTATAGTATTTACTTTGATAAAAATGGTTAATTTTGTAAGTTTTTGATTTAAAACAAGTTAGGAATGTAGGATTTTCACATTCCATTTACTTTTTTGCTACTTAGGGATACAACTGTAGATTTTTTGTTGTATCTTTGCAACCGTAAAAAGAAAAAGTAGTTATTATACTACCACTTCAAGTCTTCTAAGGTAAATATTCCTTTTGTTGATTTAGTATGTTGATTTAAATAAAAAACAGGTTTTAGTTTATCTAAGGGAAAAGAAAATTAGTGTATTAGGTTAAACCCGTCAGGCTCTTGTGAAAGATTCTGGCGTTTTTTTTGTCTTCTTCATTTTCCATTTTTGGGGTTTACACCTTATTTATATATTATTAATACAAATTCCTCTGCTATTTTTTGGGAATCTCAGAAATAATCTGTACTTTTGCCACATAGTTTTATTAAAAGGTAATATTTAACGACCAATGAATATTTTAGTAACAGGCGCTAATGGCCAGTTGGGTCATGAAATGCAGATTTGCGCCAAAAGAAGCAATCACAAGTTTGTCTTCACCGATGTGGCTGAAGGCTATGAGAAATTGGATATCACTAATCTTGACGCTATCCGTGCCAGCGTAAAGGAGAATGATATTCAGGTTATCGTTAATTGTGCAGCTTATACCAACGTGGATAAGGCTGAGAGTGATTTTGATTTAGCCAATTTACTTAATAATACTGCGGCTGGCAATTTGGCTCAGGCAATGAAGGAAGTAGATGGTACCCTCATTCATGTTAGTACTGACTATGTATTCCAAGGCGATAAGAATATTCCTTGTAAGGAAGATTGGGAAACCAATCCGCTTGGTGTATATGGTAAGACCAAATTGGCGGGTGAAAAGAGTATCGAGGCTACGGGCTGCAAGCATATCATTATCCGCACTGCTTGGCTCTACTCTCAGTGGGGAAAGAATTTCGTGAAGACCATGCAGAGTCTCACGGCTAGCCACGACACCCTGAAGGTGGTATTCGATCAGGTGGGTACTCCTACTTATGCCGGTGACCTCGCTGCTGTCATCTCTCACATCATCGAGACCAACCAACTTGACAAGGCCGGCATCTATCACTTCTCTAACGAGGGTGTATGCTCCTGGTTTGACTTTGCCAAGATTATCTGCGAACTCAGCGGCAACACCTGCGATATCCAACCATGCTACAGCGAGGAGTTCCCAAGCCCAGTGAAGCGTCCTCACTTCTCTGTGCTCGACAAGAGCAAGCTGAAGCAGACCTTCGGTTTTAAGGTGCCATACTGGACTGACAGTTTGAAGAAGTGTATCGCCGAATTAGCGGAAGCAAAATAATAAAGAGTTAGAATATTTGAGTTAGAAGCTTTTGTAGCTTCTGCTCAAAAAAAACTAATCATAAAGTTCAAAGTTCAATTTTCAAAGTTCAAAGTAAATGAAGAATATCATTATCACGGGCGGTGCTGGTTTCATCGGCTCACACGTAGT
>ENA-OVGE01001632-OVGE01001632.1-human-gut-metagenome-genome-assembly--contig:-NODE-1632-length-16966-cov-11.941044_pt1 | contig 16966 bp, 10 predicted proteins | sample MGYA00237769_ERZ505417 | MGnify/ENA primary metagenome ERZ505417 (study PRJEB26158, sample SAMN06016403) | human gut metagenome | biome: human gut; feature: ankylosing spondylitis patient; material... | reverse complement strand
TCACTTTTCTACCGTTTAGAGCGTATAACACTGATAATCAACTAGTAATAAATTCAAATGCTGTCAAGTACTTGCTTCAACATCTTTTCAAGAGGCATCTGATCATGAACTGAAAATTAACAATGCCTCATTCAAAGATTGTGTAGCCTTACCTGAGGTCAATTTTCCTGGTCAACTTTCTCTTTTAGGAAATAATACATACCAAGGATGTACGGCATTGAAGGATGTTGTGTTCAACAAGAATGACCAATACAAGCCAACATTGACGATTGGTAATTATACTTTTGCTCAGTGTTCTTTGATTAATGCACTTTCATTTCCAGGAAGATTGAAATCCATCGGAGACTATACGTTCTCAGATTGTACTTATCTTACAAATTTGACTTTTGAAGATTCTAATGAGGCTGTAACATTAGGTAGTGGTGCTACTGGCGAAACTGACAGAAGATATATGCTGCCTTTGTTTGGTAATAGCAATTTGACTTCTCTCTATATGGGAAGAAATGTCGATTATACTGCGGATAAAGATTATAGTTATTCTCCTTTCTACAATCAGCAATTCTTGACCGATGTTCGCTTTTCACAAGCTGGTACTGTGACATCTTGCCAGAAAGCTTGACTACCATAGGAAACTGGACTTTCCGTGGTATGAGTAAACTTGGGGGTATCGTGATTCCTAACGCTGTGACTACAATCGGAACATACGCCTTTGCGGATGACATAGCATTGGAAAGTGCCAAGTTATCCACTTCATGCCCTTGGCTCAAAGAAGGTTTATTCTCTGAGTGTGGAAAATTGCAAGCTATCACGATTCCAATGGTAGTGAATAAGATGGATACCCAAATGTTTACCAACTGCACATCCTTGGCTACTGTGACATTTGACGATGATAAAGATTTGATAGAGATGGCGTATGGTTCTTCTGATGCCAACAATGGATTGTTCAGGGATTGCCCTGTCGAAACCCTTTATTTGGGACGTTGGTTGTCTTATAATACGGAAGTTCCTTCTCATTCTCCATTCTATTCAATTGCAGAATTGAAGAACTTGACTTTGGGCAAGTACTTGAAAGTGGTAGATAAATATATGTTCTCTTATTGTACAGGATTGGAGAATGTGTATGTACCTGACAATATCACTTCCATCAATATGTGGGGATTCCGTGGCTGCTCTGCTTTGAAGTCTGTAAGATTCAGTGAAAACCTTAGTCAAATTGGTGATTATGGCTTCTCGGAATGTACTTCCCTTGATAATGTGACTTTCCCAGCGAGTATGACAAGTACCTCAGACAACAGTTTCTCAAATTGTAGTTCTTTGAGAAATCTTGACTTGGGTAAGAACTTGTTGGTAATAGGTCCTTCGGCTTTCGAAAATGATTCAATTCTTAGTGGGGTTAATATACCAGAAACCGTGTATGGTCTTGGTGTGGGAGCTTTCAAAAATTGCGTCAGTCTTCCTTACGTGAAGATTCCTAAGGGTGACCTCACTACGGTAAGTAAGGAGTCATTTAAGGGATGTAATGGTATAGAATGGATTTCTTTGAGCGAGAATATTACATCTTTAGGTGAAAATGCCTTTGAGGGATGTACAGGCATCAAGTATGTGAAGTCATATGCTATGACTCCACCAGAGGGCTTGGTGAATTTTCCTTCAGATGTTGAAACTAATGGTACTTTGTTTGTCCCTGAGGATAATGACGAGTATCCTGATGTCTTGGGAGATTATCAATATTCTCCTACGTGGGAGAATTGGGGAACATTCAAGAGAATCACAGAGAATACTCTCTTATCTTCTCTTACCCTGAACCAATCTGACGCCCATTTGAAGGCCAGTGAAACTCTTGCTCTTGCAGTAACCGTAGGTCCTGATGAAGCTACCAATAAGAAGGTGGATTGGAAGTCGGATGATGAGACTGTGGCATCGGTATCTGCTGATGGTGTAGTAACAGCTCATAAAGTTGGTCAAACTTCTATTCATGCTATAGCAAATGATGGCGGTGGTGCCAAGGCAACTTGTACTATAACTGTTGACCCTACAATGGTTTCCTCAATCACTTTGAGCCAAGAAAACTTGAAAATCAGAAAGAATCATACGGCGCAACTCTCTGCTATTGTTGCTCCAACTGATGCTACCAATGCAAGTTTTATCTGGTCATCTACCAATGAGGACGTGGCTAAGGTGTCCGAGGATGGAGTGATTTCTGCAATAGCTCCTGGTGATGCAGTCATTAAGGCTACTTCACTGGATGGAAGTCAGGTGGAGGCATCTTGCCAGGTGAAGGTCTTGCCTGTATTGAAAGGTGACTCTAATGATGATGATGAAATCAATGTCGTGGATGCTGTTAATACCGTCAATTATATATTTAATAAGGTGACAGGAACATTCGCTTTTGAGGCTGCCGACGTGAATAGTGATGATCATATCTCAATTTCCGATGTAACGGGTACAACTGACTTGATTATGCAACAGGTTTTGCAGGTGAAAGAGCAGGTTGCTATGGCTAATGGCTATGGTGTTTCTGCAATGGATGACGCTTCTTCTTCAGACCGTTCTTTGGATTGCTTAGTATTGTCTCAACAAGACAAGTCTAATATTGATATAGCATTAGACAATAATAGTAACTTTGTTGCTTTGCAGGCTGACATTACTTTGCCAGTAAATGTAAATGATGTGGAAGTGAAGTTGAGTGGAGTGATGGCTACAACCCATCAGTTGAGTTACTCTAAGTTGAATGCTCATACTTTGCGTGTTGTCGTTTATTCACTTAGCAATAGTACTTTCATGGATGGACAGCCTATCTTCTGTTTGTCTTCAAAGAAGAATTTGGATGCAAAGAGTATAGGTGTAACCAATGCTATCGGCTCTGATGTTGAGGCTAAGGGCTATCGTTTGACCTCTCGTAATAATGAAGTAACTTCTATTGATGGTATTGGCGTGGACGGAACTTCTGTCAAGGTTGTTGCAGACGGTCTGATGTTTACAGGCTTGAAGGGTACACCTATTTATATATATACCACTTCTGGTATCCTTGTGAAGACATTCAGTCTTGCTTCTGAGACATCTAAGATAGCTTTGCAAGCTGGTGTTTATCTTGTGAAGATGAACGGACAGGTAGTCAAGATTACTGTAAAATAATGGTTAAGGTATGATAAGACTAAATAAAACAATGGTACTTTTGTTCTTGATGCTGTTGGCTTTGCCGCTTGCATCAAGAGCAAAGGATACCTTTTATATAGAGCCAGTGAACGTAGTCCCTGGTGAGTCGAAGACGATTACCCTAAATTTGGATAATAGTCAGGTATTTCGTGGCTTTCAGACTGATATCGAACTGCCTGAAGGTTTAAAAATTGCCTCGAAGTCGAATGGCAATTTTGATATCTCTCTTACAGATAGGGGATCATCTTCTTTCTCTGTGAGTTCTAACTTGATGTCGGATGGCTCTGTTAGAATTTTGGGCTATTCTACTCAAGGTGAGTCGATAAAAGGAAATCAGGGTGCTTTAGTACGTATTTCTGTGCGAGCTTCCAGTGATTTTTCGGGTGGCTATATTAAACTGAAGAATTCTATTTTCTCAGATGTAAATAATCGAGATGTGAAATTGGATAATTCACAACTCTTTGTGGGAACGAAAGAACAGAATGATGTATCTGTCAAGGGTGGTGAGATTTCGCCAGAAGTTAGTAAAGCTTTCTCCTTTGAATTGTCCAACGAGAGTGAGATGACTGCTTTTCAGATGGATGTAGTTTTGCCGAATGGCTTGTCTCTGGATTTAAGCAAAACAAGGTTGACTGGCCGATGTGGTAATCATCAATTGCAGACAAAGCAATTGGGCAATGGTAAAGTTCGCATTATTTGTATGTCTTCGGACAACACATCAATTTCAGGGAAGATAGGTTCTGTCATTGATCTGTGGATTAAGGCAGAGAAAGGCATAACGGGCAATCAGATTGTTAAATTAGAAAATATCATTTTCTCTGATGTCAAGGCTCGTACCTATCGAATGGATCCTTTCTCCTTTGTTGTTGATGTGAAGTATGTTCCTGTAACTTCAGTTTCTATTAGTGAAAGTAACATGCAGTTGGAGGTTAGCGATTCTCGACAGTTGACGGCTTCTTTGTTGCCAGAAAACTGCACAGATAAAACGATACTTTGGAAATCTGATAATGAGAAAGTGGCAATTGTCAGTGATAACGGTATGATTATCGCAAGGTCTGCTGGACAGTGTAGTATTGTTGCTTCCACTGCAGATAATTTGATTCAAGCGAAGTGTGTAGTTACTGTAGTGAAAATACCATTGACTGCTCATGTTGCTAATACTACTAAGGTTTATGGTGATGCTAATCCTGAGTTTAATATTACTTACTCTGGTTTTAGAGATGGGGATTCTGAGGTTGGCTTTTCTGTTCCTGCATCCATTTCTACTATTGTAGATAATAGTAGTAAAGTTGGAAAGTATGACATTGTAGCTTCTGGTGCAGTTTCTGATAAATATGAAATCTCGTATATTCCTGGTACTCTTACCATTACTAAGGCTCCTTTGTCTATCTCCGCTGGCAATTATACCAAGAAGCAGGGTGACGCAATGCCAGTGTTCAAGGCAAGTTATGCTGGCTTTAAGAATGGTGAGAATGAATCCGTTCTGACCAAGCAACCTGTCTTCTCCTGTGAGGCTAATGAGGCAAGTGCTCCGGCAGAGTATGCTGTTACTATCAGCGGTGCTGAGGCAGAAAACTATGACATCAGCTACGAGCAGGGACGCCTGACAGTAGTAGAGGCAGATGCCGTAGTTGTTCGTGCCAAGAGTTACAACCGTCAATATGGTGATGAGAATCCTGTGTTCGAGTTTGAGACTGAGGGTGCAGCCTTGGATGGTACTCCGGAGATTGTCTGCTCCGCAGTTGCCAACTCTCCTGTAGGATCTTATACTATTGAGGTAAAACAGGGCAGTATCAAGAACTACAATGTCCACTTCGAATCAGGTGGTCTTGAGATTACTAAGGCTCCATTGTCTATCTCCGCTGGTAATTATACCAAGAAGCAGGGTGATGCCATGCCTGTGTTCAAGGCAAGTTATGCTGGCTTTAAGAATGGCGAGGATGAATCAGTTCTGACCAAGCAACCAGTCTTCTCCTGTGAGGCTAATGAGGCAAGTGCTCCAGCAGAGTATGCTGTTACTATTAGCGGTGCCGAGGCAGAGAACTATGCCATCAGTTATAAGCAAGGTGTGTTGACTGTGACAGGTATGCCGAAACCAATAATCTCAACTGATGAAGCAACGTTGCGCATAACAACAGAGACAGATAATGCTGTCATATACTATACTTTGGATGGAACGGAACCTAATGAGAACGCAAGAAAATATACAGAACCTATTAATCTGTATGCCTCTTGTGAAATCAAGGCGATAGCTGTCAATGGTGATGCAAAATCTGAAGTGTCCTCTGCGGAATATCATGATGCAGAATATCCTAACATCGTGAAGGTAGGTGATATTATTACAGCCAATATCATCAACAATGGTGAGGAGAATTTGCCTATGATATTTAAGGTGACGAGTGTGTATCCTTTCAATGTTGAGATGGAGAATAAAGAAGATTATGTTGAAGGATGGAGTAATGAACGTGATGTTTCTGGCACATTAGAAATTCCTGTTGTTGTAAAATCTAATGGAATCAGCTATTGTGTAAAAAAGTTAGGTGATAATTCTTTGGCAAGGTGTGTTAATGTAAGTTCTTTAAAGCTAAATGAAGGATTAGAGAGTATTGGACATCAAGCTATACGTTGGTGTAGAAATATCAAGGAGTTGATTGTACCAAATTCCGTTAAAGAGGTTTGGGGGGCATTCTTAACAGAAGATCATGGATTGGTATCTGTAGTCCTAGGGTCTGGTCTTGAAACTATTCATACTGATGCTTTTTGGGGCGTGTCTATGAATCTAAAGTCTTTTATAAGTTTGAGTACTAATCCTGCGAAATGTGTGGAGCCTGATAGAACATTCACGTCTCTTCCAGAAGACGTAACCCTCTACGTCCCTCTTGGTTCAAAGTCTGCCTACGAGACAGCTCCAGGCTGGGATTACTTTGCAGGTCATATTGTAGAAATGGATATGTCTCCTGCTACAGTCAAGGTGAAGGATTGTTCTCGTGAGTATGGGGATGATAATCCTACACTTGAATTTGAGACAGAGGGTGCTACTCTTATTGGTGAACCAGAGATAATCTGCTCTGTTGATAAAAATTCAAAAGTAGGAACTTATGAGATAGAGATAAACAAGGGAACGATTAAAAACTATCTTGTAACATTTGTTCCAGGTACTTTGACGGTGACAAAAGCACCATTAGTTGTAACTGCTGAAAATTATACCATTACGCAAGGAGATAAAGTTCCTGAGTTTACGGCAAATTATAGTGGTTTCAAGAATGGTGAGGATGTGTCTGTCTTGACGAAGCAACCAGTCTTCTCTTGTGATGCAAATGAAGCAAGTGCTCCTGGTGAATATCCAATTAACGTATATGGTGTAGAGGCAGATAATTACAATGCTATTAGCTACGTTGCTGGAACTCTTACGGTTCTAAAGAGAGAGTTAAAGAAGCAAACCATCACTTGGGACCAAGAGATAAAAGCTAAGGTCGGCTCTACTATAGAAATGAATGCAACCGCATCTTCTGGTCTTCCTGTAAGATATTTGTACGCTCTGGCACCAGGAGTGGAAACTGCTTATCAAGTTCCTCAAATAGAAGGCAATAAGATAACATTCCCTCAAAATGGTATGTATCTCTTGGTTGCTATTCAAGACGGAAATAATGAATATGCGGCAGCTACGGACACATTGGATGTCTGTGCAATCAGTGACGATGAGGGCTTGATGTATATTGATGGTATCTACTATAAATATACCGACGATGGCTCTGCACTGAAGGTGGTAAGGGGCTACAATCCTTATCGAGGAAAAGTGGAAATTCCTGCAACCGTTAATGGTCTGCCTGTAACTGAGGTTGATGGGCTGGCTATGTACGCCTGCTATTATCTGAAAGAACTCGTTATCGGTGACAATGTGAAGAAATGCGGACATGAGGCTTTTGGAGCAAGTATAAACTTATGTAATGTCACATTGCCTGTTGCTGATGTTGAGTTTACACATAATTGGATGTTTAACTGTGATAGAGGAATTCGGGAGATACATTGCCGTTCGTCCATTCCTTATGTTGTCGATGAAGGCATTTTTAATGGTGCTGTTGATTACGGCAAGTGTATTCTCTATGTTCCTGTTGGCACTAAGCAATCTTATGCTAATTCTGAGGTATGGAAAAACTTTACGCACATTGTGGAGGAAAATGTTTCTACGAATATTTCTAATATAATTGTGGAAAAGAAGAGTGTATGGCACACGTTACAGGGTGTTAAGTTATTTGCTAAGCCAAATATTCCTGGTGTATATATTCACAATGGGAAAAAGATTATTGTAAGATAAATTTAATGTAAGCGGTGGGTGTATTATGGTATTCTGTAGTACACCCACCTTTTTTTGCTATATTAGTAATAGCCCCAAGTATAGGTTATTTCGACAAAAACCTGCACCCCTCAATTTTTGTTTGGAAAGGTATTCTTTTAATACTTTTGCTCTTTCAGAAAAATATGCATTATTGGCTGAAAGGAATGTAGAATTTAGCCAATAATGTTTAAAAATATGTATTATTGGCTTAAAACAGTGTGAGATATAGCCAATAATTGCTTTTTCTTGCTATCTTTGTAAGCGATAAGAAATTAAAGCAGGAGAAAAGGAAATGAAGAACAATATAATAGGCAGAAAGAGTGAACAAGATACCCTGGCTCGCATATATGAGTCAAGGCAGTCTGAATTTGTGGCTATATGCGGACGCCGCAGAGTGGGGAAAACGTTTCTCGTGCGTGAATATTTTGAGCAGGAAATGGTTTTTCAAGCATCTGGACTGGCAGGAGGAAACACTCAGGAACAGTTGAAAAACTTCTTTTATACACTTCGTCGTTATGACCGGAAAGTGTCATCTGTGCCCCATGATTGGCTCGATGCCTTTGAGATGCTGATTTCTTATCTCGATTCACTGTCCCAAGTAGAACGCAAGGTGGTTTTTCTCGACGAACTGCCTTGGATGGATACTGTGGGCTCTGACTTTATCTCTGCCTTGGAGCACTTCTGGAATGGATGGGCTTCGGCACGTCACGACATCGTTCTGATAGTCTGTGGCTCTGCCACTTCCTGGATGATGGACAAACTCATCAATAATCATGGTGGACTTTATGGTCGTCTTACCCATCGTCTATTCCTGCAACCTTTTTCTCTTGGAGAATCGGAAGCGTTTCTGAAGACCAAGGGGATGATGCTGTCAAGATACGAGATGGCAGAGCTTTACATGATATTGGGAGGCATCCCATACTATCTTAATCTTTTGGACGAGCGGTTAAGTTTAGCGCAGAATATAGACCGTATGCTGTTCAATCCCAACGGTCAGTTGTATAATGAGTTTTCGATACTCTATCGCTCCCTGTTCAAGGATTCTGAGGCATATGTCAAGGTGGTAGAGTGTCTGAACGAGCGTGGATATGGAATGACTCGCACAGAAATAGCTAATGCAGCCCAGATGAAATCAGGCAAGACATTGACCACGATTCTTGACAATCTGGAATCGTGCGGATTTATCAGAAAATATGTCAACTTCGGATGTTCTACCCGAAAATCTCTTTATCAGTTGGTAGATTTCTTCACCTTGTTTTATTTTCGTTTTCTGCGAGACAGTTCGTTCCGGAATCTTCTGTATTGGAGCAAGTTGCAGCGCACACCCCGTTTCTATGCCTGGGCAGGAGTTTCATTCGAGATATTGGCGATGAATCATATCTCTCAGGTCAAGCAGCGGTTGGGTATAGCAGGTGTATCCACCAATTTATATTCATGGCGGAGCAAGAGTAGTGGGGAGGCTGATGAGCGGGCCGCTCAGATAGATATGGTGATAGAGCGTGGCGACAACACCATCAATCTATGCGAAGTGAAATTCTCGGAAGGAGAGTTTGCCATCAATAAGGATTATGATAAGATTTTGAGAAACAAAATTGCCCGTTTTATGGAAGAAACGAAAACTCGGAAGTCCATACAGCTGACGTTTATCAGCAGTTATGGTCTTCAGCGCAACATGTATTCGGGCATTGCCCAGAACGAAGTGGTACTTGATGATTTGTTTTAAGCACCATCTTATTGCCACAATTGCCACATTGAGTGTAATAGTTCGAATGACAGTGGCCTGTGCGTGGCAATACGCTTGGTGTTGTTGCCACAAAATGCCATACTGTTACCACGTTTCCCCCCCCTGTGGCTTTTAATGGAGAAAAATACCAAAAACAAGAAGAAAAAACAAAAAAATGAGATAAAGGTGGCATGTTATCCTATTTTTTTGCTAACTTTGCAGAAGCAAGAAAAAGTCTTGCCGATTCCATAATGAAGTAAAAAAGACCCATTTGAAACCGAAACCTTTTAACTTATAATCAACAACAATATGACACAAGCTGATTTAGTAAGACTACTTTTCGCAAAAGGCGAAGAGGGATTCTCCTGGAAATATTGTTTCAATGAACAATGTCCTCTTGCCAATGAATGTGCCCGTCAATTATCTGTCGTCTACAAGAATGCTGACAAGACGGATGGTTATGCTGTTTTTCCTGACGCATACAAAAATGGCAAGTGCGAACACTTCATGCAAATACATCTTGTCAAGATGGCATACGGTCTGGAAAAAATGCTCGACGAACTGAGAAAGAAGGATGTGAAAGTGTTCAAAAGCACTATGATTTCCTATTTCGGAAGCCGAACTTCGTATTATCGCTACAAACTGGGGCAGACTCGTATCATTCCAGAACAGCAACAATACATCTTGCAGTGGTGTAAAGATCAAGGATACGAAAACATGGTGTTCGACCGTTATACAGAGGAGCTCGATTACTAATTTCTGAAGAAAACCAGGATGCGCATCATCGTGCAAATGCCTCAGCAATTATGCGAATCTTGAAACCTTATCGGGTCGATAGACTTAACGGTGAGCATTTTTAGCCATAACGATGAGCTTTTCAGCCCATAACGATGAGCATTTTTGCCCATAACGATGAGCAAAGTTGCTCATACCTGTGAGGAAACTTGCCCAGTGCTTCGGGTAAAAGTGCCCAAAGGCTTGGATGAAGTTTGGGCAAAACGGGTTTCCTATTTCGATGCCTACGAAACAGCCATCATCAGCCTTATTAAGGCGATTTATAGAAAGAGAAGTTATAAATCGTAACATTTTTCCGTTTTGGTCAGCAAAAATGGGGGCTTTTTCAGTGCCCTCCCTGGGCTAAGAGCTTCTGCCCTTTCAAGGCGTGCTGCGTAATTCCAACCGGACAGGTCGAATTATTTTCTTACTCATTAAATCTTTTTCTTGTCAGAATTTAATAAATCATAAAAATAATCTATGGAGAAGTTTCATTCTATAATTTTTTCGTTATCTTTGCAGAACTAAACAATTTAAAATCATGAAGTTCAAAATAACATTGCAAGTAAACAGACAATATGGTGACTTACTGCCATTTAATTATCAATATGAGCAGTCGGCAGTCATTTATCGCATATTGGCGCAAGCTGATACGCAATATTCGTCATGGCTTCATGAAAATGGCTATGATGTTAATGGCTGCAAGAGGTTTAAACTATTTTGTTATTCGCCTTTTATCTTTGAAAAAGTAAGGCCTTTGCCTGAAGCTGGGTGTTTGAAAATCATCGGGGAAAGAGCAGTTTGGTACATTAGCTTTATACCGGAAAAAAGCACTCTTGAGTTTATTCAAGGAATATTTGCTCATCAAAGTTTCACTATTGGCAATAAGGAACATCGTGTTGCTTTTGTTGTTATTGGAGTAGAGGCTATGCCTATGCCACAATTGACAGAACAGATGGCTTTCCAAGCTATGTCTCCTATTTGTGTCAAGTTGCATGAAGACAACAAGACTCAATATCTGTCTCCTGACAATCCCATGTTTGCTGAAGGTATATTAAAGGGATTGATGGCGAGATATGAGAGCATTCATGGTCAGCCATTTGATATGGAAAACAAGGAGTTTTTATTCGAATTAACAGATAAAAAGGTCAAGTCGAAGTTGATAACGATAAAAGCCAATACTCCATACGAATCAAGAGTGCGTGGATATCTCTGTTCCTTCCGCATGAAAGCTCCTTTAGAGTTGATGAAGATTGCTTGTGAAGGAGGAGTAGGAGAACAATGTTCACAAGGGTTTGGATTTATAAGAATGAAATATTAAAATGGAAAGAAATATAGACTTATCAATATTGAAAAAGTTGCCAGAGCTGCAAACACAAGCAGTTTTGGTAATTAGACCTTTAGCACCTTTATCAATGGTGGGCGAATTGCCAGGATCTTTCTATAAAACATTGAAATATCCAAGCAAGAAGATGCTTTGTGGATTATTTGAGAATATGCTAGGTTGGCATTTTGATAACCAATTGCGACTTGAGATATTCAAAGATATGGTTAAGGCTCGCAGGAAGCAAAAGATTGATTTGAAAAAGGAACAATTTATGCAAGGATCTACCTACTTGCCATTATTGATTGACTACTTTGATATTTCAGGAAATATTTCCTTGAAGAAATTCAAAAGTATGTTTAATTTTAGTGACTTGTGGAACAAGGGGTATAGACGTTCTGATTCAAATAAACACATGAATGGTTGCAGAAATATAGATGTATCATTAGTAGCAGAAAGATATAATCTATTTACTAATTGGAAAGATTTACCAAGTAAAGAATCAGAGTCAAAGAAAGACGAATGGTTTAAAAACAATATCGGTAAAATCCCATGTTTTTACACATTGCCAACACCTCGTGAGTATATCTGCTTGGATGCTGTGATGGAAATACCTTTAATGGTAGATGTGAATTTTGCAGAATTGCTTTTGGCAGAGGCGAAGATATCCAATATATGTTATTTGGGTAATAGTGAAGGATGGGTCAACATTAAAATCAAATATGTAGAGAAATGACAACACATGTTTATCTAAAGTATGCTATAGCTCTCTTGATGGAAGAATATGGTTTGCAGACAGAGCAAGAAATCACATTCAAAGAGATTAAAGAGGAATTAGAGAAAGGACTTAATACTTTTAGTGTTAAGCCGATAGATGATTATTGTGGACAAACTAAAGTACAATATGGGTTTACTAAGGAAAAGAATGATGCGAAAAAATACATCTTTTTAGCTCCAAACACAATAGCATCAGAGATGAAAGCCTCTAATTTGTATAATGCCGTTTGTAAAACTTGTTCTGAAGAAAATATTGATTTGCTTAAACCATATAAAATATCACAATCTGAAGTGCCTACATCAGGAGAATTCAACGCCTTTTCCGATAATGGGAACATAGGTCGTGGAAAGCCTTCTGCAACAGTATTCGATCAATGCTTAGCTTTAATAACATCAACAACGGCTTTGAAACCTTGTTTACAATATAAATCTGGGACAGGGAAATTGTCGATAGACAACACTTGCCTTATTCCAGACTTAGACATCTCGGATTTACGTGATTTTATCAGACTCTTTAAACGGATTCGTATTCAAAAGTTAGACAGTTCGTTGATGGTAGGTAGAGTAAATTGTGTAAAAGGAAAGGCCCTTAAATATATACCCAAAAGACCGAATATATTCAATGGTAATTTTCCTAATGCTCCTCATAGTTGTGCTTTAGGGAGTGTTGCACTTCTTGGATCTATTGGAGAGATGACAAAAGAGATAGATGTTTCAGAAGTTGCTAAGAAGGTTCTTGAAAGTCTTAAGGATTGTAATTTCTACGCCATAAAATATGGTGATGCCAGTGTGTTCTCATTTAATCATTCCATAATAAGATTGGCAGAAAGAGGCAAATTGAGAAGAATTGTTGATAGCCTATATTATGTAGTGTTATACAAGGAAGGCAGGAGAACAACAAATAATGCATTTGAATATCAAAAGTTCGATTTGTTTGCAAGTCGTTTCCTACAGATGTTCAATCGCCCTACGTTTAAGGATTTTCTCGCCTTCAGGGCAGAATATCCATATGATATAGAATTATTGTTAAATACATATTTTTGTGATATGGAAAAAATAGATAAAGAAATTGTAACCTCAGCCAAAGAACTTGGTAAATGGCTTAATTATGTAGCTTATCGCTCTGCCAAAAAAGAGGTAGGAACTTCGTCAAAATTGGACGATTTAATAAAAGCCAAGGCTAAGGTATTAGTAGAACTGGAAAGTTCTGTATTCTCAACCAAATCGGGTGATGCTCTTATTGCTTACACAATAACAAGAGCTGGTCGACTTTCTGGATTTGATGCACCTGCAGAAGCCTCTTTGTTTATGGAAAAGGCTGCAAGTGGAGAACTTCCATTGGAACAGGCAAAGAATTTAATCATTGCGTTTTCAAGATTGAAGTCGAAAAAAGAGGAAGCAGACAAAGCATATTCAAACGACAATCAATCTATTGAGAATGAAAATGAAGAAATGACAGAAGATTATAGTAACATATAAAAATAGTATTATGGAAATTAAAGGAATTTTAGTATCGCTATTGGCTCCTTTCGAGGATCATATAGCTAATGGAGGTGAAAAATTATTGGGAAACGCCTCTTCCATTAAGCGTCGCCCTGATGGACGTGTTTATATCTCTGGTCAGATGCAACGCCATGTGTTGTTTTCTGCAATAGACCGTTTGAATAATGCTGACGAGGCAAAAGGAGACACATTTGTTTCAAACGGTGATGGCATAACAGATAAGATAGAATCAGATTTAAGAGCAGACATGGGAGGATTTATGCATCCTTCTAAAGGTGATTATTCAGGCAGACGAACAGCTCCATTGTCAGTAACTCCAGCAGTAGCGATGAAAGAAAGCGAAGTAGGACGAGACCTTCTTATGCGATTACGAGTTAACACAGAAGGAGAAAATGCTAACGAGCAAGCTATTGCAACACGTGAATTTAGTCAAGGAGATATTATGCGTATGAATTTCTTTCTTGATATTACATCTCTTAGTATATCTAAAGCCTACCGCTACGAGAATTCATTTAATGTGGCTACAGTATATTATAAGCATGCAACAGAGGCAGAAAGAAAGCGTAGAGCAGAACTTTACCTTAACGCAACTCGCCTGATGAATGATTATGCAAATCAGGCACGTAATGCTGTATGTGGTGAGCCTCAGCAGGTGATAATCGTTTTTGATACTATTCTTAGCAGAAAAGCGGCTCGCTATTTTGAGGCTGGAGAAATTGAACGTGCTAACATACTGAAAGAATTGGATGAAAGAAAAGCTCAATACTTTATTGGCGATGACACTACAAAAAATAGTGTATTGAAAGCTTATAATGAAGCTCTCGAGTTTTTGAAGTCAAATGAACTATACACATGCGATTCTGATGACAGCGAAGTTAGAAGTTTCTGTGATGTGTATGTTAACGACCAAAATGACGTAAAACCATCCAAGTCAAAGAAGCAAGAAAAGAAGACAGACGATTCTCCTTCTCTATTTGACTAATACGCATAACAACTATAAAAATCTCTGTCTAATGAAGAAAGATAAACGTAGCTATATATTGGCTAAACCTTCAGGCATAACATTAGAACAGCATAGTTCTGATGTTATGTCAGAAATGTCCGATATTTGCCAGATTTTTATTGGCACTTGCGAGAAATACAAAAAGTTGACGGGTAAAGATCTGGCAATGCGTTTGTCTGTCTCTGCGAAATGGCATGATAACGGCAAAGCATGCAAAACATGGCAAGAAGCATGCAGGAAGGATTTCCATAATTATCTATTGTGGAAACAAAATCACCCTGATCATTCTTTTAAAGAATACAGTTCTGAAAAACGTAACGAAGCCGGATGCCATCTTAAAAATGTCGGTATACGACATGAATTCTATTCATTAGATAAAGCTGTTACCACCAATATGCCTATTTCCATATTGGCGGCTATAGCAGCGCATCATGGAAAATTAGGACTTGGCTTTGAGGACAAATGGATGAGCAATCCTTCTTTTAAGCAATTCTGGAATGTATTTCGCAAGACATCCAATGATATATCAGAAAAAGAGAATTTGCCTTTAGTATGTGACAAATTATTAGAATTTGACACTATTAGAGGGTTGCTTAGGTTTGCTGACCATAGAGCAAGTGCAAAAGAAGACGGAGAATTTGTACCCCAATTATCGTTCTTTGATTATCATTTTCCCTTTGATGACAAACGGGGAATTCAAAAACTTGTAGAGGATAATTGGAATAATGAAATTTTACTTGTACGCGCTCCAACAGGAGCTGGAAAAACAGACGCTTCTCTATTATGGGCCTCTCGCCAGATATCCGCTCACAAAGCCGATCGTCTTGTAATAGCTATGCCAACTCGATTTACGGCAAATGCTCTCTCTGTAAACGTAGCATCTACCTTGTCTGATACAGGTTTGTATCATTCCAGTGCTTGGTACTCAAAGTATTCGAAAGTGCAAAATGGAGAAATGAATATGACGGAAGCATTGGCTCAACAAAAAATGGCAAAACTTCTTGCAACACCAATTACAGTATGTACCATTGATCACTTGTTGATGTCTTTGACCTTTACTCAAGAAAACCATCATCTGATTTGCAGCAATCTCGCCAACTCTTGTGTAGTTATAGACGAAGCAGATTTCTATGATGATTTTACCCTTGCCAATATACTCTTCCTATTAAAAGTGCTTCACAAATGGAATGTTCCGGTTATGATAATGAGTGCATCTTTGCCAAAATCAGCTTTACAACTATATAGAAAAGCAGGATTCAACATTGAAAGTATATTGGAAGACAAAGATAGCGATAGATATAAAAAAAGTTTCAATATAAGAAAACAGATAGAGTATGACAATATACAGGATATAAACTATCTGTTGGAATACAGTGTAGATAGAGGTAATGCTATTATCTACCTTAACACAGTGGATAAAGCCATAAAAGTATACAAGGAAGTAAAAGATCTTGTATTGAAAAGCGGCAAAAACATCCCTGTTATCCTGTATCATAGTAGGTTTACAGAAAAAGACAAACAACGTAAGGAAAATATGTTGCTTGATAATTTGGGGAGAAAGGCATGGAACAATGGTACCGCTAAAGGAATAGCTATTCTTACACAAATAGGAGAAATCAGTATAAATATTAGTTCCGAACTAATGATTAGTGAAGTATGTCCAATAGACAGACTTATGCAGAGAGCAGGAAGATTATGTCGCTTTGATAATTCAGTTGGAGAAATGTATATATTGATACCATACAAAGACAACACTCTATACCCAGCTCCATATGGCTCATATTCTCAAAGCGATAAGTCATGGATTCCATGTAAAGCTTTATTGGCTACTATGGACATACTTAAACGTGGTATATATTCAGCACAAGATTTAGTTAATATTCTAAACAAGGTGTATGCAGAAGAAACAAATTTCAGCATAAAGGCCCAAACTAACGTAAAGGCATTGGAACAAATGTTTATCAATAATTGGCTAATAAATCCAGTTGAAAAATGGAATGATGATGATACTCACTCCAACACTTGGAAAAGCCGGGATATAGGACCACAAGGAACAGCTTTTGTAATAAAGCCTAAGTGTATGCATTTTTACAATTATTCCGAATATGCGGAGTTTGTACTGTCCTATTCCATCAGTTTACCTGTGTATTTACTGGATAAAGGACGGAAAGAACATCGGATTGATTCAAATTGCAAAATTACTATCGGGTCTAACGAACCAATCTTTATAAATGTTATACGTGAGGGTTTTTATACATTTGACGTAGGTATTGATTTAATCAACAATGAGGAGGACAATTTCTTATGATAGTAACAGGTACTCATTTCAACTATTACCAGCTTTGCCATCGCAAACTATGGCTGTTTGCC
>ENA-OVGE01001630-OVGE01001630.1-human-gut-metagenome-genome-assembly--contig:-NODE-1630-length-16991-cov-5.474669_pt1 | contig 16991 bp, 15 predicted proteins | sample MGYA00237769_ERZ505417 | MGnify/ENA primary metagenome ERZ505417 (study PRJEB26158, sample SAMN06016403) | human gut metagenome | biome: human gut; feature: ankylosing spondylitis patient; material... | reverse complement strand
GTGGAACAGAGTTACCATCAACCGCGCCCAGCACAAGTCCACAAGGTACTACATGGACGAGTTCCATCTTCTGTTGAAGGAAGAGCAGACTGCGGCGTACAGCGTAGAAATCTGGAAGAGATTCAGAAAATGGGGCGGCATCCCCACCGGAATTACCCAGAATGTGAAAGACCTTTTGGCTTCCCGTGAAGTCGAGAACATCTTCGAGAACTCTGATTTTGTGTATCTTCTGAATCAGGCTTCCGGTGACAGAAAGATTCTCAGCTCCGCATTGAATATCTCCCCAAGCCAGCAGAACTACATCACCAATTCCAACGCCGGTGAAGGCTTGATCTTCTACGGCTCTACCATCGTCCCGTTTAAGGACAACTTCCCGAAGGACACGATGCTCTATCGCATCATGACCACCAAACCCGAAGAAACTTTACAGAATTAAGGAGATTTGAATATGAACAACAAGATGATTACCATGCCCTACGCAGTCGCTATCGAGTACGCAGAGAACACCACCGCGCTCTTCAAGGCTCTGTGGGAACTGACCGATTTGATCCGTCAGGAGAGTGACCTCAAGAAGCACCACCGTGCTTACCTCCATGTGAGGGAGGCTATTGACGAAAAGGTCAAGGAAACGCGCCGGATTATGACCAAAGTATCTGTGGATATGCTGGCGCTGCCCTTTGTGGTAGATGTCGCCAAGTGCGCTCAGTGTGACGAGGACACTCCCTTCGCTGATACCGAGGATGCTGAAAGCGTCTCCCTCCCCAAGGAAGAGTATGATCTGATGATCGACGATCTGCTCACGATGTCTGAAATCATCCAGTGTGTTGCGGATATGCGCACACAGGATGCGAAGGTAATCTGTGAGTTCGGCAAGTTTGTTCCTGCCTTTGCAGCCTACGAGAAGAACCGCCTGAGCCTCTACCGTGAGGCTGCTAAGGAAGCCGAAGAAATCTTCGACCGCTGGGCAGACCGTGTAGACGAAGAGGATGAGGACGATTACGAGCCGGATGAGTATTTCTCCGACTAATCAATCTGCTCCAACAACTTCTAAAGATAGGAGGTAAATAGCTATACAACTCGACACCATTTATACCGGTGACTGTCTCGAAGTCCTGAAGATGCTGCCTGATGAGAGCGTCCACTGCTGCGTGACATCCCCTCCATATTACGCCTTGCGTGATTATGGCATGGATGGGCAGATTGGCAGAGAGACAACGCCCAAAGAATACATCTCGCGCCTGACCGAAGTTTTTACCGAAGTCAGGCGCGTTCTGCGTCCTGACGGTACGCTCTGGCTGAACATCTCGGACACCTATGCCGGAAAAAGCAATCAGGGCGGCTATGTTGACCCGAAGAACCCCAACGGCAGAAACGGTCAGGCGGTAGCTCTCAACCACAAGGTTGAGGGCTGCAAGCCCAAAGACATGATTGGCATTCCGTGGATGCTGGCATTTTCCCTCCGTGACTCCGGCTGGTATCTGAGAAACGACATCATCTGGATGAAGGAAAACCCAATGCCTGAAAGCGTGAAAGATCGCTGTGCCCGTTGTTATGAGCATATCTTTCTGTTCTCTAAGTCTCGGAAATATCATTTTGACTACAAGGCAATCTCTGAGCCGATTGCACCGGCTACTGCTGAACGACTCAAGCGCGGCATGAAGGGCGGCAACAAGTTCGGGAAAGCAATTCCCGGTCAGGCTCATGTGCAAACCATCAACCGCCCCCGTGGGCATGGCGAGATCACAGATGCCGAGATCAATCCGCTGAGGAATAAACGAGATGTGTGGACGATCAATACCGTTCCGTTCAAGGGTGGTCATTATGCCGCTTACCCTCCGAAGCTGGTTGAAACCTGTCTGCTTGCCGGATGCCCGAAAGACGGCGTTGTCCTTGATCCCTTCATGGGAAGCGGCACAACCGGCATGGTTGCCTCACAGATGGGGCGTCATTTCATCGGCATCGAGCTGAATCCGGCGTACACCGAGCTTGCCTACAAGCGGATTGGAGGTGAAATCTGATGTCCAAGGAACCGGAACTTAAAGCCCGTGACAAGGTAGTCGTGCGGATGACGCGGGAGGGCGCGGTCGAGGAAAACCTGACGGCTGGCACCGAGCAGCGTGTGTCAAAGCGGCTGGAAGATGCAGAGCTGGTGAAGCCCGCTGAGACAGCCGTGCCTTCCGAAGCTCTTTCTGCGGAGGAACAGAAAAAGGTGCAGATGCGCCGTCAGCAGCGTCAGTTTCAGGCGGAACACGCCGAGAATAACGACACGCAGCCGCCCTCGGAAACGTCCGTCACAGAAGAGAAAAGGGCAGAAAATCCACCCCAGATTGTACCTGAACCGCTGCCCTCGGAAACGCCGTTCAAGCCTCCAACTTTAGAGCAGCACGGCGTTTCTTCGCATACCGGCACGGTGATTGCCGAAACGGTTGTCACACACAAGCTGCGCAAGACCTCTGCGGTTGAAGCAGTGGATGCGGATGCTATTCTCACTCAAGCGGCGGAAACCGCCTCTGCAAAGCCGGTCTCGGACGATGCCGCCCCGCCCACGAAGCGGATGCAGAAGCTCGAAAGGAAGTCCGAGAAGGCGCATGAGCGTCTGGATGCCGCCCGTGAGAAGCTGCCCACGCACAAGGTTCTCAAGAAAGAGCGTGTCTTCGATGAAGAGACCGGCAAGGGCAAAACCCGCCTTCATTTTGAGGATGAGCTGAAAAAGCCCAAGGGCAAAGGCAAGCTGCAATTTGAAGCAGATAAAACCGTCCGCAAGGTCGGTGACACCCTCGCTTCCGGCATTCACGGCAAAATCCATGAGGTCGAGCAGGAAAACTCGGCGGTTGAAGCGGCGCATAAGACGGAGATCGCCGCTGAGACTGCCGCTCGGCATTCCAGTCATCATCGGGAAAGCAGCGTCAACAAGCCTTATGAGAAGGTCTCCAAGCTGGAACACAAGGCGGATGCTGCCGATGCGAAGCTCCAATATGAGAGAAATCAGCAGGAGCATCCTGAGATGAAGAAGCAGAACATGAACAAGCACTACCAGAAGCAGAACATCAAGAAGGAATATGCCGCTGCTCGAAATGCCGGTTCTCAGACTGCCGGGACTGCAACAAAAAGCACCAGCAAGAAGCTCGGTGAAAAGGCGTCCGACAAGATCAAGGAGTTCTTTGAGAAGAACAAGAAGGTCTTCATCTGGATCGGCGTCGGAATTGCCCTTCTCGTTTTGCTCGGTGCTGGTATCAGCTCGTGTTCGATGCTCACCTCTACCGGTTCGTCGGTTATCGCTTCCTCCTATCTCAGCGAGGATGATGCGATGCTGGGCGCAGAAGCGCAGTATTGCCAAATGGAGCAGGAGCTGCAACGCTATCTCGACACCTACGAAAGCACTCACAACTATGATGAATACCACTTCGATCTGGATGATATTGAGCATGACCCCTATGTGCTGATCTCCATTCTCTCGGCTCTCCATGAGGGCGAGTTCACGCTGGATGAGGTGCAGGGTACGCTCCAAATGCTGTTTGAAAAGCAGTACATTCTCACCGAAGAGGTTATCGTCGAAACCAGATACCGCACGGAGACCGACACATGGACGGATGCAGACGGCAATACGCACACGGAAACCTACCGCGTCCCGTATGACTACTACATCTGCAACGTGAAGCTCGAAAACTTCAATCTCTCCCATGTCCCGGTCTACATCATGTCTCAGGAACAGCTTTCCATGTACGCAACGTATATGTCGGTGCTTGGCAACCGCGAGGATCTGTTCGGTGACTCTCCCTATGTGGACAAGTACATCACAAATCCTCCCGCCGACTACGATGTCAACCCGGAATACCTGAACGACGAGAAGTTTGCAACGCTGATTACCGAGGCGGAAAAGTATCTCGGCTATCCGTATGTGTGGGGCGGCTCCAATCCCGACACATCCTTTGACTGCTCCGGCTTTGTCAGCTATGTTCTCACGAACAGCGGTCTTGTGAACACCGGGCGGCTGGGCGCACAGGGGCTTTACAACGTCTGTACGCCGGTTTCAAAGGCGAATGCACAGCCTGGTGATCTCATCTTCTTCGTCGGGACGTATGACACCCCCGGCGTGTCCCACGTCGGCATTTACGTCGGTGATGGGGTCATGATCCACTGCGGCGACCCCATTCAGTACACATCCATCAACTCTTCCTACTGGCAGCAGCATTTCTACGCCTTCGGAAGACCCGCCTATTAAAAGAAAGGAGTTTTGCATGAATCCCAAGTATCAGAAAGTCCTCTCCGACATTGAGAAGGCTGAAAAGAAGAAGTCCGAAATCGAAGGTCAGCTCAAGGAGCTGTACGACAAGAAGACAGAGCTGGAAAACCTTGAAATCATCAATACCGTGCGCTCTATGGTGATGGACAAGGATCAGATCATGGCGTTCCTGTCTTCCATGAAGGGCGGCACCAAGCCCGCTGAAAATACGGAGGTAATCGACAATGCGTAAGAAGTTTCGTTTTCTGACCGTCCTTGCGGTCTGCGTCATGGTTCTGTCCTGCTTCTCGGTGACGGCGTTTGCCTACGCCGATGATACCGAACAGAACCTTCCGGTTACGGAGGCAACTCAGCCCGAACAGCAGCCTGAAACCACACCCGCGCCGGAAAAGCCGAAGGGTGAGCCGATTGACGATGAGGGCAACGCCTACACCCGCGACTTGCTCTATGACAAGGCAACCAACAAGCAGTTCATCACTGTCCAGACGAAGAACGGCAACACCTTCTTCATTGTCATCGACTACGATGCGCCCATCAACGAGGATGAGGAACAGTATCAGACGTACTTCCTGAACATGGTCGATGAGAGCGATCTGCTTGCGCTGCTGGATGAAGACACTGCGGCTGCTCTGACTACCTGTAATTGCAAAGAGAAATGCGCTGCCGGTCAGGTCAACACCGACTGCCCGGTCTGCAAGACCAACATGAGCGAATGCACCGGCACAGCTCCCGTTATGCCTGAGCCGGACAAGGATGCGGAAACCGATGTCCCCGCGCCCAAACCCGAAAAGAAGTCCAACGTCGGCATGATCCTCGTCATCTTTGCCCTTGCCGGTGCTGCGGGTGCAGCCTATTACTACATCAAGTTCGTCAAGGGCAGAAAGCCCAAGGATGAGGACATGGACTTTTTCGACGATGAAGGCTACGAGGAAGAGCCGTACATCAACGAGGATGATGAGCCGCAGATTGCGGAGGATGCCGAAACGGAAGGTGATGAAGATTGATCTTAGTCATTGCTGAAAAGCCCAGCGTTGCCCAGTCCATCGCAAAGGTATTGGGCGCGACGTCCCGCAAGGACGGCTACATGGAGGGCGGCAATTACATCGTTTCGTGGTGCTTCGGTCATCTGGTGGAGCTGGCAGACGCCAGCTCCTACGATGAGCGGTATGCCAAGTGGCGGTATGACGATCTGCCCATTGTTCCGGAAAGCTGGATGTTTGAGGTCACGAAGGACAAAGCCCAGCAGTTCAAGGTGCTGTCCGCTCTCATGAAGGACAAGCGCGTCACCGAGCTGGTCTGCGCAACCGATGCAGGACGCGAGGGTGAGTTGATCTTCCGGCTGGTCTACAACAAAGCCGGATGCACCAAGCCCTTCAAGCGTCTGTGGATCAGCTCGTTGGAGGACTCCGCCATCCGCGAAGGCTTCAACCATCTCCGGGACGGCAAGGAATATGACCGCCTCTATGAAGCGGCACTCAGCCGCTCGAAGGCAGACTGGATTGTCGGCATCAACGGCACCCGCCTTTTCACCACGCTCTATCATAAGAAGCTGGTGGTCGGGCGCGTCCAGACGCCGACCCTTGCAATGCTGGTGGAGCGTGACGGGAAAATCTCAACCTTCCAGAAGGAGAAGTATTTCAACGTCCACGTCGGCAAGGGCGATCTGACCGCCGATCTGGAAAAGGTCAAAACCGAAGAGGAAGCAAAAAGAATTGCGGCGGCTTGCGAGAAAAAGCAAGCCGTCGTTTCTTCTCTCAAGCGGGAGACGAAAACCGTCAATCCTCCGAAGCTCTATGATCTGACTACCTTGCAGCGCGAGGCAAACCGATACTACGGCTTCACCGCCCAGCAGACGCTCGATCTCGTTCAGACGCTCTACGAAAAGAAGCTCCTGACCTATCCGCGCACGGACAGTCAGTTCATCACGGACGATATGGAAGACACTGCCCGTCAGGTCATTTCCATCGTCTGCCGCCAGCTTCCGCTTTTCTCCGGCGTTTCGATTACGCCGGACATTGCCCGCGTAACCGACAACAGCAAGGTCACAGATCACCACGCTATTCTCCCGACCGTCCAGCTTGAAAAGCAGGATGTTTCGGCTCTCCCTCAGTCGGAGCAGAAAATCCTCAATCTTGTTGGGATGCGCCTTCTGTGTGCGACCGGCGAGAAGCACACCTACGCAGAAACGCAGATCTCGCTCTCCTGCGAGGGCTATGAGTTCAAAACCAAGGGGAAGACCGTCGTTCAAAACGGATGGAAAGCCATCGAAGAGCTGTTCAAGTCCTCCCTCAAGACGAAGGAAAAGGACGATCCCATGAAGTCCCTGCCCGAAGTCCACGAGGGCGATATTCTGGATAGCGTGTCCGCCAGTGTTACGGAACACTTCACGACGCCTCCGAAGCAGTACACGGAAGATACCCTCCTGTCTGCAATGGAGACTGCCGGAAACGATCAGTTTGACGATGACACCGAGAAGAAAGGTCTTGGAACACCCGCGACCCGCGCCGGTATCATTGAAAAGCTGGTGAAATCCGGCTTTGCAGAGCGTAAAGGCAAATCCCTCATTCCCACGAAGGACGGCTGCAACCTTGTCTGTGTTTTGCCGGAACAGATCACCTCTCCCGCAATGACGGCGGAATGGGAAAACACGCTCATGGAGATTGAGCGCGGCAAGGCAGATGCGGATGCCTTCCTCAGCGGCATTGTCCGAATGACCGGCGATCTTGTAAAAGCCTACCCGTTCCTCTCCGACGCCGAAGCCCAGCGTTTCGGCACGGGCAAGGAGGAAATCGGCAAGTGTCCCCGCTGCGGCTCTCCGGTCTATGTCGGCAAGGGCAACTTCTACTGCTCGAACAAGTCTTGCTCCTTCTGCCTGTGGGAAGACAATAAGTTCTTTTCCAGCAAGAAAAAGAAGCTGACCAAGAAGATCGCAAAGGAGCTGCTGGATAAGGGCTGGTGCCGCGTGACCGGGCTTTACACGCCGAAGAAGCCCCAGCTCTACGATGCGGTGATCCGGCTGGATGACAGCGGCGGCAAATACGTCAGCTTCAAGATGGAGTTCGACCGATGAGCCGCCCGAAATATGTTGCCTCTTGCAGTGGAGGCAAGGACAGCGTAGCGACGCTCCTGCTGGCTACACAGCACAATGAGCCGCTGGACGAGGCGGTTTTCAGCGAAGTCATGTTTGATCAGGACACAAGCGGTGAAGTCCCGGAACACCGGGACTTCATCTATGACCGGCTCAAGCCCTTCTGCGAAAAGGAGCTGGGCATCAAGTTCACCATTCTCCATGCGGACAAGACCTACGATGACGTATTTCATCATGTCATCACCCGCGGGCCTCATAAGGGCGAGGTTCGCGGGTTCGTGTGGGCTGGGATGTGCGCGGTCAATCGTGACTGCAAAATCCCGCCTGTCCGCAAGTACAATGCCGCGCTTTCTCCGGATACCGTGAGCTATGTCGGCATCGCGGAGGATGAGCCAAAACGCCTTGCTCGTCTGGATGGAATAACGAAGGTCAGTCTGCTTGCCAAATACGGTATGACCGAGGCGGACGCCTACAAGCTCTGTCAGGAACACGGGCTGCTTTCCCCAATCTACACTCACTGCCGAAGAAACGGCTGCTGGTTCTGTCCCAACGCCAGTGACTCGGAGCTGCTGCACATGGTCACAAAGCACCCGGATATGTTTGACAGACTGATTGAATGGGAGAAGGAGGATAACATCTTTCATCGTCGGCTGACACGCAGAGAAACCCCGTCTGAGGTAAAGGCTCGTTTACTGAGCAAATCCCAGACGGGGTTTTCTTCGCCCAAAAGCAAATAAGAAATGGAGGTTTGAGATGGCTGAAAACAAAAATGCACAGCAAGTCCGCGAAATCACGGACAAGCTGGAACAGGGCATCAAGGAGCTTTTTGAATCCGAGCGGTTCAAGGAATATCTCCGCACGATGTCCAAGTTCTACAACTATTCCTTCAACAACACGCTGCTCATTGCGATGCAGAAGCCGGAGGCAACCTATGTTGCCGGTTATACCTCGTGGCAGCGCAACTTTGACCGTCAGGTCATGAAGGGCGAAAAGGGCATCAAGATTCTTGCACCCGCGCCGTACAAGGCGCAGGAAGAGCGTGAGAAGATTGATCCTTTGACGCAGAAGCCGGTGATCGGCGCAGATGGGAAGGCTGTCACGGAAACGGTTGAGGTCCTGCGTCCTGCCTTCAAGGTGGTAAGTGTCTTTGATGTTTCCCAGACGGACGGCAAGGAGCTTCCGGACATCATCGTCGATGAGCTGAAAGGCACCGTCGAAAACTACGAGGCGTTCTTCGACGCGCTTAGGCAGGAATCTCCCGTCCCTATTTCCTTTGAGGACATTCCGGGCGGTGCAAAGGGATTCTTCTCGCCGGTTGAAAGCCGCATTGCCATTCAGGAGGGCATGAGCGAAATCCAGACGGTCAAAACCGCCATTCACGAGATCGCCCACGCGAAGCTCCACGCCGTCAAGCCGGATGAGAAAGCCGCGCCAGAAGATAAGAAGGATCGGCACACCAAGGAGGTTGAAGCGGAAAGCGTTGCCTACACCGTCTGCCAACGGTACGGCATTGAAACCTCGGACTACTCCTTCGGTTACATCGCCGGTTGGTCATCCGGCAAGGAAACCAAGGAACTGAAAAGCTCTCTGGACACCATCCGCAAGACGGCGGCTGAGATGATCGAGGGCATTGACGCCAAGCTCAAGGTGCTGCTGGCAGAGAAAGCACAGTCCGCAGAGATGGAAGTCGAAGCTCCCGTAAAGGAAGCTGTTCCGGAGGAAAAGCCGGAAGTCCCCATTTACCACGAGACGGCGAATTACGCCTATGAAGCCGGTGAGCTGGAGTCATATCGTGCTTCTCTCGCCGCAAACGTGGAATGCCGCCGTGCGATTGAAGCGGCGATCAGCTCCAACTACGGAGATAACCGCCTGAATGCGGAAGCTGCCGTGAAAAGTGTCCTTGAGCAGTTCTCTCCGGAGCGTGTCCGGTATGTCCTCGCAAACACGATTCAGCAGAAAGACTTTGACGGGCGCATTCCGCAGCCCCTCAAGGAATGGGCGAAGACCGTTGATGTCTGCCCGGAGAATGCCTCCCGCTTCCTTGTGGATAAACCCAATCCCGGACTGACGGCACTTTTCGTGGATGCGTTCCGTCAGCAGACCGAACCCCAGAAGGAAGTCATGCCTGAAAAAACAGAGGAAAGAGACCCGGAGGTTGTTGCATGGGAGAATGATGAGATTACCTCTATTGAGGTAAAAACCGTGGAGGTCAAGTCTCCCTTTGCCCCCTTGCCGGAGGAAGCGGCAAAAGCACCGAAAGCGCACCGCCTGACTGCCGAAGAGAAGGAGATCAAAGCCGCCGTCATGGACACGCTCAAGGGGCAGATTGCCTATAACAACGACGGTATGCGGGCGTCCTATCGCGCCTCTAACCATTCCTTCAATCTGCTGGCACGGAACGGCGTCAGGATCGAGGGCAACACGGTTACGCAGAACGGTGAGCCGCTGTTCAAAATCCATCGCCGTCATGCGACGCGGAAAACACAGGGCTGCTATCGTGAGTTGATGCCGACGCTGGAATACGTCAAGCAGGAGCAGAAGCAGGAAAAGCCCTCCATCCGCGATCAGCTCAGGACTGCCGCAAAACAGCAGCCGGAGAAGAAGTCCCCGGTCAAATCCAAAACACACAACATGGAGTTGTGAGAAAGGAGACGCATGAAGAAATACACAGACGTTGACATCGTTGCGGAGCTGCAGAAGCTCGTGGACAGTCATGTAGACAGCTACAAGGAAGACTTCGACATCGACAAGCGCATCATCCGCCGCGCTGCCGAAAGCCAGAATCCCGAGGACAAGACGCTGATGTGGTTCTGCCGTCCGCATGGAACGCACTGCCTCAATGAAAATCAGGTCTTTATTCAGGGGACGCGGGATCACAACACCTTCCGCTTTTACGCGGAACAGACCTACGACGAGTGCGTTGCCCGCGTTATTGTTCCGAAAACCGTCAAGCGCGGCAAGGTCTTCGGAGATGTCTTTGAGATCAACTACCGGGAACAGGCGGCAAATGTGGCGCAGAACGCGGTTGCGCCGGATCATGACCGGTTGACCTTCGCAGACGGCTATGTGCTGGACGCACCCTGCCGCAGCAGCTTCGATGCAGCAATGGCTCTGGTCGGTGAGCATGGCGGCGTCAAAACCCGCCAGACGCTCCCAAAGGATGCGGAGGCTCTGGCGGAAGTGCTGTCCAAGCAGAAAACCCGCCGTGACAGACTGCCGGAGGCAGAAAAGGCAGAGGCGCTTTCGCCTCTGCCCGTTGCAGAACTTCGGAAGTACGAAGCGGTCAAAAAGGCGCATCCGGACGCGCTGGTTTGCTTTGCCCAGAACGGCTATTTTGAGCTGTACGGCAAGGACGCGGAAAAAGCTGCGCCCTTGCTCGGCACAAGGCTCCTTGAGAAGAAGGTACGCGGCAAGCCCTCCATGCCGGTGACCGGCTTCCGTGAAGCTGCGTGGGTAGCAGCATCAAAGAAGCTCTGGCAGTCCGGCGCGGATGTCTTTCTCAGCAAGGACGGCGAGACCTTCAAGGAACTCAAAGGCGCAGATTACATTCCTGTCGGCGCGACGCTGAATGTGGACGGGATCAAGTGCAGAATCGACGCGGTTGATTTTGCTGCTGATGAAGTCCGGCTGACCAACATCGAGGACAAGAACCGCCCCATTCGCTTTTCTGAGAGCATCCAGTATGTCCGCTCGTATGTGGAGGATGCCGGAACTGCCATCTACGACACCATCCCGAAGAAGCCCGCTGCCCGTGAATCCATCCGTGACAAACTGAAATCCGCACAGAAGGCACAGCCGACCCACACGCCGAAACCACAGAAATCAAAAGGAAAGGATATGGAACTCTGATATGAAAAACTTTACCGTGGAAGAAACCAACCTGATGTGCTGCTTCAATACGTCCAGCCGGAAGCGGCTGATCGACGATATGAAGAGCGTCACCCTGAACGACATGGACGGCGAGATCGCAGAGCTGATGTATAAGACCATCCGGAAGCTCGAAGCCATGACTGACGCAGAGTTTGAGGAACTGTATATCATGCCGGACGGCATGGTGGATGACTGAAAGGAGGATGCCTATGCCCGTATTAGACGGTAATTTTGAAGCCTTCGTCACAAACCTTGGCAAGTACAACGAGGGTATGCTGGTCGGTGAGTGGGTGAAGCTGCCCACCACCGAAGAAGAGATGCAGAAGGTTTTTGAGCGTATCGGGATCGGCAAGCAGGATGAGTTCGGTCAGCCCTATGAAGAGTGGTTTATTACCGACTACGAATGCCCGATCTACGGTGTCCAGAAGATGCTTGGCGAGTATGAAAGCCTTGATAAGCTCAACTACCTTGCCGCTTTGATTGACGAGCTTTCCCTGAGCGATCAGGAAAAGCTCGTTGCCATTATGGAGGCTGGCTGCGATGAGGTCAGCGACATCGACGATCTCATCAACCTGACGTTCAATCTGGACTGCTACGACATCATGCCCGGTATCAACGACGAATATGACCTCGGCTATTACTATGCCAACGAAGCCGGTATCTACTCCGAAAAGGATCTCGGTCCTCTGGCAGACTACATCGACTATGAACGCTATGGTCACGACATCGCTTATGATGAACAGGGACGCTTCACCGATGAAGGCTATGTCCGCGTCGCAAGCGAACGCTGGGACAGGCAGTTTAACGGGGAGCTTGATGATATTCCCGACGAATACCGGATCACCGGCTCAGGGGAAGCCGCCGAGCGTGACAGCACCATCGCCGTTCTCATTGTTGAGCCGGGAAAGGAGCCTTATGTGAAGGAGATTGCCTCCGGCCTGGAGTCCTTGCAGCATGAGGTCGGCGGTTACATCGAGGCAATTTATCCCTACGAAGACCCTGTTGCCTTAGTCTGCAACGAGGAAGGCAAGCTGGAAGGTCTGCCCCTGAACCGCGCTCTGCGTGATGAGGACGGTGACATCTACGACGTTGTTGCCGGAACATTCATGGTGGTCGGCTTGACGGATGACAGCTTCGGCTCTCTGACCGTAGAGCAGATGCAGAAGTTCTCTGACCACTTCAAAGTGCCGGAGCAGTTTGTTAAGTTGGGCGATAAGATTGTGGCGATCCCCATGATCTCGAAGGAACAGCAGAAGCAGGAAAGCATCGAGCAGAAGGACTTCGAGATGAACGCCGACACCTCCGGGCTGACGGTTGCCGGTCACATCGGGACGTGGCACACCATTGACCAGCACGAAGTCGGCGGTCACAGCTTTTATTTGATGGAGCATGACACCTACGGCGATGAGGCGGCTTGCATCATCGTCGATGAGCGCGGCAAGCTCGTCCTTGATGATGTCTACAACGGCTTTGACGATGACACGCTCCGCCTTCTCGACCTTGAGGTCAAGGAAGTGCCGGAAATGCCCGATCCCGCGCTCTCCGTTCAGGATATGAAGGACTACGGCTACGCATGGGCTGGCGTTCTTCCCGCCGGTCAGGAGGCGGCTGAGAAGGCTTTGGAGAAGGGTTGCGAGGTTTACCGTCTCTATTCCGATAACACCGAGGGCTTGTGCGTAGATGCCAAAGAGATTGCCGATCATGCGGCAAAGGGCGGAATGCTCGGTATCAGCAAGGAAAGCTGGATGGCGGCACTTGAGAAGGAAAACTATCTCAAGTCGGCTGAGATGGCAATGGAGGATGACTACGGCATGATTGACGGGATCATCAACAACGGTCCGAAGGAAGATAAAGTCCCGGAGCGCAGCGAGAAGTCCTCTATCATGGATCGGCTCAAGTCCGCAAAAGCAGATCATCCTCCAAAGGAATGCCCTCCTAAGCAAAAGCACAAAGGAGAGATAGACCTGTGAGCAAGAGTCAGAAGTGGAAGTTAGAATGGAGCTTCTATCTCGATACAGACGGGCGGCGCAAATACAATGATTTGTGCCGCCGCTGCATCCATTCCTGCAAGCAAAGTTTCAGGGCTGAAATCGTCAGATGTCCATGCTACATTTCCAAACGCAGCAGAGTAGACAGATAAGCCCGTTTTGTGTTGTGAAAAGGGTTGAAAATCAAGGATTTCTCGTCCTATAAACGGCACAGAGAAGTTGCCCTGTATGTTTTCCTATCTAAGTGTTCCCAACCGAAAGTGTAGGAATAAAGGTCGATTTTCTACCTTCCTTTGAAGGCAACAAAGTAGCACAAAGAGCCTCTGTCGATGCCCAGTCGGGTGTCGGCAGAGGCTCTTTTTTTGTGTCTTTTCCTTGAATTTTACCGTAAAATCATTCGCTAATCCATAGTGGCACCATTAGCGTTTCTGTATCACTATGGTTCTAATCCATATAATATTCATGAGCGATTTAGAAAAGGAACAGGTAAACGCCCATGATTGATAAACGAATAGGAAAGCGCGTTAAGCAAGCCCGTGAGCGTCTTGGTATTACACAAGAGGATCTTGCAGAAAAGACCGGTTTGACCACAAATTATATTTCCACCGTCGAGAGAGGGATGTCATTTCCGCGTTGCGAGAAGCTGATTATTTTGCTCAATGGCTTGGAGACATCCGCTGATTCAATTTTCTGCGATGTCTTAGAGCATAGCGGAGAGGCAAAAGCCTCAGAACTCTCAAAGAAAATTGCTGATCTTCCTCCCGAAGCGCAAAAGCGTATTTTGCAAATGGTTGAGTTGATGATCCAGCAAGAGAAGGATAACATGAAGTAAGCTCATTGAAGGCTGCGTGATTTTTCACGCAGTTTTTTCTTTTGCCGACTTATTTCTACAAATTTCTTGATTTTCTATGCTATAATCTATGTATAAGCAATTTAGAAACACACGCTAATACATATAAGGAGATCAAGAATATGAAAAGTTGTGCCTTCACCGGACACCGACCTCAAAATTTACCCTTTGGCTTTCGTGAGGATGATGAACGCTGCACTGCGCTCAAAGAAACCCTAAAAAAACAAATTATCTCTTTGATTACAGATGAAAATGTCACCCACTTTATCTCTGGCATGGCTCTCGGCGTTGATATGTATGCCGCCGAGATAGTGCTGGAACTGAAGAAGACTTATCCTGACATTACGCTTGAGAGTGCTATACCGTGCGAAACACAGGCAGCAAAGTGGAATGCAGCAATGCGCGAAAGGTACTATGGCATTGCTGCTCAATGTGATAAAGAAACGCTTCTTCAAACGCACTATACTCCTGACTGCATGGACAAGCGCAATCGGTACATGGTAGATCATGCTGATTACATCATTGCAGTATGGGACGGCAAGCCCAGCGGTACAGGTAAGACAGTTATGTACGCCCAAAGCAAGGGGAAGGTAATCATCAAAGTCAATCCGGCAACACTCACGGTTGAACGGTTATAAATGCCCAAAAACGCCTCCACAAATCAATCCTTGCTTAAATCGCAAAAATTATTTCTAAAATACAAACGCAGTACACGATTCCGCGATTGTGGAATCCGTGTACTGCGTTCATTTTTTTGTGCAGCCTTTCACGGCTCAAGAAGAAGTCACTCTGTTTCGGAAAGTCGAATAGTGCCTCCTATGAACAGCGCATCGAGTCAATGAATTTGAATCGCCGGAAACGGTTATTCGTTTCTGCTGCACTGTAAAAGCCGAGTCAGAACTGGATAAGATTACAGGAGATCATTCAGTAAATTCATACACTTGACCTTCTGTTGGAGGTTTGCACTTCCGTAGACATTCAGTGTAAAGGACACATTCTTATGACCGAGGATTTCAGAGAGCGACTTTATATCAAACTCCGGTATCTCAATCGCCCTGACTGCGAATGTGTGTCGGATCTCATGGAATTTTACCTTTTCCAATCCGTTCCGTTTCAGGAAACGGGTGAAGAACTGCCGATAAGTACGAGGCTCTGTCGGCTTTGTTTTGCCGGTCAAGAAGTAGTGGTTAGGGTTATCCGTGTAGAACTTCTTGATAATGTTCATCAGAAGAGACGGAACAGGGATCGTCCTTGCAGAAGTTTTCGTTTTGGGCGGTCCGATGTGAAGATAGGACTCGCCCTTCTTTTTGTCATAGATGCGCTGAACAGTCTTATTGATGCTGATGGTCTTATCCGTCAACGAGATGTCCTTCATCTGTAATCCGCAGAGTTCTCCAATGCGTACTCCGGTAAAAAGTGCAATTAGAATGCCAGCGGTCTTCCTGTTCAAGTTCATGTAGATGCACTGAATCAGCGCTTGCTCCTGATCTTTTGAGAGAGAAACAACCTTCTTAATGCCAAGTTCCTTCGGGTACTCGATGAGATCCCAGTTCAGCAGCGGAATCGCCCTTTCTTTGTACGCAAACTCCATTGAAAGTCTGAAAACGAGGATCACATCCCGGATGGTCTTTACCGTTAGCCCTCCGGTCTTGTCCAATCTACCGGCATCATGGAGATACGAAATGTAGCTCTGGATGTCCGTTTCGGTGACGCTGCCGATCTTACGCTTGCCAAAGTACGGAATAAGATGATTTTCGGCAATCAGCGTAAAGCTGGCGTGGGTTGACGGCGTGATCATTGGCTGCTTTTGATTTAACCAAGTGTTCACAAGCGTCTTGAATTGTGTATTGTTAGTCATATTGACCACCTCCACGAACATTATCCGTTGGAGGGATAATCAGGGCAGTATATTCCTCAAGTAACGGTCTCGAAAAGCGTCCGAAACTCCGGTTTCCGGGCTTCGATGAGCCGTGGAGAGTCGAGAGGTTATCCGACTTCGCAGACCGAGTAACACGAAAGAACAGCAAAAACGAAACTGATCTTCCTCTAACCATTTCCTCTAAAGATGGTCTTGTCGATCAGGTTAGCTATTTCAACAAGACGGTTGCAAGTAAAGACATGAGTGGGTACTACCTGCTCAAGAATGGCGAGTTCGCGTACAACAAGAGCTATTCCGTAGGGTATGACTTCGGCTCTATCAAGCGTTTAGATCGTTACCCAATGGGTGCTTTATCGACACTTTATATCTGTTTTGCGCTCAAAAAGCATGATAGTGACTTCATCAAGGCTTATTTCGATTCTCTGAAATGGTATCGGGAAATATACATGATCTCTGCCGAAGGAGCAAGAAATCATGGTCTGCTGAATGTGCCTACCGATGAGTTCTTTGACACAAAACATTATCTGCCGGAAAACACCGAAGAGCAAAGAAAAATTGCTGACTTCCTCATTACTTTGGAGCGTCGCATCGAGGCGCAACAGTCCCTCGTAGATAACCTCAAGAAGTATAAAAGAGGACTGCTAATGCACTATTTCTCCGATGACAAAACTCAGCTATGGACACAATGCTCAGTTTCGCAAATAGGCAAAGTCATAACCGGAAGTACGCCTCCAACTAATGATAGAAGCAACTATGACGGTGATCTCTTGTTCTGTGCGCCGGGGGATGTTGGCGAACAAAAGTATATCTCATCTACTGAAAAGAGGGTATCACCGAAGGGGTTTGCTTTAGGTAGACCACTACCACCAAATTCTGTTATCGTAACTTGTATCGGACTTATTGGAAAACTTGGTATAGCGAAAACCAGCATGATTACCAATCAACAGATTAACGCTCTTGTTGTATCAGAGGGCTTCGATCATGAGTTTATTTATTACGCTTTCGAGAACTTCTTCCCAGAATACCGAAGCAAGGTTTCAATGCAAACTCTTCCAATTCTGAGTAAATCGGAG
>ENA-OVGE01001629-OVGE01001629.1-human-gut-metagenome-genome-assembly--contig:-NODE-1629-length-16994-cov-42.482732_pt1 | contig 16994 bp, 19 predicted proteins | sample MGYA00237769_ERZ505417 | MGnify/ENA primary metagenome ERZ505417 (study PRJEB26158, sample SAMN06016403) | human gut metagenome | biome: human gut; feature: ankylosing spondylitis patient; material... | reverse complement strand
TAGATGATGATTATCATAGGCTTTTCCATTTTATTAGATAAAGCTCTGATAGCCAACAATTGATGTGGATTGATATACAAATAACTGCAATCGCAAACATCCCAAAAACTATTTTGGACAACATACTATCTTTTTGAAATTTTTGTTCAATATTTTTGTATGCAGGAAAATAATAATGATATGTCAACCAGTATAAACCATTCCATATAATTATGCAAATTATTGTTGCAGTATTCACAGGAATATCAAGATCCATCCAGCATAGAAATAGCAATCTAATTATGTTAATTAGTGGAAGTGCTACTAAAAGCGATATAATTCCCGCTATGCTGATTGTGGGATTCCACGAGTGACTTACTTTAAAAATTCCTTCTATAACAACATAGAAAGCGTAATAAAGGGCATACAATCCTTTTTTACATATAGTATCATGCTCAACCATCCTTGCTTATCTTTTATATTTATTGTTTTTATTCTACTGATTTGCAATCTACAGAAAATGAATATTCGTTTCTATCAATTTATCTGATAATCAATAATCATTACAGAAGAGAATAGTCCTCTTTTATAGTGTCCACAAATGATCACAGATTCTTTTTTGAGTTTCTCTTTAATTGAAATCTCATTTCTAACTGGCAACCAGATTGCTTGACCATCTATTTGAAAAAATATAGACGCTGGAGACCTATAACCTTCAGAAGCTACGTCTTCAACTTGTGACATAAAGTAATTTGCTTCTTCCTTTTCTGTGTATATCACATTTAGGATAAAAAACGATGCAAGAGAAACACAAAATGTCCACCATCCTATAGCATAGGAATTAATTTTGCTTTTAATGAGACATTTTATTCCTACTACGAAAACGACAATGAATAGGATTACGACTACAAAAGTAAAGTCCGAATAACAGATACCATTGTGTGCAGAAAAGTAATATCCTACCAAAAAAATGACACATGGAATCACGAAATTTTTGTAAAAGGATTTGTCATTGTTTGTCTTGGCTGTTTCCCTTTTAGCCATATTCTTTCGTTTTCTTTTCATTTCTCCCAATTTTTAAGTATATTGCCATCAACGTCCCAACCAGAGAAGAACTTCTCGCAAATGATGTATGTCGAATCATTTGACATACGCACGAAATAGTGTTCTTGCGCATAACGTTTGACCTTAAAAAACGTGATTTTGTATAGTCCATGAAGAGGATGCGACGGCGCAATGATTCTTAGCGAATCTTTTGTAGGAAGTATATAAGTACCATCAGCATCTTCGATGGATTTTCGGTATAAAGAATCGCTCTTCGTCAGGGAATCTTGGTCGAGGTCTTCATCAAGCAATGTCTTTCCTCCCATATCGACTTTATCGGTTTCTACAAGAGGGAGAGATACGCTCATTTCATCACCAAAATTAAAATTGACACTGGCAAACCTATATTCCTTGCTTCGTTTCATATAGAAGCTATCTGGAACTATATTCAAAGGACCATCTAATCGGGCATCCATATAGACAGGGTGAGTAGGACAAGACGATGATGTCAACGATATTACAATTATCGTGAAAACGACAAATAAAGAATGTTTCATAAGCAAAACTGATTTATATCCTTCGACCTTATCTTGCATTTATGCTGAATGAAAGAATAGACGGCTAATGACAAGCCGACAGTGAAGAGATTGAAGATTCCCAACAATATAAATTGAATAATCGCAAAGAAGCAAGCGATAGTTCCGTCAGTTATAGCCCAAATAGAGAAGCCCATTAAGGGCAACATGGCAAGAGTATCCAACTCCCAATGCAATACCAATAGAGACATCTTGCTATTTGATTTAGCAAACTTCCAAGCAAGCAAAGCCGTAACAACATTCAACAAGCAAATACAAACGCAAGTAGTCTCGATAATATCGTAGTAAACTCTCCCATAAAAAGATATGAATGTAACTATGTAAGAAACAAACGTACTTACGGCTACGGATAGCAAATATTTCTTCGTGTCCTTGTTTTTTAGTTTCATATTACGTTCATTATGTTTTACTTTGTATTGTATATTACAATGAAATGCTATTTTATACTCATTTCCTGCTACAAAAATAACATTTTGTAGTGATAATCGGTTATAATCCCTTGAAAATCTACGATATTCTATCGTAATTTAGACAAAATGAAAATAGAATCTGTAAATGTGGAACTTAAATAAATGGTTTTCTAACACAGCAAGATATATGTTTGCAATGAATATTTGTTCTTTTGCCATACTCTTGAAATGACAAAACCAGATAATTGCACAGAGTTGTGGAAAATAACAATGCTGTTATGCAGATTATATCCAAACTACACAAAAAACTAATTCTTGCGAAAGTAGAACAGGTCTCCGCATGAAGAACTATCCTTATCGTTATAATGGAAGAATAATAGTTGTGGTATCGAATCCTTCATATTGATTTTTTTGCTACTTCTTGTTTCTACATTATAGATGCAAATATTGTTAGAGGAAATCTTTACGGAATAAAAGTTGTTCAATCCAGTATATTCTCCGAATAAATTTCCATTTGTGAAGAACCTAATAGAAACTAATGCTCGTTGAGCATCTTTATACTGACCAGACAATACTGTTTTTTGTAACACCTCAAACATTCTGCTGCTTACTTGTAATGAGCCCAAATATCTGTAGTTGTAATCATTAACCATGTTGTCAGAAGTTATCTCCATGGAGAGCGTCATAGAATCATTTTTCGATTTTAAACATAGCAATTCTAATTCATCCTCTATGCTCTCCACAGAACAATTACACATTTCGTTTGTGGAGGAATTTGTTTTTTTGCAACCAACGAACAAAATACATAATGATATATATATGCTGATAGTTATAAATTTCATCATAGTCAATTCTTAATATTTATCTAAGCCTTCAAAAGAGACATTTGAAATATTGTGTCTTTCAATGAGTTCTTTAACTCGTAAAGAACAAACTATAGCCCCACTATCTTTCAAATAAAAGAGTTCTTCTCCATTCCACGAGGTGAAATCTATTTGGAAAGTCCCATAAATATGGTCTCCGTCAGAATCATGTTCACAGATAGAATCTATTTGCGTTTCTAACAGAGCATAGTATTGCAACCTTGAACCATATATTTTTATGGGGATAAAAGAAACTCCCTTTACTCCATTATTTTCCAACAAATCTTTGAAGTTATCGGAAATAAATCTTAATGGTCCTTGGTCACCTATGAAGTCATAAAATACATCTCCTTCATCGATGTGGAAGAGATTGTTGTCTTTTACATGTTGTAAATCAGGAAAAATTTGAAAAGGGTCGTAACTAACATCAGCTTGTAGCCTAACTTGCCTTTTCTTATTTCCTAACATTATAGTTGTAAAATTCATAGTGCTATCGAATTTGTAATCCATACTCTATTGATTATGATTCACATAAATCTTTGCATTTCTCCCAATGGGCATCAAACTCCTTCTTGCTCACCAACATATCGGTTTCTATCGAATATAAGTCATATTGCAGGATAATGGACATCGGAGGATTGTGTTTGATGAAATCTTCTGGAAAGCAACCATCTACGTCGACATTAGCTACGCAATAGTTGCCATCTGCAGAAATTGTAATAGCCCTTGATACTCTCACGCAATCAAACTCGCCATAGCAAACCGTGTCGAACACCTTTATCTTGAAATAGAACTTGTATATCAATATTCTGTTGTTGCATGGAAGTTGTTTTCTCAGACGGATGCACAAATGAGCTAAGGACAACAAAAAACTTTTCTTGGCATCCTTTGGAGACATTATCAGCGTGAAGTCCTTGCCAAGCTGACCTACGGAATTCACTTCGACTTTTGTTTCTGGGGCTTCCTTGGAGACAAGTATCTTGACTTCCTTCACCGCCTTGCTCCAAATCTCGACGTAATCAGGAAAAATAAGGTAATAGTAGCTGCTGAAAAAGAACTCCTTCGTCTCAGGCTTGTACTGTATGAAGAAGTTGGCAGAATCAAAAGATTCGGTAAACTTTTCTTCGGGCATGATGTAAGAATCATCGGGCGACTTCTCACAAACCGTACTAAGCATCTTGACTCGCCTCTTGAACCATATTTTGTATCTTTTGGCAAAGAGAACAAAAGCAATCGAGACAACAGCCAAAACGACAAGCACGACCACACCGAAAATATCCGAGCAGATATGAGTGATGACACCTATGCCATATATGATGACAATGCACCATAAAACGACCATTCCAAGTTTAGACATTATTTTTTCTATCATAAAGCTATTCGTTTTTTGTGGTTTTTTGAATCCACGATTTTCTGTTATCTATGATACAGGCAGTGCCCTTTTCTGTAATCTTCGGGAGATAATCTTTTTTTGTTTTCAAACACCATTTTATAGTCTTTCATATACCATTCCCATGCTTCTTGCATTACATAGTCCTTGTCATATAATATCCAAATCAACCTGTCCCATTCGTAGTTCGAGGCTTTGGGAACCATCGTTACTTTACTTCCTTTTTTACCGCTTGGACGATTGGCTTTTACTTGATACCTTATATTTCTATAAACGAAATCCGTCCCTTTGGCAACAGCAGTTTTGTCTCTCATGTAATCAGAGTATTCTTTTTCAGACATACCAACCAACATTGCCGCATCATATTCAGAGATGGAACTTGTAATAGACGGTGCGACCCCAAAACTTGCTTGCCATTGCAAGGCAATATCTGCAAGTTTATCTCTTAGCTTTATCTTTTCTTCCATAATTGTGTTTATTTGAGCCTTGCGGACTTGCAATCCGCAGAAAGCGATTAATCATTCCAATAATACGTAGGTCTGTTGAAAGAAGGATACCAATCCAAGTATAGCACTTGTACCCTGGTGCCAATCTTGCGATAATCACCTTCCTCCACAAGCGAATTTCCTTCATAAGTTTTATCTCCGACTTGAAACTCATACAGATAACAGTTCGTAGTATAGCGATGGAGCCAAGACGAAGTATTAGGTGTAATGACGGCTTCTGTTTTCACACCATGCTTTTTCAGCATACCTAATAGTATAGGTACACCAATAACGGCATAAGCAAAAACACAAATACAAATACCAAAGTAAATCTTCCCTATTGTTTCCTTTACTGAGCTAAAATCAATGTATCTCATTTGATGTTCTTTTTAGTCTCTGCGGACTTGCAATCCGCAGGAAGTACAACTTTATCTTCTTTCAATCAATTCCCCATCCCATTTTACAAGGTTCGGACGATGGCATCCATGCCATTTCTCGAAGTAAGCATCAATATCGCAAACTCTTGACATCACTTTCTCTTTTAATTTCTCAACTTGATTGTTGTAACCAATTTCCGTGAAGTAACGCCCTACCTTCAACCCTCCAGACCAAAACTCCTTGGATAGAGCAGGCATTCCCTTTATAAAATCAGAGTCAAGCCTCATTTCCTTTTCACTGTTTGGAAGTATGACGTATTTCAGACCTTCCGTCTCTTTAAGTGAAGAAAGAGAGTCAAGTTGAGGGGTGACCTCAAAGGCATTTATAAATATCTTTATGTATCTGTCGCCTTGTGTTATCCTTACCGACACAAAATCCAAGAACTTGCCCTGTCTAAGACGGCACATATCATAAATATAACCAAAGCCATTCCATCCAAAGTTTGATGTCTTGAAAGGTTTCTCAACAAACCCTTTTTCTTTTAGGATGGGAAGGGCATCTTTGAGAAAAATATCTTTCCTTACTTTTAGAATATCTTTCCTTGTCGCTTGGTATTTCCGAACCTCTGGGCATTTCCATAACAGTAAAGAGAAAGCAAATAGCACAAAAAAGAACACGATATGCCTCATACATAGATAATCTTTCTCAAAAACCGTGTCATGCTGCATATCATAGAAGAACTCGGCTTGCCCAATATTTTTGCAAAGTTCTCTGCTTACACCTACATAATAGTCCTTACCAGCGTATGCGATTTTAACCGTTGAGTGCATTCTGTGCCCTCTACAATTTACCTCCAGGATGGAGTAATTTGTAATCGGCTGTTCACATGAAACAATATAGTTTTGCTGCTGATATGTCGTGGCAACATATAGAGCAAAGCATAATACCCCAATGTTTATCGCTAAGACTATAGGAATCCATTTGTTTATTCTCATACCATAGTTGTTTTACCTCCCATAATCGCTCTAATCATTACGCTCCTTTTCGTCCGTGATAAGCTCTTTCATATCCACAGACAATAGCTGCGCGATTTCAAGAAGTGTGGTAAGATTGGGTTGAGTGCGGTTGCATACGTATGCATTGACCGTACAGAAACTCCTTTCCAACTTCTTTGCAAGCCATGTTTGGCTTATCCCTTTGTCCTCTAAAACTGCTCTTATGCGATTTAACTTCATATTTTTATTGTTTTTACACTACAAAAATAACATTTTATCGTGATAATCCATCCAAATTCCTTGAATATCTGCTGTATTCCGTCGTAATTTAGACAAAATAGAAATATAATCTGCAAAAATGGAACTAAGCAATTGATTTCCCAATATGGCAAGATACATATATGCGTTTATGAATATGTTCTTTTTGCCATACTCTTAAAATGACGTTACATGAAAATTACTGTTGGTAACTACTCTTTTACCTTTGCAAAGACTAATCTTAATATTTTGTAAAATCACAGCATAAAATGTTGTTTTTCAGAAATTAGATTTAACTTTGCACTCGAAATCAAAGCGTTCTTTGTATATTGCAAAGTTGTGAAAGAAAAAGAATATAGCTCGTTTCTAAATCGTTAGCAGTTACATTCTTCAAAGCACTTAACTCGTTGATATTCAATTAATAAAAGATTTTGCTGTGACTCGATACATGAAAAGTTGTTTTCTTCTCTAACCCTGCGGTTTTAGCCCATTGCTTTATCTGGCAGTTGACAGAAATGTAAGAAGGCAGTTTGAACACAAAATCCTCTGGTTTTGCATTTCCTTTACTGGGCATCCATGCCAGAGCACTTCCCGACAAAGGCAAGGTCACTACCTGTTTAGTCTTTATCATTTTCTTACTGATGCAGATGCCTTCCGTCTCTTTCTTTACGTCCGACCATTTGAGCGTCTTGATGTCACTGATTCTTAAACCGCAAAAGCAGGCAAAAAGGAAAGCCTCTTTTACAGATGTATTTTTGCAGGGAGTGTTTATTAGGGTCTTGACCTCTTCAACACTCAGATGTGTACGACTGCTGTTGTTCTTACAGATGATTTTTTTCTCTTCTTTCTTCAACAGGCGAGTGGGGTTCTCGGCAATGATTCCCTCACGCACTGCTTCATTTAATGCCGTGACGAACGTATTGAAGTAAAGTCGGGCAGTTCCCTGGGCAAGCTTTTTCTGATGATGCTGCCCTCGTTTAGGCTTGTCGAAGCCGATGGTCATAGCGTTGGCAAGATAAATCACAAAACCTTCACAGTAGGCTTTGTCTAATTGACTCATTCTGACAGACTCTCCCTTATATATAATAAGGTGTAGCATGGTATTACGGATTGTGGCAGCATTGCTTCCACTTTGCCCTTGCGCTTTCTTCCTCTCAGCATACGTCAGCATCCAGTCTTTCAAAGCCATATCCCTGAGAGCTTTCTTTTTGATACCGACCATCCCGTTCATGTACTCTTTGATTCGCTCGCACTTGATAAGTGCTGCAATTTGCAAGGCATTGTTGTTTCTCTCTTTTGCAATTTTGTCTTTGCCCTTCTTGTCATCAATGAGAAACAAACCATCCAATTTCTCATAAACATACCCTTTGCTGTGAGAACCGGCAATATATCTTCTAAGATAAAGTGCCTTGTTGCCATTCCTGAGGGGTTTTGCCCATATCTTAATGGGCTCTTTTACTTTTTCCATAATTCTATAATTCATTGTTAATATTTCATTTGTAACTACTCTCTGCTTACTCTTATACTATATAAATGTTTTGTTTAAGCTACAAAAAGTTCCGTTCCGTGACACGGAACGTACATTCCGTAGCTCGGAACCGCCATTCCGTGATTTGGAACGGCCGTTCCGTGTCACGGAATATAGATTTATCCGCAAGAGACAGAACAAATTCATAACTAACCGAAAATAATATGACCTATACGGTTGAAATTACCCAGCACACCCTGAACCAACGGTCATCTGCGCGTAGCGGAATTGAAAATAGCTGGTCGAAGGGTAAAGCAAAGGTAAAGGGCGAAAGTTCTGTTACTATATTTCCATAAAAATGGAGCTGTTTTAAGCCTTTCTGGTTAAAGTACCTAAAGATGTACCTAAGGCAAATGTTATGCAAACGTTTGCACAACAAGAATGCTGTTTTTAACTCTAAAAAAAGTACAAGTAAGCGCAAAAGGAGTTACATTTGCATACAGAAAGTTAAAATGGTACAAAAAATACCATTCCTACCTTATAATAATGTAGAGACCTAACGACCGACTGGATATTGAAAGTTAATAGCTAACAACACTAACTAAAAGCCAAAACTTATCCAGAACGCCACAAAAGGTTATAACTTTATTTTAAGTGCAGGATATAACTAAGCAAGATTATTCATATAAACTTAAAGATCAAACAAAATGATGAGATGAGCTATACCACCTTATAATATTTTTAACCGAGCGGACTTATGACTAACGGCTAAAGGGAAATAAGCGTGGAATAAAAACCGACTAACAACAACATGCATATATTAACTAAAAATTAAACAGAATGATGAAGCAGGTAAAAATTAAATTGCCTCTTAGGATGTTGACCCTCGCAGGTGGTCTTCTCCTGACAGCAAGTTCCTTTGCGCAGTCAAATGCCATTAAGGGACAAGTGAAAGATGCTTCTGGTGAGCCTGTCATGGGTGCTACCATTACAGTCAACGGTAAGGCTGTGGGCATTACCGACATGGATGGTAACTTCACTGTCGACGCAGCTCCCGGTACTAAGCTAACCTTTACTTATTTGGGTATGACCCCAAAGACTGTTCAAGCAAGCAAGAACATGATTATCACGATGATCGACGACTCCAAGTCATTGAACGAGGTCGTTGTCATCGGTTATGGTCGTGCTAAGAAAAACGACTTGACGGGTTCTGTCACAGCCATCAAGCCAGACGAGATGTCAAAGGGTATCACAAGCAGTGCCTCAGATATGTTGGTAGGTAAGATTGCCGGTGTGGACGTATTGACTGAAGGTGGTAAACCTGGTGCAGGTGCTCAGATTCGCATCCGTGGCGGTGCCTCTCTGAATGCTACCAACGAGCCTCTCTATGTGATTGATGGTTTGGCTATTGACAACAATGGTGTGAGTGGTATGAGTAACCCTTTGGCGATGATTAACCCTAACGATATCGAGAGCTTTACTGTATTGAAGGATGCTTCTGCAACAGCCATCTATGGTTCTCGTGCTTCTAATGGTGTCATCATCATCACCACCAAGAAGGGACGTGCTGGTCAGAGACCTACCGTTACTTATAATGGTGATATCACAATATCTACCATCCAGAAGAAATATGAGGTGATGAATGCCAGCGAGTACAAGCAGGCTCTTACTTCTTTAGGAAAAGATATAAGCACTTTGGGTACAGCCGATACCGACTGGCAGGACGAGATTTTCCGCACTGCCATCTCTACCAAGCACAGTCTCAGCATTCAGGGCGGTTTGAAAGATATGCCTTACCGTATTGGTTTAGGCTTCGAGGACAACAACGGTATTGTTAAGACCAGCTGGATGAAGCGTTTTAACACTTCTGTTAATTTGGCTCCTTCCTTCCTCGACAAGCACTTGAACTTCAACTTCACAGCGAAGTATATGTTCGAAAAGGACCGCTATGCACAAGCAGGTGACGTCATCTTTAACGCACTCCGAATGGACCCCACACAGTCCGTTCGCGTAAACGATGAGAAGTACGACTGCGTAGGCGGATATTTCGGGTATCTACAGGGAAAGAGTGATAAGATTACCGATCCTAATTGGAAATACATGCCTGCTGCTAATTATCCGCAGAACCCAGTGTCTCTCCTTGACAATTACAAGTGTATAGCCAAAACTCATGACATATCTTCAAACTTGGAGGTAGATTATAAGATTCATGGCTTTGAAGACTTGCATTTGCATGCAGCCATAGGAGCACAATACACTGATGGTAGACAAAATGAGGAATACTCTAAGTATTCTGCTAATCCTGAATATAACTATTTTGGTCGTTATAACACTGATCATCAATACAAATACAGTATTGAAGGAAAAGCATTTGCTGAATATGCCCATAAGTTTGGTGTTCACGACATCGACATCATGGCAGGTGCAGAGCAGAGCCACTACCACAGAACAGGATATAACTTTGGAACTGGTATTGATGAATACCTGAGAGATACCAATCCTCAGTATGAAGTTACAGAAGGCAAATGGAATTACGAGAATGATCCAAAGTTCCAATCTGACGAGTTTTGGAAAGCCCATAACTCATTGGTGTCTTACTTCGGACGCTTTAACTATAACTTGCTGGATCGCTATTTGCTTACAGCAACCTTCCGTGCCGATGGTTCTTCACGCTTTAGAAAAGGCAAGAAGTGGGGTTATTTCCCTGCTGCAGCCTTTGCCTGGAAGATTAACAACGAACCTTTCTTGAAGGACGCAAAATGGCTTGACGAGTTGAAGCTCCGCTTGGGCTGGGGTATGACTGGTCAGCAGAATGGTATTGACGACTTCTACTATACTACTCTGTATAGAGTCAGCAACAGTTATGCACAATATCCATTCGGTGACAATTATTATCCTACTTTACGTCCATCTGCAAGCAATTCTGACCTGACTTGGGAAAAGACTACAACCTACAATGCAGGTCTTGATTTCACCGCTCTCAATGGCCGCTTCGGCTTTAACGTAGATGGTTACTATCGCAAGACTACCGATCTGTTGTCTCAGGTTGCTGTTGCCGCTGGTACTAACTTAAGCGACAAGATTTTGAAGAACGTTGGTTCTTTGGAAAACTATGGTGTGGAATTGGCAATCAATGTGAAGCCTATCGTCACCAAGGACTTCGTATGGGATGTAACCTACAACGTAGGATGGAACCATAATGAAATCACCGAGTTGGAAGCAGGAAAATCAGACTGGGTTGAGACTGGATCTTCAGTATCTCGTTCAAATGACACTAAAGTACAGGCAAACAAGGTTGGAGAGCCTATCAATTCTTTCTATGTTTACCAGCAGGTTTACGACGAGAATGGCAAACCAATTGAGGGACTTTATGTTGACCGTGATGCTAACGGAATCATTGATGATGGTGACCGTTATTGCTACAAGAGCCCTGCACCTGATGTCATCATGGGTCTCACCACCAAGTTCATCTACAAGAACTGGGACTTCAGTGCAGCCTTCCATGCATCTATCGGTAACTATGTGTACTACGATTTCCTGAACTCAAAAGCTATTTTGGACCAAATTACACAATACGGTAATATTAACACGACAGCAGAAGCTTTCAATCTTGGCTTTACGGGTTCAACTATAAAACCGAATATACAAAGCGACTATTTCGTACGCAATGCTTCTTACTTGAAGTGTAGCAACATGACTTTGGGCTACAGCTTCCCAGCATTGTTCAAGGCTGGTGCCGAGAAGATTTGCAGCGGACGTATCTACTTCACCGTACAGAATCCATTCATCATTACCAAGTATAAGGGCATCGACCCTGAGGTAAGTAGCGGTATGGACAAAAATCCTTACCCACGTCCAATAAGCTTCCAACTTGGTTTGAATCTTAACTTCTAAAATACAAAAAGGAGACAATTATGAAAAAGATATTTATAAAGACTGCAATGGCAAGTATGTTGTGCATGGGCTTTGTCTCTTGCGCAGACGAACTGAACATCAAGTCGGTTGACCCACTTAATCACCAAACATATACGGTAGAGGGGCTCTTGGCTAAGCAGTATGCTACCCTTGGTCTTACAGGTCAGAAAGGTCCTGATGGTTTAGCAGATATAAGTGGCAACGAGGGTGAAACTGGATTTATCCGTACAGTGTTCAACCTGGAAGAGTTGATGACAGACGAAACTTTGTGGGCTTATCAGGAAAATGATGGTATTGCTCAAATCACCACCATGGATTGGGACAAGAATAATGTGCGTGTTAACTGGGCATATCAACGACTCAGTTATAACATCAACCAGTACAACTTCTTTATTTCTGAGCAGTCTGGTAGCCTGAGTGAGGATAAGATCGCAGAAGTTCGCTTCCTCCGTGCATTGAACTACTATTATTTCCTTGACCTGTATCGCAAGGCTCCTTTCAAGGATACCTTCGACAACAATCTCCCTACCGAGAAAAGTGGCAAGGAACTCTACGAGTGGTTGGATAATGAGCTGACTACCATCGAGCCTCTGATGGCTGAGGTGGGTGCTTATAATAATAGTGAGAATTTCGGGCGTGCTGACCGTGGTGCAGCTTATGCTCTCCATGCCCGCTTGGCTCTTAACTCTGCCGTTTATACCGATGGTCAGGTAAAGGACTACCAGAAGGCTATCGATTATTGCGACAAGATTCTCAACAACGTAGGTGAAGGCGAAGGTAAATACAATCTTTGCCGTGCAAAAAAGAACGGTTACAGCGGTTACCAGCAGCTGTTCATGGGCGACAATGACTGCAACCCAGAGGCCATGAAGGAAATTATCTTCCCTATCCGTCAGGATGGTGTAAAGACTCGCGCTTATGCAGGAACTTCATACCTCGTAAATGCTTCTACCATATCTGGTATGCCTTATGCAAGCACAAGTGACCCATGGAAGTGTCTGTTTGCACGTGTAGACTTGGTAAAGAAGTTCTTCCCTAACGGGGATATTCCTAAGGCTACCGATGAGGATCTTTTGTCCAATCCATCAAAAGATCAGGTGATTGCAAAGGATAATGAGAAGGGTATCAGTACAGCCGATGTCGTAGCACAGGCTAAAGACGACCGCGCCCTGTTCTATATGGGTATCGGTGGATGCAGTGACAAGGTACGTACTCTAACACCAGGTGATGCTATTACAGGCCCTCTGAATGGTGCGTCTTTCGTTAAGTGGACAAACCTCCATGCAGACGGTACAGCACAGCACCATCAGAAATTTTCAGATACCGACTTCCCTGTGTTCCGCTTGGCAGAAATCTATCTGACCCGTGCAGAAGCCAAGTATCGTCTCAACGGCAGTCAGGATGGTTTGGAAGACATCCTGAAGGTTCAGGACCGTGCCAATCGTCAGATAAAAGCTTCATCAGTAGATGAGCAGACCCTTATCGATGAATGGTGCCGTGAGTTCTATATGGAAGGCCGCCGTCGTTCCGACTTGGTTCGCTTTGGCTTGTTCACTGGTTCCAAGTATCTCTGGAGTTTCAAAGGTGGTTCAGAAAATGGTCAAGGTATTCCAGCAAAATGCGATATCTATCCTATCCCTGGCGACGAGATTAAGAACAACCCTAACATGACACAGAACCCAAAATACTAATTGTTAGGAAACAAGATTTAATTTAAAAGAAATCAATTATGAAAAAGATATTCAAATTCATGTTGCTGCCGGCATTGGTACTCCCTTTGCTCTTTACATCCTGCGATGAAGACAGAGACAGCAACCCTACATTGGACCTGAGTCATCTTGCGGATGGATTTGTATTGAACACTCCTGCTCTTGCAGAAAACAATACCTACGACCTCTCCAGTGCAAAAAGCTTGGTATTGACATGCTCTCAGCCAAATTATGGTGGAGTGCCTTACTCTGTGACGTACTATGCACAGGTATCTATCGACCCTGCATTTGTCAGCGATGCTACAGCCTCTCATGTTGAGTTGGCAACACCATCCTCAGATGCAAGCAGATTGGAATACATAGCTTCCGAAGTAAACGATGCTGTGGTATCACTCTTCAAGGCTGCCAATCCAGATGCAAGTGTTCCCGAAGATATGCCAATTTACATTCGTCTTCGTGCTGTGATTCGCGTTGCAGCATCGTCCTATTTAGGAGAAACTTTCTCAAATGTTATTACCCTGCCTTCTGTCAAGGCTGTCTATCAGGCTCCTGATGCGAAGTTCACCGATAATCTCTACTTGATAGGTAGCTCTATCCAGACTCCATGGCAGAGTTGGAAGCCTATTCCACAGGTACAAGGTGTAGCTGGCAACTACTATGGTATCGTCTACTTGCCTGCAGGTGGTGAGTTCAAGTGGGGTACAGAAAACAATGACTATCGCGGTATTAACCGTCTTAAGGAAATCAACGATGAAGCCGGTGCAGAAATCTCTGCAGGTGACAACCAAAACATCAAGGTAGCCAACGCTGGCTGGTACACTCTCCACTTCAAGGGTAAGATTACCGAAGACAAGAAGAACATCGACTGGACACTGACTGTTTACAAGACTCAGGTTTACCTGATTGGTGCTTGTATTGGTCAAAGCACTTGGGGCTTTGCTGATGATACAGCTCTGACTCCTCCAGACGATCCAAGTGGTGAATGGGTTTCTCCTGCATTCACTGCCAGCACAGAGCTTCGTGTATCTGTCAAGGTCGGTAGCCTCGACTGGTATAGTACAGAGTTCACTGTTCACAATGGCGAAGTGTTCTGGCGTAAATATGATATGCCAAACAACTGGGCTGAGACTATGGGTGCAGATTACTCTGTAACTACCGCCCCTGGCAAGAAGTTGTATGTCAACTTTGATACAAATAAAGCAGAAGTTAGATAATTTAAGATGAAAGCAAAATGAAAAAGACATTTTTATATAGCTTAGCAGTCTTGGCAAGTGTATCACTTGCCAGCTGCAACGGCGACTACGATGATTGGGCTAATCCTCAGACCAATCCACAGGAGGCCTCAGCTGCCAAATACGGAATTACTTTCGCAGCAGGTACTGAAGCTGAAAGTAGCTTGCCAGACGATGACGGTATTATCAATCTCGTCACAGTCAATTCATCAGATGCAGATGTTACAGGTTTCACACTCAAAGACTTGAAAGTAAATGGCGAAGCCATTAAAGGCGAAATCAACGGTAACAGCATTCAGGTAGACGCAACAGAATTGGAGAAGATTCTCTGCAGCCAGAACAAATCACGCGCAAGCGTTGCTCGTGACATCAACGTTGAGTCTAAGGTTTCTGTCAACTTGGCATCAGGTGATGCTGTTGCCATCAACACAGTAGGTGAAACTACAGCCAAACTTAAGCCAACCCCAACTCCTGCTATCGATGAACAGGGCTACTACATGCTTGGCGAGGTAAACGGAAATGGATGGACTGCTACAAGTCCTGTATGGATGACCAAAGTATCTGATGGTGTTTACCAGCTCAAGGTCACCACAGAGAAAGACAAGAACTACTTCAAGTTCTACGAAGGCAGCAAGTGGGATGAAAGCGGCAACTGGGATGTTATCAACACAGGTGTCTTGGGTTGCGAGAAGGATGGTTGCGATGATGCTTCTGGTACAATCTATTATACTGGCGACAGCTGGGGTACTCCACAGTCCATGGTTATCCCTGGTGCTGGTACATGGATTGTAACTCTCGACTTGAACAATCTGACATATACAGTTGGCAAGCCTATCCTTTATATGGCTGGCGATGCTAATGGATGGAAGCAGATTGATGTCCTCAATAGTGAGGATGGTGTTAACTTTAAAGGTTATATGTACCTGAACCAGAAAGGTTTCAAGTTCTGTACTCAGCCAAACTGGGATGGTACCAACTATGGTGGAGCTTTCTTCGGTGAGTCAGAAGATAACATCATGATGACACAAGAAGCAGGTTTCTATCAGGTAGATGTAGACTTGTCTGCGAAGACTTACACACTGACTCCATTTACTATTGGTATCATTGGTAGCGCAACTCCTAAAGGTTGGGATGGCGATACGGAAATGACATACAATCCGGAAGAGCGCTGCTGGGAACTTAAGAACGTCGAATTGACTGATGGCGAAATGAAGTTCCGTCACACAAACGATTGGTCTCTCAGTTGGGGTGGAGAATTAGATAACCTCACTACACAGAATGGTCCAAACATCGCTGTAGCAGCTGGTACTTACGACATTAAGCTTGTGGTTAATTGGGCAGAAGGAACAGCAAAGTGTGTGATGACAAAGAAGTAAGCATTTGCTTCATCAAATAAACTAAATATCAATGAGGGTGTGTCATAAGTCTGTGACGCACCCTCATTTTTTTCTTTATCCCCATCCCTACATTTTTCTCTAAAACTTTGGAAGTTACAAGGAAAAGTCGTATCTTTGCCCATAAATAGCTCTAAAAAAGGAATTATGGGACATCAAGAAGATATTGTAAAAACTGAAAGTAAAATCATTGTCATCAGGGATACGCAAGTCATCCTTGACAGAGATGTTGCTGAATTGTATGGAGTAGAAACACGAGAAATCAACCAAGCACTAAGGAACAACCCTAAAAAGTTTCCTCCAGGCTATGTTATTGAGTTGAATAACAGAGAGAAAGATGAACTGATCAAAAATTTTGATCGGTTCAATAAGCTCAAGCATTCCACTGTTGCTCCACATGCTTTTACCGAGCAAGGACTTTATATGCTTGCCACCATTCTGAAAGGTGATTTAGCCATCAGCACTACCATTGCCATCATTGATACTTTCACTAAACTTCGCAAATTGGCAAGAACGATAGACAAGGTGAATGAAGATGCAAAGGAGCATGGTATTTTACCAGACAAAGCAACAGAAGGAAAAATACAAGCTGCGATGAACGAAGTTTTCGCAGACAATCTGCCATTAAAAATGCGCAAATTGACTTTTGGGGTTAATCTAGGAGTTCTGAAATTTTCTATAGAAACCACAAGAGAATCTAAAGAATAAACAACATAAAAAGGAGAAAATGAATATGAACATGTTTGAACAGATGCCATTCAGCGAGAAGTATCCTGTCTTCCGCAAGTTGGCAGAGATAGGCGACCTCCGCAAGCTTTCCCGAGAGGAACTTGAGCTTTATGACGAGGACATCAAGAATATGCGTGATATATATGCCA
>ENA-OVGE01001625-OVGE01001625.1-human-gut-metagenome-genome-assembly--contig:-NODE-1625-length-17004-cov-3.546168_pt1 | contig 17004 bp, 9 predicted proteins | sample MGYA00237769_ERZ505417 | MGnify/ENA primary metagenome ERZ505417 (study PRJEB26158, sample SAMN06016403) | human gut metagenome | biome: human gut; feature: ankylosing spondylitis patient; material... | reverse complement strand
CAAATGATTGTTTTTATGCAGTGTTAGCCGGGCCGGAAGAGCGGTACAATGAAATCTTGAAATTTGATTTTGACGGGGAATGCGTGCATAGATACTGTCTTCCGACGGATATTAGTAATATACATTGTATGACTGTCGATAAAGGATGGTTTTGGGCTTTTGTGGAAAATAAGGATGGGGAAATAAAACTGATAAAGGCAGGGATATGAAAATGCAACAGCCCCGTTAAAAGTGACAAGGTTCACAATTTGCTAATCCAAAGCATGAAATAAAAGTCCTTCTTTCATTTTGTTAATTTACGCCTTGCGAGAATCCTTCATACAGCCTCGGGGGCGGGGGCTTTTGAAAATACGCGATTCTCGTGCGTCAGTGGAGAAGCTGCTTGTCAGCCACCGGGTATTTTCCGTTTCTTTTTGTCCTGTCGGAGGGCAGGACATCCGTAGAAAAGTAAAGGGCGAGCAAGCATGGGGCGGCGTTTGCGTGTCAGTTTGACATGCCGCTTTTGACAGCGGAAAGACATCAAATAGAATGGAAAGAGGCTGTGGAGGCACGTGTGCGTCCCGTTTTCAAGCGTTTGTCCGTCCTTTGGGCGGAGCTTTTCGCTGCGACGTGCGGACAAAAAAAGTGTTTTTTCAGCCGAACGTTTTTTCGTCCGGCTGAGATTGAATCGCTGTTTGGCTTAAAACAAGTAAAAAATAGCAGAGAATTGTGAATAAATGTATTCAGTCAGTCGTAAAAGTCAACTTATTGGCACACAAAATCTCGTTTTCTTTTTCAATGAAAAAGACAGATGGCTTACATTTTGTCACTTGTCGGCCTTTTCCGTGCAACAGGAGGGCAAGGTGGCTTCCGCTGGTATCAAGTGTCCGGCGTATGGCATTTGTCGGGAGGTTTGGCCTGAGATTTAGGAATAATTCCGTAACTTTGTGCCATGAAAACCACGATTAAGCGAGAGCAGAGGCAAGCTTGCTTGTTTCTGCCGAGCGTGAGTGGTTTATCTGATACCCGATAGTGTAGGATATAATTGCTTAAAATATAAAAAATGGAAAAGAAATTCAAGAGAACAACCGTCACGTCGGCTTTGCCATACGCCAACGGTCCGGTGCACATCGGCCATCTGGCAGGGGTGTATGTTCCGGCAGACATTTACGTGCGTTACCTCCGTCTGAAGAAGGAAGACGTGCTTTTCATCGGCGGTTCCGACGAGCATGGCGTGCCCATCACCATCCGGGCCAAGAAGGAGGGCATCACGCCGCAGGACGTGGTAGACCGTTATCATAAAATCATCAAGGACTCTTTCGAGGAATTCGGCATTTCGTTCGATGTGTACGGGCGCACGACGTCCAAAGTGCATTGTGAGACGGCTTCGGAGTTTTTCCGTACCTTGTACGACAAGGGCGAGTTCGTGGAGAAAACCTCCATGCAGTATTACGACGAGGAGGCACATACTTTCCTGGCCGACCGTTACATTACGGGCGAATGCCCCCATTGCCATGCAGAGGGGGCATACGGCGACCAGTGCGAGAAGTGCGGCACGTCGCTGTCTCCCACCGACCTGATTAACCCCAAGAGTGCCATCAGCGGCTCGAAGCCGGTGATGCGCGAGACGAAGCATTGGTATCTGCCGTTGGACAAGCACGAGGCATGGTTGCGCCAGTGGATTCTGGAAGACCACAAGGAATGGCGTAACAACGTGTACGGGCAGTGCAAGAGCTGGCTCGACATGGGTTTGCAGCCCCGTGCCGTGAGCCGTGACTTGGACTGGGGCATTCCCGTGCCGGTGGAAGGTGCCGAGGGCAAGGTGCTTTATGTGTGGTTCGATGCGCCCATCGGCTATATCAGCAATACGAAGGAGTTGCTGCCCGATTCGTGGGAGACGTGGTGGAAAGATCCCGAAACCCGTCTGGTGCACTTCATCGGGAAGGACAATATCGTGTTCCATTGCATCGTGTTCCCGGCCATGCTGAAGGCCGAGGGAAGCTATATCCTGCCGGACAACGTGCCGAGCAACGAGTTCCTGAATCTGGAGGGCGACAAGATTTCCACGTCGCGTAATTGGGCGGTGTGGTTGCATGAGTACTTGCGCGATTTTCCGGGCAAGCAGGACGTATTGCGCTATGTGCTGACGGCCAATGCTCCGGAAACGAAAGACAACGATTTTACGTGGAAAGACTTCCAGGCGCGTAACAACAACGAACTGGTGGCCGTGTACGGCAATTTCGTGAACCGTGCCTTGCAGCTTACGCAGAAGTATTACGACGGTGTGGTGCCCGCTTGCGGCGAGCTGACGGAGTATGACCGCCAGACGCTGGATGAGTTCAAGGACGTGAAAGCGAAGGTGGAAGAATTGCTCGACGCGTTCAAATTCCGCGACGCGCAAAAGGAGGCGATGAACCTGGCGCGCATCGGTAACAAGTATATCGCCGACAGCGAGCCTTGGAAAGTGGTGAAGACCGATCCTGAGCGGGTGAAGACCATTATCTACATCTCTTTGCAGCTCACGGCCAATCTGGCCATCGCTTTCGAGCCGTTCCTGCCTTTCAGCAGCGAGAAGCTCCGCAAGATGTTGAATATGGAAAATTTCGAGTGGAACCGGTTAGGACGGACGGACCTCTTGCAGGCCGGCCACCGGTTGGCCAAACCGGAATTGTTGTTCGAGAAGATAGAAGACGATGTAATCGAAGCGCAGGTACAGAAGTTGCTGGACACGAAAAAAGCTAACGAGGAAGCCAACTATAAGGCCAAGCCCATCCGCGAGAATATCGCATTCGAGGACTTCCAGAAGCTGGACATCCGTGTGGGGACGGTATTGGAATGCACCAAAGTGCCCAAAGCGGACAAACTGTTGTGCTTCAAGATTGCCGACGGGTTGGAAAACCGCACGATTGTGAGCGGTATCTCCAAATTCTATAAGCCCGAGGAACTGGTGGGCAAGCAGGTTTGCTTCATTGCCAATCTTGCTCCCCGCAAGCTGAAAGGCATCGAAAGCCAAGGCATGATACTTTCGGCGCTGAACTATGACGAGTCGCTGAGTGTCATTACCGTAGACCGCGAGGTGAAGCCCGGTTCTGAGGTCTGCTGACTCCGGCAGGGCCGTCAATGACGATGGACTGTATTTCATAAAAGGAGAGGATACCGTGGCCGGTTCCTCTCCTTTCTGTTTATAGTCCGCCGTCTACCATCCATATTCCTTGCGGGTTGTCGCGACGCAAAGCGATATGGCGGTTTTCAGTCTTTCCGTCCGGAGTCGTCAGTTTGTAGAACACGATGACGCCTTTATAGTCTTTCTTTTCTTTGGCTTGGCTGACTGCTGAAACCTTGCAGCCTTTCATGTTTTCGGTGAGTGTAGGAAGTTGGGCCGTGTAATAGTAGAGTGCTTCGCCGGCCATTTGGGGCTTGCCGTCGGTGAGGGCCTTCAGGATTCTTTGTGCGGCTTCCTGTGCGGTTTCGTTCGTTAGTTTTCTCAGGTGTGCCGGGTCTTTGACGGACGGGGTATTGGCCGACAGCCAAGTCACTTGTGTGGTGTCGGGGCGTTGCACGAGCACGCTAGGGACGAGTGGCAAGTTGTAGACAATATGTTCGCTTTTCAACACCAATGTTTTTTGGCCGTCACGTTCCCACCAAATCTGTACCTGTTGCAGCAGACCGTCCCGTTTGGAGAAGACGTTTTCCGTTGTGCACCGGTAGCTTTTTTCTTCTTTCTCAAGCAAGGACGCACTGACGGCGTTGCCATACACATCGGTGTGGGTCACGATGGTGATGGTGGAATCGGTCTCCGTCATTTCCGCGTGTGCTTGCGGGTTGCCGGATAGTGCCGCTTTTTGTTGCTCCAAGAGTGTTTCCGGACGAAGCAAGGAAGAAAATCCTTCTGCAAAGTTGCACTTTTCGTCACCACATACGGCAAGGCCGCCTGTGGTCCACATGTATTGTTTCCCGTCGTCGGAAACGATGGTGCGTCCTCCTTCTTTTTCCAACCGCCAGAATGTCTTTTGGTTTTGGCGCAAGGATTCCAGGCTGATTCTCATGAAGCCGGATTCCGGATTGATGTAGGCGAAATTTTCGTTAGGCGTAGTACGGGCGTAAACCGACATGGAGAAGCTGGCCGCACTACGTGAACTCTTGATAGACTGGTCGAAAATGAGGGGGATGGAAGGAACAGCCTCTGCCTGGGTTGAGAAGAAGTTGCTGAGTCCCGTGCCTAATCCTGCCATGAAGATGACCACGGCTGCCGCTATTTGTATCCATTTGTGTGACGGGTGTTTCTTCGGTTTAGCCGTCGTCTGAAGAGGAGAGATGCTGACGGCCGGTTGGGTTTTCCCGAACGAGGGGGCGTGTTTGGGTGTAAGTAAGTTTACCGTGTGCATGAAGTCTTCGTAATAAGCACGGCATGCGGCACATTCTTTCATGTGTTGTCTGCAAGCTTCTGTAATGGCCGGGTCGGTTTGCTTGTCGCATAAGTCGGCCATATATTTCTTAAAATCTTCACATTTCATGATGTTCTGTTTTTGGGGTTTTGTACTTTAGGATTTGATTCCTTTTCTGATTTTTTCGATTCCGTACTGGAACCGGGATTTGGCGGTCGTGACCGGAATGTCCAGAATGGCGGCAATGTCTGAGAAACTGTTGTTGCCGTGGATGCGGAGCCGGATGACTTCGGCTTGTTCTTCGGGGATTCCCGCCAGCAGGGTCGAGATAAGCCGGAACTCTCGTTCGAAGTTTTCCACTTGTTCTTCACAGATGTGCGACACTTGTTCTATCGGTACGAATGCTCGTACCTGCCGTCGGCGTAGCCGGTCGGTACAGAAATTGGAAAGGCTTCGATAGAGATAGCTGCGCAAGTCTGCCAAGGGCTGCCCTCCTGCATCTTGTCTTTTAGTATGCAGTTGCAGGAAAATGTCTTGTACGGCATCTTCGGCATCGTCCGCGTTCCCCAGCCGGTAACAGGCGTATCGTAGCAAGTGAGGTCTTTCGCTCTCCATCAATGCGGCTATCTCCCGATTCGGTTCCTCTTCCGGATGACTGTTTAGGGTTTGTTTCATATTTCATTCATGTTTTTTAGACTGCAATCTGTAATAATGACGCAGCGGGACGGTAAAAGACGTAAAAACTGCCTTCTTTTTTTGTATATCGGGGATAAAAAAAGAAAAAAGGCAGTTTTTACGCGGAAAAATAAGGGTTCTGTTTAAGGCAGGTCTTCATTGTGCTCTCCAAGGTCTTGCCGGGGAAGATGGGCTGCCAGCAGTATCCATCCTGAAACACCGGCTACGATGGAACCGCAAAGGATGCCCAGTTTCGCATCATTGAGGAGCGTGCTGCCCTCTATACCTATATTATAATAGGAGAGGTCGGCAATGAACATGGAGACGGTAAAACCGATGCCCGTCAGCATGCAGACGCTGAAAAAGTTTTTCCAGTTGCAGCCTTGGGGCAGTTGGACGAATCCCAACTTGACTGCCAGCCAGGAGAACGAGAATACGCCTACGAACTTCCCGACGGCCAATCCTAAAAAGACTGCCAGGCCTACGCCGTTGAGCAGACTGTCCATACTGATGCCTTCCAAGTTCACTCCTGCATTGGCGAAGGCGAAGACCGGAATCACGAAATAGTTGATGGGGTTCTGTAAAGCGTCTTCCAAATCCTGTAAGGGGCTAATCGTACGGTCCGAGGCATGTTCTATGTTTTTGAGCAACATGATTTGCTCATTGGACAGGATAGTAGTCCCCTTGTGGTTGGTGGTTGCCTGGTCTATGGGGAAACGGTTGATTTTGTTTCGCAGATGTTTGACAAAGTGAAGGGCGGAGACTCCGGGGCGTGCCGGAACGAAGAATGCTACGACCACTCCGGCTATGGTGGCATGAATGCCGGAATTCAGCAGGGAGTACCAGACAAATGTTCCGATGACGATGTAGAACATCTTGGATATGACGTGGCGTCGGTTGCCGATGGCTAAAATCACAAGTAGGATACCGGCATAAGCCAAGTATTGCAAATGTAGTTCGGAAGAATAGAAAACGGCAATGACCAGAATGCCGCCCAAATCGTCGGCCACGGCCAACGTCGCCAAGAATATCTTCAGGCCGATGGGGACTCGTTTGCCGAACATGGAGAGTACCCCCAATGAGAACGCGATGTCGGTAGCCATGGGGATGGCTGTCCCCCGTAGCATAAGGGCATCGTCAGGGCAGGTGAGAAAGAAAATCAGTACGGGGATGGCCATGCCGCCGCAGGCTCCGATGATGGGGAGCAAGGCTTTCTTCAGTGTAGACAGTTCTCCCACCAGGATTTCCCTTTTGATTTCCAGCCCCACGGAAAAGAAAAACAAAGCCATGAGGAAATCGTTGATAAAGTCCATCAGGCTGAGGCTTTCTTTACCGTGGCTGAACAGATTGAAGTTACCGATAGAGAAACTGACCGGCTTCTCCCACAAGGAACGGTAGGCGTCTCCCCAACCGGAATTGGCCACTATCATGGCCACAATCGTGACGATAATCAGAATCAGACTGGAGTTCACGTATTTCCTGAACATGCTAAGAAAAGTGTAATTCCTCATGGCTTTTAGGGATTGGGGGTAAGTTCTGGTTTTAATTTTTGCTATTCCATACGATGGGGGTGCCCGTGGTCGTAATGCCCTCGGCTTGGATGCTGAGTACCGTGGGTTTGCTGTTGTTATACAAATTGACGGTGGCCTTTCCTGCGGCATCGAATTTCACGTTCGGGACCCAATATAAGGTACGACGGTAGTCTTTCGTATCCGGCAGGGGCTTTTGGCTGTAGTCGGGACTGTAGAAGTCTTCGCATACGGCGTATCCGTCCAACACGTAACGTCGGTCACGGTATGTCGGCTGGTAGCCGTCGTTGGGAAATAGACGGTAGTCGATGATGACATCCGGTTGGTTGTCGCCTTTGTACCTGGAGCTGCCTTGTTCGCGGGGAGCGTAATCCGTGTAAATATAAAGCTTGTCCAAGTTTCGGAGGTGTCTGTAAGCCTCCATTTTGCCTTCTCCGGCCGTGATGACGGGGGGAATCTCAATCTGCGTGCCGTTGAGCATGCGCTGTGGGGCAACGTTCTTGCGGGTACTCTTCAGGTTTATCGGTTTGCCGTCATACCGGACTTGTAGGAAATAGTCCCTGTCCATGCCCATATCTCCGATATAGGTCAGGGCGACTTGCTGCGGAAAGGTGACCCAGTTGTGCGTGCCGGTGCTCATGCCATAGTCGGCCGTGAGGTTGAATGCCTCGTAAGCGTCGACTACCAAGGCCGGTTTGCTAAGGTCGAGCTTGCGCAGTCCTCCCCGTTTGGTGCGTACGGTTATCGTGGCAAGCTGGCGGTCTGTGAAAGATGTTTGGCCGCCTTGGCTGTCGAACCGTTCGTCTGCGTCATAGCGTGGCGCATCCTGGTAATAGCCATACGGTTTGGGGAATAAGGGATTGAACCGGTTCAATTTGACAAAATAGTCCGGATAAGCCTCCTCGTTGGTGAAGTCCTTCTTCATTTTGTCTTTGATGTAATCCTGACCTTTATCTTTGTCCGCAGCCGGAAGGAACAGAATGTATTTGTCGTAAAGTAAAGGCGTCTTCATATAAAACATTCCGTTTTCCGTCGTTTGCATGAGGTCCATGGCCTGGTTGCCTTGTATGAATGTGGGCCATACATTGACTTCTTCTTTCAGGTTGCTCATGATGGAGCCCGTGGTGAACGGATCACGTTGATTGTCCTGAAGCATTTGGGTCAGCGGGTTATTGTCTGTGGTGTTGCCGGATTCAAGCCCTTTGTTTTCTTGGTTCGGGTGGTCTGCGGCTTCCATGATGTCTTCTATGGTAGCGTCCCGTTCTACGGAAGTGTCCGGAGCGCGCATGGTTCCTGTTCCGGGTAACCAGTTTTCTTCTTTGACATATGTTCCGTAGGCCAACCTGAAGTCTTCTATTCTGTTCACGCAACCGGAAATGGTTTGCAGTTGTTCCGGCATGTGCTGGATGGTCATGGGTTCGATGCCCGACATGGTTTTCCACGAATAACGCCGCCATCCCTGTACCATCATGAGGAGATCAAGTGCCTGGCGGCGGATACTGTCGTCCGCTTCGAAGTAGTAACCCGGATTCTCGACGAAACCTTTCAGTTCGCTTCCCAACAGCATTTCCGTGAGGATGTTGCCGTTGTCGTATGTCAGTTCGTCCGTGGCATGGTCCCGTATCGCCAATGACACATTGGGCGTGCCGGTGGTCGGGTTCGTCAGTTGGAGTTGCAGGGAAATGGGCTCGAAAGGTTCGTATTGTGCTTTTACCCCGTCGACGGTTAATTGCGGTGTGTCATATTCGTGATGGTTGACGAATATCAGGCGGTCGGCGTACACACGTCCTTTCCCGTCGAACAGTGTAAACTGGTTTACTCCCGTAGGAAGCTGGTCGGACGGAATTTCGACGGTCGCTTTGCCGCCGTCGTCGAGCTTGATGTCATAATAGGCTTTCGATACGCCGTTGTGCATGATTTGCAGGCCGAGAACCGGTTTCGGGTTCGGAAGGCCGGAGGATTGGATAGAGGCGTTGACGACCTCCCCTTTTTGTACGACAGCCATGGCGCAGCCCTCCTTTTCCGGTTCGGGCAATGCGTATGTATAATCATACCCTTCGTATCGGAATACGGCTTTATATTTCTCTCCGGCCGGTATGTCCGGTAAAGTGAATATGCCGCGTCCCCGGTTCGTGGTTTTGGTCCGGGCGATTTCCTTCCCGTTTTTATCCTGTATGGATAGCTCGATATCGATGTGTTTTCCTTCCTCGGTGTTGGCTTCGAACGCTACTCTTCCGGTAGTGCCTTCCACGATGTCTCCTCCTTCGGGATAGAAGCGGAGGTCGAGTTTCGGCTTGCCTTTGTCGGATTTGAAATATCTTCGCATCGGCCTGAGCGTCATGTCTTTGACGTAATCTCCGGGAGTTTGCGGTTGGTCGAATACCGGGAATACGCGTGAATAAATCTTATCATAATCCCGGAAAAAGTCTTTGGCCATTGATTTAAAGTAGAACATCAGTTCCGTCCATTTTGAATGCGGGTGTTCATACTGCCCGAAGTTCAGCATCCAACGGGTGTATGCCCTTAATTCATAATATCCGGCGTACAGGGAGTCGGTAAGCGCAAAAGCCCCGTGTCCCGTTCCGTCCGGCATTTCCACCTGTTGACGTTCTACCAGATAACCGTCGGGTGTGAGCAGTTCTACATATAATATTTTACTGAGGTCGGTCAGGGTCTGCCGGTCTGAGCGCGTGACGTAGGCTTTATACCATATCGTGTCGCCTACGAAATAGCAGGTGTTGTCGATGTGGAGAAAGACTTTTTCTTGGGGAATGGCCGTACCGAATTTTTCTACTTTCTGGCTTAAGGCCTCTGGGGTGGCAGAGGTTTGCGCTGCGTTTTCCCCTTGTCCCCATACGAAGAGAGAAGAGCAAAATGCAATACCGAGTGCAATGTTACGTTTCATGATATTTCGTTTAGGTTTGATAAGCACAAAGATAGTAATAAAATCTCCCATCAATAAATTTCTACCAAGAATTTCTTAGGTGATGTCCGCCGTTTATTGTTTTTATATCTATCTTTGCCCCAAGTAAAATTATTATGAAACTCAATTATACACATAAAGACTCTTATTATGACACTTATTAAATCTATTTCAGGCATACGCGGAACTATCGGCGGCCACGTGGGCGACACGCTGAATCCGTTGGACATTGTGAAGTTTACATCTGCATACGCTGCATTGATTCGCCGGACGACTACGGTGAAGAGCAATACCATCGTGGTGGGACGGGATGCACGCATTTCCGGTGAGATGGTCAAGAATGTGGTGTGCGGCACACTGATGGGCATGGGGTTCGATGTGGTCAACATCGGACTGGCTTCCACGCCGACCACCGAACTGGCTGTAACGATGGAAGGAGCCTGCGGCGGCATCATCATCACGGCCTCGCATAACCCCAGGATGTGGAATGCTTTGAAATTATTGAATGAAAAAGGGGAATTCCTCAATCAAGAGGAGGGAAACGAAGTATTGCGTCTGGCCGAGGAAGAGGCGTTTGAATATGCCGACGTGGACCATCTGGGGCACTATCGGGAAGACCAGACGTACGACCAAAAGCACATCGACTTGGTCAAAAACCTGAAATTAGTGGACGTGGAGGCGATTCGCAAGGCACATTTCCGCGTGGCCATAGACACGGTCAATTCCGTGGGCGGCATCATCCTGCCCCGGTTGTTGGAACAATTAGGAGTGGAGCAGGTCACGGGGCTGTTTACGGAGCCGACGGGGGACTTCGGCCATAATCCCGAACCTTTGGAAAAGAACTTGGGCGACATCAAGGCTTTGATGCAAAAAGGCGGCCACGACCTGGCATTCGTGGTAGACCCGGACGTAGACCGTCTGGCCATGTTCTGCGAGGACGGGACGATGTACGGCGAGGAATACACCTTGGTGACGGTGGCAGACTATATTTTACAGCACACGCCCGGGAACACGGTGTCTAACTTGAGTTCCACCCGTGCCTTGCGCGATGTGACCCGTATGCGCGGAGGGGAATACAGCGCGGCTGCGGTCGGCGAGGTGAACGTGGTGGCCAAGATGAAAGAGACCCGTGCCGTGATTGGCGGGGAAGGTAACGGCGGGGTGATTTATCCGGAGGCGCATTACGGGCGCGACGCATTGGTCGGCATTGCCCTCGTGTTGACCTATCTGGCCCGGACGGGAAAGAAAATGTCTGAACTGCGTGCCACCTATCCGTCATACTTCATGGCCAAGAACCGTATCGACCTGACGCCGGAGACGGATGTGGATGCCATTCTGGAGAAAGTAAAAGACATGTATAAGGACGAAGAGGTGAACGACATCGACGGAGTGAAGATTGATTTTCCCGACAAATGGGTGCATTTGCGTAAAAGCAATACAGAGCCGATTATCCGTGTGTATTCCGAGGCAGCCACGCAGGCTGAGGCGGAGGAAATCGGGCAGAAAATCATGGACGTGGTCTATTCGTTGGCTTGACGAACCTGTTCATCATTAACCTGAGATATATGAAAAAACTGTTATTGTATGTGTGGGGCTTGCTCTTCTGTTTGGGGATGCAGGCCGGTGGAGAACGGGAAACGGTGCTGTTGCGGGACGGATGGCGGTTCACCCGTGCGGACAATGAGTCGTTCGGCGGAGTGCAGGTGGACGACGGAAAGTGGGAACGCGTGTCCGTGCCCCACGATTGGGCGATAAGCGGGCCGTTCGACGCGAACAACGATCGTCAGTTCATGGCCATCGAGCAGGACGGACAGAAAGAAGCCCAGAACCAGTCCGGACGTACGGGAGGACTGCCTTTCGTTGGCGTAGGCTGGTACAGGCTGCATTTCGACGTGCCCGGTTTCGGGGCGGACAAGCGCGTGGTGCTGATGTTCGACGGGGCGATGAGCCACGCGCAAGTCTATGTCAACGGAAAGAAGGTGGGGAATTGGCCGTACGGCTATAATTCCTTTTATTTCGACGTGACGGATGCCGTGAACGCGAAAGACAATGTGTTGGCGGTGCGCTTGGAGAATGAACCCGAAAGCTCGCGCTGGTATCCGGGAGCCGGGTTGTACCGTAACGTGCATCTGGTCGTGTCGGGCAAAGTCGGGGTACGTACATGGGGCACGACAGTCACCACGCCGACGGTGCGTGAGGATTTTGCGAAAGTGAAGGTGCGTACGGCACTGGAATATCCCGACGGCACGGACTGCAAGGACATTCGTCTGAAAACCGTCCTGCGTGCTCCCGGAGGACAAAAAGTGGCGGAGCGCGAAACCGCCTTGTCGCCGTATGACGAAGGCGTGCTCGAACAGGATTTCGTGGTGGACCGCCCCCTGTTGTGGGATTGCGAACATCCGAACCTTTACCGGGCGGACACGGAGGTGTACTATCAGGGACGTTTGAGCGACACCTACCAGACTACGTTCGGCATCCGTACGATTGAAGTCGTCCCCGAAAAAGGCTTCCTGTTGAACGGGAAAAGGTTGGTTTTCCACGGCACGTGCAATCATCACGACTTGGGACCGTTGGGCACGGCGGTGAACATGCAGGCCATCCGTTACCGGCTGAAGATGCTGAAGGACATGGGCAGCAATGCTTACCGCACGTCGCACAACATGCCGTCGCCGGAACTGGTGCAAGCCTGCAACGAGATGGGGATGCTGTTGATGGTGGAGACTTTCGATGAGTGGAAAGCCAAGAAAATGGCCAACGGTTATAACAAGTACTACGACGAGTGGGTGGAACGCGATTTGGTGAATGTGGTGCGTCATTACCGCAACGACCCGTCGGTCGTGATGTGGTGCATCGGCAACGAGGTGCCCGACCAAGGTTCGGCGCAGGGAGCAAAGCTTTGTCGGATGATGCAGGACATCGTGCACCGCGAAGACCCCACGCGGCCCTGCACACAGGGCATGGACCGTGTGGATGCCGCCATTAAGAGCCACGTGGCGGCCATCATGGATATCCCGGGCTTCAATTACCGTTCTAATCTTTACCAGAAAGCTTATAAGGCATTGCCGCAGCAAGTGGTACTGGGGTCGGAAACGGCTTCTACGGTAAGCTCGCGCGGCGTGTATAAGTTCCCTGTGGAACGCAAGGCCGGGGCGAAATACGACGACCATCAGTCGTCTTCCTACGATGTGGAACATTGCCCGTGGAGCGACTTGCCGGAGGACAACTTTATCCTGTCCGAGGATTTGCCCTACGATATGGGCGAGTTCGTGTGGACAGGCTTCGACTACTTGGGCGAGCCGACGCCGTATTATGACGATTGGCCCAGCCATTCTTCGCTGTTCGGTATCATCGACTTGGCTTACCTGCCCAAGGATCGTTATTATCTTTACCGCAGCCAATGGAACAAGGCCGCGGAAACCTTGCACATCCTTCCGCACTGGAACTGGTCGGGGCGTGAAGGCGAGGTGACTCCGATATTCGTGTACACCAATTACCCTACGGTGGAACTTTTCATCAATGGCAAGAGCCAAGGGAAACGTACGAAAGACACCACCGTCAAGCTCGACGAGACGGAAAACGATGAGGCGCGCCGTGCTTTGGCCCGCCAGAAACGTTATCGGCTGATGTGGATGGACACGCGCTACGAGCCGGGCGAGGTGAAGGCTGTGGCCTACGACGAAAACGGACGGAAGCGTGCGGAACAGATCGTCCGTACGGCAGGTAAGCCTTACCGCATCGTATTGAAGGCCGACAAGGACACGTTGGACGCGGATTTGCGGGATGAGGACTTGGCTTTTGTCACGGTCAGCGTGGTGGACCGCGAGGGCAACCTCTGTCCCGACGCACAGCATACGGTGAAGTTTTCTGTCCGTGGAGCGGGATATTACAAGGCCGGAGCCAACGGCAACCCCGTGTGCCTTGAACCGTTCGGCCGGCCGCAAATGCCGGTGTTCAACGGACAAATGACCGCCATCGTGGCGGAAAAGGGACAAGCCGGAACTATCCGCCTGAAAGCGGAAGCCAAAGGACTGAAGTCCGCCGAACTGGTCTTGGCTGTCAAGCGGACGGAATAAGCTCGGAGGGAGGAGGAAATCCCTTTTTTCTATTCCTGTGCCTCTGGGGCGTAGGTCTCGATGAAATCCTTCTCGAAAGGAAGCGTACGGAGCACGTTCAGGTGAGAACGTGCTTCTTCTTTTTTATGCAGGGCCAGACAAATCCGTACCATCTGTTTGAGCAGGAGCGGAGACGGGCCGTTGGTATTCAAGTCCGCTTTGCCCAGTTCGTAAGCGATGGGGTATTGTTCCGAAGCGATGCAGTAGTCCATCAGGAAGTAATTCCGGGCGTTTTCGAGGTTACCGTCGCGGTTATGCAGGTAAATAGGGCGGCTTGTCGGCGGTAACATGTCTATGGGTACCTTGGGCACGTCGTTTTCGTCTTCCATTCGCGAAATGGCGTAGTAAGCCGCCACCGTGCTGTAGGTCAGGTCGGAGCGGGAAGCGGTGGCTTGCATGCCCTTCCAGTCCTGCCGTTCCAGTTCGCGCTGCATCTTGGCGGTAGGGCGTACGTAGGGGCGGTACCATTCGTTCATGCCCACGGCTCCGGCTCCCAAAATGAGGATGAATCCCATGGCTTTCCATTCGTCGAGCGGACGGTTGTAAGCCGGTGGGGTGAACAACCCCGAGAGTTTTTTCCGGCTGAAAGAACGTACGAAGACGGCTTGGCAGGCCAGAATGAGGAGGATGCAGAAAGGAATGCCGAGCAGTTTGCCCGTTTCCGCCTGATAGTAAACATCGAAACCGTGGTAGACGACCACATAAATAAAAACGAATGCCGGGATGTATTTCAGGTATCCGAACCGGCCGCGCAACCTGAAGACATAACCGGACAGCCAAGAGATGAGGGTAAGCATGCCCGAGAGAAGGGCACCGCCCCAAAAAGGCGAATGGAACGCTTGGAGCAAGGCACGCCCGATAATCCACAACGAACCGTAAGAGGTTTCCCATAGCGGGCGCATGGCTCCTTGGGCTGTGCTGAAGAAACTGTACTGTTGGGCGATGTAAAGCACGTCGCCGTAATAAATGCCGAAAAACATCCAGAAGCCGAAAAAGAACAGTTTCAGGGCGTCCGGCCACGCTGTCATTACACGTGAAGTACGGTTTTCCGGTGAAGGGTTTTGCTGTCTGTTCATAGTCGTATGGGGTTAAAGAGTTAATTTATGCAGCCAGTATCCGGCCTTTTCTTTGATTTCCGTTTGTTGTTTTTCCAACTCTTGGATGATACCGCATTGTTGTACGGTGCCCCGGACAGCCAACGCGTCGTCCACGGCGGTTTCCTCACCGCCGTCGATACCGAAACCGGCAAAAGAACCTGTCGAGATGTCCTTTGTGGCATCGGCTATGATCTGCCGGTTGAGTGCCGTGGCGGCGGTTTCCCATTTCCGGATGACGGGCAGGCAGAGCGACGGGATAAAGTCCTTACCGTAGGCATCGGGGTATATCTCGTGCAAGAGGTTCCACGTCCAAGCCCAGGCGAAGTCGTCATACCGGTCGTGGATAAGCCGGAGCCGTCCTCCCAATTTTTCTATGCGGTCGAGTTGTCCGTTGGCGATGATTCTGGTAATGTCATTGATTTCGCTTATGGGTGCCAGCATGCCGCCGATGTCTCCCCAGCGGTCACTGCATGCCGCACGGGGATGCAGGGCTTCGCATAGCCCGTCTGAGGGCATGCCCTCATGCGCCTCTAATTGCCGGATCAGTTGTTCGCCCAAGTAACGGTCTAAAGCCAGCCGGTACCATTCTATGCCTTGCTTCACCGATTTCTCTTTGAGCCGTAGGTCGTTCCATGTGATTTCTTGGGTGTCTGCGTCGAAGCGTCCGCTTAGTTCTTCCAAGGTAATCCGTGCCCGGAACACCCGCCCCATCGTATAAGGGGAGAATGCTTCGAAGGAGACCCGGTCCGTTTGAGGCACTTGGGGCAGGCGGCCGTCGCGTGCAGGCCATTTCCCGATGTCGCGCAGCGTTCCCACGCCCCTCAGGGTAATGCCGGGAATCACGTAATGGGACGAGCCTTGCTCCACGAGGTAAGAGAATGGCCATTCGCTGCTGTCGGTACCGGGGGCGCAATGTCCCATGACTAGCGAAAACGCTCCGATATGCGCGGGCCACGAGATGTGGCTGCCCGAAGCGGTTTTGCATCCCCGTTCCAGCACACCGTGGTGTCGGGGGCCGAGCTTGTAAGCGTGGTTGCTCTGGTTGGTGCCCGAACCGGCGTTCATGAACGAGAACATGCCGCCTATCAACAGCGTGGACTTGTGGTGCGTCACCGTATAGGGACCGGCCAGGATGGCGCATGCCTCACCCTGCTCCGCCTGGCAGTTGCAACCGAAATAGGAGTCTGTGGCGGAAAATCCGTGCCCGATGGAAGAAGCTTGTCCTACATGGCAACGGGTGAGCGTCGCGCCGTCGGTGACATGGCAACCGGTTTGCAGGATGAAATCACGGACGATGACCAAGTCGCCCACGAAGGTAGGGGTGTCCGGATGGCTGCATATCGTGCCGTTTTCCAACCGGACGGCACCTTCCAGACGGCTGCAAGGCCCGATTTTCACGTTGCGGATCAGGCCGCAGCGGAGTATCCGTGTGCCCTCGCTTATCTTGCCACGGTTGCCGGTTTGCCGTGCGGCGTAGTCCGAAACCAACCGGCGGAGGTTTTGCGTCAACAAGGCATCGTGGCGGTACATGGCTTGCATGTACGCTTCCTGTGCCGACAGGCGGTCGTGAATGAGGATGTCCCGTCCTCCGCTTTCGCTCATGACATGGAGTTCCGTGCCGTTTCCGAAGGCAGACGGGCCGGTCATGGCAATGGTGTCCGTATGGAGGATGATGCAGCCCGGGGCGATGTCGTAATGGGCGATATACCCATGGACGTGGGCTATCAGACAGTCGTCGCCCACGGTGGTACAGTGCAGCGTGGCATGGCGGATACCCGTATGGAACGTGATTCCGCCCGGCAGCGTGACGGTCTTTTGGAAATTCCCGATACGGTTGGAGCCGGAAAAATGCACGTACGCCAGATGGCGAAGGTCGATATCCGGATGGACTTCAATCAGTTGCCAGTTTTCGGCCGTGCAGCCTTGCTGTTCCAGTTGTCGGATTTCGGTGGGAAGCAGTTGCCGGTATGCTGTGTCGGTATGCGTCTGTAGTTCCATGTCTTTTTCTATGCTGGTTTGTTCAAGTTCCTGTTTGGAGGTATAAAGAAACGTTTTTTTTTTGAAAGTCAGTGAGGTTTGCCTTATTTTTTTTGCAAGATACCCCGGACGGGGAGGACTGCGAAGTGCATACCGTGGGTGGGCGTGCCGGACTTTGGAAGCAGGGCTTTGTCAAATGAAATCCTGCCTCAAGGAGTGGGCGGATTTACCTTGCGGCAAATGATTTTTTGTTCTGCGCCAAACGAAAAATCGTTCGCAGGAGATTGGAAAATCGTTTGCAGGAGATTTTTTTGCCGTTCTCTGTAG
>ENA-OVGE01001623-OVGE01001623.1-human-gut-metagenome-genome-assembly--contig:-NODE-1623-length-17012-cov-4.374771_pt1 | contig 17012 bp, 16 predicted proteins | sample MGYA00237769_ERZ505417 | MGnify/ENA primary metagenome ERZ505417 (study PRJEB26158, sample SAMN06016403) | human gut metagenome | biome: human gut; feature: ankylosing spondylitis patient; material... | reverse complement strand
TTCTTCATAATATAATAAAATTAATATTTCAACACCTTGGCTGCCACATTCTTAAATTGCGACATGGCAAGCCCGATAGAAGCTCCAATATAAGTAGGATCACAAATAATGTACTTCTTTCCGCTTACAGTTATATAATCTCCGTCAATGTTTTCATCAAAACAGACCGCTGTTGCCATGTGATTGGGATATTCCAACAATACAACATCAAGCCCCATAAGAGTACGTACCAAATAAGAGTATAACACAGCACGGTCTTCGCAATCGGAATAAGGATAGTAGAACAGCTCATCCACAAAGAAAGGCTTCTCATAACCAAACTGGTCACCATCTGTCTTATAATCAAAAGCTGTCTGCACGAAATTAATCAGTATATTAGCAGCTTCCGATTGTTTTTTCCCTTGTATGGCAGCTTGCAATGATGGAAGCACCGTCTGTTGTACTTCCTGACTGACAGGAGCTCCCACATAGACAGAAAAGTCACATTGCGGATAATCCTTATAGAAGGAAATAAGTCCCGAATTTACTTTCGAACAGACTTTGACGGATGGATAAGCTTTCGCTTGCAATGTTTTCTCCACGTAAGTTCCTGAAAAGGATTGAGGAGTAGTGATATTCATATTTACCGGGTTCTTCGCATTGGCGAAATCACGGTTGTAAGTGTAAATAGAATTAGTTTTATCCGGGGTAGTATCAAACCTGTAATAGTTTACTCCATTCAAAGTAATAAAACAGGTAGCATAAATCATGTTACTCGAAGCATAGAATAAAGTAAGGCGGTTATCCATACGCGCCACCTTAACCCTATATCCCGATTGAGAAAGGAGAAACATTTGCATAAGAGCTATTTCATCGGAATGAGTACTTCCACATAGTTCAGTAGCAACTTTCCTCGTTAACAGCAGATAGCCATAGTCATTCAGGGCATTATCCTTTTTAAAAGCCAGACAGTCGTCTATCAAAGGCTGATAGTTGCTACGCGATAACGTCTCCCATCCGGCAGAAATATCTTTCTCTGCAATCCCTTTTAAAGTGAGCCGGTTCTTCAATGAAGCATTGACAACACAATCTTTACTGTAGAACGAAAACTCTACACCGGAAAGTGAGCGTTTGGCCGGAACGGTTTCTTCAGGCTTCACTTCCGGTTTTATTTCAGGGAGCACCGCAGAATCCTTTTCCGGTTCTACAGCCACATCTTTACCTCCCGGTATAACCGGAACCGGTGTTTTCCCTTTTGAAGGAGAAAATGTCGCACTTGGAGTCACTGTCGGAATGGGGAGTCGGGTCACCTCCCCTACTTTAACCTCTTGCGGTTTTGTTGCCGGCTTCTTATGGTCAAAGCTGACCGGTTTTACAGGCTCTGGTCTTTGAGGACGTACCACCGGCTTCTGCAAATCATACTCTTTCCAGGTTTCTTTCAGGAATTCGGCAAATTCCTTATTCTGTTCGCTCACAAAATCATCAAACTCTTTTTGCTGCTGCTTCACAAAATCATCAAACTCTTTTTGCTGCTGCTTCACAAAATCGTCAAACTCCTTCATGTCTTTATCTATTTGCGCAAAAAGACTAAACGGCAAACACAATGAAAAAACTACCATAGATAGTATTCGTATCCTATTTTTCCTCATTTCCTTATTATATTTTGTTGTTCTGTTATCTGCCAATCTACACACAGCTTATTATTCCGTATATCTTTGATAAAGGGGAAAATGGACAAGACGGCGACAACCTTCTCCCGATACAAACCACAACCGGAATCAGTGCCACCATTAAAACGATCGTCCACCTGCTTGACATTTACATCAGAAAACGGATATAACAACAGCGCCTTCACTAAAGAAGACATATAGGCATTCCAAAAGGCATTCCTCATATCCATCTTCTCCAATCCGTCCTGACCTCCGGAACCGGCATCTTCATACCAACAGCCTTCCTGTGAAGAACAAATTTCAACTCCGTTCATATATGAAATTATTTGAGGAGATGACTGTGTTCCCTTAAGCTGAAACCATGACTGGTCTGATTGCTCCCTACAACTATCCGATTCCAACAATAAATTGAATTTCACCTCTTCTTCCTCAACCCTTTCTTTCGTAAACAAAAGCATCAACTCACTAACGGAATGATAAGAAAAATCGCAACTATCATTCGATGGAGTAAAAGATACCTCCAGAAATTTCTCTCCAAATATAGAAGTATATTCATGCTCAATCCGGTAGGAAACATGTTGAACGGGATGTTCGATCACTCCCAGTACAAGCATTTTGTTTCTTTGGTCTTCGTATGTATTACTGGCAGTCTCCATGGTGGAAAAAACATCCGAGAGAAGTCTCAATTGTACCCCTTGCTGCAATGAATACAGATAAGCCGCTCTTTGCAAAGCAAGCATCCTTGCTGCTTCGGATTTCATACGAGGATCAGATATACCAACTACCCGGCCTTTCCGTTGAGAAGCAAACACCCATTCCGGCAAAGTCTCCCGCTGTCCCGGTCTCCAGTCATAAGATTGGTTATAAACTGTATCAACAGGCATTGCCTGTGAAAACACATCAATACCGGGAGACAAAAGCAACTGGATAATAAAAATAACTACCCAATTATATCTTATATCCGACAAATTAAGTTTCATCATTCAATCTTCAAATAGTTGGGTAGTTATTAAAGAGATCATTACTATCCGCAATGTTTTAAACAAGCTGCTTATTGGGCGTTTTTACTCATTTCTTCTTCAAATACTTTTTTGAACTTTTCATATTCAAAGTCAATGCGCAATTTGTCATCATTCTTAATACGATTTGCCATAGCATTCATGATTTCCTCTCCTGCCAGTTCAAGAGAGACATATACTTTGTATTTACCATCAGGAGTCTTCATGGTTTTTTCACAAATTACACGCGTACCGCTCAATTCCTGTTCCACTACCGTACGGGTCAATGATTGATAACGACTTTTGCTTTCATCATTTTCACCTTGCTGATAAGAGGAAACATAACTATCAGTTACCGATTTCACTTTTGCATTGATAGCAGTAGCAATTTCAGCCCGGGCCTCCGTCATCGCTTTTTTCTTTGCAATAGACATATCCGTAGAAAGTCCCATCGAACTAGCTCTAAAATACTCTTTGTTCGTTTGAAATTCCGGTCCCGAACAAGGAACATTAATTTCTACGTCCTGTTGCACTGCCGGTTGCTGCACTGTTTGTGTTACAGGTTTTGAACTACCGCAACTTGTCATAACAACAATGGTTAGCAATGCTGTTCCCAATAAATTAATTCTTTTCATTTCAAGTCTTTTTTAATGTTAATATATGATTCATTTCAAGCCTCTCAACTTCACTATATTATTTTTGAAATCCTTCAATTGCAGCAGTGCCACAGATTGCAACTTACTTACCTCAATAACCATCTCCGTAGGCAGATCAGGCACAATGAGCGCAGTGACTCTGCGGTCATTGAACTTAGAACCCAGTTTGAGACTGACAATCGGAGATTCTTCACCTTTTTCGTTTATAACCGTCAGATTTCCATTATATAAGTCCACTTCGCAATCGTCAACATTTGTATTCACAATCTTAAGATGTATCCTCGATTTGTCTCCCAAAGTTGCAAGTTTGTCAAATTCAACAAAGACACCATCCAACCATTCAACCCGAATTGCCTTTTGATTCTCTGGTTTGGCGGACTTAACCGGAGCCAAAGGAGCAGGAATAACTTCCGGCACCACAACAGGGACAGATATAACCGGATCAGCTCCTTTTTCCGGTACGGAAGGACCGACTACCAGAACAGGAACATCCGGCAACATCTTCTGTCTTTCCGAAATCTTTCCGGTTCTGTCGAATGTTATTTTCTTCAATTCACGTGCAAACTCCCGGTTCAGCCGTTTTATCAATTCACGCGCCGCCATATTCTTGCCTTGAGAAGCGGACTTATTTTCAGGTACTAATGTCCGTTCATCATTAATAGAATAATTCAACATGGTTTGCCCCGTCCGGTTATTTTCTATTTTAATCCCCAACGTAGAAAAGAATTCGATGAAGTTGTACAGTTCACCCGGAACGGTATTGCCTTTACGACACTTATTGTCCAATGTAACGATAATGTCGGCTTCAGAAGGAGATGCAACTACGTTAAAAAAATGATTGTTCAGCAAACTCTTCACAGTTCGTTCCACCGCCTCTATATCGCTCTGCGCACTTCTAACATAAGCAGAAGTCTGTGTCTGCGCGGTGTTGACAGTCAACGTTGCTCCGGGAAGAGAAGAAAGCATTTGTTTGAATAAAGCTGCATAACTTCCCTTCCGGAACAAACTGAACACATCATCAATTAATGAAATTCCAATTTCTTGCTGTGCCTGTTTAGAAGTAATATTGCGCACATAAAGAGCGGCAACTCCCGATTTGTCGGTGGGAGACATGGAAGACAAATCTCCCGACCCGGAAACAAACTCGGCTTTCAACCGGATATTCCTTAACGGATTTCCATTACGGTAAACACCTATAGCAATAGGCTCCCTTATACCTTGAAACGGCGTGACTGAAACGGTTGCCGGATTCAGAACAATCGTTATTCCATCAAATACTCCAGCCAAAGCCGCATATAGTTCAGTCGCCAAATTAATTGTCTTTCCTTCGTAAGAACAGAACAACTCCTGATTAAGCACCGGGCGTATAGCCTCCATTCCATTTGAGAATAATTCAATGGCAGTCATTAAATCTCCCTGTTGTAAAGTAATGTGTCCCTTATACCAAAAATCGAAGCCGTTACGGATTGCCTTCTGACGACGTGCTTCCACCAAGGCCGCATAATCATCCTTATTCAGTTCATAATAAACCCAATACTCATTGTCACTTCGCCAGGAATCCACCAGACGAAAGTTCTCTATTTCCGCCCGGGCTTCTGTACGAATACTTTCTGCGAAGATTTGTTTCACATTACCATCGTCCTCCAACGTATTCAACAAAGAATTGGCGGCAATCACCACTTGAATTTCAGATACAAGATCAGACAAAGCGTTTTGCTTTGCCTTTTGCTGATAATCTCCTTCCGATATTTCAGCCATTCCTATTCCGATGTAACTTAAACCACTAACAGGATGCTGTTTCACCCAGTCAGGACGGTTCGTTTGTTGACCGGAAAGCTGAAAGCAAAACCATGAAATCACAAGAATAAATAAAAGCCAATGTTTCATACGTCCTTGATTTATTGAATAGTCAAATAGATGGTACTTCCATCCACTCTGTGTTCACTATCTATTCCGGAATCATTCAGATAATTAACCAGATTATCCGCAAACGTGATGCAATCCATCGGCAAGCCGTCGCTATCCTTTGCCGGAATCTGTATCGAATCAAATATCAGACTATCATCCACAGCACCTTGAATATGGTAGCGTCCTCCCTGAGCATTCTTCCTCACCCAGTTGCGTATATGCGCCGAAAGAGTAGTGCTCCCGTTTATCCGGCTGTTCATCGTATTGACAGCGTTATCAGCAAGACTAACCCGAAGAACTATCGTATTTCCCTGTTGGACTCTCCGAGCAAACTCCTTTGAAATATCTTTCAGAAAACCATCCAAAACATCCTGTGCCGCATACGCACATAGTTTGTCCACATCTGTTGTCCTAAAGCGGTTCGTCCAGCTTTTCCGGCTGGCTAAATCAATTCCTGTAGCGGTCTCACGAGCAGTCATAATCAATGATACCCTACTACCTGAGGTTGCCGATATATCTTTCTGCAAATCAACAATCACATATACATCTGCCCCCGAATTCATCAACAACTGTTTATCATTGGAATCAGCATTCTTACTCTCCCATTCAGAAGCACGCAGAGTACCTGCCTGTTTTCCTTCGGCAGCTACCGTCTTCACACCAAGTTTGACGAATCCTTCTTTTACCGTACTTACCGCTACGCGAAGATCAAAATCATTTTTCAGGATACCGGCATACGAACTCCGGTCATTACTTTTATAAGGAACCACCATAATGGTTGGAAGAGCAACCTGTTGCCGGGTTTCTTCCATCGACATCTCCTCCATGGGCTTTGTCATCAATTTGTTCCGTATCAAATCCTTTTTAAGTGCACCCAGTAAAATTTGGGCCGTAACCGTACCCTTATAAAGTCTGGAAGATTGTCGCACCGGTTCTTCGACCGTCTCATAATTTTTCACAAAAAGCATATAGCGTGAATTGAAAAACTGGTTCATATAGTACGAGTCTTCTTTCCCAACCAGCGGCCGACCGTTTTCTACTCCGTCAATACCATTCAAGAAGAGAGCGTTGAAAATCGACTTCAATGCCATAGAATATACATCTTTCTTCTTTTCTGCTATTCCGGAGGCTGCGATAACAGCCAAATTATTATCTGCTTTCACGCAAGACAGATCATTGGAGTATAGCTCCTGTGCTGTGAGATGAATAGTATATGTCGCCAGCAGGCTCAAAAGTAGTATTCGTAGTTTCATTTTCTTTTTGCTAGGAGAAAAGTTGATAATTGAAATTGATTATAGTGACAAAAAGGTATCTTTCCTCGAAATGATAATCAACTTCCTTTCTTCCTTGGTAGCTCTCATGATTTCTTCCCCACCTTTGCTGACACTGCACAAAGAACGTGCCCCGCTCAACACTTCTTTCACGTTTAAGCGACCGATTTCTTTCAATGACAGTTCACCGGCAATGTCCATCTCTATGTAAACAGTAAACTTCTGTCCTTTCTGTATACCTCTTTTTGTTCCAAGATCAACGTATACAGTTTGTGCTTTATCTTTCTTTGTGCTTTCCACTTGCACAATCGTACCTTGTATCTTAAAATTCTCGTTAACAAAGTCATCCATACTTATTTTGGCATAATCCAACGTTTTAATGATTGCCTCTTCAGGAGTATCTCCTATACTTCCCGTCAACCCTTCATGAGAGAAAGCCTGGGTACCTTTGAGCGTACCATTAGAAGGATCCACAATCTTTAATGTGTAAGAAACACTTCCTTTATAATAGGGCTTTCCTTTACTGTCCGTTTTTTTAATGCCCTGCATACTTGTAATGTTCCCCTGAATCAGATATTTAGCTCCCAACGTCGTCATAGCCTCGCTTCTGGCAACAACATCTCCCATAGCGGAAGCTTCCTGACGCCGCCTGGCTTCGGTTTTCAATGCTTCATTAGAATCAACGTCAATCAACACGACACGATTCATTTCTTGAATACCTTCAATAATTTTATTACGCAAAGCTTCTGCTAAAATGTTGTTTATACTGCCAGGACGGGAAAAATAATCAATGTAAACGCTTTCTTTTCCATCTTCATTAGTTTGTGCATAACCTAACATCGAAATTAAGCAGATTGAGAACAATAGTAAAATCTTCTTCATGTTTGTTTTTCTTTTATTATTAATGAAATGTTTGTTTTTTAAGTGTTAAGAGTCACTGCGTGTTTCTCCGGTTGCAAAGTTAAGCACACATCAAGATCAATTGTATACACAATATTTACTACAACTATCCATTAAACGCATAGTATTATCCAAATATCAACGAGAAAGGAAAATATAAAAGGAATATTGCAGTATGTACGATAATATGAAGTATTTTTCTCTCATTCAAAATCTTTCCATCATTGTATTTTCTTCAGTTCCTTTGAATAAGTATAAAATAGCATTTGTTATATCCGCTAAAATTGTTACATTTGTCGAATAAAAATTGCTTCCCAACAACAATATACATGGAAACGGATTTAAAAAAGATAGTAGGACATCGGCTGCAAATGCTTCGTATGGAAAAGAATCTTACTCAAGAACAAATGGGAGAAAAGTTGAACCTGTCAACAAGTGCCTATTGTAAGATTGAGTATGGTGAAACCGACCTCACATTAACAAGGCTGAACAAAATAGCAGAAGTGCTAAATATGTCTGCATTGGAGCTATTTAATAAAATAGATGGAAATGTGTATGTCAATAATACAGGTACAATCGGGACAAATATCGGAGTCGCGAAAGATTGTAGCACTGTCCGCATCGAAGCTGCAGAGGATCTCCGTGAACTAATCAAGGCAAACAGCCGGTTTATCGAGATATTGTGCAAACGCATAGAACTTTTAGAGAATAAAGTACTGGTATAGTAACATACTCATAGAATTATTACATTAAGGTAACAATAATGAGAATGCACAGATCACCGATTAGTTATCGATTTTCTGTGCATCACTACTATTTTAAAAACACTTTTAAGACACCCTACTAAAATTCTTTATTAGGTGTAGCTTATACCCCTAACTCTTATAAAAAGGCTTACGCAAAGATATCACTGCGTAGAATATAACCGATTACATCTCCTTTACGTACATTGGTACCTTGTTGCGCACATATTTCCACCACACGTCCGGTAAATCCGGTCAGAATCTTTTCATATTCTCCCCATGGGGTAGAAAGATAACAAAAGACTTCATCATGCTGATATTTACGTCCGATGAATGGAGCAATGGATGGTCCCTCTACGGAAACTTCCCAAAGTACCTGCCCGTTATCAGGAGCAATGACCGGGTCTGCTTTGGCACGTTTCAATTTCTTAATTTCCTCTTCCGAATATCCGTTCTTTGCCATTGCTGCATCTTTAGCATGTTGTAACTCTTCCTCAAAACGCTTTTTGGCAACCCCGGACTTATAATCACGATACTGGCGATCGTGCATGGCCAGTTCGAAAAGTTCCTCGTCATCCTCTCCATATTCCCAGCCATTTTCATCCATTTCCTTTCGATATTCATCCAAAGCATCCGGATAATTCAACTGCGGGTCGGTATCGACAAATTCATATCCTTTAGATTCCGCCAACTCTATAATCTCTGGAGCGAGCTTACCCGGAAGACGTCCACTTTTACCCAGAATCATATCCCAAGTGTGGTTATCTATCATTGTCCAGCGATCTTCCCCTTTTACCTGCTGCATAAGATTCATTAATGCAACATTCTTCACATACTGGCTGAAAGGAGTCACCAAAGGAGGATACCCCAGCTTAGGCCATACATATTCCACTTCATCAAAAAGCATCACAAGCAAATCATCCAGACTAAGTTCCGGCTCATTCTTACTCCTTAATATCATATTGATACCGGAATGTACTCCTTTCAAGTCTACCATCATGGAACCCATCATACCACCCGGCAAACCACATTTCAGTAGAAGTGAAGACATGTATTTATTGGTAGGATCCATAAAATAACCCAGAAAATCATCAATGAATTTTTGCGTCATAGCACGAGCTTTCATATATGCTTTCATATTTATGTCGGGAACCTGGAAGCCTAAATCTTTCAACATAGCCTGCACAGAGATTACGTCCGGATGCACTTTGCCCCAAGACATCGGTTCCATAGCCACATCAATGATGTCCGCACCATTTTCGCAAACCTCAAGGATAGAAGCCATAGACAATCCCGGTCCGCTATGACCATGATATTGAATCAATATATCCGGATGTTTCTCCTTGATAGTCCTGACCAATTCTCCTAACATACCCGGACGACCGATACCCGCCATATCCTTCAAGCATATTTCAGGTGCACCGGCCTCAATCAGTTGATCGGCAATTCGGACATAATACTCAACAGTGTGTACGGGAGAATAGGTGATACAAAGAGTTGCCTGCGGAATCATACCTGCTTCCAAAGCATATTTAATAGAAGGAATGATATTTCTTGTTTCGTTCAGTCCACAGAAAATGCGTGTGATGTCCACTCCTTGCGCGTGCTTGACTTTATACATCAATTTACGCACATCTGCCGGAACCGGATACATACGCAACGCATTCAATCCGCGATCGAGCATATGCGTTTGAATACCCGCTTCTTTAAAAGGTGCGGTAAAAGCACGGACAGCCTTATTAGGATTTTCGCCGTACAACAGATTCACTTGCTCAAAAGCACCGCCATTCGTTTCAACTCTGGCAAAACAGCCCATCTCAATAATCAAAGGAGCGATACGGACAAGCTGATCAACCCGAGGTTGATATTTACCGGAAGATTGCCACATGTCCCGATAAACAAGACTGAATTTAATTTCCTTTTTCATCATAGCCAATAATAAGTGATTTTTTCTTCGGTTAACTTCACATATACAAATATAAAGGTTTAAACTGACATATAGTCAAACAATCACCTTAAAAAATAGATATAAAGAGATGTTTAATATCATAATGCAAGAAAACCACCTCTATATAGATCCATTCACTATAAATAACAAATCAAATTGTTTTATGTTCGCATTTATTCTTTTAAGAATACTAACAAGTCTGTTAGTAACAACATTGTTAGTAACAAACTTGTTAGTATTTCAAAGAATCACTATATTTGCCCAATAAGAATAATAAAGAATAGTTATGGAAAAGCCGTTTGTTTTTGGTGTAGCCACTTCCGGAGATAACTTTACAGATCGCGAAAAAGAGACTCAACGTTTACTCCTAAACTTTGCACATGGTGTAAATACAGTGCTTATTTCTCCTAGAAGATGGGGAAAAACATCACTAGTTAAGAAAGTAGCCCAGCTATCACAAGATAACAAGAGAAAAGTGGTCTACATAGACATTTTTTCCTGTCGCACCGAAAATGAGTTTTATCGTCTCTTTGCCACTTCTATCTTAAAACAAACTTCTTCCAAATGGGAGGAATGGATAGAGAATACTAAACAATTCCTCTCACACATCAATCCCAAAATCTCTATCGGAGCAGATCCGATGAACGATTTCTCTATATCATTCGAGTACAACATGCAAAATAATACGGAGAATGACATCTTACAGTTACCCGAAAAAATTGCAATAGAGAAAGGAATACAGATAGTCATTTGCATTGATGAGTTCCAACAAATTTCGGATTTCGAAGATTCCAAAACGTTTCAGAAAAAGCTACGTAGCGTATGGCAATTACAACAACATGTCTCATATTGTCTTTTCGGAAGTAAAAAGCATTTAATGAACGAACTTTTTGAAAAGAAGAATTTACCATTCTATAAATTTGGAGATGCTATCTATCTCGCAAAAATAGAAACAAAATACTGGATTGAATATATATGCAAACGATTTGAAAATACAGGAAAACACATTTCTCCCGAACTTGCAGAAGAAATCTGCCGCCTTGTAGACAACCATTCGTCTTATGTACAGCAACTTTCCTGGCTACTTTGGATACGTACCATTAATACAGCAACCACAGAACAACTTTCTTATGCATTGGAAGACCTACTCGACCAAAACAATATTCTATTCCAAAGTGAAACAGAAAACCTTTCTGCCTATCAAATGAATTTTCTAAAAGCAATTGTTGATGGAATACACACTAAATTCAGCAGCAAAGAAGTCATTTCAAAATACAATTTAGGAACATCGGCCAATATTGTCCGCTTAAAAAATGCATTACTACAAAAGGAGCTCATAGAGACAAATGGAAAAGAGATAGTTCTTGCAGATCCAGTATTTGGAGTATGGTTTAAAAAAGAAATGCTTTACTGACATATATACAATAAAAGATGCACAGATTGCCGATCATAAATCGATTCTCTGTGCATCACTACTACTCTAAAGACACTTTTAAGACAAAACTAACTAAATTATGGAAGAATATATAATACTGCGCAGAAAACGTATCCCATACGGCATGATGAACTTCGCAGTAATCCGCCGCGACGACTGTTATTATGTGGACAAAATCCGGTTTATCCCCATGATAGAAGAGGCAGACAAGTTTTTCTTCTTTATTCGCCCGTGCCGTTTCGGCAAAAGTCTTACAGTAAATATGTTGCAACATTATTATGATATACTTGCCAAGAATAAGTTCGATGCCCTGTTTGACGACCTTTACATCGGAAAACACCCTACCCCCTGACCGGAACAGGTATTTGGTGCTGTATCTCAACTTCTCCGGAATAGTCGGTGAACTGCACAACTACCGAAAGAGGCTGGATGCGCATTGTGGCACCACCTTTGAGAACTTCTGCAAAATATATGCCGACTATCTGCCACAAGATACGGTGGACGAATTGATAGAAATAATAAAACCCTAGTATGACAACTACTGCTTTACGGAAGAATGTTATGGCGAAACCACCATGTACAACTCAAATATGGTGCTCTACTTCGCCAAGAATTATATTCAACGAGGCAAAGCACCCAGGGATCACCAACCCCGACAACTTTGTGAGCCTGCTCTATTATTTCGGCATGCTTACTATCAGTGGTATGTATGAAGGAAAGACTAAACTTACCATCCCCAATCAGGTAGTCCGCGAACAAATCTACACCTATCTGCTGAGTACTTATGACGAAGCCGATCTCAGTTTCAGCGGTTACGAGAAGAACGAACTGCCAGCACCCTTGCCTACCACGCTAACTGGAAAGCCTATTTCGGTTATATTGCCGACTGCCTGAAACGTTACACTTCCCAACGCGACAAACAGAAAGGTGAACTTTTTGTCCACGGCTTTACGCTTGCCATGACGGCACAGAACCGCTTCTACCGTCCCATTTCCGAACAGGATACACAGGCAGGATATGTCGATATTTTCCTCTGTCCGCTACTGGATATCTATTCTGGCATGAAGCACAGCTACATTGTAGAACTGAAATACGCCAAATATAAAGACCCCGAAAGCCGTGTGGAAGAACTGCGTCTGGAAGGGATTACACAAGCTAACCGCTATGCAGAAACCGAGACGGTGAAGAATGTGGTCGGTGCCACACAACTTCATAAGATTGTGGTGGTGTATAAAGGCATGGAAATGCGGGTGTGCGAAGAAATACAGTAGTCCGGACCTTTAACGTAACCCGGCGTATGCACAGACCAGTTCTTTTTCTTTTCATTCTGTTACAGATATGGCTTCCTTGCACTCTGGTGGGGCAGAAGTCCGATTACAGGCTGTTTGATAATATCAGTCTGGGGACGGAAGCATCCGTCATCAGTTGCTTCCTGCAAGACACGCAAGGACTGATATGGATAGGTTCCAACAAAGGACTGTTCAGTTACGACGGCTATTCCTCACAACCGCATTTCACTTTCGGCGAGCGCAGCAATACGCGCATTTATTGCGGTACGGTGGTGGACAGCACCTATCTTTATATAGGTGCGGACAATGGCTTACTGATTTATAACTACCGAACAGACACTTACCAAGAACCGGAAGCGGACTTCCCGACCGACATCCGCACACTGGCATTGCGTGACGGCGTGCTGTGGCTGGGGACACTTAACGGTCTCTATACCTACTCACCGGAAACCCGGCAACTCTCCGCCATCACCGAAGGACTTCCGCACCAGACCATTTATTCCATTATCCGCGCCTCGGACGATAACCTCTACATTGGTACGTACAACGGTTGTTGCCGCTACATCCCCGCCACCGGACGCTTTGAAACCATAGACCTGCCCGTCACCCGTGGCCGAAGCAATCAGTTTGTCAATTCACTTCTGGAAGATACCGCACGCGGTTGCATCTGGATAGGCACAGAAGGATGTCTTTTCAAATACACCCCTGCCGACGGGCATACACAGCGGATAGATGCTTTCCATGATAACTCCGTCAAGTCTCTGGCACTGGACGGGAACGGTCAATTGCTGGTAGGCACCGATAATGGTCTGTACGTCTATCAGGAGGATGAGCCCCTGTTGCACGTTGTTCATGACTCCCGAAACCTCCAGTCCCTTTCTAACAATATCATCTGGACCATCTTTGCCGACCGCGAGCATAACGTCTGGCTGGGTACGGATTACGGTATCTCCATGTTCCGCCATAACAGTGTGTTGCGTCATTTTTCTATCTCGCAGATTACCGGAACAGGGGAGGGCAACCAGTTCTATTCCATACTGCGTGATACGCACGGAACTTATTGGTTTGGCGGCACCAACGGCCTCATTCGCTTTACTGCTCTTATGGATGGGGAACAGGACGTTGCCTGGTACAAGATGGGAGACCGGAAATATCCTTTGTCCCACAATCGGGTACGCCATCTTTACGAAGACCGTGAACAACAACTCTGGGTGGCTACGGATGGCAGCATCAGTCGTTACGACCCGGCGAAACGCCAGTTTATACATTATAATATAGTAGACAGTACCCGCCGCTACAACGCCAATTGGACGTATAGCCTTTTTGAAGACCGTGACGGACAACTTTGGATAGCCACCTGTCTCGGCGGTATTTTCGTTGTAGATAAGGAAAACCTCATGCGTTCTTCCGGCGGACTCTACATGGCGGAGAAGACTTATTCCATCCACAACGGCCTGTCCGGCATGTTCATCAATCAGATGATTCCCGACCGGGAAGGGAATGTATGGGCATTGCTCTATAACAGTCACAACAGCATCGAAAAGATAAATCCCCGTACCGGCGAAGTCACCCATATTGCCGCCGATGAACTGAAAGGCGAGCGTACTCCCAACTTTATCCTTTGTGCCGAAGACGGCTACATCTGGATAGGTTTCCCCGGCGGAGTGATGCGCGTGACTCCCGAAAACGACAGTATCCGCATGTTGCCCTTTGATGCCTATAATCATTACGAAGTGCTTTCCATGGCCGAAGCCGACGGCCGCATCTGGATCTCTACCACAGATGGTTTCTGGGTAGCCGACCAACAGACTCTGGAAGTCCGCCGACTGAATATCACCGACAAGCGTTTCACCAGCATGTTCTTTGATAAGACAAGCGGAGAACTCTATCTGGGCACCGCAGACGGTTTTGCCATCTCCTCACCCGAGGCCTTGCTGGCGGAACACCTTGAACAGCCTTTGATATTGACCGCCCTTTATGTCAACAACCAACTTTACCAGTCTGGGGCGGGGCAGGCGCTTGATGCAGTGCAATCCGCACAAAGCATCCGTTACTCACAGCGTATAAATCTGGACTACGACCAGAACAATCTTGCTTTTGAACTTTCCGACCTGCCTTATTCCCTTGAAGAGAAAAGCAAACTGTTGTATCGCCTGGAAGGTGTGGACCGTGAATGGAACTTGTTGAAACCGAATACGAACCGGATTACTTACAACAATCTGAACTACGGTGACTACCGCCTGATAGTGAGTAAGCTGGATGCGCATGGCAAGCCGTCCGAAAAGACGTATGCATTGGACATCCACATCATTCCGCCCTGGTACTACACCCCGTGGGCAAAGGCCGTTTATGTCTTGCTGTGCCTTGTCCTGATACTCTGGACAATCAACTTCTTTCGTGTGAAGAACCGTCTGAAACTGGAGCGTCTGGAAAAAGAGAAAATCCTGGAGCAGTCTCAGGCTAAGATGGAGTTCTTTACGAATCTCTCCCACGACCTGAAAACTCCGTTGAGCATGATTATCGCGCCTATCAGCAAGTTGCTGCCCGGCATCAAGGATCAGCAGGAGAAGAAACAACTGGAACAGGTGCATCGCAATGCCATGAAGTTGAATTCGCTTATCCATCAGGGGCTGGACTTCAACCGGGTGGATAGTGGAAACAATACATTACTGATACTTTCTCAAATCGAACTGGTGTCTTTTGCGCGTGGCTTATTTGCTTTGTATGCAGAGGAGAAGGCGAAAGAGAAGAAACTAACTTTTCATTTTCATACCGACCGTGAAAAGATATACATACAGATGGATGCCATAAAACTGGAATCTATCTTGGATAATCTTTTATCCAATGCCGTGAAGTATACTCCGGAAGAAGGTGAGATAACGCTTCGTTTGCAGGCTTCTGATAAAGAAGTGCATATCTCTGTATCCGATACAGGTATCGGTGTTCCCCGTCAGGATCAACCGTATGTTTTTCAGCGTTTCTTCCAGTCTCCCAAGACGGCAGGCACGAAGGAGGGAACAGGTATCGGCCTGTATTTGGTAAAGACTTATACGGAACTGCATGGTGGTAATGTTCAACTTTCTTCAGAAGAGAATAAAGGTACTGCCATTACGCTGACCCTTCCGGTGATTGCTATGGAACAGCCTGTCGTAGAGGTCTCTCCGGAAATTGTATCTTCTGATATCGAACCTGTCGCTGCCGGAGTTACAGTTGTGGTTCCAGATACAGATACGCCCGCTCCGGATGCTCCATTGCTTCTGATTGTGGATGATACTCCGGAGGTTTCAGAGTTTATTTATCAGATACTGCATACTAAATATCGTTGCCGTTTGGCGGAAAATGGTAAGATAGGTGTGGAACTTACCCTGGAATTAATGCCCGATCTGATTATTGCTGATGTCATGATGCCCGTAATGGATGGTCTTGAAATGGTGCGTCATATCAAGAAGCATATTCCTACATCCACTATTCCCATCATCTTGCTGACGGCGAAAAGTGATAAGGAAACGGAGCTTGAAAGTATTCAGCTGCATATAGATGCTTTCATTCCTAAACCCTTTGAACCGGATATTTTGCTTTCGCGTGTGGAGCAATTATTACATAGCCGGGAGACGCATGAGGCGAAAGCCCGCATGGAAGTTCTTTCCACCCCGAAAGAGATAGAGGCGGTTTCTTATGATGAGAAGTTCCTGGCAAATGTAATTCATCTGATTGAAGAACACATCTCAGACTCCGAACTGAATGTGAATGCCCTTTGCGAATGGACCGATATCAATAACAAGCAGATGTATCGCAAGATAAAGCAACTGACGGGCATGACACCTGTGGAATACATTAAGTCTATCCGCATGAAAAAGGCGGCTATGCTGCTGAAACAGCAGAAGTTTACTGTGGCCGAAGTGATGTATATGGTTGGTTTCTCCAATCATTCCTATTTTTCTAAATGCTTTCAGGCTGAGTTTGGGATGACGCCGAAGCAATACGTTTAGTTCAGCCTTATAATTCTTTGCCACCTTATTGGCAAGGTTTTGCCAATAAGGTGGCAGAGTCTTGCCAATAAGATGACAACAGTTTGCCAGTAAGGTGGCAAGGAATTGGCACAATTAAGTGTTCAGGAATACTTCTGCTCCTAATAGATTATTAAAGTAAGTGGCATTCCGTTCATCCTCAAGTCCTCCGTCGAGGGTGAACAGTAGTTGGTATCTAGTTTGTGTA
>ENA-OVGE01001603-OVGE01001603.1-human-gut-metagenome-genome-assembly--contig:-NODE-1603-length-17174-cov-4.792979_pt1 | contig 17174 bp, 18 predicted proteins | sample MGYA00237769_ERZ505417 | MGnify/ENA primary metagenome ERZ505417 (study PRJEB26158, sample SAMN06016403) | human gut metagenome | biome: human gut; feature: ankylosing spondylitis patient; material... | reverse complement strand
GCTACCGTGCGCCTCGTTTCGACAACCGGGTGGCAAGCAAGCGCGAAGGCTGGCTTGCTCCTTCAGTGGAAAACCGCATTGCGGCGCACTTGTCGCGTGTGGAAACTGTCATACGGCTTTTGCCGGTGACTGCCGTAACCGTCGAAACAGCGGCGTTTGATACGCAACTGCTGAAGAACCCGGACATTGCCGGAGCGGCGTACCAACAAGGCGAACAGCTCAGATTTTGGAACGTGCGGGAATACGTGCTTTTCCGGGACGGACACGTTTGTCAGCACTGCCGCGGGAAGTCCAAAGATCCGATACTCAATGTTCACCACATTGAGAGCCGACGTACCGGAGGCGATGCACCGAACAATCTCATCACGCTGTGCGAGACCTGTCACAAGGCTTTCCATCGAGGGAAGATCAAACTCAAAGTCAGGAGAGGGAAGTCGTTCAAAGCAGAAACCTTCATGGGCATCATGCGTTGGACGCTCTTTGAGCGTTTGAAAAAGGCTCACCCAGAACTCAATGTTCACAACACCTACGGTTATCTCACAAAGCACAAGCGCATCTCACACGGGATCGCAAAGAGCCACTGTGCAGACGCGTACTGCATTGCGGACAACCTAAGTGCAAAGCGACTGAAGGGCTTTTTCTTTCAAAAGCAAACCCGAAAGCACAACCGGCAGATTCACAAGCTGTCGATTCTGAAAGGCGGATTGAGAAAGAAGAACCAGGCACCCTACGAAGTCAAAGGCTTTCGGCTTTTCGACAAAGTAGCCTGCAAAGGCGAAGAAGCCTTCATCTTCGGGCGAAGGACTTCGGGAAGTTTTGATGTGCGCCGGCTTGACGGCACGCGAATTTCGGCCGGTATCAGCTACAAAAAGCTGAGACTGCTCGAATCGCGAACCACCTACTTAACAGAATTTAGAAAGGAGGCGGCGCTTCCTCCCCGGCATGAATGCAGGGGTTTCCTCGCTGATTTTCTATGAAATGTCGACAAAGGAACTCTCTAACTGCTTGAGATCCTGCTTCGCTAATTGATTTTTTAACTAATCCCGACGGGGACATCTCCCCGTCGGGGCATGGTGTCTCCGCTATTTTTTTGGAGTACACCATGCTTTTCACAAACCGTATCTCAACAACAGCATTCAACATCAGCGTTCAGCCCGAACGCTTCGTTCTCGGCTTTGCACCGCGTGCGGGACAAAAGGGTAAGGACGCGAACTTCGTGTTCGATCCTTTCCTGCTGGAGCAATCCAGGCTTTGGTGGGAAACTGCGGACTCTGAGCCGCTGTGCCTCAGCGGCCCCACGGGCTGCGGCAAAACGTCTTTCATTCGCGAGTTCCTGTTGCGCGTCAATGCTCCATTCGTGGAATTGACGTGTCATCGGCGACTCGATAAATCAGCACTATTGGGCGGATTCGTTCCGACTCAAAAAGGCTTTGAGTGGCAAGACGGCCCGGCAGCTCGCGCCTGGCGTGAGGGTTTGGTCCTCGTCATCAATGAATTTTCGATTGCTCCGCCCGAAGTTTGGGTGGCCGCAAACGACATTCTTGAAGGCGGAGACCTCTATATTCCTCAGACGGGCGAGACGATCTCTCGTCACCCCAATGCCCGCGTTGTCATCACAGACAACATGGCTTTGGGTGCCGATGCCGGTGACGGCTACCTCGGCAGAGAGTCGCAAGACCTCTCTACCGTGGATCGCTTCTGGCACATTCGCTGCCAGTATCCTGCCAAGGAAATTGAACTCGATGTTGTCCGCCGCAAGACGGATGACGCCGCAGTCACTATCCCTAAGCAGGATGTCAATTGTCTTCTCAAGGGAGCGATCGATTTTGCATCGCTCTCCCGCCAAAAGGCGGATTCCGGCATTCCCTCGATCAGTACCCGTGTGCTGATTCGTCTCGTGCGCATCCTTTTCGGTTGGGCACAAAGTCGCGTCAAGACGATACCGATTGAGACGATTGCGCTTGATATGGCTATCGCAAACGCCCTCAGTGACGAATCGCGCAAGCAGCTTGCCTTGCTTGCCGAAGGAACGTTGAATGCTGCTATCGATAAAGTCCGGCAGCATTTCTGAACTTGTTTTTCTCAATTCAACCCGCAACAGGGAAGATACAAATTCCCTGGTGTGGGAATGGTGTGTCTTCTTTGTTTATTCAATGAAGGAATTTCAAAAATGACATACCGTGAAGAACAACTGGATCTGTTTGGCGACACGAACGAAGTGCAACAGCCACAGGAACCGTTGCCGACCAACAAAAATAAGCAGACCGAACCAGGCGCAGCCTTTAAGGACTGTACCGTCGCGAGCGAACTGCGGCCCGAACCGTTTTTTGCGATTTGGGTCGATGCGCTCGCTCAGGACAAGCCGGTGCGTCGCGGTAGAACCCGCCACACGTCGATTTCGGCGTGAAGGAGGCTGCCATGACTGCATCCGACAAAGCCAAAGCAGCGGTGACTTCCGTCGTCAACAAGGTGATGGGCATGAGTCCGAAGTACCACTTTGTGGATTTCGCAACGCCCTGCACCGACGGCGCTGTCATCACGCTGCCAACTCTGCCCGCAGATGCCTCAAACGAGGACTGCGAGCGGTATGTCCGCCGCACGATTGCCAGCGGTCTGCATGAGTGTCTTCACCTGAAGCACACGGATTTCGACGTAACTAGGCAGCAAACAGAAGGCCGGTTTTGGTTCCAGCTTCTCAATGCCGTTGAGGACGCTCGAATCAACCGCATCGGCAAAGAAACGGTCGTTTCTTTTGCTTTCTGGCGCAGACGGCTCAACGATTTGCTCTCTACATTTCCGTGGCGGGCAAATCCGCAGCAAGTCTCGCTCGTCGATTCTCTGACGCACAGCGTCTTTTTTAGAAGCTGTCAGCTTCTCGAGGTGACTTTCTTGAGTCAAGAGCAACAAGCCCGTGAAGAGTCCTATGTGGCCGATCACGAGGCTCGCTTCCCCAAGGAGCTGATCGCCGAGTCTCGCAAGATTCTCGCTGAAAAGCTCCCGAAGGCTGCCAGCACGGCACATGCCGCAGTGATTGCGTCAGATCTGCTTGCGCTTCTCAAGCGCACCTGTGAAGCGGACGTCGATCTCGGTTCAAAACTGGAACGGCATCTCGCGCAGGCGCAAGCAGATTGCGACAAAGTCATGCAAGCCGTTGTCGAAAAGCTCGACTGCGGTGAAGGCGAAGGTTCCGGATCAGGTTTCTCCGGCACGCTGTCAAAGCAAGCCGAAGGCAGATCGAAGGAAGTTTCCAACAATCGGCAGCCTGAACTTCGCGAGCAAAAGCTCACGGAAGATGCTTTGAAGGAATCTCCTATTCCTTTGAGTCCGGAATACCGCAGAGAATGGAAAAAGCAGTGCAACGAGCAGCTTGCCCCTCTGCGTCGGCAAATGAGAAAAATCTTCTCGGTAAAAGCGGAGAATGATGATTCTTATGAGCTTGCAGCCGAAGGAACAGACCTCGTTGGCATGCTTGACTGGGCCAGCTCCCGCTCGACGCGCATTTATGCGCGAGCGGCAAAGTCCCGTCAGCTTGACGCTGAAGTCTGTGTCCTTCTGGATCGCTCCGGCTCAATGGGCATAGTCACGATGTCTACCGCGAAACTTGCGACATTCGCTTTATGCGAATCCATCGACAAGCTGCGCGGCTGCTCATCGGAAGTTCTGGCATTTCCCGGCATGCAAAATTTCCATGTCGGCATCTGCAAGACTCGGAACGACTCCTTGTCCAAAGTCCGATCCATGTTCGAGGGCCTTAATGCCTACGGGTCAACGCCCTTTCAGGAAGCCTTCGTTATCGGTCTTCAACATCTCAAAGCCAGCTCGAAAAAGCTCAAGCTTGCGGTAATGATTACCGACGGCCTCGTTAATGCGCAATTCGCTCAGACAACCCGAGAGGCGTATGCCAAAGAAGGCATCGAAATCGCGGTGCTGTCCATCGGGATTGACAACAAGGATGCCTTTCCGACGAACTACAAGTTTGTGTTAACGGCCGATCAAATCATTGCCGGTCTCTGCGAACTTTTGAGTCAGACGAACTTTCGCAAGGCTCTTGTCAATTCTTAAACCCCAGCGGGGACTTCGTGTTCCCGCCGGGACACGTGGTCTCCGATGCTTTTTGGAGGCTCTGTGCGATCATTAAATCACATAAGATTCGGTAAAATTACAGCCGAGAGCTGTGTTTTTATCGGAGATAAGAGAATGTCAATTTCAGGAAAACGAAAGCGTGTCGAGGTTTCCATCCCGTATGAAACGTATGAACTCATCTCTCAAGCAGCTGAACGGCGCGGTGAAACACTTCGTGGTTTCATCACTTCCTGCGCTTACGAGGCGGCTTTGAAAGATGCCAGTTTGTTTTCATCGGTTTGGCAGCCTGTCGGCGTCACTGTGCTTTCGCGGGATTCAGGCGATACCTTTGCTCAAGCCTACGAAGAAAGCCCGGCTCCAAATGAAGCAGTCAAAAAAGCCAGACAAATGGCTGATGCCATTGTTGAGATCCAACCGGATAAGAAGGATCTTTTCTAATGCGTCTGTCTGAACTGACAAAATCATTGGACCGGTCGCAGTTTGCTTGCGGCAATGAGGCGCTTGATGATTATTTTCACAAATTTGTCGGACAAGATGTTCGAAACGGTCTAGCCAAGTGCTATGTGGCTCTGGCTGATGATTCGGACACGATCCTCGGGTATTTCACGTTGTCTTGCTGGGCGTTGGACCAACGTCTGCTCCCGGAAGATAAACGTCGAGGCCGTTATCTGCATCTGCCGGTTGCTTTGCTGGGAAGACTGGCGGTTTCCACATCACATCAAGGTCTGGGAATCGCAAGCGCTCTGGTAGAAAAAGCACTCGACATAACGCAGACAATGCCCGTCGGTTGTGCCGGATTGATCGTAGAACCCAAACCCGGATTGGAGCGTTTCTATGAACGGCTTCAATTTCACGGTCTCCGAGATTCCGAAGGCAGAACCTTCTTTGTGAAACTTCACGGAAAAAAGCGCATTTCCTGATTAAATCTTTACCCTGCGGGGACATCGTGTTCCCGCCGGGACATGGCGTCCCTGCTTTTTTTCAAAGGACGCTTATGTCAACCATCTCTCACGATCTCGCCCGAGAACTTCAGGATCTCGACCTCAAAATTCACAAGGATTATGAGGGTCGTTACATGTTTGGCCGAACTTGCTTCGGCATTGTTGTTCACGACTACAACGAACTTGCCTACATCGCGCTCGATCTGAGCGACGATGTTCGCGACGAGTTCCGCGAAATCTTGAGCAATCTTCGAAAGGACAACATGGGCTGGGACTACATCGCGTATTTCCCGGCCTATCAATGGCCTGAAGACCTTTTCTAAGGCGACTTCTTCTTTTTCAACCCTTGCGGGGACACTGATCCCCGCGGGGATTTGGTGTCCCCGTTTTTCTTCTTGGAGATAACAATGGGATACCTATCACAAGTAAGTTTTGTTCTCAAAACTTCCGATTGCAAGCGCATGCGCAGCGAAGCTGTGCAAAAGAAGGTTTGCGCAACTGAAGACAGTCTCCTTGAAGGCTGGGAAATCTACGAAGACTGGGACGGATTCACCCACATTTGGACTGATTCCGTCAAATGGTACGAAGGTGATCCGGAGGTTGACTTTGTTGTCGACTTCCTGAAAACCGTCGAACATCAGTTTGTGCGCTACGGCGAAGATCCCTACGACATCGATGACGTGAACACCTTCAAAAACGGTGAGCATTTCATCGGTCCGACGGATCGCAAAATCATCAGGACGCAGGACATCCGTTGTCTGCTTGACATGCTCGAAGAGATTGAACCGGCTATCGGTCGATCCATTGTGCATGGCGAACAAAACGGAGACTCTGCGGAGTGCATCACTCAAAACATTTTGAGTGATGTGCGCAAATGCGTCATTGAACGCTGGGGGCAGACATTCTTTCCGAAAGATTTTCGGGGCATGGAGCCGTCAGAAACCGGTTTCCCGGATGACGCCAATTTTGCCGATGTCTACGAAGCCGCTGGCTATCCGCTAGAACGATAAAACCTTCAATTTTTTTCACCCTTGTCGGGGATGATTCGTCCCTGACAAGGGGCGGATTGTCTCCAATTTGTTTTGGAGATAACCATGAAAACTATTTTCAACGCTGACCGCACCAAATCCGCTGAAATCGACTACTGCGACTGTTTCGAGCCTGACTACGGTTTCGATGACTGCCTGCAATCCAGCTGCGAGGTTTTCCTTGCCACTGGTCATCTCGCAGGCTTTTTCGGAACGAAAGGATCGGAAGAGTCATTTGCCCGTGCAAATCGGGCAATCGACGAAGCTCGGCGAGTGGGCGACAGAGTTTATTTCATTGAACTCTACAAGCACAGCGGATACGCCGTGAGAATTGAGTCTACCTACCAACCGCTTTGTTGTTTCGATTCCCGTCTCAACGGCGTGATCATTGTTCACGCTGAGGCCTGGAAGAAACACCTGAGTCCGATTTACACGTCTGCCTTCGTGCAGCGTGAAATGGATCGGATTGCAAAGTGGGCGGAGGCTTATCTCAACGGTACCGTGTATGAAGTGAACGTGTTCGAGGATGAAGTCTGTGTGTATTCGATGGGCTGCTTCTTAACGGAAGAAGAAGCTTTGAACGAAGCGCAGGGCGAATTCCCGGATCTGCAATTCACAGACGATGACTTCAACTGCCAGTGCATTCGCACGTATTCGCTGAAGCCTGAAGCTTTAGCAAGAGTGCAGGCAGCTTAACTTTTCAAACCCCTCGGGGACACGTTCCCCGCTGGGAGGGTGTCTCCGTTTTTCAGTTATTTGGAGACATCCATGACTACTTTCTATAACGCTGATCGTTCCGCGTCTGCAACTGTCCAATTGGATACGTATGGCGATTTTCATTCCTTTTGCTTTGATGAGGCTCTGGCCAGGAGCTGCGACGTTTTGCTCGCCACCGATCAACTCCAAGGGTTTTTCGATGACGACATATATGCAAGCGTCACGGTTTCAAGCGAAAGATCCATCAACAAGGCGATAGGACAGGCTCGCCGAGCCGGGAATCGAGTTTTCTTTGTTGAAATCTGCGACCAGCTCGAGCAAACGGTTCGAATTCAGCAAAGCAGCCAATCGCTGTGCCGCTTTGATTCCAGATTCGAAGGTGTGATCATTGTTCGCGCCAAAGACTGGAAAGAGTATGTGAGTCCTGATTTCAGCTCGGCTTTTGTCGAAGTAAAGATGGACGAAGCAGCTCAGTGGGCAACAGCGTGGCTCAAATTGGAAATCTACGAGATCTTGACAGACGAACGTGTTTTGGGGCCTTTTCTCACTGAGAAAGACGCGCTTCAAACGCTGCATTCCGATCTGCCGGATCTCACATTCACGGATGAGAATTTCGACTGGAAGAGCGATGGCTCTTTCATGTTGAAACCGTAGGCCAAAGCACTGTTAAAGGTTGCTTAACTTTTTTCTAAACCCCAACGGGGACACCGTTCCCCGTTGGGGGCATGGTGATCCCTTAATCTTGGAAACCACCATGCAATACGAAAAATACTCACCTAACTACTGCGTATCCGTACTTCTGCTCCTTCGCCTCATTCATCTTGACAATGCTTGCTCTTCGGGAGGCTTCTGTTCCTTTTGTGCGGCATGCTTCGCCGAAGCAAAGTCATATCTGCACTTATGCAAGCTCACGGGCGAAACACCGGATCGAAACGCTCTTAAGATCCGTCCGGAAGCAGAAACGCCTTTGTGGGATCTGCGCGAGCACCTTCATGAGTTCGTCTCAGAACTCGAGGTTTTGCGACCGGCTTTCGAAGACATGCCTGAATTTCAGAAACTGGAACAGGAAGTCAACGCAGTCAAGCAGACCTTGAGCTTTCTTCTCAATTGTTAGCCCGGATGGAGCCAAAAGCTTCAAATCGGAATTGCCCTTTGGTATTGCCGCATCATGCTCATACGTGATACGGCACCTTGGGGCAATGAGTGCTAAACTTGCATTAGTCCCAATTTGGGACATAATCATTATGAGAATAATTGCTCTTTCCCGTCTAAGGCAGTACCAGCAGCAGTATCCGCAGGTCGAACGGCAGCTTGCTCTGTGGTCAGGGTTCGTGTTGAAAGCCTCCTGGACCACTCCGCAGGATGTTAAGGACAGTTTTCGCAGCGCGAGTTTTCTTGAAAACAATCGCGTGGTATTTAACGTATGCGGCAATAACTACCGATTGGTGGTTGCTGTTGCTTATCGAATCCAGACTGTCTACGTGAAGTTCTTCGGAACACATGCTGAGTACGACAAGATTGACGCAGCTACTGTTGAGGTCAAGTGATGCAGATTTATCCGCTACGAAACGACGCTGACTATCAGCGTGCTCTTCAGGAAATCGAGCCTTACTTCGACAATCCGCCTGCGGATGACGATCCCGTTTGGGATTCAATCGACGTGATGGCAACACTCATTGAAGAGTACGAAAAGCGTCATTTTCCTCTGATTGACAATGCGGCCGCCATTGATGCCATCCGGTTTTACATGGATCAAAAAGGGTTAACGCCCAAAGATTTGATCCCATGCATCGGACAGCTCAATCGCGTTTATGAGATTTTGGCCGGCAAGCGTCGTCTGACGCTTCCGATGATTCGAAAACTCAACGAGGTATTCGGGATTCCTCTCGAATTTCTCGTGCGTGCATAGTCAACTTTATGCATTAACCCTTACGGGGATACCGTTCCCCGAAGGGGGCATGGTGATCCCTTTATTTTTAGGTGTACGCCATGTTTTTAAACCGACAAGACACGTTTAATCGAGCGCTTCCGATTGTTGCCCAGCTGCTGGCCGAGAAGGCCGGAGTCGAAATTGAATTTGCTCCCGGCACGCCTCAAACAGACGGATCCCGCATCCGGATGCCCAAGGTGCGCTGCAAGGATCGCAGCGAAGAGATCAAGGTTCTTCGCGTTCTAATTCACGAAGCCGGGCACGTTCGCTTCACGCATTTCGATGCGCTCAAGCGTTGTACCACGGAGTTGCAAAGAGCGCTTTCCAATGCTCTGGAAGATCCCCGCATCGAAGCGGAAATGTCCAAGCTCTATTTAGGAGCTGGACTCTACTTCGAACGAGCTTTCCTGGAGCATCACGAAGCCCATCTTTTGCGGGTGATCCCTCAGGCCGAACCCGACGATGTGCTGTGCCTGTATGTGCTTATGCGCGCGCACTCTGAGCTTTTGGGACACACGTATGCGAAAAAAACTTTCGCGACGTGCGACAAGCGGCTCAGAGCGTTGGCGGGCGACGCGCTCAAAGACAGAATCGATGCGCTCATTGATTCGCGCTTTCCGGCGTGTCGCAACACGGGTCAGATCGTTGAGCTTGCCAAAGCGATTGCCGATTTGGTTTGCAGTGATGCGCCCGGCAGTTCTCAGAGCCAAGCGCCTTCAGAGCCGCAAGGCGATCAAGGCGCTGACAGCAGTGAGAACGGAGCTGACGGACAGTCCCAGGCGGTCGCGCAGGCCGTCTGCGGATCCGGCAAATCGTCGTCTTCGTCTCAAGACGGTTCGTGCGACTCGACTCCGAGTCAAGGCAACGGTCAAGACAAGGACGGTGAGGAGAGCCGAACCCGCAGCCAAGGCCAAAAGCCGCAATCCCACACGTCGAAATCGGACGGCATCAAGCCTCTTGATTCGGTGCGCAGGGTGTGGAAAGAGGCTAATGACAATCAGCGCTGGGTGCAGTGTTCGTGGGACTCCGATCGGGAGTTTCAAGAGATCTGCGCAGCCGATGATTCCGATCAAAATGCGTTCTGTGCGTCTAGCTCTCTGCAACCCGGTTTTTCGTTGGATACGCTCAAACGGCGTTTTCCCAATGAAAGCGATCGGGGAGCCGACAGCATTCGCAATATGGTAAGCGAAGCGCTCCAGGAAACGTGCGGACTGCGCCGTTCGCTTCAGCAGCTTGTCATTGACAAGCAAAGACGCGACGCCCGACTCAGCAGCAGCGGCACGAAGATTCAGTCTTCGGCGCTTGCGCGGCTAGCCGTCGGAAATGCCCGCGTCTTCGGTCGCACGACTGAAGTTCGAGGCGTATCGACAGCGCTGCATGTGCTGCTCGATGGTTCCGGCTCGATGAGCTGTAACCGCTGCTTTACGACGGCCATGAAGGCGGCGCTTGCTGTGGTGCATGTTTTGCAATCGCTTCGGGTAAGTACGGGACTGACGCTGTTTCAGGATAAGAAACAAAGCGTTGTCATTGCTCACGGCGAGACGATCAACCAAAACTTGGCTCGCATCGACTGCTGTCATCCCGAAGGCGCGACGCCGATTTACGGTGCAATGCTTGCCGGGGCTTATCAGCTCGCCAAGCGTTCTGAAACGCGCAAGGTGATGATGGTGATTACCGACTTGGAAGAGGTTGATCCTGCTACTCGGCAGGTCATTGACGATCTATCCAAAGCGGGCTTCATCATCATCGGCGTCACGGTCGCGAGCGACAAAGCCGCTAAAGCTTTTCCGTATGCTTGTGCGATTCAGGAAGCCTCAGAACTCAATACCGCGCTCTTTGGTGCGGTCTCTAAAATCTTTTCATAAACAATTAACCCCGAACAAAGGGTGGAACACACCCTTTGACGGGGGATTTTGTGTGACGCTTATTCTTGCAGGGGCAAGGAGTTTTTTTATGACTTACGCATATCAAGCGACCGATGTTCGCAATGCCGCTCGCGGCCACTGGGGCACGGTTCTCTCGGCGCTTGCCCCGCAACTGCGCGACGCAATGGCCCGACCCGGGCGTCACGTCTCGTGTCCGGCTCACGGCGGAACCAACGGTTTTCGCATGTACCGCGACTTTGAAGAAAACGGCGCAAGCGTTTGCAACACTTGCGGCAATTTCCGAGACGGCTTCCAGACGCTCATGTTTGTCAACGATTGGAACTTTTCAACCGCGGTCAACGAGGTCGGACGCGTCCTGGGTCTGAAGCGCACCGCCTACGAGACGATTGACGCGCAGACCGAAGTAGGGATCACTTACTGCGGAACGCTCACGTCGATCATTTACGAGTCGGTCGCCGGCCGCCGCGTCTATACCGTGCGTCTCAAGGATGATGCAACGGGAAGCGTGGTGCGCTGCATCGGCAATGATCTTGAGCGCGCAATCGAAGCCGCCGGCATCGTCAAAGGGGATCGAATTCGACTCGAACACCTTCGCACGGTGACGGCTCACTCCGAAAAGCACGCCTACAAAAGGCACGTCTGGGCTGCTATGAAGCTCCCCTCCAAAGAAGAGGAGAGGAGGCTTGAAGAAAAGAAGATCCAGACTGACCAAACCAAGGCAAAGGCCATTGAGTCGCTTTGGCAAACGGCTCTTGCCTTGAACGCGCCGCAGCCGGGCAAAAAGCTCAATGCGGCTGAAATGTACCTTTGGCGACGCGGCATTCGGGATTCCGAACTGCTGGCCGGTCTCAACGATAATCTGCGCTATGTGCCCGCTTTGGAGTACAACCACGCCGATGGTCGCGTAAGCCGCCACCCGGCTCTTGTTGCTGCTGTTCGCTCACCCGACGGCGCCCTGGTTTCGGTTCACCGAACCTATCTGTCTGAGACAGGGTTCAAGGCCGAGGTCGAGGTCGCCAAAAAAATGATGTCGTTGCCCGAGGGCCAATCCTTAAACGGATGCGCCATTCGATTGGGAGCCGTCAAGGGCCTCATCGGTGTGGCCGAGGGCATTGAGACGGCTCTTTCGGTGCGTGCGGCCACGGGGCTGACCTGCTGGTCGACCGTGAGCGCCTACGGGATGTCGGTTTTCGAACCGCCCGAAGGTGTGAAGATCGTACTGATCTGGGCCGACAAGGATCGTTCGGAGACGGGCGCGAAGGCTGCGAAAGCCTTGATGCGTCGGCTTGCCGAAAAAGGTATCCTCGGCATCATCATGTCCATCGATCAAGAGATCCCGGCAAATGCCAAGGGCATTGACTGGAACGACGTGCTTGTCCGTTACGGAAAGGACGCCTTTCCGGCCATGTCCCCGACGTGTGTTGTATCGACCGAGAAAAAGGCCGAGTAGGGGATCAATCAACCGTAAACGCCCGCGCTTTTTTCTTCCGTTATTCGGGAGGAAAGAGCCGGGCGTTTTTGCTACGTGCCGACAGGCGAAAACCCGATTGCCGCTTGTTGTTTTGAACGGCGAATCCACAGAGCAAAGAAAGGATCTTCAAGCGCAAAATCGTCATCACGGATAATGATTCCTTCTTTTTTCAGGCGAGAGGCGGCGGTATAGACCGTGCTTGAAGGAAATTCCTTGATTTCTTGCAGTTTGGCGTCACGGGAAAGAACTTCCAAAATTCGGCGGTTCGTGCGATTTAAGCGTGACCATAAAACCATGTAGCTTGCCGAAAGACTTCTCAGAATGGCGTCAGCAGCAGATAGAACGGACGCTTGATTTTCTGAGCGCACGCACAAATCCCAAAAAACTGCCGCTAGCTGCTGCGTATAAAACGGATGGCATTTTGTCAGTTCCAGAATCTGGCGAGCGTCTTCTTTAGCCTGTTCTTTACGGATTACAGCCAACCGTTCGGTCAGAAAGTCATAAAAATCCTGATAAGGAATCCGTCCGAGGTGCATGAGAGCACCAAAATGAAAGAACGGAGATTTGATGTCTTCAAAAATGGCCGTCATCATGCTCTCTTCACTACCCAAAAAAAGGTAGTTGATGTTTTTTTGCAGCTGCATGACGGCACGAAGCAATTTGTCCGTACCGGGTTCTAGGTTGGCAATTTCCTGGAACTCGTCGAGAACGACAATGAGACGATCATGGGCATCGCTCTTTTCGTCGATCAGCGTAAGAACGTCTTCGAGAGCGGTGCTGCCCTTGGTCGAAGCGTCGAATGAGACGTCCATTCCGTTGGTATCCGGATTGTAGGAAAACACCGGTTTGACACGGAATTTTTTGAGTGCGTCTTTGAAGCGCTCCCACGGATGGATAGCTAGAAATGATTTCAGAAGCAATTCGGCGAGACCGGAAGCCGACATGGCCATCTGGACATTGACGAATATAGCTGGCCGACCGCTTTCCACAATAGCTTTGCGCACGAGACTGGTTTTACCGTAACGACGCGGGCTGATCAGCACCAGGTGATTGCGTCCGGAGAGCATCTGTTGCACTTGTGGCAGTTCCTCTTTTCGATCGGTGAAAAAGTTTCCGTCTACAACGGTGCCGTACTGGAAAGGATTTTCAAGGGATGGCATGGCTTAGTTCAAAGGGAATCATTACGTATTTTTGCGAGTAAATTATATCGGGTTAAACCGTAACGGAAATTTGCGAGTAAGAGAGGGAGGTTCTGGTTTTAAGGACTGTTGATGATGATATTTTCGGGGTGAGGGGTGATTCTTGTTTTTGTTGTGTCCTGGAATAATTTTGGCGGAATTAAAAAATTTTTGGTTTAAAATTTTCACCTTGTTAAGAGGGTGAGACAATCTCCACTTTTCTGCAGGAGACGTTGTACCCGCTTCAACTCTCCCGCGTTTCTAGGGAGCGATCTTTCCTCCCGGAAAACAGCGGAGTAACTGCCTCCAAAAAAACAATCGGAGCAATTATGCAGCACCCTCCAGCCGCAACGAACAATGCCGGGAACATGGCCTCGCAACCATCGCCTCAGGCTCCGTATTTGACCGTCGATCAAATTGACGCTCATCTGCACGAGTTTGAGTTTATTTGGGGACGCGCCGATGTTCTCAACGCCATGCACTGCCAGGCGAATTTGTTTAACAACATCGCCCGCCGGGACATCCCCTGCATTGCGCTCACCCAAGGAATCCGGGAGAAATACTCCGCCTTTTTGTCGGAGTTGCCGTCGACAACCAGGAAAGGGCAATTTCTCTACCGTCCGCGCGACGTGGCCGACTGGTTGCGCGTCCATCTGCGCTCGACGGTGACAACCGTATTAGTGCCGCTCACCCGGTTTACGGCCAAGCCCGACGTGATGCGTGCCGCTTTCCTGCGGCTCAAGGACGAGCGCATTCACAACGCCTACGCCGACGACAAGCGCGGCCGTCGATCTTCGGGCCAGCTTTGCCACTGGCCGGAAATCACGGCGCTCATCAAGGCGGAGTTTGCCTGCGAAGTTTGGGCGTATCCGGATGACATCGCTGCGGCCGCAGAAAAACAGGGCCGCAAGACGGACAAAATCGAGCTTCCCGGTTATGAAGTAAAGCTTCCCGAAGGCATCATTCCTGTCTTTTTCGATGCGCTGGAAGTGGCCAGAACGCGTAAATCGGAGTCCCGGACGGCAGGTCGTTCGATCATTCGCAACTTTGCCTGGGCAAGGCATGAGTTTCCAATCGGCAACGAAGATCCGAGTGCCGACGGCCTGGGAAAGGTACTTTTTACGCAAGGACTTTTCATCGGGGAATCAGCCGCCGAAATTGAGGACTACGACCAGGGGCTTTTGACGGTGATGACAGCAGAGCGTTTCGTGAAGCTCTTCGGGGAATCCGCGCTTGCCAATGCTCGATGGCGGTTTTCAAAGGAACTCACGACGTGGTGCGGACAAAAGGGATACCGTTTTGGTCCCGGGCTTCCTGCGCCGGAACTCACGAAGCTGCTGTTGGTCAATAAGCTTCGGCGACGCGGCAAAAGTCTGTAAGACTAGGCTTACCTCATTAGATCCGACTGCCTTCGAATGCAATGCAACCGGCGGCTTCCCTCGAGTTACCACCCTTCGAGCATCCGACCCTTATTCGATTCAAATATCTCGACCGTTAAAATTAAAAGGCCGTTCATGCCGAACGACCGACGAAAGCTGCTTAGCACTCGATTTGTAATTGATCGTGCGGCTTCGCATTAAAATCACAAAAAACAAAGCAATAACCCCATGCAGCCGTCTTCAGACCGCCTCTTCATCTGGAAAGAATGGGTTCGCAAGCACGCCGAGGAAATGGCGCACATTGCGGACTTCGAGGCTAGATTCGTTTTGGAAATTCTTTCGAAAATTCCGGAAGTCGATCCCGACGACCTGATTCCCCAATACCCGTTTTACGATGCTCAGAAAAAACTCAGACGAATCGATTTTCTGATTCTGAATCCTGAAAAAGGTTTTGCTCTCGCGATCGAACTCGACGGCTACTCGAAAATTCAGTGCTATTCCGATTGGGAAGATCTCTTTGTTCGGCAGAACGCTCTCCTCGAGAGCCTAAACTGCATGCTGCTTCGCTATGCCAACAGGCTCTGGCTCACCAAACCGAAGCGCGTCATCGCCGAGATTCGAGAAACGCTTTGCAAACAGTCGATCGCTCATCAGGCCAAGCAGGCATCTCGTCGATCCAAAACGGACGGGACCGAAGACCTGAAGCAGCTGATCGAGGAAAACCGCAAGGTTCGCGAACAGGTCGAAGAGTTGAAGCGCTCGCTCCAGCGCTTCCAAGCCCAAGCCAGCGCATCACTCGAGAACAACCGGCAAGAAACGCACCCTCTCCCAAGTAGCGAGACGCGCCAGGAACAGCAGCCGCACGCATCGTCAACAGGCTCGCTTTCACGAAGCAAAGCGTTTCTGTATGTAGCGGGACTCGTCGTTCTCGCTATGACTGCGTTTCTGTTTACCGGCAACACGTCTGAGACAACGAGTGTCGCTACTGAAGCCAACGTAATTGCTACGCCCGCCGCCCCGACGAGCACCGTCCCCAAACAGACCGTGCCGTTTGATGCCCCAGACCCCGACAAACCGAACGCCCCTGCCCGTACGGCTACGGTTACCGAAGCCGGCTCAACGGCTTGGTCCGCCATGAGTACGGGTGAGGTAGCAACGCCACTCTCCGGCGTAATAGCTATTTCAATCGAAGACGCCGCTCGCCATATCGGAGAAGAACAGACTGTCTGCGGTCGCCTCGCTCAAGTTATTGACGGCGACAAATTCGCTTTTTTGAACTTCGGGTTAAAATTTCCGAATCAAGTTTTTGCTGGCGTTATCCCTCTCGAAGCCTTCTCGGACTTTAAAGGCATCAACCTATACGTTGACAAGGAAGTTTGCATAAAAGGCATGATCGAGGCGTATCAAAACAAACCACAAATCCGTTTAAGGAACAGCTCGCAATGGGTAAGATAGCTCTCGGCTTTGCTGCCGCCCTCTCTGCTTTCATCGGTTTCTCGTCCGTCGGTTATTGCGCCGAGCAAATCGATTCCATCAAGGCGCCTTTCCATGTCAATGAAACGCTGATGGTGTGCGGTCAGGTTGCCGAAGTGACTTCGCAGGCTAAAAGAACGCTGCTCAATCTCGGCAATCCCTATCCGAAGGAACATGTTTCGGTCCTGATTTGGAAGAGCGACCTGCAGTCCTTCACGGAAAAGTTCGGCAACCTCTCGAGCCTCAAAAACCAGCGCGTCTGCTCGCAGGGAAAGATTCACCAGTACAAGGATCACCTCTTCATTACGGTTAAGAATCCGAGTCTGCTTCGTCTGATGAAATAAAGAAGGCTTCGTGCATATGTGTGGGTGACTCGCACCCGAGAAGCCTGGCGCTATAAATCTAAGCCGAGCGCCGACGAGTTCGAGCTTCTCCTCACTCGCCCTGTCGGCCCACGATTTCACAACAGAGCTTGCGGCAATGAGTCAAGGGACCTTGGAGTAGCGAGCACGGCCTGCTAGAGCTGCGCGGAGCATACGCCGCGAAAGCCCTTGACACGCGGCAGCGAGCTCGCAGCCTTTGCTTGGGAAGATGGTCGGAGAGCGGCTTGCCGCTTCCTCAGTCAGCATCCCGAGCTCAGTGGTGGCGAACGTCCCTTTTTCCTCGCCTCGCGCCGCAGGTGCCATCTCCAGATAGAAATAGCCACTCGGCTCGATTCAGTTGCCGTGTGGCTTTCATCCTTACTGTTCCAGTTAATGACATTGAGTTGAGTGCGGTTCTGACTGAAGACGGAATCCCTCTTAGGTCGCTCAGCACGTGTTGCCGAGGCAATAACCCACTCAACGGTCTGATACTTGGTTTCGGTACTTCGTCTGCATCTGAGATTTGGAACGCCGTGGAGCGTATAGCTCTCCATTGCGCGGAATTATCCTAAAAAAATTCAAACCCCAACATCACATCAAATTGCTATCTAAGTGCTGCTGGGAAGAGGGGTAGCTTTGCGTTAGTGTTGTAATTTATCCTAGGGTTAATACCCCCCCAATCACTTTTTTTCATTCATTTCTTGGTAGTCAAAAGTCTTAGGTGCC
>ENA-OVGE01001594-OVGE01001594.1-human-gut-metagenome-genome-assembly--contig:-NODE-1594-length-17212-cov-3.108411_pt1 | contig 17212 bp, 6 predicted proteins | sample MGYA00237769_ERZ505417 | MGnify/ENA primary metagenome ERZ505417 (study PRJEB26158, sample SAMN06016403) | human gut metagenome | biome: human gut; feature: ankylosing spondylitis patient; material... | reverse complement strand
TGGTTTCCCGTTCTCATCCTGACGGAAGGCTGAAAGATGGGTATCTCATCCTTCAGTTGTTTTATATGTTGGGACACAGTGTGTTATCGTTCATTCTGAAAGATGAAACCATTTTTCTGAAAACTCTTGGGGGAGGGGATAAGCTTCCTGTAGTTCTTTCTTTACTCATCGTTGGTTGTAATTTGCTACCCATATTAACTGTCGATGGGGAATTTTCGGCTGACAAAATGGATTATGGAATCATTCCGTTCCTTTCCCTGTATTCCGAAGGCGAAATACCAAAATAGTCTTTGAAAGCGGAGGAGAAGTGCGATTCCTGTTCAAAACCGACCTCGTAAGCGATGCTGCTTAACGGGAGACGCTTTTCTGTAAGCAGCCGGGCTGCTTCTTGCAACCGTGTATTACGTATCAAGTCACGTGCCGGTTGGTTGGTGAGTTCTTTTAATTTGCGATATAGGTGTACACGGCTTAGCCCGACTTCGGTAGCCATCATGGCCACGGAGAACGACGAGTCTGACAGGTGGGCGTTGATGCTTTTCATAACCCTTGCCATGAGTTGTTCGTCGGGGCTTTCTATTTCAATCTTATTGATATTGTGTGCTAAGGACTGGCGGCCGGAAAGGGCATTACCAATCCTTTCGTATTGAGCTACTACGTTCAGCATCGTGTGCATTAGCACTTCCATGTTAAATGGTTTGGTTAGATAAGCGTCGGCTCCTACGTCCATCCCCTTGATATGGTCTTCATCGCGGTTTTTTGCTGTGAGCAGTACTACGGCCGTTGTGTTGAGGCGTGGGTTTGTTTTTATCTTACGGCATAAGGTCGTGCCGTCCATAACGGGCATCATTACATCGCTTAGCACGGCTGCGTATGTCTTGGTGCTCATCATGTCAAGGGCCTCTTGGCCGTTGGCACTTTCATCCACGTAAAATCTCTGTCGTAATTCTTGTTTAAGATACAGGCGGATTTCCTCATCATCTTCCACTATGAGTACTCTATGGCGTACCCTTGTCTTGTCTTTCTTTATTTCCTGTATTTGGGGGAGGGGCGCATGTGCTACTTCTCGTTTAGGTTTCACTTCTGTTACTACAATTTCTTCTTTTCTTAGATGGTTTGTTCCTTTCGGGATGCTCACAGTGAAGCGGCTGCCGGAAGTGCCGTCGGGGTGTCCTTCCACGGTTATGCTGCCATGGTGCAAGATGACAAGTTGTCGTACTAGGTGAAGCCCTACGCCGCTACCTGTTGCCATGGTTGGGTTGTTGTTTTGAATCTGGTAAAAACGGTCGAAGATGCGGTCGCGTTCTTCAGGGGCAATGCCTGCTCCGTTGTCGTCTACCGCAATTTCATAATGATTGTCAAGGCATCGTAATGTTACTTTCACGTATCCTCCGTGTGGTGTATATTTCAAGGCATTGCTTATAAGGTTTACCACTATTTTGTCAAAATGTTCTTCGTCAACGTATGCTATGGTTTCGTTGGTGCAGGATGAGAAAGTGAGGCAGATGTTTTTGCCAGAGGCTAATTCTTTAAAAGATTCGCATACATCGGCAATGAGCGATGCCAGATTGACAGGTGCAAAGCGTAGTTTTAACTTGCCGTGATCTAATTTGCGTATATCCATCAGTTGTCCCACTAAGGTCATTATTCGTTCCGCATTGCGGTATATAGTATGGTAACGTGACAAACGTAACGGGTCGTCGTCGGCAAGCATCAACTGTCGTAGAGGGGCGATGATGAGTGACATGGGAGTACGAATCTCATGTGAAATGTTGGTAAAGAATTGCAATTTTGCCTCGTTGATTTCTTCGCCATGCTTGTGGCGTATCATGGCTCGGTGAGCCTTTATCCGTAGCCATACCTGATAAGCAATGGTCATAAGTATAACCAGTACGATTAATGTGTATGCCATCCATGCCCATGCCGTGTTCCACCATGCCTTTCGCACTATGATTTCTACTTTGCGTATATCGCTGTTATTGGCTTTTAGGCACAGCGTGTGGCGACCAGGGCTGAGCTTATTGAACGTCAGTCGGTTTGTTCCTATGGGTAACGTTATCCATGGATCTGAATCGAATGAATATGCAAACGTCAGTCGTTCGGGGCGGTTCATTTCTTTGGTTGTCAGTTCAATGGTGAAAGTATTGTCATTGTGGGCAAATTCAAAATGTGAGGCGCACCATGTCGCTGTGTCGGTTATTGCCTTGCCGCCAGACATCATACCGGCTCTTACTGGGCGGTCGTAGAGGTATAGGTCGCTTATCCTCACGTGCCAGTTTGTATGTGGAACCGTTATGTCATGGGGATGAAAGACTGTTATTCCGTTTGTGCCACCGAACCATAGGCGGCCTTCTGAATCTGTTGCCGATGCATTTTTGCTGAATTCGTTTCCTTGCAGGCCGTCTTTGGCAAAGAAGCTTGTGATGGCGTTCTGTTGTGGGCGGTAACGGTAAAGTCCGGAGTTAGAGCTTATCCACAGATCTCCATTTTTTGCGCTTCGGATACCGTAAACCGAACCGTGTAGTCCTGTTTCTTTCAGTGCGGTCATCTGTTTGAATGTATTAAGTTGAGGATTGAAAACCATTACGCCTTCCGAAGTTCCTATCCAGATTTGCCCGTCCGTGCCTTCGTGCAGGCAATATACAATGTAGCCGTGTGACAAGCTTGTTGCGGTAACCTTGTCGTGGTGTAACTCTACTAAGCGCAGTCCATCGTGAGTCCCTACATATAATTTGCCCCTTGAACAATAAAGCAGGCAGTCTATCCATGGCATTAGTGCCTTATTGATAGTTGTGTCTCGGTTCACTTTGCCGGTTTGGGGATTAAACATAAATAAGCCCGACCCCATTGTGGCGATCCATAGTCTGCCACGTGCGTCTTCTGCAAAATCGAAGACACGGGTTTCTGTTTTTCCGGTTGGGGTGATGAGGGGCATATAGACACATTTTCCCGATTTCTCATCGAAACGCCCCATACCTCGTGTGAATGAACCTATCCATAGTTGCCCCCGCGAGTCACGATATATGCGTAATATTGTGGGTGGGATTCCTTTTTCCTGTGGCTTGTAATGGATAGCTTGCTCCATGCCTGAATCAATCCTGTATATTCCGTCTCCATCTGTACCAATCCACATTCTGCCATCGGAGTCTGCCCATAAAGTAGTGATGCAAGATTGTCCTATAACATTATGAAGGTTTGATTTGTAACCGATATATTTAAAGCCGCTATCATTATTGGGTAACATCATTATTCCTTTTTGGTAAATGGCCAACCAAATGTTCTTTTCGCAATCACGGAAGATGGAATGTACTTTCAACGAACGGGGATTGAGACTTTGGCATTCTATAGGATAGTCGTTCAATGTATTTCCATATCGTGAATCGAACCATTTTACCCCATAACCGTCTGTTCCTATTAATAGACGGCCTCCATCAGTTTCGCAAAGTGATTTTAGTGGGAGGCCGGTATGAAGTAGGATTGAAAAACATTCTTTTTTTTCATCGTATGCCATCAGTATGCCTTGTACGATGTCGCAAGCGTAAATACGGCCGTCAGTCGTGGCACAAATGTCGGTAAGTGTCATGTCGGGAAGCGGATTGGCATAGAAGTGATCCTTCCCTTTGTTTGTGCGGCAGTACACACCTTTGTCTGCTGCCACAACCCACAGCCTTCCTTTGTTGTCAAGGGCCATGCGGCCGGTATGTACGTCGGCAAAACTTGCCGGTGCTTTATTTATCCTCAGTTCATTATGAAAGATAGATAGCTGTACAAGCATGTGTCCTGATACCCATACTTCACCATTAGGCAGTGTTTTTACGTCATACGTGTTATTTATAAAGGGTTTCCCGTTTCCGCTCCATCGTGCCACAGGTGAAAAACGGTCGGTAGCGTGGTCGTAAAGTTGAATGCCTTGGTTCGTCGTTACATACATACGTCCTTTTTTATCATCATACACGCCTTGTACTTGATTTGTGGCTATGGAGGTGGAATCATCCGTTGCATGGCGGTACACTGTGAATTTTGTTCCGTCATACCTGTTCAAACCGTCCTCTGTAGCTATCCATACCATTCCATGTTTGTCACGCCACACTTGGTTTACCATGCTGCTTGATAGCTGTCCGTCAGTTGTAAACAGCCTGCCAGTCTGCGCTGCGGTGATTACCGGGTACAGCCACAAAACGATTATTTGCCACAAATAGCGCATACGATTCCTTTTTGGTTTAATATCACAAAATTATAGTTTTCACACAAGAAAATATCCCGTTCATTTGATTTTTTATTGTAGTGTGTAACCTTTGCATAAGTTTTTGTAACAAGGGACTGTACTGTAAATGAAAGTTTTGCCATACTTTTGAATCGTATTTATATGTCATGTCACAATTTATATAATATTATGAAGAAAAGCAATTATCGTAAGTGGTGGCTATTGCCACTCGGTATGGTCGTATGTCTGGCTGGTATGGCGCAGAATCGATTGCCACGTGCTAACAGTGAAGCACGCGAAAATGTGATTTCACTTTCGGGTGAATGGCAGTTCCAAAGGGATGACCAGCGGGCAGGGAAACAGGAAAAATGGTATAACAGGACATCGTTCAACGATAAGATTATGTTGCCCTCTACAATAGATGAGCAGCATAAAGGGAGTGCGGAGGCCAAACAGGATGGACGTTTTACGCGTCTGTATGCTTACGAAGGGCCGGCGTGGTATCAACGTACGGTTGACATCCCAGCCATGATGGAAGGCTGTAGCTTGTTTTTATGCCTTGAACGCACAAAAGTGACAGATGTATGGTTCGACGGTCAGTATGTGGGTAGTGACAGTTCTTTGATTACGACACAGAAATTCTTGCTCACGGAACAGGCTGTGCCGGGTGTTCACCGTATTACAGTGCGTGTTACCAATGGGGCGGATGAGAATCCTCCAGTTTCCGGCTGTCACCAAATGAGTAATGGCACGCAGGCCAATTGGAACGGTATACTTGGGCGTATGGAAATACATGCAGTACGGGATGTGTGGTTAGAGCAGGTTCAGGCGTATCCCAATTTGGCTGACCGTAATGTTAGATTGCGTTTTCATATAAAAAAGAAAGGGCAAAAGATGGAGGGCAGGATGCAGTTGGAACTGCAATCTTGGAACACCAAAAAGCCTCACGTATTTGAAACGTTGATGTTACCCGTCGTGATGGAATCCAATGATACTGTATTTGAATATGTTTACCCATTAGGTGATAAGATGCAAACATGGGATGAGTTTTCTCCTACGCTTTATCGGGTGAAAAGTACTTTGACTACCACTATAAACGGGATGAATGTCAGTTCCGTGCGGGAAACGGATTTCGGAATGCGGGAAATAACTTCCGACAGCCAGGGCTTTGTGATAAACGGCAGGCCTGCTTTTATGCGGGGCAAGCACGATGCGGCGGTATTTCCTCATACCGGATATCCGCCAATGGACGTTGACGAGTGGATACGTATTCTTAAAATATATAAAGATTATGGCCTCAATCACGTACGTTGTCATACATGGTGTCCGCCATTGGCTGCATTCGAGGCGGCCGATATAGTCGGCATTTATTGGTTGCCCGAACTTCCGCATTGGGGAGCTGTTGGTGGAAAGGTCGATATAATACAGGGCGATGTGGAACAAAAAACAGAGATTTATGATAATACTACCAGTTATCTTGTATCCGAAGGTTTCCGCATGCTTGATGAAATGGGAAGCCAACCTTCATTCACCATGTTTGAATTGGGGAATGAGATGAGCGGGAGTCGCGAAGAAATGTCCAAAATCATCTCGAAGTTCCGTGACCATGATCCGCGTCATCTCTATGCCGGTGGCGCTAATAATTTCCTTTGGGCTCCTCAGTTTACACAGGGTGATGACTTTTGGACTACGACAATGACAGGAGGGACTTATGGGGCAGGGGTATATCATGACACCAAAGGACTTGAGGTACGTTCATCATATCCCAACCACAATGAAGGGCATGTCAATAATATTTTATGTGGTACGGATTATGACTATTCATCGGCTATTACCCGTTTTGATAAGCCTATAGTAAGTCATGAAACCGGGCAATATCAAGTTTACCCTAATTATAACCAAATAGAGAAATTTACGGGGGTGACGCGGGCTTATAATTTAGATACTTACCGTCAACGGTTAGAAGAAGCAGGAATGGGCGATCGTGCAGAAGATTTTTTCCGTGCTTCTGGACAGTTGGCTGCGCTTTGTTATCGTGAGGATATAGAGAGTGCGATTAGGACTGACCGTTTTGGCGGTTTTCAATTGTTGGACTTGCAGGATTATCCGGGGCAGGGAACGGCTCTTGTAGGAATGCTTGATTCTTATCTCGATTCAAAAGGTATCATAACACCGGAGCAGTGGCGTGAGTTCTGTTGTGAGGTGGTTCCTTTGTTACGCCATAAAAGTTTTACTTATACGACTGATGAAACATTCAAATCCCGTGCTGTGATTGCCAATTTCGGGGCTGCAGACCTTTCATTGAAGCCGGAGTGGACAGTCAGCTATGCTGATGGCGCACAGATAGCCCACGGTTCTTTGGCACAAACCACAATGCCGTGTGGCGCACGTACGGATGTGGGTTCCATAGAGTTTGACTTGAGTGAGGTCAAGGCTCCGTGTAAGTTGACTGTCACTTTGTCGTTACCAGGAACATCTTATCATAACAGTTATTCCATATGGGTATATCCGAGAAAAGTAGACACCAGTGTGCCCCAAGGCATCAAAGTATTTTATTCTCTCAATTCAGAGGCACAAGCAGAACTTGAACGTGGGGGAAAGGTGCTAATCCTGCCTATGCCGGCGGCTATACCTACAAGTATTGACGGGGCTTTCCAAAGTGATTTTTGGTGTTACTCCATGTTCCGTGGTTACGATCCGCCCGGAACCTTGGGTATTTGTCTTAATCCGCAACATGCTGCTTTTGATCAGTTCCCGACAGAATACCATAGTAATTGGCAGTGGTGGAGAATGCTGAAGAATGGGCGACCCATCAATTTGAATACTTTACCCCAAACATTCCGTCCTATTGTCGAGGTAATAGACAACGTGACACTCAACCGTCGTCTCGGCGTGATGTTTGAAGCAAAAGTCGGCTGTGGCCAATTGTTGGTGTGCAGTATGGATTTACAGAACTTGCAAGCTTATCCGGAAGCGCGTCAGATATATGCCAGTTTGTTGGGGTATATGGCCAGTGATAAGTTCGCTCCCACGCAAGAACTTACAATGGAGCAGTTGGGTACCGTACTCACTTCGGGTGTTCCGACAGAGACAAAAGTAACACGCTCTGTCCGTATCGACGATATGAACTTTTCTGTCAGTCCGGCTGCGGACTACAAACTTAGTGGCCGTACCGTGACTTTCGATCATTCCAACAATCTGTTTTGTACTGTTACCGATGGGAGCAAGGGGTATATAAAACTCAATGACAAGTATGCCCGTTTGTTGATACCGGTAATGAAATGTGCGTCTAAAGGTTCTTTCGTCTCTTCAAATACCACCCTGCACTATATTGACACTATCGGCCATTACCGTAAGCATGTTATTGGGGATGTCAAGTTCAATCAGACGGACAGTACGCAATGGATTATACAACTCGATGCGTTGGATGGAGGAGTACAAGGTATTGTCGGGCTTAGTAACACCAATTGGGGATCGGTGCTTACATTGACGTTGGGGGATGTCTGCTTGCAGCAAACGGTTGTGGCTCCTTACATCGGTGACGTGGAAAAGAGTAGGGTGCCTATTGCCAATATGCAAGAGCCATATACGGGAGGATTGTTCGGTCCTTCATGGGAGTCGTTAAGCCAATATCAAGTGCCCGAATGGTTTCGTAATGCTAAATTTGGAATATGGGCACATTGGGGGCCGCAGTGCGTACCTGAGCAGGGAGATTGGTATGCCCGGCATATGTACGAACCGGGGCATCGCCATTACCAATATCATGTGGAGCATTATGGGCATCCTTCGCAATTTGGTTTTAAAGATATAATACATACTTGGAAGGCTGAAAATTGGGAACCTAATATGTTAATGAATTTGTATAAACGGGTTGGTGCGCGCTATTTCATGGCAATGGCCAATCATCACGACAACTTTGACCTTTGGGACAGCCGATATCATAAATGGAACTCGGTAGACATAGGTCCGGAGAAAAATATCATTAATGTGTGGCAAAAAGCCGCCCGTGCCGAAGGACTTCCTTTTGGGGTGAGTGTACATTCGTCGCATGCTTGGGTATGGTATGGGACAGCACGTGGTGCCGATACGGAAGGTGGGATGGCTGGGGTGCCTTACGATGGTAACCTCGCCGTTTCCGATGGGGTTGGCACATGGTGGGAAGGTCTTGACCCACAAGAACTGTATGTACAAAATCATGAGCCTAATCCATGGATGTCGTGGGATTGGAATGCGGGGGATCCAAGTGTGGAGTATTGTGAGGATTTTTACAATCGTACAGTGGATTTGATAAATAAATACCAGCCTGATATCGTGTATTTCGATGACACCGCACTGCCTTTGTGGCCTGCTAGCGATGCCGGGTTGTATGTTACTGCCAATTATTATAATAGCAGTATGCAATGGACGGGACGTGCTCCGCAGTGTGTGGTGACAGGTAAGAAATTGTCGGGTATTCAACGGCGGGGGATAGTAGAAGATATAGAGAAGGGAGCCATTGATACGATTAGTGCAATTCCGTGGCAAACGTGTTCTTGTTTGGGAGAATACCATTATCGTCGATCTTATTATGAAGATGATTCTTATAAATCGGCCGAGACTGTGGTGCGCATGTTGTGTGATATCGTGAGTAAAAACGGCAATTTGTTGTTGTCTGTTCCTATGCGTGGTGACGGTACCATTGATGATAAAGAAGAGAGCATACTGGAGGGTGTGGCCAGATGGATGGAAGTGAACTCAGAATGTATTTATGACACACGTCCATGGGTCGTGTTTGGTGAAGGACCTGATGCGGAGACACCACGCGAAGGACGGGAGACGGGGACGTATGGTGCCGACGATTTTCGTTTTACGGCAAAGGATGATAGTCTTTATGTCATCGTGATGAACCGCCCCGCAGACGGACGAGTTCGTATCAAATCCTTGGGCACTGTGAATGGAAAATGTGACCGGAAGTTCCACTCCCTTGCAGTGCTTGGCGGTGGAGTGCCTGAATATTCACGTGAGCATAATGCTCTTTTAATATCGTTACCTGCATCAGACAGCCCCATTCAGGTCGTTAAAATAGTCTTGTCTAAAGAGCAACTTGAGGTTAAGGAACCTTTCGTGCTGCGTCGTCAGAATAGTGTGGAGGACATGGTGCCTACGTCTAAAACTTTTGGCGAAAGTTACAAAATGACTTCAACCTCGGTGACTTTTGATCATTCCAATGCACTTATCAGCCAAAATACAACCACAAATAACGGTTATCTTCCGGTACCGGAGGGTAGTCAAAAACTGGTCTTGCATATTGACAAGGTTTCATCGCAAGGTGCCTATAATACAGATAATACGACTCTATACTACGTCAATGCTTCAGGTGAACTTTCATCTCATAATTATGGTAAAATAGAATTACCGAGCGAAGGTAATTTTGATTTTGTACTTCCACTTACTCCCGATGTATTGGTTGATGGTTGTCAAGGTTTGCTTAGCATCAGTAATAGTAATTGGAGTTCTGTGTTGACACTGGATGTGAGTGAAGCCTATTTTCAGCGGGGCAATGAGGTCGCATATTGTGCTTGGGGAGATCCGACGAATGAAGATACATACGAGAGGATTACCAACCTGTTGTCGCGGTCTGACCTGAATGTCCTTGACTTGTCTGGGATTGAAGGGTTAGATGCATCAACAGATTGGCATGCGTTGGCAAACAATCCCAATATACTGATATTCACCAATGACAATAAGGCGGAACAAACTAATGAGGTGAGCAAGGGAAGGTGTACAGAACTTTATTTGGAGAGTGGTAGTCCGTCAGGTTTCTACGCTCCATGTTCTTTCACTGCTGAGCATGTTCAGGTAAATGTTCCGGTGGCAGAGGATGGACAGGTACTCATTCTTCCATTTGATATAACTCCTTCTGATGATGTCCACCTTTATTGTTTGACTGCTGTTACGGGCGATTCAGTTTACTGCGAACGTGTGTGGGGGATGGCAGAAGCCAATTCGCCACTGGTGTACTATTCTGACACAGAAGTGGTGCTTTCAGGTAGTGGTATAGTCCAATCCAGTGATTCAGACGTTTCAAGCGAGTTTTTTCATGGTACATATACTCCGGTTATGGTCATCGCCGGTGGATATAAGTGGGGCACTGATGAGAATGGTCATGCCGGTTTTCATCTTTTGCGGACAGAAGCAAATCTTTTGCCTTTCTCATATATACTCAAATATGAAGGAGGTCCGTTTATTCCTTTGCATTTGCCCGATGTAACCACACATATAGAAGATGTCAAGAATACCACTCATGGTCCTGCCTTCTATGATCTCTCAGGCCGTCGTGTTTATGATAATTCGCGTGGTATCCGAGTGTCGAAAGGAAGAAAATATCTGATTAAGTAATCATATAGTTATGAACAAAAAAGTATTGTTTTTATTTTTGGGGTTTGTCCCGCTTCTCGGAGTTGCACAGAACAGACCGTTTGCAGACAAGGAATTACAACGGCAAGTAGACGAAGTTTACAATCGTATGACGGTGGAGGAACGTACAGCTCAACTGTTTGGTATACGTCCGAGTGAAGTGATGGAGAATGGGAAGTTTTCAGTTGAAAAGTGCCGTAAGAAGTATCCTCATGGTTTTGGGCATGTGTGCCAATTTGCTTGTGGATTGGATTTGGACGGTAATGCGTTACGTGACTTTGTAAAGCAAGTACAGTTCTATCTTATGAATGAAACATCAGCAGCTATTCCTGCCATATTTCATGAAGAAGCTATATCTGGATTTGCGGCCAAGGGGGCTACGGTTTATCCGCAGCAATTAGGGCTTTCTTGTACGTGGAACCCGGAACTGGCACGGCGTAAGACTTTTGAAACGGCAAAGGCGATGCGTGCTGTAGGTGCTACGTTTGCTTTGTCGCCCATGATAGACTTGATACGCACAGCTCATTGGTCACGTATAGAAGAATCGTATGGCGAAGACTCCTATCTGACTGCAGCCATGGGAGCTGCCTTTGTAGAAGGGCTGCAAGGCTGTGACTGGCGTACGGGGGTAGCGGCTTGCACGAAACATTTCTTGGGCTATGGTGGTGGTTCGCGGTTACCATGGAAGGAAATTTATGAAGAGGTACTTTTTCCTCACGAGGTCGCTTTTCGCCATGCGGGCTGTAAGGTAACGATGACCTCCTATGGACGTTTTCGTAGCGAGATGGCAGTATGTAGCGATACGTTGATTAACAAAATATTACGTAATGGTTTAAAGTTTGACGGTTTGGTCGTGAGTGACTATGGGGCGGTAGGTTACCTGAGTCAGAATGATACGGCATTGTTGAAGAAGACGGCTGTTGAAGCTTTGAATGTAGGCAACGATTTGGAATTTCCTTCGAATAGTAATTATCGTTACCTGCCTGAACTTTTAGAAAAAGGATTGGTAGACCGCGAGGCGTTTGAAACATCAGTGAAACGCGCACTGATGTTGAAAGCAAAGTTAGGCTTGCTTGATAAAGATGCTCGTTTATGGAACGAGGGGCATATTGATCTTGATCCTGTCGAAGCACGAAAGACTGCTTATGAGTTGGCATGTCAGTCGGTGGTAATGCTTAAAAATGATGGTATATTGCCGCTTGATATAGAAGGACGGAAGGTAGCTCTTATTGGACCAAATGCCAATGCGGCTTGTTGTATGGTGGGTGATTATACCTACCAGTCGATGCGCTTCTTCTGGTGGGGCGGAAAGATAGACGCACATAATCCTGAGATTATAACGTTGAAGGAGGCATTAGGCAGACGTGTGGGAGGCGCACTTGGTTATGAACGTGGTTGTGAATGGAGCCGTCCCGGTGAAGTGAAGCTGGGGTGGGGTGGTGACCCACGTGTACGGCAGCTTACGCTTGGATTGGTGGAAACTCAAGACGATACAGATTGGCAACGCGCCATTCGTTTGGCTGAAGGTAGCGATGTGGTGATAGCTGCATTAGGAGAGAATCCTGCATTGTGTGGAGAAGCGCGTGAACGTAACAGTATACGTTTGCCGGGCGAACAAGAAAATTTGCTTCGTGCACTGATAGCTACAGGACGTCCCGTAATATTGGTGATGTTCGGAGGGCGTCCGCAAGTAATTGGAAATTTGGCCGATTCGTGTGCTGCCGTGCTTCAAGCATGGTATCCCGGTGAAGAAGGCGGTAATGCTGTGGCTGATATTCTTCTTGGTAATGTATGTCCGTCAGGGCGTCTTAGTGTGAGTTACCCCATGAACGAGAGCCGTGCTTCCTATTGTTACAACAATGGTGAGAAGAGTGCTGATGTGGCCTATCCTTTCGGTTATGGATTGTCATATACCGACTTTGAATGTTCGGACTTGTATGTGCCTCGTGAGGTGAAAACAAGTGATGAGAAGTTGCATATTTCCTGTAAGGTGAAGAATGTGGGGGCACGAGTTGGAGCGGAAGTTGTGCAGTTGTATCTTTCTCCCCGTTCCGGACAACCGCTTAAGCCTATCCAGTTGAAAGGTTTTGCCCGAGTGGAATTGGAGCCAGGAGAGAGTCGTAGGGTGGAATTTGTTCTTTCCCCCGAGCAGTTGGCTTATTATACCGATAAAGGATTTTATATGATCGAACCTGGTCGATATGAATTTATGGTTGGAGCTTCATCAGAAGACATCCGGCAACGAGGTTTACTCACGCTTACCGGCCAAGCAGTGAAAGCGGATTTAAGAACTCATTATCTCACGTCATGGAAATAAAACATATTTTTATACTCTTTCTGTTGCTTCTTCCCAATAAGGTTTCAGCACAGTCTTGGACGGCTGATAACGGTAATGGCACTTATACTAATCCTTTGTTTTATGATGAATGTTCAGATCCAGACATCATTCGCGTGGGTGAATATTTTTATATGACCGGTACTACGATGCATTCTATGCCGGGATTGGCTATTTATCGTTCACGCGATCTTGTTAATTGGTACTTTCTTACTTATGTGTTTGAAAGTCTCGAACTTGGTCCTGAATTTCGTCTCGAAAATGGAATGGAAGAATATGGGCAAGGCATTTGGGCACCTTGTCTGCGTTATCACGACGGACATTTCTACATTTTTTCTAATGTCAACAATCACGGTTTGCAAGTCTTTATTGCCGCTAATCCCCTTGGCCCTTGGGAACATAAGCAGATAGGTGGTAAGACCTATGATTTGTCCGTATTGTTCGATGACGATGGTAAGATATACGCCGTTTATGGTTACGATACGGTGAATCTTGTGGAGATAGAGCCTGATTTCTCTGGTTTTGTAGAAGGAAGCCGGCGAACCATTATTCGCGGGGGAAATGCTATGAGTGAAGGGCATCATTTCTATAAAATAGGAGGAAAATACTTCATTTTTAGCGCGAACTATAGTCCGATAGGACGGATGCAATGTGCCCGTGCCGATAATATTTGCGGACCTTATGAGACTCGTGTAGTAAGTACGAAAGAGACATTGGGGACACAACGTGGTTATCGTGTCAACGATGGTATTATGTGGCAACCTGATATGCCTGTGCCCGGTGACAAATTCAATGTATGGAAACCTTTGGAATGGGACTATAAAGCTGCGCCGTTGCACCAAGGTGGGATTGTAGATTTGCCCAACGGAGAGTGGTGGGGATTTTCAATGCTTGATTTTCGTTCTGTAGGGCGTACCACATGCCTTTCTCCCATCACATGGGTGGATGGTTGGCCTTATTTCGGCTTGCCCGGTAATCTTGGACGGACACCACGCACATGGTACAAGCCCAATGTGGGTATTGATGTGGAACCTCATGCACCATTTGTACGTAGTGATAGTTTCGATGGTAAAAGTTTGAACCCTATTTGGCAGTGGAATCACGAACCCAATAACCGTAAATGGGAATTGGCCAAAGGCGTATTACGTCTTCATACAATGCCTGCCGCTCATTTTATGTGGGCACGCAACACTCTTACTCAAAGGGGGATTGGACCTGAATCACAAGTTACCGTAACACTCGATGCCTCACATCTGAAAAATGGAGACATAGCTGGGTTGGCTTTGCTCAACCTTCCTTATGCTTGGATTGGTGTGGTACATACAGGACAAAAACAGACATTGCGTTGGTATGATATGTATAAGAATGATACTATTGACATACCACTTTCTCAATCGAAAGTTTGGTTGCGTGCTTTTGGAAACTTTGATCAAGATATTGCCTGCCTTAGTTACAGTTTCGACGGGAAGCATTTCAAGCAATTAGGCGACAGTATTCTCATGCCTTATCAACTCAAAACTTTCCAAGGTACACGCTATGCCCTCTTTGCCTATAATGCAGAGGGACGTGAGGGTGGATTTGCTGATTTTGACAACTTCAAACTTGATGAACCGTTAGCAGATCGTTCACAAAATATTCCTATTGGACAAATTATTCGTCTCACCAATTATGGTTCTGGTAAGCGTGTGTGGGCTAATCCTCGCGGTATGCTTTGTAGTGCAGCTATAGGAAGTAAGCCCTATGATACTTCGGATTGTTTGTTTAGAGTACATGACCGGGGTAATGGGCGTGTGGTGCTCGAAGCCATGAATGGTACGGGTTTTATCACAGTGGTGGGAGCCGGTCTTGCAGCCGATGTTCGGCTTGTGAAGCAAGAATCAGAAGCCTGTCTTTTTATGTGGCAGGATATGTTGCGCGGACAGTGTATGCTACTTTCGATGAAGACCCAACGTTATATAGGTCTTGATGCTCGTACTGATGAACCCTATTCCGCAGATTGGCCTGGCACAACCCCAAACCGTCGTGACGGTACGGTTTTATGTTGGGAAGTTGTATCGAAAATTTAATGAAGTATTTAATCCTAGCTTTTTATAAATCGGGGAATAAATTTAAGAACGTATAATCATAAAAAAAGCCGCATCCGAAGTAAAATTCCGGATGCGGCAAGTCGTTTATAAATGGTTTGTCTCTTTTATTCTGACTGTGGAGACATTTCCTTGTCGATGGCGGCAATCTTTTCGCCAATCAGGTTCAGTTCGTCTTTCAGCTTCTCCATCTTCTTGTTCATCTCGTTGAGGAGGCTGCTGCCCTTCTTAGAACTGCAAGTCAGGAAGCCCAGATTGTTTTCGTACGTCTTGATTTCGCTGCGTTTGTTTTCGTAGGCCCGTACCAAGCGTTCCCGTTCGCGGGACAAGCCTTGTCCGCCTTCTTTGGCATCGTTCTTCAAGTTGTTCTTGAAGTTGTCCAGACGGCGGCGTGCGGCCGACATGTTCAGGGCTTTGAACAGTTGGTCTACCGTTTCGTGGTAAGCCTTATAGATTTTGTCTTTCTCTTTGAAAGGTACGAAACCGATTTCGTTCCATTCCTTCATCAGTTCTCTTACGGCGTCCTGTTTGTTTTCTTCCTCGTCGGACTCCAACAAGGCTTTCAGCTTCTCGATGACCTGCTCCTTCTTTTGCAAGTTTTCTTTTTCCTCCCCACGTTGGGATGCCGTGTTCTTGCTCTTCTGTTCAAAGAAGTAGTCGCAGGCACCGATGAAACGTTGCCAAAGGGATTCGGAATGCTTTTTAGGAACGGCACCGATGGTCTTCCATTCCTTTTGTATCTGCATGAGCTTGTCGGCCGTAGCTTTCCAGTCCGTACTGTCCTTCAGTGCCTCGGCTTTTTCGCAGAGTTCCGTTTTCTTGGCCAAGTTTTGAGCCTGTTCCTCTTTCAGGCGTTTGAAGAATGCAGCCTTTTCCGTGAAGAACCGGTCGCATGCGCCACGGAAACGCTCGAAAATCTTCACGTTCATCTTTTGAGGGGCGAAACCAATGGTACGCCATTCCTTTTGCATCTCGATGATTTGCTGCGTCTGTGCCTCCCATGCAGTCGCCGTCTTGATGGCCGTCAGGTCGACGGCTTCTATTTTCTCGCAGAGTGCGGTCTTGTGTGCCAGGTTTTCTTCTTCTTTCTGCTTCAGTTCCTCGAAATATTGCTGATGACGTTTGTTCACGGCGGTAGATGCTGCCTTGAAGCGTGCCCAGATTTCTTCGCGCAATTCTTTCGCCACGGGGCCCGTTTCCTTGAATTCCTGATGCAAGGCTTGCAACTGTTGGAAAGCGGATATGACATCGGCTTCTTCGTTCAGTTTCTCCGCAGTCTCGCAAAGGCGTGTCTTGATTTCCAGGTTCTTCTTGAAATCGTACTCACGGAATTCGTTGTTGAGCTTCAGTTGGTCGTAATATTGCTCTACGTACAACTGGTAGGTTTTCCACAGTTCGTTGGCTTTTTCTGCCGGGACGAGCGTCAGTTCCTTCCATTGGTTCTGGAGCTCTTTAAACTCTTTGTAGGCTTGGTTGGCTTCCTCCGGCGTGGCACTCAATACCTTGATCCGTTCCAGAATCTCTTGCTTTTTCTGCTCCTTATCACCATAATTGTATATAGTGGCATTGTAACCCATCAAAAGAGCCAGACACAAATTCGCCTCCTCTTCAACATCGGAACTCTGAGCAGAAAAAAGAGAATCGGACTTAACAAGCACTTCCTTATTCAACCGGCAAAAAGTGTCGGAATAGACCGGCTCACCGTCCATACCAAGATACATCAGCTCATGAGCTGCATGCTGAAGCTCAAGAGCACGAGAAAGTAAAGAATTCATTTGGTATATGATTAAAATATGATTAATCTCAATTAAGATAAGACTACTTTATCATTTTCAGGTAAGATTTGGGTACTTTGACACTGGCAACTAAAACACCCTTGATACGAATAACAACATAGGTTTTATTAGATTCCGTAGCTATTTCACCTTCAATGCCGCAAAAATCCCCTTTAACGACTTTCACTTTGTTTCCTATAGCAAAAGGCTCAGTATCAAAACTAACCCCATCAGGATTCAAATCCATAACAAACATGAAGTCTTCCATTTGCTTACTGGGGACAATCAGCATGGAATGGGTAGAAAAATCCTTCATATAAAAAAGCTGGGCACTATAAACATTAGAAATATCACAAGCAACCTGTTTGGTGGCACGAATGAAGATCAAATTTCGAATGACAGGAACTTCACTACGCTTACG
>ENA-OVGE01001572-OVGE01001572.1-human-gut-metagenome-genome-assembly--contig:-NODE-1572-length-17405-cov-4.191931_pt1 | contig 17405 bp, 13 predicted proteins | sample MGYA00237769_ERZ505417 | MGnify/ENA primary metagenome ERZ505417 (study PRJEB26158, sample SAMN06016403) | human gut metagenome | biome: human gut; feature: ankylosing spondylitis patient; material... | reverse complement strand
TTCGCCGAAGAAAGAAAGTAACCCGCCGGAGGCTTCCCCGAAGCAAAAAAGAAGGACGTCCCTTTCGGAACGTCCTTCTTTCCATTACCACTCACTTTTCCAGCTGCGCCAGAATCCCCCGCAGGGCAATGGCGCGGTGGCTGACGGCGTTTTTCTCCGCCGGGGTCAGCTGCGCCGCGGTGCAGCCGTACTGCGGGAGGTAAAACAGCGGGTCGTACCCGAAGCCGTTTTCCCCCGCGGGGACGCGCGTTACCTCGCCGTAAAACCGCCCCTCCGCTTCCACACAGGTGCCGTCCGGGCGCGTGAGCACGATGGCGCAGGTGTAGTGCGCGCCGCGGTGCGTCTCGCCCGCGAGCTTTTCGAGCAGGAGACGGTTATTCGCCTCGTCATCGCCGTGCCGCCCGCAAAAGCGCGCCGAGAAGATACCGGGCGCGCCGTCGAGCGCGTCGACACAGATGCCGCTGTCGTCGGCCAGCGCGCAGCAGCCGGTCAGCTCCGTAATCTCGCGCGCCTTCTTGTGCGCGTTTTCCAGAAAACTCTGCCCGTCCTCGACCGTCTCGTGGTCGATCCCCGCCTCGCGCAGGGAGACGATCTCCTCGAAGTGACCGCCGAGGATTTCGCGGATCTCCACGAGCTTGTGGGCGTTGCTGCTCGCGATAATCAGCTTCATGCCGCGCCCCCGCTTAAAACAGGCCAGTGATGACGCCGTTTTCGTCGACGTCGATCCGCTCGGCGGCGGGCACCTTCGGCAGACCCGGCATCGTCATGATGTCGCCCGTCAGCGCGACGATGAAGCCCGCGCCCGCCGAGACCTTGACATTGCGGATCGTCACGGTGAAGTGCTCGGGCGCGCCGAGCTTCGCCGCGTCATCCGAGAAGCTGTACTGTGTCTTGGCCATGCAGACGGGAAGATTGCCGAAGCCCAGCGCCGTCAGGCGGTCGATCTGCTTGCGCGCGGCGGGGAGGACGGAGATGCCGTCGCCGCCGTAAATGCGCTGCACGATTGCGTTGATTTTGTCATCGATGCTGCCCTCGAGGGGATAGCTGTAGGAAAAGGCACTGCTGTCCTGATCGCACAGGCGGACAACCTCGCGCGCGAGATCCTCGCCGCCCTTGCCGCCCTCGGCCCAGACGGTCGAGAGCACGGTGTTCACGCCCAGCTCGCGGCACTTCTTGATGATGAAGTCAATCTCCGCATCCGTATCCGTCGGGAAGCGGTTCACCGCCACCACGCACGGCAGGTGATAGACCTGCGTGATGTTCTTCACATGGCGCAGCAGGTTCGGAATGCCGCGCTCCAGCGCGCCGAGATCCTCCGTCGAGAGCTCCTTTTTCGGCAGCCCGCCGTGCATCTTCAGCGCGCGCACCGTCGCGACCACCACGACGGCGGCGGGCGTCAGTCCCGCCGCGCGGCACTTGATGTCGAGGAACTTCTCCGCGCCGAGGTCGGCGCCGAAGCCCGCCTCCGTGACGGTGTAGTCGCCCATCTTCAGCGCCATCTTCGTCGCGATGACGGAGTTGCAGCCGTGCGCGATGTTCGCGAACGGGCCGCCGTGGACGAACGCGGGCGTCCCCTCAAGCGTCTGGACGAGGTTGGGCTTGATGGCGTCCTTGAGCAGGGCCGTCATCGCGCCCTGTGCGTGCAGCTGGCCGCAGGTAACCGGCTCGTCGCCGTAGGTATAGCCGACGATCATGCGCGACAGACGCTCCTTGAGGTCGGTGATGGACGTCGCAAGGCACAGCACGGCCATAATCTCGCTGGCGACCGTGATGTCAAATCCGTCCTCGCGCGGGGTACCGTTGACCTTGCCGCCGAGACCGTCGACGATGTTGCGCAGCTGGCGGTCGTTCATGTCAACGCAGCGCTTCCATGTGATGCGGCGGGGGTCGGTGCCGAGGGCGTTGCCCTGCTGGATGTGGTTGTCGAGCATGGCGGCGAGGAGATTGTTCGCCGCGCCGATGGCGTGGAAGTCGCCGGTGAAGTGCAGGTTGATGTCTTCCATCGGCACGACCTGCGCCCAGCCGCCGCCGGCCGCGCCGCCCTTGATGCCGAACACCGGCCCGAGGGACGGCTCGCGCAGCGCGACTGTCACGTCCTTGCCGATCCGGCGCAGGCCGTCGGCGAGGCCGATCGTGGTCGTGGTCTTTCCCTCGCCGGCGGGGGTGGGGGTGATGGCCGTGACCAGAATGAGCTTGCCGTCCGGGCGCTTGCTCTCCCGCAGAAGGGAGAGGTCGATTTTTGCCTTGTAGCGGCCGTACTGTTCGAGGTATTTTTCATCGACGTGTGCGGTCACTGCGATCTCGGTGATAGGCTTCATGGCGCACTGCTGCGCGATTTCGATGTCCGTCATCATGGCTGGTGTCCTCCTTTTTCTCTCGTTGCGTGGGTAGGGGTAAGTGCCGTCCGCTCAGCGGAAATACCGTACGGCGGAGGTGAACATCTTCATGTCATATTCACCCGGCACGTTCTTGTACAGGCCCGCGCCCGTTCTCTCGGCGTGGCCCATCTTGCCGAACACGCGCCCGTCGGGAGAGGTGATGCCCTCCACCGCGAAGAGCGAGCCATTCGGATTAAAGTGTATATCATCGGTGGCCCTGCCGTCAAGGTCGACATACTGCGTGGCGATCTGACCGTTCGCGGCGAGCTGGCGGATGAGCGCCTCGTCCGCGAGGAAGCGGCCCTCGCCGTGGGAGATGGGTGCGCTGTACACGTCGCCGACCTGCGTCGCCGCGAGCCACGGGGAGCGGTTCGAGGCCACACGCACGCGCACGATGCGCGACTGGTGGCGCGCGATGGTGTTGAACGTCAGCGTGGGGCAGGAGGCATCGGTGTCGATGATGCGGCCGTAGGGCACAAGACCCAGCTTGATGAGCGCCTGGAAGCCGTTGCAGATGCCGCACATCAGGCCGTCGCGCCGCTCGAGCAGCGCCGTGACCTCCTCCTTAACCGCGGCGTTGCGGAAGAAGGCGGTAATGAACTTGCCGGAGCCGTCCGGCTCGTCGCCGCCGGAGAAGCCGCCGGGGATAAAGACCATCTGCGCGTCACGCAGCGCCCGTGCGAAGTGCTCCACGCTGCGGGCGATGCCGTCCGCGGTGCGGTTGTTGAGCACCATGATCTGCGCCTCGGCGCCTGCGTCGGTCATGGCGCGTGCGCTGTCGTATTCGCAGTTCGTGCCGGGGAAGACGGGGATCAGCACGCGCGGACGCGCCGTCTTGACGGCGGGCGCACGGCGATCCGCCTCCGGGGCGCTGAAGGTCTCCATGGGGATGTTCTCCGCGGGGGCCTGCGTCGGATAGACGTTCTCGAGCTTCTTTTCATAGAGCGCGAACAGCTCGCCGCAGGCGACGCTCTCGGCGCCGCGGGAGAAGGTTCCGTCCGCCGTCACATAGCCGAGGAGCGTCTCCTCCTCCACCTCGGGCAGCACCTCCAGCACGAACGCGCCGTACCGGTAGCCGAAGAGCGTCTCCAGCGGGAGGGACTCCTCGAAGCGGCAGCCGAAGCCGTTGCCGATGCACATCTTCAGCGCGGCCTCCGCCGCGCCGCCAAAGCCCGGCGTATAGGCCGCGACGGCCTTGCCGGAGGAGAGCAGCGCGTGAACGGTTTCATACACCGCGAGCAGCGACGCCGTCTCGGGCAGACCGTCCGCGCCGTAGGCCGGGGCGAGCAGCACCAGCTTGTCGCCCGCGCGCTTGCACTCGTTGGAGACGATCGCGCCGGTCTTCTCCGTCGTCACGGCGAAGGACACAAGCGTCGGGGGAACGTCCATCTGCTCGAACGAGCCGCTCATGGAGTCCTTGCCGCCCACGGCGCCGATGCCGAGCGCCATCTGCGCGGCGAACGCGCCCAGCAGCGCCGCGAGGGGCTTGCCCCAGCGGGCGGGCTCGCGCCGCAGCCGCTCGAAATACTCCTGGAACGTCAGATAGACGTCCTCAAACGCCGCGCCGGTGGCGATGAGCTTGCTCACGCTTTCGATCACGGCGAGATAGGCCCCACGGTAGGGATCCTTCTCGGAGATATAGGGATTATAGCCCCAGGACATGAGCGAGCAGTCATCCGTGTGGCCGCGCTCGATGGAAATTTTCTGTACCATCGCCTGCACGGGCGTGCGCTGGTCACGTCCGCCGAACGGCATGAGCACGGTGCCCGCGCCGATGGTGGAGTCGAACCGCTCGGAGAGCCCCTGCCGCGAGCAGACGTTCAGATCCTGCGCCAGATCGCGGAGGCCGCCGCCGAAGTCCGCGGGGATGGTCTTATCGAAGGACTGCGGTTTTTCGACGAGGACGTCGATGTGCTTTTCCGCACCGTTGGAGCTGAGGAAGGCACGGCTGACGTCCACGATCGTCCTGCCATTCCAGTGCATGACAAGGCGCGGACTCTCCGTCACGCGCGCGACGATCGTCGCCTCGAGGTTCTCGCCGTCGGCGAGGGCGAGGAAGCGCCCGGCGTCCTCCGCCGCGACCACGACGGCCATGCGCTCCTGCGATTCACTGATCGCGAGCTCCGTGCCGTCGAGGCCCTCATACTTCTTTGGTACCGCGTTGAGGTCGATGTCCAGCCCGTCGGCCAGCTCGCCGATGGCGACGGACACACCGCCCGCGCCGAAGTCGTTGCAGCGCTTGATCATGCGGCAGGCCTCGGCGTTGCGAAACAGGCGCTGGAGCTTGCGCTCCTCGGGGGCGTTGCCCTTCTGCACCTCCGCACCGCAGCTCTCGAGCGACTGCACCGTGTGCGACTTGGACGCGCCCGTTGCGCCGCCGCAGCCGTCGCGGCCCGTGCGCCCGCCGAGCAGGATCACGACGTCGCCGCTCTGAGGCCGCTCGCGGCGGACATTGGCCGCCGGGGCCGCGGCGATGACCGCGCCGATCTCCATGCGCTTGGCCGCGTAGCCGGGGTGATAGAGCTCATCGACGATGCCGGTGGCAAGGCCGATCTGGTTGCCGTAGGAGGCATAGCCCGCGGCGGCGGTCTGGCAGATTGTCCGCTGGGGGAGTTTGCCGGGGAGCGTCTCGCTCACGGGCTGCAGGGGGCTGGCCGCGCCCGTCAGGCGCATCGCGCCGTAGACATATGAGCGGCCGGAGAGCGGGTCGCGGATCGCGCCGCCGATGCAGGTGGCCGCACCGCCGAAGGGCTCGATCTCCGTGGGGTGGTTGTGAGTCTCGTTCTTGAACAGCAGCAGCCACGGCTCGGCCTTTCCGTCGACCTCGACGGTGATCTTCACCGTGCAGGCGTTGATCTCCTCGGACTCGTCGAGCTTGTCGAGCTTGCCGGTCTTGCGCAGGTACTTCACCGCGAGCGTTGCCACGTCCATGAGGTTCACGGGCTTTGTGCGGCCGAGCTGCTCACGCGTTCTGAGATAGTCCTGATACGTCTTCTCCGCCAGCGGATCCTCGAAGGTCACGCAGTCGAGTGTGGTGGAGAACGTCGTGTGGCGGCAGTGATCGGACCAGTAGGTGTCGATCATGCGCAGCTCCGTGATGGTCGGGTCGCGCTGCTCCGTCCGGAAATAGTCCCGGCAGAAGCGGATGTCGTCGAGATCCATCGCAAGGCCGCGCTCTTCGATCAGCTGCGCGAGTTCCTCGTCGCTGCGGGCGCAAAAGCCCGTGAGTGTCTCGACCTCCGTGGGAATCTCATAGCGGATCTCCAGCGTCTCGGGCAGCGCCAGCGACGCCTCGCGCGAGTCGACGGGGTTGATGACGTGCTTTTTGACGGCCGCAAGCTCCGCGTCCGTCAGCGCACCGTAGAGCAGGTACACGCGCGCCGTGCGCACGTCTGGCCGCTCGCCCTGCGAGATGATCTGGATGCACTGCGCGGCAGAGTCTGCCCGCTGGTCGAACTGACCCGGCAGATACTCCACGGCGAACACGCTCGCCCCGTCCGTGTCGGCCTCGCGCGTGACGAGGTCGACCTGCGGCTCGGAGAACACCGTCTTCACGGCGTAGTCAAACAGCTCCGGCGTGATGTGCTCCACGTCATAGCGGTTCAGGATGCGCACCCGCTCGAGGTGCTCCACGCCGGGCAGCTGCTTGGCCTCGCTCAGCAGGCTGCGCGCGTCATTGGCCAGCTCCGGCTTTTTTTCAACAAATACACGGTATACCATGTTACTTTTCCTCCCTGAGCGCCTGCAGCGCGCGTGCGCCGATGTCGCGGCGGTAATATGCGTTTTCAAAGTGGACGTGCCCGACGCGCTCATAGGCAGCCTGCACGGCCTGCCCGAGCGTCGGCTGCACGGCGGTGACGCCCGCCACGCGTCCGCCGGAGGTGACGAGCACCCCGTCCTCGCGCAGCTTCGCGCCGGCGACGAATGTGTGCGCCGCGGCGTCGGCATCCATCGTGAGCGGGAAGCCTGTCTCGTAGCTCTGCGGATAGCCCTGCGAGGCCATGACGACGCAGCAGCACGCGCTCCCGGTCTTGAAGCGTACGGGCGTATCCTTCAGGGTGCCGTTCGTCGTCGCCTGCATGACGGTAAGCAGGTCGCTCTCGAGCAGGGGGAGAACCACCTGCGTCTCGGGGTCGCCGAAGCGGCAGTTATATTCGATGACTTTCGGGCCGTCCGGTGTCAGCATCAGGCCAAAGTACAGGCAGCCGCGGAACGTGCGCCCCTCGGCGCGCATGGCGCGGATCGTCGGGAGAAAGATCTTCTCCATGCACTCGGCCGCGATCTCGTCGGTATAGAACGGGTTCGGCGCGATCGTGCCCATGCCGCCGGTGTTAAGACCCTCGTCGCCGTCGAGCGCGCGCTTGTGGTCCATGGAGGAGACCATCGGCACGAGCGTCTCGCCGTCCGTGAACGACAGCACCGACACCTCCGGCCCCGTCAGGAACTCCTCGATCACAACGTGGCGGCCGCTCTCGCCGAAGCGCCCGTCGCGCATCATGGAGACAACAGCCTCCTTCGCCTCCTCGCGGCTCTGCGCGATGATAACGCCCTTGCCGAGGGCGAGACCGTCCGCCTTCACGACGACCGGCACGGGGGCCGTGTCGAGATACGCAAGCGCCGCGTCCATGTCGTCGAACGTCTCATAGGCCGCCGTGGGGATGCCGTATTTCTTCATGAGATGCTTGGAAAAGACCTTGCTGCCCTCGATGATGGCCGCCGCGCGGTTCGGGCCGAAGCACGGGATACCTGCCGCCGTCAGCGCGTCCACCGCGCCAAGCACCAGCGGATCGTCCGGCGCGACCACGGCATAGTCGACCTGCTCGCGCTGCGCGAGGGCGACCAGCCCGTCAATATCCTTCGCCCCGACCGGCACGCACACCGCGTCGGCGGCGATGCCGCCGTTGCCGGGCGCGGCAATGATCTGTGTCACGGAGGGGTTCTCCTTCAGCTTTTTGATGATGGCGTGCTCGCGCCCGCCGCCGCCTACAACCAGAAGCTTCATTCCGGCACTCCTTTCGCTCTGTCCGTTAATGGTGGAACAGCCGCAGACCCGTAAAGGCCATGACCATTCCGTACTTGTCGCAGCAGTCGATCACCGCGTCGTCGCGGATGGAGCCACCGGGCTGGGCGATGTAGCGCACGCCGCTGCGGTGCGCGCGCTCGATGTTGTCGCTGAAGGGGAAGAACGCGTCCGAGCCCAGCGCCACGCCGTCGATTCCGGCGAGATAGGCCGCGGCCTCCTCGGCCGTCAGCGGCTCGGGGCGGGTCTGGAAGTACTTCTGCCAGATGCCCTCGGCGCAGACGTCCTCCTCGTTCTTGTTGATATAGCCGTCGATGACGTTGTCGCGCTCGGCGCGGCCGAGCTGCGGCAGGAACGGCAGGTTGAGCACCTTGTCGCACTGGCGCAGGTGCCAGGTGTCGGCCTTGCCGCCGGCAAGGCGCGTGCAGTGGATGCGGGACTGCTGCCCCGCACCGACGCCGATGGCCTGTCCGTCCACGGCGTAGCACACGGAGTTCGACTGGGTATATTTCAGCGTGATGAGCGCGACGAGCAGGTCGCGCTTGGCGCTTGCGGGCAGGTCGGTGTTCTTCGTCACGAGCTTTTCAAGGAGCGCCTCGTCGATGCGGCAGTTGTTGTGCCCCTGCTCGAACGTCACACCGAATACCTGCTTGCATTCGAGCGCGGCGGGCTCATAGTCGGGGTCAACCTGCACGATGTTGTAGCTGCCTTTGCGCTTGGCGCGCAGAATCTCGAGCGCCTCCGGCTCATAGCCCGGGGCGATGATGCCGTCGGACACCTCGCGCTTGATGAGCTTCGCCGTCGTCACGTCGCATACGTCCGACAGGGCGATCCAGTCGCCGAAGGAGCTCATGCGGTCCGTGCCGCGGGCGCGGGCATAGGCGCAGGCGAGGGGCGAGTCGTCCAGCCCCTCAATGTCCGAGACAAAGCAGGCGCGCTTGAGCTTTTCCGGCAGCGGCAGACCCAGCGCCGCGCTCGTGGGGCTGACGTGCTTGAACGAGGCCGCACAGGGCAGCCCCGTCGCCGCGCGCAGCTCGCGCACGAGCTGCCACGAGTTGAACGCGTCGAGAAAGTTGATATATCCCGGACGGCCGCAGAGAATCTGCACCGGCAGCTCCGCACCGCCCTCCATATAGATGCGGGCGGGCTTCTGGTTGGGGTTGCAGCCGTATTTCAGTTCAAATTCCTTCATGAATGACTCTCCTTTCCGATGTTAAACGCGCAGCTCCGCATGAATCTCGCCGCCGCTGTAGCGGTCGAGGATGGGCTGCGCCACGCCGCGCAGGAACTCCTCCACCTGCGAGACGCTGCGCCCGATATAGAGCGCCGGGTCGAGTTGGGAGACGATCTCCTCGCGGCTGAGCGGGAAGAGTGGGTCAGCCGCGATGCGGTCAATGAGGTCATTCGCCCCGCCCTCGAGCTTGACGCGCCGCGCCGCCGCGTGCGAGTGGACGCGCAGCGCCTCGTGCAGCTCCTGACGGTTGCCGCCGCGCTTGACGCTCTCCATCATGATGTTCTCGGTCGCCATGAAGGGGAGCTTTTCCATCACGCGGCGTGTCACGACGCGGTCGTAGACGACGAGCCCCTGCGTGATGTTGATGTAGATGTTCAGAATGGCGTCCACGGCCAGAAAGGCCTCGGAGACCGAGATGCGCTTGTTCGCACTGTCGTCGAGCGTGCGCTCGAACCACTGGGTGCCGGCGGTCATGGCCGGGTTGATGCTGTCGGCGATGACGTAGCGCGCGAGCGACGAGATGCGCTCGCTGCGCATGGGGTTGCGCTTGTAGGGCATGGCGCTCGAGCCGATCTGGTGCGCCTCGAACGGCTCCTCCATCTCCTCGAACGACTGCAGCAGGCGCAGGTCGTTGGAGAATTTATAGGCGCTCTGGGCAAAGCCGGAGAGCACCGAGAGAAAATATGCGTCGACCTTGCGCGAATACGTCTGGCCGGAGACGGGGACGCAGGCGGCAAAGCCCATCTCCCCGGCGATGAGCTGCTCGAGACGGCACACCTTCTCCTCGTCGCCCGCGAACAGCTCCATGAAGCTCGCCTGCGTGCCGGTGGTGCCCTTGCTGCCGAGCAGGCGCAGCCGCCCAAGCTGGAACTCAAGGTTTTCGATGTCCTGCGTCAGCTCGTACATCCAGAGCGTCGCGCGCTTGCCGACGGTCGTGAGCTGCGCGGGCTGAAGGTGGGTATAGGCAAGGCACGGCAGCGCCTTGTACTGTTCGGCGAACGCCGCGAGGTTGCGCAGCACCTGCGCCGCCTTGCGCAGCACGAGCTGCGACGCTTCACGCAGGATAATGACGTCCGTGTTGTCGCCGACGTAGCAGCTCGTCGCGCCGAGGTGAATGATCGGCTCGGCCTTGGGGCACTGCTTGCCGAAGGCGTAGACGTGCGCCATCACGTCGTGGCGCACCTCGCGCTCGCGCGCTTCGGCTGTGGCGTAGTCGATGTCGTCCTTGTGCGCTTCCATCTCGGCGATCTGCTCGTCCGTGATGTCGAGCCCCAGCGCCTGCTCGGCGCGCGCCAGCGCGATCCAGAGCCGCCGCCAGGTACGGAACTTGAAGTTTTCGGAGAAGATATGCTGCATCTCGGCGCTTGCGTAGCGCGTGGAGAGGGGGGAGATGTAGCTGTCCTTGTTATTCGCCACGGCGCGCACCTCCCAGAGCGTTCTTGTTGATCAGGCGGCGCTCGGTGCGGCCGCTCTCCAGATCCACCATCCGTACATAGAGCGAGATGCGGTTTTCCTCGTTGAGGCTCTCCCACAGCTGCTGCGTCAGCTCGTCGATGTCCTGGGGGATGGCCATGCGCTCGGGCTCGCCCTGAAACGTCGGGAGGGGGTTGCCGTCGCCGACGTAGGTGTGCAGGAAGTGCCCCACGCCCGGCAGCGCCGGGTAGCAGAAGTGGTAGCGGCTGCAGGCGCTGCCCGCGGCGTCCGCGCTCTTGAGAATGCTCATCTCATAGCGGAAGTCCCTGCCGACGAAGGTGACCATGCCGCTGATGCGGGGGGTGAAGTTCGGCGCGTCCGGCTCGAAGCAGCGGCTCTCGAGCGCCTCTTCAAAGCTCTGGCCGCGCGCGAGACCCTCGCAGATGGTGTCGGTCTGGTCGCCGTTGGTCACGATGAGGTGGCCGCCCATGCGGCGCACCGCCGCGTAGATGATGAGCGACGGATCCTCGACCTTCGACTCGTCGAAGGGACGGGTGTAGACCGTGCCGCCGTCCTCGGTGAAGATGCGGTTGCGGCTGTTGGCGCTGCGCCCCATGATGAAATAGGCCACGGCGGCCTTTTTGCCATCCGGGGTCTTGCCGATGACGATGCCGCGGCCGGCATAGCTGTTGCCCGCGAGCAGCTCACGCGGGGTTTTCAGTTCGTAGACGTTCATGCCCTGCTCCCTTCTTTTTCTGCCTGCAGCCGCGCGGCGACCATCTCCGCCGCCTGCGGCAGCAGGATCCATTCGGCCTGCTCCATCACGCGCCGCTGCAGCGTCTGCGGCGTGTCGTCCGGCAGCACCTCCACCGCCTTCTGCAGCAGAATCCGGCCGCCGTCCGGAATTTCATTGACATAGTGTACCGTCGCGCCCGTCACCTTCACGCCGCGCGTGAGCGCGGCCTCGTGGACATGCAGGCCATAGAAGCCCTTGCCGCAGAAGGCGGGGATCAGCGACGGGTGGACGTTGAGGATGCGCTCGGGCCACTCGGCCGTGAACGCCTCGCTCAGGATGCTCATAAAGCCGGCGAGGATGATCATCTCCGCGCCGCTCTCGCGCAGCGCCCGGCGCAGCGCATCCTCAAAGGCCTCCTGACTGCCGCAGGCGCGCCGCTCGACGACGACGCTCTTTACGCCCGCGCGCGCCGCGCGCTCGAGGGCATAGGCCTTGGGATTGCTCGCCGCGACGAGGACGATCTCACCGCTCGGGATCTTTCCGGCCGCCTGCGCGTCGAGCAGCGCCTGCAGGTTCGTTCCGCCGCCGGAGACGAACACGGCGATCCGTGTTTTCAGCATAGAACCACCTTTTCTTCGCCCTCGGTGATCTCGCCGATGACATAGGCGTCCTCGCCGTTTGCGCGGAGGATCTCCAGCGCGCGCTGCGCGTCCTCCGCCGCGACGACCACGCTCATGCCGACGCCCATGTTGAAGGTGTTGAACATGTCACGCTCGGGGATACCGCCCGCGCGGGCGATCAGGTCGAACACCGGCAGCACGCGCACGGCGCTGCGCGTAATGCGCGCACAGAGACCGTCGGGGATGCTGCGGGGGATATTCTCATAGAAGCCGCCGCCCGTGATGTGGGACACACCCTTCACGCGCACGGCGTCAAAGAGGGCGAGCATGGGCTTTACATAGATCTTCGTCGGGGCGAGCAGCGCCTCGCCGAGACTCCGGCCGCCGAGCTCCGCGCGGGGGCTCCTGAGGTCGGCGTGCTCGACGTCAAAGACCTTGCGCACGAGGGAAAAGCCATTGGAGTGGACGCCGCTCGAGGGCAGCGCGATCACGACGTCGCCGGGGCGCATGGTCGTCTTATCGAGGATCTTCGCCTTGTCGACGACGCCCACGGCAAAGCCCGCGAGGTCGTACTCGTCCGCGGGGTAGAAGCCCGGCATCTCCGCCGTCTCGCCGCCGATGAGCGCCGCGCCGCTCTGCACGCAGCCCTCGGCCACGCCGCTGACGATCTCGGCGATGCGCTCGGGGACGTTCTTGCCGCAGGCGATGTAGTCCAGAAACAGCAGGGGCTTCGCGCCGCAGCAGATGATGTCGTTGACGCACATGGCCACGCAGTCGATGCCGACGGTGTCGTGCTTGTCCATGAGGAAGGCGAGCTTCAGCTTCGTGCCGACGCCGTCCGTGCCGCTGACGAGCACGGGGTGCTCGATGCCGGTCGTGTCCAGCTCAAACAGACCGCCGAAGCCGCCGATGTCGGAACAGACGCCCGCGGTCATAGTGCGCGCGATGTGGCTTTTCATCAGCTCAACGGCCCGGTATCCGGCGGTGATGTCCACCCCGGCGGCCGCGTAGCTCTCCGAGCGGGAATTATGATTCATGGGAAGTACCCTTGCCTTTCGAAATTTTTTCTTCAAAACGGTTCTTGTGCGTCTCGCTGGGGATTTCCGTGGGATAGGCCCCGTCGAAGCACGCCGTACAGTAGCCCTTGCCGTTGACGCCGCAGGCCAGACGCTTTGCGCTCTCGACGCTCAGATAGCCCAGAGAGTCCGCACCGATGATTCTGCTGATCTCCTCCACGCTGTGGTGGCAGGCGATCAGGTGCTCGCGCGAGTCGATGTCCGTGCCGTAGTAGCAGGGGTTGAGGAACGGCGGCGCGGAGATGCGCATGTGGATCTCCGTGGCCCCCGCCGAACGCAGGAGCTTCACGATCCGCGCGCTCGTCGTTCCGCGGACGATCGAGTCGTCGATCAGCACGACGCGTTTGCCGCGCACGACATCGGAGATGGGGTTGAGCTTGATGCGCACCTTGTCCTCGCGGCTCTTCTGACCGGGGGCGATGAAGGTGCGGCCGATATACTTGTTCTTGATGAAGCCGATCTCATAGGGGATGCCGGACTGGCGCGAATAGCCGATGGCCGCGTCGAGGCCGGAATCCGGCACGCCGATGACGACGTCCGCCTGCACGGGGTGCTCGAGCGCGAGGAACGACCCCGCGCGCACGCGTGCCGTGTGTACCTGACAGCCGTCGATCACGGAGTCGGGGCGGGCGAAGTAGATATACTCGAACACGCACAGCGACTGCGGCTGCTTTTCACAGTGGTCGCGGATGCTGCGTACGCCCTGCCTGTCAAAGACGAGGATCTCGCCCGGCTCAATGTCGCGGATGAAGGCCGCGCCCACCGCATCGAGCGCGCAGGACTCGGAGGCGATGACGTACCGGCCGTCCGCCGTCTGCCCGTAGCAGAGCGGGCGGAAGCCGTGCTCATCGCGGGCGGCGATGAGCTTCGAGGGGGACATGATGACGAGCGAATAGGCGCCCTTCAGCTTGCCCATCGCGCGGTTGACGGCCTCCTCGATCGAGCCGGATGTCAGGCGCTCCTTCGTAATGATGTAGGAGATGACCTCGGTGTCGCTCGTCGTGTGGAAGATCGAGCCCTCGAGCTCGAGCTTCGAGCGCAGTTCGTAGCTGTTGACGAGGTTGCCGTTGTGGGCGAGGGCCATGCGGCCCTTCACATGGTTGACGACGATCGGCTGGGCGTTGTTGCGGTCATTGCTGCCGGTCGTGCCGTAGCGCACATGGCCGACGGCGATGCTGCCGGGGCCGAGCGCGTCGAGCCGGTCGGGCGTGAAGACGTCGTTGACGAGCCCCACGTCCTTATACGCGGCGAACAGCCCGTCGTCGTTGACGACGATGCCGCAGGACTCCTGCCCGCGGTGCTGCAGCGAAAACAGGCCGTAGTACGTCATGCGCGCCACGTCGTAGTTGTCAGGGCTGAAAACGCCGAACACGCCGCATTCTTCGTGAATATTGCTCATGAAGTTCCTCCGCGCCTTATTCGCCGAACACGCGGTGCATCATCTCGCGGTAGGCATCCTCCACACCGCCCATGTCGCGGCGGAAGCGGTCCTTGTCGAGCTTCTCGTTCGTCTTGAGATCCCAGAAGCGGCAGGTGTCGGGGGAGATCTCGTCGGCGAGGACGAGCGTGCCGTCGGCCAGACGGCCGAACTCGAGCTTGAAGTCGACCAGACGCACGCCGAGGGTGCGGAAGTACTCGGTCAGCACCTCGTTGACGCGGAAGGCCATGGTCTTGATCGTCTCGATCTCCTCGCGGGTCGCGAGCTTCAGTGCGATGGCGTGATAGGCATTGAGCAGGGGGTCGTGCAGATCGTCGTTCTTATAGGAGAACTCGATGGTCGGCTCGTCAAAGACGATGCCCTCCTCCACGCCGTAGCGCTGGGCGAAGTGGCCGGCGGAGACATTGCGGATGATGACCTCCAGCGGCACGATGGACACCTTCTTCACGGCCGTCTCGCGGTCGTTCAGTTCCTCAACGAAGTGGGTGGGCACGCCGTTCTTCTCCAGCAACTGCATGAGGAAGTTCGTCATGCGGTTGTTGACCACGCCCTTGCCGGCGATGGTGCCCTTCTTCAGGCCGTCGAGCGCGGTAGCGTCGTCCTTGTAGGACACGATCACGACCGCGGGATCCTCCGTCGCGTAAACCTTCTTTGCCTTCCCCTCATAGAGCTGCGTCATTTTTTCCATGATAAAAATCCTCCGTATAAAATCCGTTTTATGTTGATAGTGTCAATGTGTATCGCTTTATTCGTCCGCCAGCAGGCGCGCTTCGACGGCGGCGTCGCGGGCGCGCACCTTGTCGGCGTCGGCCTTGCGGCGCTGCGCGAGCTTTTCGGCCAGCGCCGCGTCCTCCACGGCGAGGATCTGCGCGGCCAAAAGAGCGGCATTGGCTGCCCCATCAATCGCAACAGTCGCCACGGGGATGCCCGTCGGCATTTGAACTGTGGAAAGAAGGGCGTCCATGCCGCCCAGCTGTGCCGACCGGATCGGGATTCCGATGACCGGCAGCGTTGTATTGGCCGCGATCGCACCGGCCAGATGTGCAGCCATCCCGGCCGCGGCGATCAGCACGCCGAACCCGTTCTCGCGGGCCTGCGACGCGAAGCGGCTGGCCTCCTCGGGGGTACGGTGCGCGGAATAGACGTGTGCCTCATAGGGAATGTCCAACGCGCGCAGCGTGTCCGCGGCCTTGCGGACAACCGGCAGGTCGCTGTCGCTGCCCATGATGATTCCGACTTTTCTCATTGTGCGCCTCCTGAAACAGAAAATGAAGACGCACGGCACCCCTCGGCCTGCCTATGGCATGCCCCTTGATGCAGTGCGCCCAGACGGTCGGCAAATACATTCTCCGGGTCCACGTGGTGCTCCACTTCAAAACCGTCAGGCCCCGGAAAACGGCTCCCTTGTCGCTATTCAGCATAGCACGCGCGGCGCGCGGGTGTCAAGGAAACGGGGGTGTTTGTATGATAGTTTTTACAAATCCTTGCCATTAATTTTGGTGATAACAACGATTCCTCAAATATACGGCAGGCTCTGCCTGCCGTATATTTGAGGAGTGGCTTCGCTGCGCTCTGCGCCCCGGCCGGATATGCCGGCCTGCGACGCTCGCTCCGCGCAGGGTGTTTTTTGCGGCGTACACGCCGCCGCAAAAAACGGATTGGATCTTTTTCGTGCCGTGCGCGGCGCGCACTCTGTGAGACATGAAAAGAAGGCTCTCGCCGGGGGCGGTGAGAGCCTTCTTTTAGGCGGTGGGGAGTTTTTTGTAGAAATAGATGGCGACGATCATGCAGATGCAGTCGACGATCGGCTGCACGGCGGCGCAGCCATAGAGCGGAAACAGCGCGTTGAGCACAAACAGCAGCGGGATGTCGAGCGAGCCCTTGCGCAGGATCGAGCAGATGAGCGACTCGCGCATGCGCCCCATCGCCTGAAACTGGGTGATCATCGGGTAACAGACCGACATCATCGGCATGGCCAGCACCATGATCCGCAGCAGCTTCGTGCCGTAGGCGATCGTCTGCGCATCGCCGATGAAAATCCGCACGAGCGCCGGGGCGAACACCTCGTACCCCGCGACGCAGACGACCGAGAAGCCGACCGCGACCGCGCAGCCGCAGAGGAAAATCCGGTGTCGCCGCTCGTGGTTTTCGGCGCTGTAGTTATACGCCAGCAGCGGCAGCAGGCCGTTGGCAACGCCGATGGAGAAGTAGAGCGGCAGCATGTCAAGCTTTTTGACGATGCCGAGCGCCGCGACCGCCGCCGTGTCATACAGCGACATGAACTTCGTCAGCGCGCCCACGGCCACGAGCGTCAGCAAAAACTGCACCGCCGACGGCAGGCCGATGCGCAGAATCCTGCCGATGTGCCGCCGCGTCGCGCGCAGGTCGCCGGGACGCAGCGCCACGACACCCACACGGCGGCGCGCCGCGATGATCCCCAGCAGGATGAGCATCCCGGCGGCATTTGAGATGGCTGTCGCGAGCCCCGCGCCCTCCGCGCCCATGCCGAGAAAGCGCGGCAGCACGAACAGCGGGTCGAGCAGCATGTTGATGATCCCGCCCGCCGAGACGCCCATCGACGCGGCGAAGGCGCTCCCGTCCGCGCGGATGAGGTTGGCGAGGACGGTGTTGAGGATGGAGAACGTGCCGCCCACGGAGATGACCCAGCGGGAATAGCCGCAGGCGAGGGCGTATGTCTCGTCCGTTGCGCCGCACAGGCGCAGAATCGGCGAGGAGAGCAGCGTAAACAGCACGCAGAACGCCGCGCTCGCGAGCAGCGCGAACCAGAAGCTCACCGCACAGACCTCCCGCGCGCCGTCACGGTCGCGGCGGCCGAGGAGCTGGGCGATGCGCCCCGCGCCGCCCACGGCGAAGAGGTTCGCGAGCGCCGTCATCAGAAGCGTCACCGAGTACGCCAGCGACACCGCCGCCGTCTGCGCCGCGTCGTTGAGCAGGCCGACGAAATAGGTGTCCGCGAGGTTATACAGCAGGATCACCATCTGGCTCGCGATAGAGGGGATGATCTGCCGCCGGACGGCCTGCCCCACGGGCATCCGCTCAAAGAGATACGTCCGGTCGATCTTCTGTCCCATCGCTTACCAGAGCCCCAGAATGTGCTGCATCAGAAGGCTCATGCCCGCGATGCCGACCCAGCAGCAAAAGCCCAGACCGAGCGGCTTGCCGCCGGTTCTGATGAGTTTGACGATGTTCGTGTTCAGGCCGATGGCGCTCATCGCGAGGACGATGAGGAACTTGCTGAGCGTCTTGAGCGGGGAGAAGACCGACGCCGGAACGCCGAGCGCCGTCGCGGCGGTTGTGATGACGGAGGCGAGGATGAAATAGAGGATGAAGAACGGAAAAATTTTCTTCAGCTCCACCTTTTTGCCGTCCGCCTGCGCGCTGCGCGTGCGCATCCACGCGAGCACGAGCGTGATGGGGATGATGGCGAGCGTGCGCGTGAGCTTGACGGTCACGGCCTTGTCGAGCGTCT
>ENA-OVGE01001556-OVGE01001556.1-human-gut-metagenome-genome-assembly--contig:-NODE-1556-length-17534-cov-4.635563_pt1 | contig 17534 bp, 15 predicted proteins | sample MGYA00237769_ERZ505417 | MGnify/ENA primary metagenome ERZ505417 (study PRJEB26158, sample SAMN06016403) | human gut metagenome | biome: human gut; feature: ankylosing spondylitis patient; material... | reverse complement strand
CAAGAAGGGTGATCTGGCTGCCTATCGTCAGTCGCTGAGCTTCATTACCAGAGAGGACGTTGCCAACAAGCTGTTCAAGGAGATTGCTCCTGCGTATGCCGAGCGCAACGGCGGTTACACCCGCATCATCCGTACCGGCATCCGCCGCGGCGACGCTGCGGAGACGGCTCTGATCGAGCTGGTTAAGTAAAAAACCAGAAAACGACACAATAAAAAAGCCCATTGCTATGGCGCGCGGCCATAGCAATGGGCTTTTTTTCGCGGAGACGGGGATCAGAAGTGCGCGTCGACGTACTTGTTGTACTTGTTCGTGTCCATCTCGTCTTTATAGGTGTTGCGGAAGCGCTGCACGGTGAGACTGTTGAACTGAACGATGCTGCGGTACTTCAGAAAGCCCGCGATCAGCGGCAGGCCGCCGCAGAAGTATCCCGCCGGCGCGTTGCGCCAGCAGATGCCGCCGAGAACGGTCACCAGTACCACCGAAACGATCACGCCCGCGATCTGCTTTTTCGGGTGGAGACGCTGCACGGCCTCCTCGGAGATGACGCCCTCGTCGATCATGGTCCTGGCGAACTGCTTCTGTACGCCGAACAGGCTCACGGCGTTGAGCACGCACGGCGCCACGACGAAGAAGGAAAACAGGGCAATGGCCGCGTCGAGCAGCAGGACGGCGAAGCCTGCGGTCTGAGTGTTCAAGAAAACCCCTCCTATTCAAAATGAAAATCTGACGCCGGGCGGGCATGGCCCGGCGTATTGGCATATTACGGATGCACCATGACGGGCAGATCATCTCGCCCCGTGGCGTAGAGCACATGGCTGTAGCACAGGCGGAAGTCGATCACATCTCCGACCCGCAGCGGCAGGGGACAGTCCTCCACGTCGAGGATACAGTGGTCGGACGAGCCGCCCACCACACGGATGCCCGGCTGCACGGGGCGCAGCGACTCCAGCTCACCCACGTCGGCGCGGCCGAGCGCGACGAGCGCCCGCAGACGGACGCCCCGGTCGGTATAGACCGGCTTGTGGCCGAAGGCGTCGATGGCGAACTCCCCCTGCGGATAGGTGGGCTTACGCCGCAGCTCGATGATCTCCGCGCGCAGCGTGAACGCGTCCATCTGCAGATAGTCCATGCCGCGGATGCCCCAGTCGATCTGGAGATCCTTCGCGAGCAGGATATTCTCGCCGATGCGCAGGTGGTTGATCCCCTCCGGCATGGCCCCACTGTGCACGAGGGTATAGGAGCTGGTCGCGCCGCCGGAGACGGTCTCAAGCGGACGGCCGATGCGCCGCTCCACTTCGCGCGCGATGTCAATCAGCTCGTTCATCTTTTCCGGCGTGGGCCTGATGGAGCCGTAGCACGAGAGATTTACGCCGACGCCGCGCAGATGCACGTGCGGCAGCTCCCGCTCCACATGCACGCAGGTTTCGACCATCTCCTCGCGATCCCAGAAGCCCTCGCGCAGGTCGCCGAGGTCGGCCATGACGATGACGCTGTGCGTTTTTTCCTGCCGCGCGCACTCGCGCGCGAGCGCGTCGAGCACCGCGCGCTCGCTCTGCAGCGAGCAGTCGCACTGGCGCACCACATCCGGCAGCTCCGAGAGCCCCGGAATCCGGATCAGCAGATACGGCCCTTCGATCCCGGCCTCGCGGCAGCGAACGATCTGTTCGATGCGGCTCGTGCCGAGCTCAGCGATGCCGGCCTCCTTATATGTACGGACGATTTCCGGCAGGCCGTTGACACCCTTGATGACGCCGCAGACGGCAATGCCGCGCGCACGGCAGCGCGCCGCGATCTGCTGTGCGTTGCTGCGGATCCGGCCTGCGTCCACCTCCAGCCGGGGGAATTGGCGGTTCATTTGTTTTCTCCTCTCAAAAATCCGGCAAATATACCAGTTTGCAAATTCATTATAGCATATCTTCTGGACAGATGCCACACAATTTTGCGCCGCACGCCGCGCAAGGGTATCCCGAGACCAGATGTAACAAATATGTGACGGAAATGTTATGACGATCCGCCGCCAGGAACGGGCGTGTTTCACCGAATCCGCCAAAGCCATGCGGCAGCACGGTTTGCGCGCCTGAGCAATGGTATGAAATACCAGAAACACGATAAAAACGTACAAAAGCAGCAGAATTGTTCGCCAAAAACTGTGCGTTTAACTCTTGACAATTTGCATGGAACGTGATAGAGTTGCAAACTGAACCCAGAGAGAACGGGGAATAAAAGTTGTAAGAACCATGCAACTTGAAAAAAGTTCATCACTTAATTCACAAATAATTAAGATTTATTTAAGATTCAGACCGCCATCGCGGGCAAACGCACCCGCCGTTATGGCGACGTGTACTGAAAGGACACGGTGGATATATGAAGCGCTTACATTTTCATTTGACAACAGATCAGACCGACCTGCTGCTCGCACGCGGCAAGAGCCTGTTTGCCCGCCTTTCCGACGGGACGGTGCAGCTGTGGAACAGCTGCTGGTACTTCCCGCTGCTGCTTCTGGTGATGCTGGCGGCGCTGGCCACGGGTCAGCCGGTGCTCGGTGTGATTGTGCTCGGTCTGCTCGCGAGCTGGTTTCTGGCGTTCTGCCCGGATTTGGTCGCCGCGATTACGCCGTTCGGCATGATCTTCCTGCTCTCGACATCTGAATATGAAAACCTCGGCAGCTTCCTGCCGTGCGTGTTCCTGCTGATCCCGCTCATGACCTCGCTCGTGCTGCACCTGACGACATGGCCCGTGGAGCTGCGTCTCGGGACGAGCGCGCGGGGCCTGATTCTCGTCTCCGCGGCGACGATCCTCGGCGGCTGCGGCGTCATCAGCTGGGAGCAGTACACCAACCCGCTGTCGCTGTATTACATGCTGGGGCTCGGCGTGTGTATGCTGGGCGTGTATGTCCTGTTCCGCTCGCAGCTGCGCGAGCACCGTACATATAACCTGCAGGTCCGCTTCGCACAGATTTTCTGCGCGCTGGGCTGGGGTATGGTGCTCGTGGTGGCGGTGACCTACGCCAAAAACTGGCAGGAGTTCATCGAGAGCGGTTCCGCGCTCTATCTGAGCTACCGCAACTTCGCCGCGACGATCCTGCTCACGACGCTGCCGATGCCGTTTTATCTGGCGGGGCTGAAGAAGTACCACCTGCTGAGCGCGCCGGTATTCATGGCCGCGCTGCTGCTGACGGGCAGCCGCACGGCGCTCGTGTTCGGCGCGGTGCTGCTGGTGCTGTGCTGCATCTATCTGGTGCGCACGGGCGTTGTCAGCAAATGGGCGATGCTGGGCCTGACGGCGGCGGGCGCCGCGGCGCTGGCCCTGTTCGGCATGGACGCGGTCAAGTCGCTCTATGAGTTCCGTCTCAGCGGCAGCGGCCACCTGATCTCGGGCGACGAGGACCGCTGGAAGCTGCTCGCCGCCGGCGTGCAGGACTTCCTGCTCCACCCGCTCTTCGGCACGGGTCTCGGCAACACGGCGCACTCCGCGCTGGCCGTGATCGTACCGGGCAGCATGGCGTTTTACCACAACCTCGTCGCGCAGGTCATCGGCAGCATGGGCATCGTGGGCATCTTCGCCTACGGCGTGCTGATTCGCGACCGGTTCAGCCTGCTGCTGCGCGGGCGGAAGGATCCGTTCGTGGGCGCGATGCTGCTGAGCTATCTGGCGATGCTGATGGTTTCGATGACGAACCCGGGCGAGTTCTGCCCGTTCCCGAACGCGGCGCTGATGGTGATGGTGTTCTCCATGGTGGAGGAGGCCGTCGGCGCGGAGACGGTGACGGTCACGCAGCTGCGCCGCCGCGGCGCTCTGCGCGGCAGTACGGGCGGCAGCTACGCGCAGTATAAATAATCCGATGACGGCGGGCAGTTTTCTCTGCCCGCTGTTTTTTTGCGCGCGGAGAAGGACGGGCGCGCCGCCCCGGGCGATTTGTAGGTTTGTCAAACATATTGAACAGCGAACTCGTAGGGAGAAAGTCAGTGGAGCGGTCTCATGGGTAAGTTGTTGGAGCGGCGGTTATGGACGGCGAGCTGCTTTACAAAATCATCCAGAGAATAGAAGGGGTGACAGGAATAGAAGAGCTTCTGATCCTCACGGTGGCTGCGCTCGACTTTTCTGTTGTGGCGCGGCGTATAGGGGCGAATCAGTTTATGCCGGATCCCCAGTTCGGCAGCCGTCTTCTCAAACAGCGTCGGCAAAGCCCAAGATGTATTGTAGTCCTACATTTTCAAATTATCTTTTTGCCGGTATATGACCGGTTTTCCCTCTCCGGCGTGCTTGATTCCGTTCCTCCGCTCATCGGGGGAAGCAACGTACTTCGGGAAGCCGTGATCGGCGATATCGTATTCTCGTTGGATGGAGCATGTGCGCAGCGGAGGTTCACGGGGTGGGGTATACCTCCGCGATTTGCGGTATCGTGCGGCCGATGCGCAGCACAGGGTGAAAGCCGCGCCAGAGCTGCTGAAAAAGAGCACGGGATTTTTGAAATGTGAATCGGAAGAGGATCGGAAATATGGCAGAGGGTTCTATGAGACCGTGGCGTCTGACCTGAACTATAAGCAGCGATTTATCCACAGCTTCAAGTGTGTATATATGCTGAAGGACTATCCGATTTTCAAAGAAAGTGATTTCGAGTATCTGCGGGGGAAAATACAACGACAGACCAAAAGGAGATTTACCTATGAAAATTGCGGTTACCTATGAAGACGGCCGGATTTTCCAGCATTTCGGCCACACGGAGCAGTTTAAAATCTATGAGACGGCGGACGGCAGAATTGTCCGTGCGGAAGTCGTCGATACCAACGGCAGCGGCCACGGCGCGCTGGCGGATTTTCTGATGCGGCAGGGCGTGGATGCCCTGATCTGCGGCGGAATCGGTGGCGGCGCGCAGGCGGCGCTGGCAGAAGCGGACATCAGGCTCTATGGCGGCGCCAGCGGCGAGGCGGACGCGGCGGTGAACGCGCTGCTGAGCGGCAATCTGGGCTATGACCCCGATGTTCACTGCAGCCACCACGACCACGAGCACGGTGAGGGCGGCCATACCTGCGGCAGCCACGGCTGCGGCGGACACAGCTGCCATTAAGCGGCGCTCATAAATTTCATGGTCGCGTGTCCTGAGGAACGCATCCCACTATAATAAAGAAAACAGAAATAAACACCGGCACCCGAACATGAAAAAAGCAGTCCTGCTCCCGGAGCAGGACTGCTTTTTGCGCATATTACAGATTCTCCTTATAGGCGTGATAGCCCTTGATGGCGTAGAGCATGTCGCACTCGAGGTGGGCGCGCATCAGCTTTTGCGCCGCCTCGAAGTTGTCGTCCAGAACGAGCCGGAGGATTTCGTTATGCTCCTTGTTGATCTTTTCGCGGCTGGCGGACTGATAGTAGATGCACGAGAGCAGCTCGAGCCGGGGGCGGAGCTTGGCGTCCGCTTCGTCGAGACAGGGGCTCTGCGCATAGGCGTAGAAGATCTTGTGGAACTGCTTGGAGTGCTTCTCCCATTCCGCGATCTCCCCGCAGGAGAGCGCCCGGTTACCGGCTTCGACGTTCTCGCGCAGCACCTGCCGTAGGGCGCCCTGCGCCTGGAGGACGGCATCCTGACAGCGGACGGGACGACGTTCGGCGCGGACGACGGCTTCGGCGCGGCCTATATGCTGGAGGTGCTGGAGGACGACACGCTCCCGCACCCGCCGCTTGAGTGCGTCTTCACCGTGCAGGAGGAGACGGGCACGATCGGCGCCAAGCAGCTCGACCGCAGCTATGAGGGGTAGCCCGTCTGTGACAGAGCCTTCACGCTGCGGCTGGACGGCTTTTCCACCGGAACGTATCAGGGCGTTGCCCACCACGAGTGCGGCAACACCGTGAAGATTATCGCCCGCCTGCTCTACCGGTTCAAGCGCAGCGGGATTCCCTTCCGCCTGGCCGCGTGGCACTGCGGCACGGCGGAGAACTTCAACCCGCTGGATGGCGCGGTCACGCTGACGGCGGACGCGCCGCAGGAGCAGGTGAACGCGCTGCTGGAGGCGGAGTTCGCCGTGCTCGATAAGGAGATCGCGGACGCGCGCTACGCCGGACAGATGCACATCGAGACCGGCGTCCGTGCGCAGAAGGCGCTCTCCGCCGAGGACAGCGCGGCGCTGTTGACGCTGCTGTGGCTGATGCCGAACAACCTCTATCACGAGACCGAGAGCGAGGCGCTGACGATCAACAACGTCGGGCTTCTGTCGCTGGAGAGCGGCGTGTTCCATGCCGCCGCGTCCTGCCGCTCGAAGCTCGGCTCGTGCGAGGAACAGCTGGTGCGCCACTGCATGGAGCTCGGGCAGCTCTTCGGTCTGCGCACGGAGTGCCAGTGCCGCTACCGCCCGTGGCCGTATGTGGAGCACTCGCCGCAGCGCGAGCTGACAAACCGGATCGCGCAGGAGACATTCGGCTATACGCTGCGCGAGGAGGTCTGCCCCGGCGGGCTGGAGATCGGCTATTTCTTCACCTGCGCGGATTTTGACGCCGTGATGCTCGGTCCGAACATGAAACACTGGTGCTCGTGATGTTCGTGTTTGAGATCTTCGGCGGCGAGCTGGAGATCATCCCCTCGGACATCATCGACCTGACCGGCTTCACGGACATGACCTATACCTTCGCGCTGCCGCTCGTGCTGGCGTCGTTCGGCACCAGCATGTCCATCAGCGGCCTGAAAAGTGAGGGCAAGGCCGTTCTCACGGCGGTTCTGGCGGTGGCGTGCATCGTCGGGCTGGGCGTGATCGCGGGCTTTACCTTCATGGATCTGCGCACCGCAATTTACGGACCGATCGAGGTCGCCGGCGGCGGACAGGCCGGTCTGATGTTCCTGACGGTGCTGCGCGAAAAGTCCGGCACCGAGAGCCCTGCGCGGGCGCTGGACTATGTGCTCGCGCTCTGCCGGAGCTTCGGCTTCCGCACAAAAAATGCCAACTACCGCTACGGCTACGCCGAGATCGGCGAGGGGAGGAGCTGATCGGCATCCACGCCCACCTCGATACCGTCCCCGCGGGTGAGGGGTGGAGCTGCTCGCCCTTTGCCGGGACGCTCGCGGACGGACAGCTCTACGGCCGCGGCGTGGAGGACGACAAAGGCCCCGCCATCGCCTGCGTCTACGCCATACGCGGCCTGCTCACGATCAACGCGGGACAGCTCGCGGTGGAGGAGGGCGAGGTGCGCGTCTATTTCGACATCCGTTATCCCGTGACCGCCTCGGGCGAGACGGTGCTCGCGCGGATGCGGGCGGCCGCCGCGCCCTACGGGCTGCGCGTGTGGAAGCGCCACGAGATGCGCCCGGTCTATATGGACAAAAACAGTCGCGTCATCCGGAGCCGGCTTGCGGCATACCGCGAACAGACCGGCGACATGGGCGAGCCGCTCGTGGTGGGCAGCGGCACCTATGCCCGCGCGATGAAGAACATCGTGGCCTTTGGCCCCGGCCGCCCCTTCTGGACTTACGCGGTTAGCGGAGAGTAATTCTTTTTCAAAGAACGTCAAAAAAACTGTTGCAAAAACGGAGCGCGTCCTATATGATGGAGGCAGTTTCCAGTTACTTCCAAAAATTGCGACAAAAGACAGGAGGAAATCAAGTGAAGCGAGGAAAAAAGCTATGCTCGATTCTGCTCGCGGTCTGCATGCTGCTGTGCATGCTCCCGACGGCGGCGTTCGCGGCCGGCAGCGGCGATTATATGAAGATCGCCATGCTCGACAGCGGACGAAAGTATTTCACCCCCGACTGGGTCAAATCGTTCATCTATGAGGCGAAGGCGGACGGCTATACGCACGTCATGCTCGCCGTCGGAAACGACGGCATGCGCTTTCTGCTCGATGATATGTCCATCACGGTGAACGGCACCGCCTACGCGTCGGCGGATGTCTCCGCAGCGGTACACGCGGGCAACACCGCCTATACCTCCGCCTCGAGCGGCGAGTGGACGGAGAGCGAGATGAACGAAATCTTCGCCGCCGCCAATGCCGCCGGGATCGAGATCATCCCGCTGCTCAACAGCCCCGGCCACATGGACGCCATTTTGCAGGCGGCCTCTTCGCTCACCGGGACGACCTGCAGCTATAACGGCTCGTCGCGGACGATCGACGTGACAAACAGCACGGCGGTCGCCTTCACGCAGGCGTTCATTCAGAAGTACATCGACTACTTCGCCGCCAAGGGCTGCAAATATTTCAACTTCGGCGCCGATGAGTACGCCAATGACCGCTATACCAGCGGCTCCATGGGCTTCGGCAGCCTGCAGAGCAGCGGCAAATACGGCTACTTCATCAAGTACGTCAACGCGCTCTCCACGATGGTGAAGAGCGCGGGCATGACGCCCATCGCCTTCAACGACGGCATCGAGTTTGCCAACCGGACGAGCGCCGCCGTCGGTTCCACGACCTATACCTTTGATAAGGACATCGTCGTGTGCTACTGGTCGAGCGGCTGGAGCGGCTATTCGCCGCGCTCGGCGTCGAACCTCGCGAGCGACGGCTTCCGCATCATCAACACCACCGGCGACTTTTACTATGTCCTCGGCAAGAATGACAACTTCGACAGCGGCTATACCTATGCATCCAACTGGAGCAACTATAAGGTCTGCGGCTCGACGCTGAGCACGTCCTCGGTCATCGGCGGCATGTTCTGCATGTGGAGCGACTACCCCGGCGCGGAGACGCAGACGCAGGAGGCGGCGAAGATCCGCCTGCCGCTGCGCGCAATGGGCCTTGCGATGGACGGCAGCTACACCTCCTCGCTGGATACCTCCGTTGTCCCCGGCGGCTTCAACGCCGATGGCAGCATCAACACCGATCCCCCCGCGCAGGTGCACAACTATCAGCAGACCGCCGCGCAGACCGCGACCTGCACGCAGGCGGGCAGCGTCACCTATACCTGCACCGACTGCGGCGAGAGCTACACCGAGACGATCCCCGCGCTCGGCCACGACTATGCCGCCACGGATGACGACGGCGACACGATCTACACCTGCACCCGCTGCGGCGAGCGCTACAGCGAGCTGCTTCCGCGCGAGTATGTCAGCATGAAGGTCGGTGAGACGTCCGGGGTCTATACGCTTGACGGCGAGCAGACGGTCACGAAGGCGGGCAATGCCGCCGTCGCCGCCGCGAACCTCCGCACCGTCGCCGGGACGGGCACCACCGTCTCCTACGCAGCGAGCGCTTCCGCGTCTGTCGGCGGGTATACGGACGGCGGCTATAACTGCACGGCCGATAAGCTCATCGACGGCGATACCTCCACCTACTACTGGTCGACCGGCAGCCAGACGCGCGGCATGTATGCCCGCGTGGATCTCGGCGCGCAGGTGCGCTTCGACGCGGTGCAGATTTCCGCTCCCGCGCACGGCGACTACTGCACGAACGCGAGCGTACAGGTCTCCGCCGACGGCGCGGACTGGACGACCATCGGCACCTATACGAGCAGCAGCTCCAGAGCCGTCACGTCCACCTACGCCGTGCCCGATTCGGTTGAGAGCTTCCGCTATATTCAGGTTGTTTTGACGACGGCGCGCAATTACTGGTGGCAGCTGTCTGAAATCGCCTGGGGCAGCTATGACGGTGCAAACTTCGCGCGCGCCGCGGCCTCCGGCACCGTGACGACCGGCGCGTCCGCCGCGACCGAGCTGTCCTTTACCGGCACCGGCGCGGGTTCGACGTACTATGTCATCGGCGGCACGCGCTATGTCATCAACGTCGAGGAGAATCACGTCCACAACTATCAGGTGACCGCCCGGACGGCTCCGACCTGCACCGAAGCGGGCAGCATCACCTACACCTGCGCCGCATGCGGTGACAGCTACACACAGACCGTTCCCGCCCTCGGCCATGATTATGACGCGGTTGTGACCGCACCCACCTGCGGGAACGGCGGCTATACGACCTATACCTGCACGCGCTGCGGCGACAGTTATACCGAGGTGCTGCCCGCGACCGGCCACCACTATACGGCATCCGTCAGCGCGGCGACCTGCACCCAACCCGGCGAGACGACCTATACCTGCACCGGCTGCGGTGACAGCTACACCGAGACAACGCCTGCCCTCGGCCATGACTACCGTTCCGTTGTGACGGCCCCGACCTGCACGGAGGATGGCTATACGACGCACACCTGCGAGCGCTGCGGGGACAGCTATACCGACGCGGTCATCGCTGCGCCCGGCCATGACTACACCTGCACGAAGGACGGCGATACGCTGACCTATACCTGCACGCGCTGCGGCGACGCCTATATGGAGGAGCTGATCCCCACCGTCGCCGTGAACCTTCAGGTCGGCGGGAGCTACACCTTCACCACCGCGAACGCCGATATCACGGAGACGGCGGATGCCTCGATCGTGAGCGTCTCGGTGCGCGCGAACGCCGCGGGCTACAGCCGTGTGACGAGCGTTTCCGAGGGTCGGTATCTGCTGGTCTGCAATGGCAGCCTGCTCACGACGAACAGCTCCACCTACTATAGCTCCTGGGACGGCGCGGGCACCGTCAGCGGCCTTGCCTGCGTGAGCTACAGCGCGGGCGGCAGCTATGATGCCTATCTCTGGACGATCAAGGCCGTCCCCGGCGGCTATACCGTACAGAGCGCCGACGGACGCTACCTCAGCCTGACGGCGGGGACGCGCTCGTCGAACCTGACGCTCTCCGACACGGCGCAGGTGCTCACGATCAGTGACCTCGGCGAGACGTTTTCCATCACGAGCGGCAGCGCCTATCTCGACCGCTATAGCTCCTCGTTCGCGGCGTCCTATCCGGGTGCCGGCAACGTCAATGAGCAGTGGCAGCTCTACCGGGCGCAGGAGGCCGACTATGACGTGACGATCACCGGCGTCTCCGAGGGTGAGACGAGCGTGGTGCTCGGCGGCGTGCGCTATGCCGTCACCGTCCACGCGCACCACTACACCGAGGAGACGACCATCCCCGCGACCTGCACCGAAAGCGGTACGATGACCTACACCTGCGCCGGCTGCGGTGACAGCTATACCGAGACGATCCCCGCCCTCGGCCATGATTACGTCCGCACCGAGCAGGACGGGCAGTATGTCTACACCTGCACGCGCTGCGGCGAGAGCTATACCGAGCCGATCGTGACCACGACCTACCGCTCCGTCTCCTCCATCAGCAGTGGCAGCAGCTATGTCATCACGGTCTACTCCTCCGGTAAATACTACGCCCTCACGCACACCGGCGGGGCGCTCGGCGTGACGGCCGTGACCGTGTCGAACGGGCAGATTGTCTCCGACGTCACGGACGATATGCTCTGGACTTACAGCGGCGGCAAGCTCGGCTTCACGAGCGGCGGCGCGAACTATTACCTCGGCCGCTACGGCTATTCGTCCCTCAGCATCAGCACCTCCGGCTCCAGAGCGAGCTACAGCTCCAGCCGTCTCTCGCTCGGCGGCTACTATCTGCGCTATTCCAACGGGTACTTCTCCCTGAACCGGCGCAGCGCATCCACCTGCTACATGTTTGAGCAGACGAACTGACAGGATTCTTTCAAAAGGCACGCGCCGCATTTGCGGCGTGTGCCTTTTTCCCCGTTTCCCGGGAAAATCCGTCCTTGTAAACGCCGTGGATTTGGGCTATAATACATATATCTATGTTCAAACTACTTTCAGATACAGAAAAGGTGAAATGTATATGGAACGCACAAGAATCGCAGCGATTTTTGCCGACAGCGAAACGCTCTCCGGCAAGGAGGTTGTCGTCGGCGGCTGGGCCCGCACGATCCGCGACCTCAAGACCTTCGGCTTTATCGAGCTGAACGACGGCTCCTGCTTCAGGAATCTGCAGGTGGTCATGTCCGCCGACGAGCTGGAGAATTATAAGGAGATTGCCGCGCAGAATGTCGGCGCCGCCCTCATCGTGAAGGGCACCGTCGTGCTGACGCCCGAGGCCAAGCAGCCGCTCGAGGTCAAGGCCGTCTCCATCGAGGTGGAGGGCAAGTCCACCCCCGACTATCCCCTGCAGAAAAAGCGCCACAGCGTGGAGTTCCTGCGCACGATCCAGCATCTGCGCCCGCGGACGAACCTCTTCTCTGCGACGTTCCGCGTCCGCTCCGTCGCGGCCTACGCCGTGCACGAGTTCTTCCAGAGCCGCGGCTTTGTCTATGTCCAGACACCCATCATCACGGGCAGCGACTGCGAGGGCGCGGGCGAGATGTTCCAGGTGACGACGCTTGACCTGAACAACGTCCCCAAGACGGAGGACGGCACCGTGGACTACAGCCAGGACTTCTTCGGCAAGAAGACGAGCCTGACCGTCTCCGGTCAGCTCAACGCCGAGAACTTCGCCATGGCCTTCGGCGACGTGTATACCTTCGGCCCCACCTTCCGGGCGGAGAATTCCAACACCCAGCGCCACGCCGCCGAGTTCTGGATGATCGAGCCCGAGATGGCCTTCGCAGACCTGGGCGACTACATGGACAACGCCGAGGCCATGCTCAAGTACGTCATCACCAAGGTCATGGACACCTGCCCCGACGAGCTGGCCATGCTCAACAAGTTCGTCGACAAGGGCCTGCTCGACCGCCTGCACCACGTCGCCACGAGCGACTTTGCCCGCGTGAGCTACACCGAGGCCGTCGAGATCCTCGAGAAGGCCGTGGCAGACGGCCACAAGTTCGAGTACCCCGTGAGCTGGGGCATCGACCTGCAGACCGAGCACGAGCGCTTCCTCACCGAGGAGCACTTCAAGCGCCCGACCTTCGTGACCGACTACCCGGCCCAGATCAAGGCCTTCTACATGCGCCTCAACAACGACGGCAAGACCGTCGCCGCGGCCGACTGCCTCGTTCCCGGCATCGGCGAGATCATTGGCGGCAGCCAGCGCGAGGAGCGCCTCGACGTCCTCGAGCGCCGCATCAACGAACTGGGCATGAACCCCGAGCAGTACAAGTACTACCTCGACCTGCGCCGCTACGGCTCCTGCAAGCACGCCGGCTACGGCCTGGGCTTCGAGCGCCTCGTGATGTACCTCACGGGCGTGGGCAACATCCGCGACGTCCTGCCGCACCCGCGCACCGTGGGCAACGCCGACTTCTAGGCCACCACGCGCTGCAAGCCGCATAGCGCACGCCTGCGCCCGTCTCGCACACGCGAGGCGGGCGCTTTCTTTGGCCGAGAAGAGCTCGCGCTCGCCCGCCCGGCACGCACGCTCGCCGCGCGGGCGTTGTATGTCCCTTCCTTCTCGCTAAAATTTAATATATCAAGTGAGAACAACGGCGCCGGCACCTGCGCGCTGGCGCATCCGTCGAGAGGGGCAGCATGGTTCGCACGCTCGCATTTGGCACCACCCCAGACGGCACGCCCGTCCGCGCCTACGAGCTCGCGTGCGCGGGCGTCACGGCCCGCGTCAGCGACTTTGGCGCAACGCTTCTGGGGCTCACCGCGCCCGACCGCGCGGGCAGGGTCGCAGACGTCGTCCTGGGCTTTGGCAGCCTCGACGGCTACCTCGACAACCCCGCCTGCTTTGGCTCCACCATCGGCCCCGTGGCAAACCGCACGGACGCGGGCGAGGTGCCCCTGGGAGGCAACACCTACCAGTTGCCCCAAAACGACGGCCCCGAGCAGCGCAACAACCTGCACACGAGCCTCACCGCGGGCCTACACAAGCGCGTCTGGGCCGCCTGCATGGACAACGAGGCCAACGCCGTGACCTTCTCGACCACGCTCAACGACGGCGAGCTGGGCCTTCCGGGCGCGCGCACCTTCACGGCCACCTACGCCCTCGCGCCCGCGCAAGAGGGCGGTGCCGCGCTCACCGTGCGCTACCGGTGCGAGACGGACGTGCCCACCTACGTGAACATGACCAACCACACGTACTGGAACCTCGCGGGGCACGCGAGCGGCAGCGCACGCGGCCAGCTCATCCAGGTAAACGCCAGCCGCTACCTGCCGCTTCGCGAGGACTCGGTCTCCGCCGGCGAGGTGCGCGAGGTAGCAGGCACGCCGTTCGACTTCCGCGTGCCCAAGCCGCTCGGCCAAGACATCGACGCAGATGACCCGCAGCTCGCGATAGCCCACGGCTACGACCACTGCCTGTGCGTCGACGGCTACGAGCCCAACGGCAGGCCGCGACCCGCCCTCCACGCCGAGGACCCCGCGAGCGGCCGCACCCTCGACGTCGCCATCACCACGCCCGGGGCGCACCTCTACGCCGGCAACTGGCTGGGCGACGACCACGCCAAGGACGGCGCCTCCTACCGCGGCCAGAGCGGCTTTGCCTTCGAGCCCGAGTTCTGGCCCGACGCCATCCACCACCCCGCGTGGGAGCAACCCACCTGCGAGCCCGGCCACCCCTACGAGCAGACCATCGTCTACCGCATCTCGGCCAGCTAGCGAGGGGCGGCGCGGCACAGCGACCACAGCCACTTGCGATCGCCAGCGACGCCACGCCCCGCAATGAACACCAGCTCACGGCCGCAAGCGGCCAAAGCGCAAGAAAGGACCAGCCATGTCCAGCGTCATCGTGCCCACAACCCTCGCCCACCTCGAGCAGCTCTTCTCGGCAGCCTTTGGGCCAAGCGACGCGCCCGCCGTCGCCGCCTACGCACCCGGCCGCTCAGAGATCGCCGGCAACCACACCGACCACGAGGGCGGCCGCGTCATCGCCTGCGCGCTCGACGTCGCCGCGCACGCCATCGCCCGCCCGCGCACCGACACGCTCGTGCGCGTGACCTCTGAGGGCTACCCCGCCTTCGAGCTCGACCTCGTGAGCACCGACGCGCGCGAGGACGAGCGCGGCACCACCGCAAGTCTCGTGCGCGGCATGGCCCACGAGATCGCAGCCGCGACCGGCATCAGTCCGCGCGGCTTTGACCTCGCGATGTGCTGCGACATCCCCTCGGGCGGCGGCCTGTCGAGCTCGGCGGCCGTCGAGGCGCTGCTCGGGCGCACCATAGAGGCGCTCTGGGGCGCTCAGGCAGCCGAGCCCGTGGCCCTCGCCCAGATGTGCCAGCGCACCGAGAACGCCTACTACGGCAAGCCCTGCGGCCTCATGGACCAGGCCGCCGTCTGCCTGGGCGGCCTCGCCCTCATGGACTTCGCGAACGCCCACGAGCCCGACACCAAGAAGCTCGACCTCGCCTTCGAGGACTTTGGCTACGCGCTTGTCCTCGTAAAGGTGGGCGCAGACCACGCCGCCTCGACCGCCGACTACGCCGCCATCCCCGGCGAGATGCAGGCCATCGCGGCCCGGCTGGGCCACGAGCGCCTCTGCGAGGTGAGCCGCGCGGACTTCGACGCGGCGCTGCCCGCCCTTCGCCGGGAGTTTGGCGACCGCGCCGTCCTTCGCTGCATCCACTACTGGCACGAGGACGAGCTGGTCGAGAGACGCTGGCGAGCCCTCAACATCGGCGACGTCGCGGCGTTCCTCGAGCTCACGCGCGAGAGCGGCGCCAGCTCGGCGATGTACCTGCAAAACGTCGCGGCCGATCTTGGCCACGAGCAGCCCGCGATGTTTGCCCTGGGCGCGGCCGAGCACCTGCTCGAGGGCGACGGCGCGGTGCGCATCCACGGCGGCGGCTTTGGCGGCACCATCCAGGCCTTCGTGCCGCTCGAGCAGCTCGACGCCTTCTGTGCCCAGATGGACGCCTGGCTGGGCGAGAGGTCGTGCCGTCGCTACGTCGTGAGCGGCGAGGGGGCGAGCGCGGCATGGCTGTAGGCAACGAACAGGTGCTGGCCACCACCGCCCAGGAGCTCGTCGAGTACGCCACGCGCCACCACCTCATCGAGGCGGCCGACCGCATCTGGGCCTACAACGCCATCCTCGCCGCCGTGGGCGCCGAGGGGCCGGCCGCGCCCAGGCCCTGGACCCAGCCCGCAGACGAGGGCCAGCCGGCCGAGCAGGACGCAGGCGGGTTTACGCTCGACGACCTGCTCAACACGCTCGTGCACCACGCCCTGATGAACGGCGTCATCGAGCGCTCGCCCAGCGCCTGCGACGCCCTCGCCTGCCAGGTCATGGGCGCCCTCACGCCCCGCCCCAGCGAGGTCGCGCGCCAGTTCCACGCCCTCGAAAGCGCCCGTGGCCCCAAGGCCGCGACGGACTGGTTCTACGCCCTGTGCTGCGCCAACGGCTACGTGAGGCAGTCGGCCATCGCGCGCAACATCAAGTGGAAGACCCCCACCACCTGGGGAGACCTCGAGATCACGATCAACCTCTCCAAGCCCGAGAAGGACCCGCGTGCCATCGCCCGTGCCGGCGCCGCCCCGCAAGACGGCGAGAGGTACCCTGCCTGCCAGCTCTGCATCGAGAACGAGGGCTATGCCGGCCGCGGCGACGACTCGCCGCGCGGCGCCCACCCGGCGCGCCAGAATCTGCGCATCGTGCCGCTCGAGCTGGGCGGAGAGCGCTGGGGCCTGCAGTACAGCCCCTATGCCTACTTTGGCGAGCACTGCATCGCCATGAGCGCGTCCCACCGCCCCATGCACATCGACCGCGCCACCGTCTCGAACCTGCTCGAGCTTGTCGACCTGCTCCCCCACTACTTCTTTGGCTCCAACGCGGACCTGCCCATCGTGGGCGGCTCGATCCTCTCGCACGACCACTTCCAGGGAGGCGCCCACGAGTTCGCGATGATGCGGGCCGCGACCGCCTGGACGTTTGCCATGGATGCCTTCCCCGACGTCTCGGCCGAGGTGCTGCACTGGCCGCTCAGCGTCATTCGCCTGCGCACCCGCAGCCGCGAGCAGGCGCTCGACGCGGCCGTCCACGTCATCGACCTCTGGCGCGGCTGGAGCAGCGAGGCCGCGGGCGTCATCGCGGCCGGCACGGACGGCACGCCCCACAACACCGTAACGCCCGTCGTGCGCAGGGTGAGCGAGGCCGGCCAGCCCGGGGGCGCCATCTACGAGGTCTACCTCGCCCTTCGCTGCAACGTCACGAGCGAGGAACACCCACTGGGGGTCTTTCACCCCCATGCGCAGTACCACCACATCAAGCGCGAGAACATCGGCCTCATCGAGGTCATGGGCCTCGCGATCCTGCCGCCTCGCCTCTCGCGCGAGCTTGCCGAGGTGAGCCGCCTGCTCGAGGCGGGCCAGCTCGACGCCCTGGATGCCAACCCCCTCACGGCCTCCCACGCCGCATGGGCGCGCGAGGTCGCCGCACGCCGCGGGGCAGACGTCGCCGCGGGCAAGGCCGACGCGGTGCTGCAAGACGAGGCGGGCCAGGTCTTCTCGCACGTGCTTGAGGACGCCGGCGTCTTCAAGTGGAACGAGGCGGGCGAGCAGGCCTTCCATGCCTTTACCAACAGCCTGTAACGCAAAGCGGCCCCGCAAGCATTCGCGCTTGCGGGGCCGTCCATTTCGTTTTTACGCGTCCAACGCGACTACCCGCGCCCTCCAGGGAAGCCAGTCTGTCGCGCTGGGCACGCGGGACACCCACGCAGGCGCGCAGGGAGCCGTCTAGGCCAGGATGTCGCCCAGGATCGAGACGAGCTCGTCGACGTCGGCCTTCGTGCATACCAGCGGTGGCAGGAAGCGCAGCGTCGTGGGATCGGTGGCGTTGATAATCGCGCCGCGCTCGAGCG